>Ga0307513_10004228_pt1 | contig 19198 bp, 15 predicted proteins | sample 15_EM_MG_FD_202174 | JGI IMG/M metagenome (GOLD analysis project Ga0307513, IMG submission 202174) | Populus trichocarpa ectomycorrhiza microbial communities from riparian zone in the Pacific Northwest, United States - 15_EM | ecosystem: Host-associated > Plants > Roots > Unclassified | place...
AGCGAGTAGAGGTCAACCCCGAAAAACCCGATAATGGCGGCCGAACACCGCTCTCCTATGCCGCTAATGAAGGACGTGACAAAGCGGTGGAAATTCTACTCGGGCAGGAAGAAGTCAATCCCGACTGCCCAGATGACTGCGGCCGAACACCGCTCTCCTATGCCGCTCAGGGTGGGTTTCTGACTCAAATTGAGGGGTCCGCGCGGGCGGTGAAAATGCTTCTCGCGCGAGTAGAGGTCAACCACGAAAAGCCAGATAATGGCGGCCGAACACCGCTCTCGTATGCTACTAGCGGAGGAGGTGAGGAGGTGATAATACTACTCGAGAAGCGCTCAACCTCGACAAGCTAATGCCCTCTAAACACTGTTTATGTTCGCTGCTGGGTATTGCTATTCGAGGGCCTCAGCACTCGTACAGCCTCCCGAAGCGGTAACCCACAATGCAGTCTGACGCTCAGAAGATCCGACCTCATGGAAATCTCATCGACCCCTTCCCTTTGAAGTCTGTTACTTAGAGAAATTACCCTTGGCATCACGCTCCGAGGCGAACGAAATCCCCTGCGATGTGAATGTATATAAATGTTATCCCCCTTGTGAAACACCTTATTTAGCTTAGTCGGGTTGGGATCAAGGGGCCCCTGTGTATGAAGTACGGTATAGACTGGTCGGTAGCATGGAATAAATCTATGTTCTATCATTTTGGCGCGATTCAGTGGACTAGTATGGCTTTCGGTTTTCATCCTATCGGATGTGATTTCCACCAAGCTATCAACCCTCGCCTATCTACTTTTCTCATGTGCTATTTTTCTTTTCTCTCCTTTCCCCCTCCACCACTGCCCCCCCTACAGAAAGCTTTATACTTGCAATAGTCGTTTTTGTTTTCTTTAGACAGAGATAGAGGAAAAACCAATGTACTGTACCATTGTATCAGGGTTCTTCGGATGGTTGCGAACAAACTGTATAGGACAATACCTAAAATTGTGAATAAATTGGCATGAATAATGGAGCTTAATTAACAGTACTGAATTGAACTTGCCGCCCCTCACTATAGACACTGGTATCTACTATAGGGGAGGTGGGCCTAGTAGATCTTGTTTTCGTATTCCTCATCACTATTTTTCTAGCAATTAGTCGAATAGCAGGGAATAGTCGCTGAGGAGCCACCAAGAAAACATACCGTGTCAATCAGTAAGATCCAGAGACTGTAGGGTCCGCGCAGTCAAAGCTGGGTTAACCCCGGTGGATGGCCAACATCCGAATACCGGCCCCCATACTGCTAGCGACAAAAAAAAACATATGGTAGTCATTAATCAAAAGTCTACTTGGAAATAGCAGAGCTCTTTTCTGATGTCTGTGGGCGGGTATTAAGGAAAACCAAGATGTCTTTCAACTCATATACTTAGGATGCCTCATATGGGTTGATAGGAGAGGGATCAAGGAACCTATAGGTCTAATAGCGCTGTTTGATAGGGAATTGGAATGGGGGAGGTGGCATGCGGAGTTTCTTTTTCATCACTTGGCTCACTGGTTTTTTCTTCTTAATTGTGATAATATTATACTAATTATAAGATTATTGTAATGGCGTTGGAACGGCCTCGGTGATGGAGGTGATGGCACGATCGTGTAGCCAAGCTGATAGGAGAAGGATACTGTGGTGTGCACCCCCCACGGAGGTTGCCGGCGACAGCCCACCTTAAATAGTGAAAACTCTACATTGGTATTAATATCGCGAGGTGTCAAATTAACGCGAACAACTTGTACCTCGCAACCAAGCACCACAGCTGAAAATCGGTGAGGCATCTCCCCCGGCAGCCACCAGACCCAAATTATATGGCCAATTTCCCACCCCCACAGCAACACCCTTTAGCTCTGAGAGTAAGGCTAGGTGCATTTTACCGTAAAAATTGGGAAAACCCAGAATACGCTAGCAAGGATTGTGTCGGGTAGTGGCACTGAAACAGAAGCCACATCACATAAGCGAAAGTCTTAATTGCACAGCAAAACGTGACAACACCTACAGTATTCATCACCATCGCCAGCTCAACTGCAAGACCACATCACAAAAGCTCACACTCAGGTTGACTAAACACCCATGTATTGAAGTACTCCGCCTGTCTAATGCTCTGAAGAGTGTAAGGTTCTGGTACGGTCATGTATCACTATCCTTTCTGGTGATTTTTCTGCTTGCTTACACTCGCGTACAGGTCTCCAGACTCTAGGTTCCCGCTTACCAACACTCCGCCAGCGGTGCTGAAGAAATGTGTTTGACAAGCTGAGCCTTTTGACCGTACCGCTTTAGAGTGCCACCATACTACCGTGCTCCAGAGAGAGATTCTTTCCCGGGTTGGGTTTCTGAAGATGCTGCCCCAGGGGGCTATGTCTCCGAGTCCGAGGCAAATGTTGAAAGACCTAGTGGAAAATGAGAGCTGAACAACTATCGTGGCTAAGATACTACTATCTTGGCAGGGTAAGCTGTGGGATAGCATAATGGAAAAGCAGGTAGGAGGCTATATATGTGGAATAGGGTACCGGGGAATGTTTTTTTTTTGTCTCTTCTGGTATTCAATATCCCGCAAAATACAAGTTTATACAAATATTACTCTTGATCATTCTAAGTCGTCTCTTAATTTTTATATATCTTTACAATGGATCTTTCTTTGCTTCTTAATCCAGAACAGCCAACTACTCAGAGACCGGAGGCAGTTCAGACTCGGTTACCAGCTATCGCGTCTACCAGTTCCCAAGTGCCGAGAACTCAGAGTCAGCACACAGTCAACTATATATCCTCCTCCCAGCGTCCCGGTCCTACCTCTCAGGATATTGCTAGCCGTTCAGTACCCGAAAGATTTGCACCACCGGTTACTGAAATTCAGCGCTCCTATCGCCGAGACTTTAAGGTTAAGGTGTTGATGTGGTGGAAGCATGCAAAGCTGCCGAGAGAGGGAGCATTTGATTCAAATCTGACTCGGAGTCCGTATGGATGGGAAGTGGAGCGGCGATATAAGATTCCACTTTCAACGCTATATGAGTGGAGGAAAAAGGAGGCCTCAATTGTTAATAGCACGCGGCATATGAGATGCAACCGGACCGGAGTAGCCTACTGTCAATGGCCCAAGTTGGAAGCAGTCTTGTATGAGGCATATCGTGAGCGGAGAGATGCATGCAAGAGTGTCCGTCGAGGGTGGTTTTACCGCACGGCTCAAGAGGCCTATATAGCCTGCTATCCCGAACAGCATCTCGATATTTCTAAGTTTCCATTCAGCAATAGCTGGTTCCACGGCTTTTTATCAAGACATAATATCACCCTCCGGTTTGCAACAAATAAATCCCAAAAGGTGCCGGCAGATTACCTGAATCCAATTCTTTCCTGGATGCAATTCAATCGAAGAAATTCTCTGGTCCGTTCTGTTGGTGGCTTTGATGATGAACTGCGAGTAGTAGGACGCTATATGCTAGATAGCATATGTAATATGGATGAGACTCCGCTTCCTTTTGAATATCTCGATGGGCAAACCTACGCAGATAAAGGAAGCCGGACAGTGCAGGTGAAGGCTTCAAATAGTGGTTGGGATAAAAGGCAGGCCACACTAGTTCTTGCAATCTTTGCTTCTGGAAGGTCCCGGGTCAAGCCAGTTATTATTTTTCGTGGAAAAGAAACCTATACTGAGCGAAGCCGACACTATTTACGACGCCGACAAGAGGAAATGGCCCGCTATGATTCACGTGTTAACATATATTGGAACGAAAATGCCTACATGAATTCTGATCATCTTATCCACTGGACAAATAACTACCTTATTCCGAGTATGCCATCTGGACCACGATTACTAGCTCTTGACGTGGCTAAGTTTCACTACACACCAGCGGTTTTGGCGAATTTCCGAACTCAAAATATCCTTCCTTCCCTGATTCCGGCAGGCTGCACAGGCCTGGTTCAGCCTTTGGATGTGGCTGTTAATAAGCCCTTAAAGGGGATACTACGGGACCTAATGGATGAGGCATTGGACCTTTATGAAGCACAGCATTCCCAAGATCTACGCGAAATTCAGAGTAATAACACTGCTGCTATAACTGAAAGGCGGGTACTAATTACCTGGTGTGTGGGTCAAGCATGGGAGACTTTCTGCAATACAAGATCTAGTGTTATTGTTGATATATTTCGCCAGCTTGGACTTTCATTACCGGTTGACGCGTCTTGTGATAGCGAGCTTACTGTAAAGGGGATTCCATCAGAACAGCTGGTTATCAGTGATTCTACTCCACTGGAGGAGGCTAGTACCACATCCGAGTCATCTATATCGGAACCGGCCAGCTTGGTGGAGGCCGGATTAGATTTTGTGGAAGGAGACTGTTTTCATGATACTGAGGCTGTAGAGTATATTGATCGTGACTAGATTTCCTCTGTTTTTTTCTTTTTTTTTTGCCACTGATATTCGCTTATTTTCTCATAAGTCTCGCCTAATTTTTATCCCTGCTAGCGTATTCTGGGTTTTCCCAATTTTTACGGTAGTTTTTGTTGTTGAGGCTGCCCAAATTATTATTGCTTGTACTCGAGTACAAGTGCCAGGGATAAAGATTTCGTAAGGAACAGGGTTACTTGATACTGTATTCCTATCAACTATAGCTAATACTAAACAGGGTTCATTTTGCGGGTTAACCCAAATTAACTGTTCGGAAACTTTATCCCTATGCTTTGTATGAGATTAAGCTGGGTAACTTACTTGGTTACGAGGTAAGTATTACACAAATGTTCGCATTAATTTGGCACCCCGCGGTACATCCGGTCATTCCCTAGAACGTTCATCCGTCCACACTTCGGTGTTCCTCCATCTCATACGCGCTTGCTGTTGTATGCACCCCTCTCTGCTCCTAATACATCTTGCTACTACTGGGCTTATTATACCATTACTCGGAACACAAGTTTTGCTACAGTAAGAACGGTACAAAACTTGGTGTGGGTTGAAAGGTTTTCTCTTGGGATTGGTGCAAACTCCACTGATTTCAAGCAAACAAAAGTGTAAACACAACCCTTTTATGATAGCCTTACCGTATCTAAGGTGTTTTTAAGACTGTCCAAAGTTAGCCACCGCAATGTTGCAACGAAGGGGGGGGGGTTCGATCAAAGATTATCGAAGGACTAGGAACGCACTTTTTCGAACCGGGGGGTTATAGATAGAACCCCTTCTAACAAATCGGTAAACAATGATATCTGAAGACAATTGGAAGTAAAGAAACAAATTAAATGATAGGAAAAGGAAGCAAAATAGACTAGAACTGGGACTCCACTTCCCCGGCTTCTGAGCAATAAATACTCATACACATCTGGATTGAAGGTAGAAATTCCCATCGGAGTTTCTGCTATTTTTGCGTACTAAGGCATTAAAGAACCCCCATTCAATCCCCATTTTCGGAGGCCCCGATCCAACCCCCCCTTCTAACTCCCCGGGTTCGATTATTAAGGGCCTTCTTTGCAACACTGAACCACCGAGCACTATTGCACATTGAATTCCGGAGGGGTTGGCGCTGTTGCTGTGGTGATGAGGATAGTTCGAGTTGAGATTATTGTTTATAGCAAAACCTCCATACCCGGCGACAAAGCTTCCCCAGTACTGGTAGGAGTAGAATGACGAGGCTTGTGTCAAGGCTAGGATTTGAAAACCCGTGCATGTGATGCTTTCTCATATTGCCAATAGCTAATGGTGTTAGTTTCACGCGTTTCCTGTACAGTACCGGTAATTTATTTATTTGGAATGCTCTTGGCACCTTATAGAGTGACTGGACAGGCGGCGCTGTTTTAACAGACCCCCTCTTTTCTTTCGCTGCCAGGAATATCATCAGCCGACTATTCTAAAAATCTCCTCCGCTTCAACAGAGCCAGCCATAAAGAGTCGAAGATGTCTCAGTATAACTTCAACAATAGCACCAACTGCCATACTACGAACTCTTACAATACTACGAGCTCTTATAATACTACTAATAATGTGTGGAAAAACTGTACTGTTGCCGATGATCGATCTCAACTTATGGCCTGGCTATCACCCCTGGATGCCGGCTTACGACATTGCGACATCCAAGAGCGCCGTGTCAACGATGTCGGGGAATGGCTTATGGGGACACAGGAATTTAGAAGATGGTGCGGATTTGGTGGGGAAGGTCGGGGCAATGAGGGAGTTCTGTTCTGCTATGGAAACCCAGGGGTCGGCAAGACATTTGTTTGGTAACAAAGACTATTCTCCGGAGAGAAGTGAATCCGTACTGACAAGCCGCGGTGATAGTTCGCTGGTAGTGGACTGGTTGTGCGAGTGGACTAGAGGACAACACACCGTCGTTGCCTGCTTTTACTCCGACTTCGCGGCACGAAAGGAACAGACTGTGACCTGTATGCTAGGTTCCTTGATAAAGCAGATGATCAACAGAACGGAGGGGACCTCGGCGAAAATATGGCGGGCCTTGCGAGAGCAGAAAGACGCCGTTAGTGGGCGCAGACCGCAGCTCAGTGATATCGTGAAGATGTTGCAACTCATCACGTCTTCACAGCCCACATTTATGGTCATTGACGCTCTTGATGAATGTACGGCTGCGCAGCGATATCGGCTCTTGGATTCGCTGAAAGAAATCCTGGAGAAGTCCCCGGATGCCCGAATATTCGTGACCGGGAGGCCCCATGTTCGAGCGGAGATTGAAACACGCCTCGCTGGACGAGTGACAAGTGTATCCATTTCCCCCATCAGAAGCGATATCATCAGATTCCTCCGTGCCAGACTGGGCGAGGACGAAACACCTGATGCCATGGATGAAAGTCTAGAGGCAGACATCCTGGAGAAGATTCCCGGAAGCATATCGGAAATGTGGGTAGTAGTAATAGTGCTGAGAATCCCATCCCACTATATCGGCTAATGTACAGTATATATTTAGGTTTCTGCTCGCTTCCTTAAATATTGATGGAATCTTGCAAGAATCGACAGTATATCGGAGACGGGAGAGACTTGACAAAATGACGGATGGATTGGGGTTGGGGGATATCTACGATGCGACGATAGAACGGATCAAGGCTCAAGGTGGGGATAAATCAGGACTTGGGATGGGAGCTTTGATGTGGATCAGTCATGCAGAACGGCCGTTGAGTCCGCGTGAGCTCTGCCATGCCCTAGCGGTTGAGATAGGCTCCACAGATTTCAATTCCGGCAACATCCCTTCGGTAAAGACATTAATAGGCTGCTGTCAGGGGCTTATTACGGTGGATAAGGGGGCATCAACTGTGCGACTGGTCCATTTTACTCTCAAAGAGTATCTTTCCACCCATCCCGATATTTTCAGCTCACCTCACTCGACAATAGCGGAGATATGCTTGACATATTTAAATTCCCAGCGGGTCAAAGCCCTGTCAACCGAATCTTTAGTCGATCCCCGTCAATTCGATCTCGGTGACTTCGATCCCTATGACTTCGATCCCTTTCTATTGTATTGTTCTCTATACTGGGGAGTCCATGCGAAGAAGGAACTCTCGGACTACGGAAGATCACTTGCCATGGAGCTGCTCCAGGAATATGATTACCACATATCAGCGATCTACCTTATATGGGACATAGGATATCCTAACCTTCAGGCCAATTTCACCTCCTTCCCGCTTGGTGGACTACACTGCGCATCGTTCTTCGGGATCGTCGAGGTTGCAACTGCTTTGATAGAGGTTCAGGGTTATGGTACTAGTGAAAGGTATTGTTTGGGGGATTCTCCACTTGCATGGGCTGCTCGTAACGGGCATGAGGAAGTTGTGAAAATGTTAGTGGGGCGGGAAGAGGTCGACCCTGAAGAGCCAAATGATTACGGCCAAACACCGCTCTTCTATGCAGCTCGGAAGGGAAATGAGGAAGTGTTGAAATTACTCCTCGGGCGAGAAGAAGTCAACCCCGACCGCCCAGATAATGACGGCCGAACACCGCTCTCGTACGCCGCTAGTGAAGGATGTGAGAGAGTGGTGAAAATACTACTTGGGCAAGAACAGGTCGACCCCGACCGCCCAGATAATGGCGGCCGAACACCCCTCTCCTATGCCGCTCAAAAAATACGTGGGGGAGCGGTGAAAATGCTACTCGGGCGGGAGGAAGTTAATCCCGACCTCCCAGATAATTGGGGCCGAACACCGCTCTCGTATGCCGCCCAGGAGGGATGTGGGGAAGCGGTGGAACTGCTACTTGGGCGGGAAGAAGTCAATCCCGACTGCCCAGATAATGACGGTCGAACACCGATCTCCTATGCCGCTGCGGGTAAGTTTACGTGTGACGCTAAGGCGTATGCGGGGGTGGTGAAAATGCTTCTCGAGCGAGTAGAGGTCAATCCCGAAAAGCCAAATAATGGCGGCCGAACACCGTTATCGTATGCTGCTCGGGGAGGATGTCGGCAAGTGGCGAAAATGCTACTCCAGCGGGAAGAAATCAATCCCGACTACCTAGATAATTGCGGCCGAGCGCCGCTCTCCTATGCTGCTGAAAGTGGGTTTATGTCTGACATTAAGGGGTCCGCGGAGGTGATGAAAATTCTTCTCGAGCGAGCAGAAGTCAACCCCGAAAAGCCGGATACTGGCGGCCGAACACCGCTCTCGTATGCCGCTCAGGCAGGACGTGATGAAGCAGTGGAAATGCTACTTGGGCGGGAAGAAGTCAATCCCGACTGCTCAGACAATGACGGCCGAGCACCGATCTCCTATGCCGCTGAGGGTAGGTTTACGTTGGACGCTAAGGCGTATGCAGGGGTGGTGAAAATGCTTCTCGGGCGGGTAGAGGTCAACCCCGAAAAGCCTGATAATGGCGGCCGAACACCCCTCTCGTATGCCTCTCAGACAGGGCATGGGGAAGCGGTGGAAATTCTACTCGGGCGGGAAGAAGGCAATCCCGACTGCCCGGATAATGACGGCCGAACACCCTTCTCTTATGCTGCTGCGGGTAGGTTTACATGGGACGCTAAGACGTATGCCGGGGTGGCGAAAATACTACTCGGGCGTGAGGAAGTTAACCCCGACCTCCCAGATAATAACGGACGAGCACCGCTCTCGTACGCCGCCCAGGAAGGATGTGGACAGGTGGTGACAATGCTGCTCGGGCGGGAAGAAGTCAATCCCGAAAAGCCGGATATTGGCGGCCGAACACCGCTCTCCCATGCCGCTGAGGGCGAGTTTATGTCTGAAATTCTTGGGTTCACGGGGGTGGTGAAAATGCTTCTCGAGCGAGTAGATGTCAACCCCGAAAAGCCAGATAATCGCGGTCGAACACCGCTCTCTTATGCTACTACCAGAGATGAGGAGCTGGTAATGCTACTCAAGAAGTACTCAACCTCGACAACCTAGTTAATAACCTCCAAACACCGCCCCCGTTCCCTGCTGGGTATAACTGCTAAGGACCCCAGCACTCATACAGCCTTCCGAAGCGGTAGCCCACAATACAGTTTGACGCTTAGAACATCCGACCTCCTAGAAGTCACAACGATTCCTTCCCCTTTAAAGTCTATTACTTGCGGAAGTTATGCTTGGCATCATGCTTTGAAGCGAACGAAATCCCCTGTGCTATGAATGTTCATATATGTTATCCCGCCCTTGCGGGACTCCCTATTTAGCTTAGCCGAGTCAGGATTGATGGGCCCTTGTGTATAAAGTACGATATAAACTGGCCGATGGCGTGAAATAGTTCTATGTTCTTTCATTGTAGGGGGATTCAGTGTTGGCTTTCGGTTTTCACCCTATTGTATGTGATTTCTATCGCGCTGTCAATCCTTGCCTGTCTGCTCTTTCTCATGTACTGTTTTTCCTTTTCTCCCTTTTCTCTTCCGGCCACTGTCTCCCCTGCAGGAAATGCACACCCGCACAAGGTGTTTCCTTTTCGGATAGAGATAGTAGAAAAAAGCAATGTATCATAGCATCAGGGGCTCTTCACATGATAGCAAGCAAATCGTATAAGAAAATACCCAAAGCCGTGGATAAATTACCATAAATAACGTAGCTTAATTAACGGTCCTGAATTGAACTTGCCAACCCTCGCTATAGACATCGGTCTCGATAGTAGGGGAGGTGGGCCTAGCAGACTCTTCTTCTCATATTTCTCATCACTATTTGTGTAGTGATTCGCCTGGTAGTGGGAAATATAGCCGCTAAGGAACCACCAAGAAAACCTACTATGACAATTAGCAGGATCTAGATACTGTAAGGCCGGTACAGTCAAAGCCGGGCTGACCCCGGCGGATGGCCAACATCCGAATATCGGCCCCTATACCGCCGGCGGCAAAAAAACATATGGTATCATAGTCGTCTATCAAAAGTCTACTTGGCAATAATAGAGTCCTTTTCTCATATCTGTCGACAGGTATTGAGGGAAAGCAAGATGATGTCTTTCAGCTCATATACTTAGAATGCCGTCATGCCGTCATATGGGTTGATAGGAGAGGGATCAAGGAACCTATAGGTCTAATAGCGCTGTTTGATAGGGAATTGGAAGGGGGGGGGTGGGCATGCCGGAGTTTCTTTGTCATCACTTGGCTCACTGGGTTTTTTTTTCTGTGTGATAATATTATTATACTAATTATAAGACTATTGTAATGGTGTTGGGATGGCCCCGGTGATGGAGGTGATGGCACGACCGTGTAGGCGAAGCTAATAGAAGGATACTGTGGTATGTATTCTCTATGGAGGTTGCTGGCTACAGTTCACCTTAAGTAGTAAAAACTCTACATGAGCAGCCATAGTACATCCACCCATCCCTAGAAAGTTCACTCGTCCACACTTCAGTGTTCCTCCATCTCATGTGTACTTCCCGTTGACCGGGCTCCTCTCCGCACCTAATGCATCTTGCTACTACTAGGGTTGCTATACCATCACTCGGAACACAAGTTTACTACAGTAAGAGCGGTACAAAACTTAGTGTGGGTTAAAAGGGTTTCTCTTGGGATTTGCACAAACTCCACTAATTTCTGGTAAACAAAAGTGTAAACACAACCCCTTTACGATAGCCTTAGTGTATCTAAGATGTGTTCTTAAGACTATAAAAGGTTAGCCACCGCAATGTTGCAACGAAGGAGGGGTTCGATCAAAAATGATCGAAGGTCGAGGAACGCGCTCTTTCGAACGGGGGTTACAAATAGCACCCCTTCTAACAAATCGGTAAACAATGATATCTGAAGACAATTGGAAGTAAAGAAACAAATGAGGGGATAGGAAAAAGAAGCAAAATATAGCAGAAAAAGCAAAATAAACTAGAACTTGCACTCCACTTCCTCAGCTTCTGAGAAATAAATACGGTAGTCATACATCTGGGTTGGGGGTGGGAATCCCCTTCGGAGTTCCTACAATATTTTTGCTTACTAAGGCATTAAAGAACCCCCATTCAATCCCCATTTGCCCCGATTCAACCCCCCTGCTAACCCCCCAGCCTCCGGGTTCGATTGTCAAAGGCCTTCTTCGCAACACCGAGCCACCGAGCATTAAATTCCGGAAAGGTTAGCGCGGTTGCTGTGGTGATGAGGATAGTTCGAGTTGCGATTACGAGTATTGTTTATAGCAAAACCTCCCTACCCGGTGATAAAGTTTCTCATACAGTACGGGTCGGTGTAGAAGGACGAGGCTTGTGTCATAGGCTAGGATTTAGAAACCCGTGCATATGATGCTTCCTCATAGTGCTAATACGGTAGCAGCTAATGGTTTTAGTTTCACGCGTTTCCTGTGATATATTTGGAATGGTCTTAGCACCTTAGAGTACCATAGCTAGACATGCGGCGCTGTTTTAACAGACCCCTGCTTTCCTTTCACCAAACCCCTCTTTTCTTTCGCTCCCCCCAGGAATATCATCAGCCGACTATTCTAAAAATCTCCTCCCCTTCAACAGAGCTAGCAATAAAGAGTCGAAGATGTCACAATATATAACTTCAACAATAGCACCGCCCAGATAATCGCGGTCGAACACCGCTCTCATATGCTGCTTTCAGAAATGAGGAGGCGGCAATGCTACTCAAGGAGTGCTCAACCTCGACAACCTAGCTAATAACCTCGAAACACTGCTCCTGTTCGCTGCTGGGTATAGCTACTAGGGGATCTTAGCACTCATACACCCTCCGAAGCCGTAACCCACAATGCAATTTGACGCTTAGAAGATCCGACCTTATGGAAATCTCATCGACTCCTTCCCTTTGAAGTTTGTTACTTAGAGAAGTTACCCTTGGGATAATACTTTGAGACAAACGAAATCCCTTGTGGTGTGAATGCACATTTCTCCTATCCCGCCCTTATGAAACTCCCTATTTAGCTTAGTCGAGTCAGGATTAATGGACCCCTGTGTATAAAGTACGGTACAGACTGGTCGGTAGTAAGAAATAGTTCTATGTTCAATCACTGCGGGGGGATTCAGTGTATGGCTTTCGGCTTTCATCCTATCCTATGTGATTTCCACCAAGCGGTCAACTCTCGACTGTCTGATTTTTCTCATATGTTATTTTTCTTTTCTTCCTTTTCCCCTCCCACGACTGTCTTTCTTGCAGAAAAATGTCTACTTGCATCAGGTTTTTTCTTTCTCAGATAAAGATAGAGGGAAAAGGAATGTACCATAGCGTCTGGGTTCTTCAGATGGCTGCGAGCATACTCTACAAGTTAATACCTAAATAAAGAAAAACCAAAGACTACCTGCGTGGAAGGGGGCTAGATATCGGAGGAGGATGTCTTGATCTTAATTCTATCATCGCACTCAGGAGGAAAACAAGCATCCCTAAATGCATAACTCAGAAAACCTTTTTACATTCTAACTTCCTCCTTTCTTAGACTCTCTTTCCCCACGATAACATTCATTCGCCGCGTCCCTGTCCAACCTCCCCTGATCTCTTTGCTTCCATTCCCTGGACTTCCTCCGCTTCACCTCCCTCCCACTCCTAACGCTTCTTCCCTTCCCTTCTCTTCCTCCTCACTTCTTCAATGCGCACCCAGCTCCTACTTCATTCTCCGTTTTCCAGATTATTCGTGTTTGTCCCTTATGCAAGAAGTGATAAATTCCAGATGTGTTGTCGTTGTTCTTGAGCATCAAGGTCCTGCTATCAATCAATGCGCCGGTGATTCATAATACTAAAGTTGTGGGTCAATTACCATAAATAGTAGAGCCTAATTAACAGCACTCAATTCAACTTGCCAGTCCTCGCTATGGACATCGGTATAGGGGAGGCGGGGCTAGCGGGCCCTCATCACCATTTGTCCCAGTTATTGGTCTGATAGTAGGAAAGATAGTCGCACCACGTTGCGGAGGTACAGCGCCTAAGTTTTGTATTTTCCACAAGCGAGGTTTGCTGCCCCTACCTCCTGTGGAACATACAAAACTTAGGAGCTGTACCTCCGTAATTAGCAGAATCGAGATCCCAATACTAGCTCCTATCCCCTGCAGTGTGATAGTGCCGAATTTGCCTATATCGTGCTAAAGAGGCACTAGTGGAATTCCCGCATTTCTTTGGTTGGTAGATTCAACCTCAGAGAGGTGTAAAGCTATCACATGACTCTGGATTCTGGCTAGTAAATATTAGAGAGTTTGCGCAAGGAGACCTAGGTGGCAGGAAAACAGGTTATTTTCTGTTAACCTAAAAGTCTTGGACACCCGGGTGGGTAGCGAGACCTGGAAGAAGTGTAAAATGGGGCTTGTCGGACCTGAAGAGATCCGATCGCTGCAGAACAATAAATCAGCAGCAACACAGCACTCATTTCGCATTTTATTAAATGGTTTTACTGATGATAATATTGGACATTCAGTAGTGGATTATCACCTGTTCTATGGCAGTCAGTATGGTTAGTACCCAACTTGGGTACAAGTATCCGGGAATCCTAATTTGAGCAGGTAACAAATTTGAGTGCAATGCGGTATTACCCTACTCAATTCTCATCTTCCAGCTACCAAGCCACCTAGACCGTGCGCAAACTCATTCAGAGACCAGGGTCTCTTTTCCGTTAACTGCCACCCAGGTCCTCTTGCGCAAACTCTCTAATGGGCGTTACCTCTCGGATATGGGCTAACATCACACTCATCAGGCTTAGCGCTCCTGTTGATGGCAGTCGTTTATCAAGTGTCTACTCGGCAATAGCGGAGGGTTTTCCTCATGTCAGTCGGCAAGAATTAAGGAAAAGAAAGATGTCTTTCAACTCATATGCTCGGGATGCAGTTTTCTTTATGGGTTGATAGGAGAGGGATCAAGGAACCTACCAGGTCTAGCAACGCTGGTTGATAGGGAATTGAAATGGGGGAAGTAGCATGCTGGAGTTACTTATAATATTATTGCAATACGAGTAGTGCTGGAATGGCGTCGGAACACATGTTTTGCTACAGTAAGAACTTTACAAAACTTGCGCGGGTTGAGAGATTTTTCTCTTGGGATTGGTTCAAACTCCACCAATTTCTGGATAAACACAACCTCTTTATGGCAGCCTTATGTAAGAGGTGTTCATAAGACCGCGAAGTTGAGCCACCGGGCACTATTGCACACAAAATCCCGGGAAGGTTAGCGCTGTTGCTGTGGTGATGAGGATAGTTCGAGTTGCGATCATCATTATAAAAACCTCCCTACCCGTGGTGTACCGGTAGCTCTCGTGCAGTAAGAGTAGAATGAAAAGGCTTGTGTCATAGGCAAGGATTTAGAACCCGGTGCATAGGACGCCTTCTCCTACAGTGCCAATACGGTAGCAGCTAATGGTGTTATCGTTTCGCGCGTTTCGCTCGATTTATTTGAAATGCTCTTGGCACCTTAGAGTAGCTGGACATGAGGCGCTGTTTTAACAGACCCCTGCTTTCCTTTCATTAAACCCCTCTTTTCTTTCGCTCCCAGGAATACCATCAGCCGACTACTGAAAATCTCCTCCCCTTCAACAGAGCTAGCAATAAAGAGTCGAAGATGTCTCAATACAACTTCAACAATAGCACCAACTGCCAAAATACTACAAACTCCTATAATACTACTACTAGTAATGTGTGGAACCACTGTACCGTCGCCGATGATCGATCTCAACTGCTGACCTGGCTATCACCCCTGGATGCCGGCTTACGACATTGCGACATTCAAGAGCGCCGTGTCAACGATGTCGGAGAATGGCTTATGGGGACTGAGGAATTTAGAAGATGGTGCAGACCGGGTGGGGAAGGTGGGGGCAATGAGGGAGTTCTGTTCTGCTATGGAAACCCGGGGGTCGGCAAGACATTTTTTTGGTAACAAGGGCTATTCTCCGGAGAGAGAAGTGAATCCGTACTAACAAGCTGCGGTGATAGTTCGCTGGTAGTGGACTGGCTATGCGAGTGGACTAGATGACAGCACACGGCCGTCACCTGCTTTTACTTCGACTTTGCGGCGCGAAAAGAGCAGACTGCGACCTGTATGCTGGGCTCGTTGATAAATCAGATGATCAGTAGAACGGACGGGATTCCGGCGGAAATATGGGGGGCCTTGCGAGAGCAGAAAGATGCCGTTAGCGGGCGCAGACCGCAGCTCGATGATATCGTAAAGATGCTGCAACTCATCACATCTTCACAGCCCACATTTATGGTAATTGACGCTCTTGATGAATGCACGGCTGTGCAACGATATCGGCTCTTTGATTCGCTGAAAGAAATCCTGGAGAAGTCCCCGGACGCCCGAATATTCGTGACCGGGAGGCCTCATATTCGAGCGGAGATTGAAACACGCCTCGCTGGATGAGTGACAAGTCTATCCATTTCCCCAATCAGAGGCGATATCGTCAGATTCCTTCGTGCTAGACTGAGCGAGGACGAAACACCAGATGCCATGGATGAGAGTCTAGAGGCAGAAATTCTGGAGAAGATTCCCGGAAGCATATCGGAAATGTGGGTAGCGGCAATGGCGCTGAGAATTCCACCCCGCACTATCAGCTAATATATATATTTAGGTTTCTACTCGCTTCCTTAAATATCGATGGGATCTTGCAAGAATCGACAGTATATCGGAGACGACAAAGACTCAACAAACTGATGGATGGATTGGGATTGGGGGGTGTCTACGATGCGACGATAGAACGGATCAAGGCGCAAGGTGGGGATAAATCGAGGCTTGGGATGGGGGCTTTGATGTGGATCAGCCATGCAGAACGGCCGTTGAGTCCGCATGAGCTCTGCCATGCCCTAGCAGTTGAGATAGGCTCCACAGATTTCAATTCCGGCAACATCCCTTCGATAAAGACATTAATAAGCTGCTGTCAGGGGCTTCTTACGGTGGATAACTGGCTATCAACTGTGCGTCTGATCCATTTTACGCTCAAGGAGTATCTTTCCGCCCATCCCGATATTTTCAGTTCACCTCACTCGACAATAGCAGAGATGTGCTTGACATACTTAAATTCCCAACAGGTTAAAGCCCTGTCAACCGAATCTTCAGTCTATCTCCATGAATTCGATCTCGGTGAATTCCATCCCGATGAACTCTATCCCTTTCTGTGGTATTGTTCTGACTACTGGGGAGTCCATGCGAAGAGGGAACTCTCGGACTACGGAAGATCGCTTGCCATGGAGCTGCTTCAGGAATATGATGACCACATATCCGCGATCTGCCTTATATGGGACATAGGACATCCTAATATTCAGGTCAATTCCACCTCCTTCCTGTTTAGTGGGCTGCACTGTGCATCGTTCTTCGGGATTGTTGAGGTTGCAACTGCTTTGATAGAGATTCAGGGTTATGGTACTAATGAAAGGTATTGTTTGGGGGATTCTCCACTTGCGTGGGCTGCTCGTAACGGGCATGAGGAAATGGTGAAAATGCTACTGGGGCGGGAAGAGGTCGACCCTGACGAGCCGAATAATTACGGCCAAACACCGCTCTTCTATGCAGCAGAGATGGGAAATGAGGAGGTAGTGAAATTACTACTTGGGCGGGAAGAGGTCAACCCCGACTGCTCAGATAATGACGGCCGAGCACCGCTCTCGCATGCCGCTGGCAAAGGGTGTGAGAGAGTGATGGAGATACTGCTCGGACGGGAAGAGGTCAACCCCGAAAAGCTAGATAATGGCGGTCGAACACCGCTCTCCTATGCCGCTCAAGAAATACGTGGGGGAGCGGTGAAAATGCTACTCGGGCGGGAGGAAGTTAACCCCGACCTCCCGGATAACTGCGGCCGAACACCGCTCTCGTATGCCGCCGCGGGTTGGTTTGGGTCGGACATTCAGAAGCACACGGAGGTGATGAAAACGCTTCTCGGGCGGGTAGAGGTCAATCCCGAAAAGCCTGATATAGGCGGCCGAACACCGCTCTCGTATGCCGCCCAGGAGGGACGTGGGCAAGTGGTGGAAATGCTACTTGGGCGGGAAGAAGTCAATCCCGACTGCCCAGATAATGTCGGTCGAACGCCGATCTCCTATGCCGCTGCGGGTGGGTATGCGTGTGGCGCTAAGGCGTATGCGGGGGTGGTGAAAATGCTTCTCGAGCGAGTAGAGGTCGATCCCGAAAAGCCGGATAATCGCGGCCGAACACCGTTATCGTATGCTGCTCAGGAAGGATGTCGGCAAGTGGCGAAAATGCTGCTCGGGCGGGAAGAAGTCAGTCCCGAGTACCCAGATAATTGCGGCCGAACACCGCTCTCCTATGCTGCTGGGGGTGGGTTTATGTCTGACATTAAGGGGTCCGCGGAGGTGATGAAAATGCTTCTCGAGCGAGTAGAGGTCAACCCCGAGAACCCCGATAATGGCGGCCGAACACCGCTCTCCTATGCCGCTAATGAAGGACGTGACAAAGCGGTGGAAATTCTACTCGGGCGGGAAGAAGTCAACCCCAACTGCCCAGATGATTGCGGCCGAACACCGCTCTCCTATGCCGCCCAGGGTGGGATTCTGACTCAAATTGAGGGGTCCACGCGGGCGGTGAAAATGCTTCTCGAGCGAGTAGAGGTCAACCCCGAAAAGCCAGATAATCGCGGTCTAATACCGCTCTCGTATGCTACTTTCAGAAATGCGGAGGCGGCAATGCTACTTAAGAAGTGCTCAACCTCGACAACCTAGCTAATGCCCTCTAAACACTGCTCCCGCTCCCTGCTGCGTATAACTGCTAGAGGACCTTGGCCCTCATACAGCCTCCGGAGCAGTAACCCACAATGCAGTTTAACGCTTAGCAGACCCGACCTCATGGAAATCTCATCGACTCCTTCCCTCCTGAAGTCTGTTACTCACAGAAGCTACCCTTGGCATCACGCTACGAGGCGAACGAAATCCCCTGCGATGTGAATGTATATAAATGTTATCCCCCCCTTGTGAAACACCTTATTTAACTTAGTCGAGTCAGAATCAAGGGGCCCCTGTGTATGAAGTACGGTATAGACTGGTCGGTGGTATGAAATAGTTCTATGTTCTGCCATTGTGGCGGGATTCAGTGGACTAGTATGGCTTTCGATTCTCATCCTATCGTATGTGATTTCCACCACGCTATCAACCCTCGCCTATCTACTTTTCTCATGTGCTATTTTTCTTTTCTCCCTTCCCTCCTTCCGCCATTGTCTTTCCTACAAAGGGATTTATACTTGCATAAGGTGCTTTTGTTTTGTTTTTAGGTAGAGATAGAGGAAAAACCAATGTACCATTATATCAGGATTCTTCGGATGGTTGCGAACAAACTGTTAAAGACAATACCTAAAACTGTGAATAAATTGGCGTGAATAGTGGAGCTTAATTAACAGTACTGAATAGAACTTGCCGCCCCTCACTGTGGGCACTGGTATCTACTATAGGGGAGGAGGGCCTAGTGGGTCTTGTTTTCGTATTCCTCATCACTATTTTTCTAGCAATTAGTCAAATAGCAGGGAATAGTCGCTGAGGAGCCACCAAGAAACCCTACCGTGTCAATTAGCAAGATTCAGAGACTGTAGGGTCCGCGCAGTCAAAGCCGGGTTAACCCCGGTGAATGGTCAATAAGATCCCAATATCAGCTCCTATACTGCAGGCAGCCAAAAAAGAGCATAACGTCATTTACAGGGAACCCGATCAGGACCGGGATCCCAATCACCCATAGCAACCACTGAAAAATCAAACTTCCATCCCATTATCTCAATGAATAATAGAGACACTACTTTGAAAACCTAGTTACAAGTACTTTAAAATATAGAGAATCTGAAAATCTAGTTTTTATTTTCTACTAATGAATTATTACTCTGGTATAATGGTTTTAAGATAGCCCATTGCAGAAAAGAATAATACTCTTTCCAA
>Ga0307513_10004230_pt1 | contig 19190 bp, 15 predicted proteins | sample 15_EM_MG_FD_202174 | JGI IMG/M metagenome (GOLD analysis project Ga0307513, IMG submission 202174) | Populus trichocarpa ectomycorrhiza microbial communities from riparian zone in the Pacific Northwest, United States - 15_EM | ecosystem: Host-associated > Plants > Roots > Unclassified | place...
ATTTCAACTCCCCGGCTGGCACCCTACTGCTAACCCCCCACCGGCTGGCACCCTACTGCTACTCACCAGCTGGCACCCTACTGCTCATCATCGTTGGCTGGCATCCCCTCTGCTCGGTGGCTCCGCTCGCCCCTCTCCCCCTCCGATCGTTCGGCCTCTCCTCGGTTACGCCTAGTCGTGGTATAGCCCTGCCTCCGTGGCTTTGTCCAACGCTTGGGAACGATGTAATGACCTGCCCGACCGTACATCATGGTTTTTGGTGGGCCCTCAGCTTATGAGTTTTCCCGTGTCAGCGATCATCTGTCCTCTCCCCCAGGCCCCGAAAGGGCCTTAGAACAGCCGTCGTTTCTTTTGTTTTGGGGAGCCTGCTGAAGGGTTTGGGTCTTTCTACCTGTATGTTTCTATGTATCGTTTCCTTACGTGTCTGGGGTATATTATCTTAGGTGCTAGGCGGGGGGGACTTTTCCTATGAACTCAAAATGTTTGATTTTTCCTATGACGAGGTGAAGCGGGCGGGAAGACGTTTGCTTATAGGTTTTTTATCTCCATAGCTAGCGCTGCATGAGTCTTTTGTACCTTTAAACATAATAACGATTTGAATAAAAATAAAAATAAAAAAATAAAAATAAAAAATAAAAAATAAAAAATAAAAAACAACCAAGGGATAGGATCTTCACGCAACCATCTAAGTAATACAACACTTGGATACTGGAGCACGGGCCAAGCCCTTTGACAGTGACCTTCCCGTGGTGCAAAATATGCAATCCTATTACTCTACTTCTTAGGCAAACCCCTACGGCTCAAGCGCGAGCACCTAGTCCTCTAGCGATTGGACTTTGTACCTTCCAAGTCTTATAACGATAAGACTTCCTCGAACGAGACTATGAAGATAGTCAACGATCACAATATGCACTACTATTAGTCGTTCCCGTTTAACGAAAACACCGGCGGGAATGTGTTTGTTACAATGAAAAGCAAAGCACCATTCTCAGTCTTCCAACTATCACCACACATTTCCACTTTGTTCCGCAAATGCCTCCTTATCACCTTGTCTATCCTTCAATGAAATAAACACTCTGTTATCCCTGAACAAAAGAAATATATGACAAAAGAATCATTCCATCATTCCCGTAGCGTTTATGCTTTCCACTTGTCCTATCCATCCGTCAATGAAAACATCTTTCTTAATCTCCGTTCCTTGATGAAATAAAAGAAACCAATATCCCGAGCAGCTTTTCCAATACAGTCTTCCTCGCAGTTCCTCTGTCGGGCCGCTAGGGCCCCTTGACTCTTACGAACACTGCGCATGAATTTCCTGTTGTCTGCAATCATCTCGAGTAGTCTTTTGCAGTTTTCTGCAGTCCCCAGCTGTCCACCACCGTTATCTGTTATCCCCCACCATCTCGGGCAATTCTATATAGTTATCTGCCATCCCCTAAGAGAAGTTGTCTCAGATTATGAGACCTGTCATCCTTTCTAATCACGGCTGTCGGTGGAATCAAAGAAAGAGGACAGACTACATTTTGTTGTCCAGCCTGGTCATTTTCTAAAGTTGCCCAACAAGTAGGAATGAAAGACGATTACTGACTACATTTTGCCATTCTATCTCATCATGGGCTTTTGGCAGTCCCCCACCACATGCTATCCAGGCCTCAAATGTCTGCAAATATCATTTAGTGGTCGTATATTCTGGTAAGAAAACATTTTAAGAAAAGTCAAATAATAGGAATAACTATCAGTTATGAAAATACTCCAATAAGCTTGGAGGTTCCAAAAGTTGCTCCTCAATCATTTCCTCCCCTTCCAATTCGTTGTCTTGATGATGTAAAAGCTCAAAATACTGTGTTATCTGAGGCCTATGAAGACATACATGTGCATTATGGAGGAGTGCTGCTACTCTAAACTGAACTCCAACAGGCTGTAGCAAATGTTTCTGATTTTTAACATAGTCAAGAAAGCCAAACAAGTTTACCATTTCCTTAAATGCCCACTCAGCCACAATCCGTAACCTTGACATTGTACGATTCCATAGCCTCTGGTTTGGCGTAATCTGGGCACCCTGGTATGGAGTAAGGAGAACATTACTAATACTGTAGGCTGTGTCACCATAGACCTGGAGGGGGGTGCCATCCAGGGCATGCGCATGCTGCTGTAAAATCCTTGGTAGATTTGACTCCCTCTATAAAAAAGCATCATTTCTGCGCCCATCTACTGGGCCAAATAGATGGCTAATCAGGCCATTTGGAGTTACAATAGCATGGTACTTTAAACAATGCTTCCTCTTCCAGCCATTGTAACAAGTACGCTGCCGTCGAGTTGGCCGAGCAATAGCACGAATGGTACCATCCACGAATCCCCATACAGTTCCTATAGGGGCGCCTTTTCTTTCGATCGTTTGTGCATATTGTAATAACCGGGCAGGTGTCAAGCGTTGATGATCCCATTCGAGAAGATGTTTCCACCTTTCATGAATCATAGACTGAATAGTGGTGCTAATTCGGGAAATGCGCTCAACCGACCATCCAAACTTCATCGCCATATCACTCAGTTGATTTGGATATGCCAAACGTCCTAGCAACATACACAAGCTGTTCGTCTGTCCTCAATAATCTGATTATCGGCTCTGACTTTTTCTGGAAGTTGTAATGCCTGTACCAACTCTTCCACCTCGTATCGTTTGAAACTTTTCCTTTATAAGCCTTTATTCGCTCATTCTTTTACTCTTTTATTGTCTCTTTTCTGTGTGAATCACATTCGGACACCTACAGAAACAGGTTCTGCCATTCTCCTTCCTCTAGTCTATCCAGGTCAATCTTGCCACCCTCTCGCAGCGCACCTCGCTTTCGCTGATTATTCTGAACCGACGCATGCCGCAATCGATAGAGGATTCTCAGCGACAGAACTTTCTGATTGTATCGATGTCTGGCTGCAAGCATTGCACTCGGATAGTTGGTTGAGGACTATCGGTTACAGAAATCATCTTTCACGATCTACCTATCATACAGTTACCCGACTGCCAAGATACCTGAACCTGATGCGCAAACTCATCTTTGCACCTAGGTCTATTTTCCGTTAACTTCGACCTAGGTCCGTGAACGCAAACTCTCTAATGGGCAGACATCACTGTGGCCTGCTTCCTTGAACGGGCACGTATCGGTGGTGGGATTACTGCTCGCACGGGCCGATGTTAACCCTGACAAGCCGGACAACCATGGTAGAACACTCCTCTGGTGGGCTTCCGGGAGTGGGAAAGGGGAAGTAGTCACCCAACTGCTCAAACACCCGAGTGTGAATCCGGATCAGCCAGACGTCATTGGTCGGACACCACTCCTGATCGCTTCTATGAATGGGCACAGGGAGATTGTCGCACTCCTCCGGCTTCGGATTTCTGGGGTCTCCAGCGTGGATTAGGCTCCAAGAGAGATTTACCCGCAATTCCTCTCTAATTCACGTATGTGCACCCTCTCCACAGTAGCTTCCTTATACATGCCCATTATTAACCTAGCACCCCCCTCTCTGAAGCCCCTAGCAACCGCCTGGTGTATCATTGCCGTGACGCGGAGAATAACCCCCTCACCTAACTCAATATCAATCACTAAACAGTTCTAGCTGCTCGGAGAAATCTCTTTCGCCCGTACATTTACTCTTCTCAGAACCCCACCGCACGCCAGCTGCTGTCTCCGGATCGTGCTACACAAATTCCCCGGCTTCCGCCATCTAGTTTCCCACAAGAGCGGGTGCCCTGGGAGAGAAGGAGAGGCACCCCCTCTTTTTTTTAGCAAGTTCTACATCACAGCCCGCCCTCCGGTCACCCCCGGCCTATGTTTTTTTCCTGCTCTGTACATATTATCCTTTCGTATTCTCCTTCGTTTCCTTCTACTCCTATCTTCATTTACTTTCTACTTCAGACTATGGGTATATACTAGGGCTGTTTATACGGGAATAGATGCTATAAGACCACCAGAGATATCCCTGACGTAGCTGCGAATAACAAGCCAAAGCCACATGCTGGATGCGGAGACCAATCTACCGCCAGTGGGAATTTATATTAGAACTAGTAGTGAGGTGCATTATTGTGTGTCCAAACTGCGCTTGAGAAAGTCGGGGTGTTATTACTCGTTCTACCGAGTAGAGTAGGTCTTCAGGCACGGGGTGTCGGAAGGGCGAGAGTCTACATTTCCTGTCGACGTATGATAGAATTTTCAGCGGGTATCCTGCAGCGCTCGTCTCAGGTTGTGTGGGCTCGCTTAGTTGGCCCAGTCCCGGATGTTATGGGGGTATTAGACAAGAATTTATACATATTTCTAGATTTTTCTATCACCATTAGGGAGTTCATTTAAGCATTCATTTTCGTTTGACATCCCCCCCCCCGCGCGATAGACGCCACACCTAACCGGGGATCTTTCACGGATGGTATTATACTAGGCCTCCCCGCCAGTACCGAGGGACTATAATAAATTTGGGAAACAAAGTCTATCGGTAGTAGTGTTTGGCATGAATTGCCCAATTCCGATCCGCCGCGAGTTCAGACATCTAACGCACAACGCATTGAAAATTTTTCTAGAGGCCGGCCCGGGCAATTATATTGTCCTGTACAAACGCGAGTGCCAATCCCACTAAGCAGTAGGTATATACCATGATAACCGGATGCAGAGGCTTAGGAACCTCCCTTATCCCCACTGTCGCAAACTAACATAAATATTTAGGACCACAGCGGGGGCTCAATACAGTACCCGAGCGCTCAAGCAGCAGACAGGAGTAATTCTACAAACACAGCTTACGATAACAAAATGCGAAACTAGCAGAGATAGGTCAGAACACGCTCTGCCGTTCAAGTTGCCTCCATTGGTATGGCCCGGTCTCTTTTCAGTTCGCCCTTTCCTCCATTCTGGCAAGGCTAATTATCCCACCACCATTTTTTAGCTATGGCTTTATCCCGCCTTGCGGAGAGGGAGATTTTTACCGTAAGTTACCGGTAGACTCCAGTGGTTCGGCGTGTAGCACATGGGCTAATTGCTGACCCCTCCAGACTCAGCGAAAATAATCGGAGTGCGGGGGGGGGGTGTTACACACAGAGCCTCACACACTACTACCCCGCGATCGCACCCTAGATATCCCAGAGCCTCAACTTCAACTGGTGATCACCATTTATCACTCGCTTCCCGTTCCATACGTGTTGGATGGGAGGAGGATTTTGGTATGATAGGACATCGGAATGCCCTTTCTAGGCTACATGAGGGAGTAAAATTCAGCCCGAGGTTTGGACAAAAAGACGGAAAGTGGTTTATCATACTGGGGTTCGGCAATCTTACAAGGGTTTAGAACTCGGTGAGCGCGCAAGAGGGGGGTTTACACATGACCGATGGGGGGAAACGAACCCCAATGCAGGGTTTTGAATACACAATTAGCGTTAGCCCCCCGCATTGCCGTAGCATCCTCTTTTTCACAAACAATCTTCTTCCTATACTGCCGAAACCTCATCTTAGAGGCCTTGTTTGACCCCCCCCCCCCAAATTTCAGCAGGTCGGCTATCTGAAGCCTCATGTATGAACGAATTTTGATTAATCACAACTTTCTACGGCATAGGCCCCTATGGCAAAAGACGCCATTACCCTGCACTAAATCCCGCGGTCTGAGATACTGTTCTAAAGATCTACCTTACGGCTGTAATTTTAACTTCATATGAGAGCCGCAGAGTATGAAGCTTGCTTCATCCTAAGGTTCAGCATCAGCCACTGCAGGAGCCCCTGTACGAGAAAGTTTGTTACGACTGACCTCACCCGCCTAAGGTAACACAGTTACGGTAATCACCAGATGACATTAGGAGGAACCCAGCAGATCTGGCAGGTTCCGGATATGGGGGAGCCACTTTAATGCCACTATAGAGCTAATTTCTTCCAATATAGAACTTACGTAGAGGGAGAAAAGTGGAAGAAAAGGAAAATGAATCGGGTGAAATCCCTCGGCAGAGAACCTAAAAGATCCCAAGTGTGAGTAACTTTCTCTAAGCGAACACAACGCGGAGAAAGAAAAAAATTATCATTTCCTCCTGCTTTTTTCTTCGCTGCTTTGACCATCGTGCGTACGTCGATGTGTACAGACTATGGGCTTTATCCAGCGAAAGAATGTATATCGCTTTGTTACGAAAGAGGTCAGAGTAAACCTCACGGGTGATGCCGGGCAGAGCCTCAATCAAACAATCCGGGATTATGATGATAATTGAATTGTACAGTAGCGAATCCAATATTCCCTAAACCTCATGGATCGAACCGAGCAACCGGATAGAACCGCGGACAGCTCTAAAAATAATATTATCGCAGCTTGGGTTAGAAGTGGTATCTCCTTGACATGAACTACAATTATAGTTTCAGGAGTAAAATGTGCCTCCCAAGCCCGCGGCAAACACTTGTTTAAATATCCGCTCACACGTTAAGCTGTTGGAAACACCCATTGATGGCATTTGAGATATTGGGTGCAGGGGTTGAAAAACCTGCAGTAAATACAAGCTTTTTGAATCAAAAGACTTAGTTATGTGTAGCGCCTTTCTGCATTTTCAACCCCCGGGCTGAATGCAAAACTTCCACCGCGGGGGGGGGGGGGGGGGTTCTATTGTAATTTCTCCGGCGGGTACCATGTTGATTTTGGGGGGAATGGGGAAAATAGGGCGACATCTGGTACGTTCGGGAGTCATTTTTTTGTCGGAGGCCACGGAAGACGAGGCTGGAGCTGGGGGGTAAAGTCACGGGACCAATTGATGAAAGAAAGAGAGAGAGTTGCTGTCTTGTTTGCTCGTCTATAGACGCGCCCGAGACTGCCCTGCTTAGAACAATCTATGCCGTAGCCTGAATACACATCAATATGACTCCTGCCATTTCCTAGATTCTGATGCCCCAAGCGGCCCGGAACCTTGCCGAACACATCCGCACCTGCCATCACATTGAAGTAACACTTCCTACATCCGTCTTTCCTACGGCGCGAGTGAGAGTTAATGAACTAACGCACAAGTCAATACTCCGCAGGGTGGATATCCACGGGGGGTGTTCTTCGATCGATAGACTCGTAGGGCTTACCTTACATTTAGCCTTCCTCTCCTCTACTCGCATGTATGATACAGTACCCCACCGCCTTCATCCATGGAACCGGCCCAAGCATAATTAGTATCACAACCGATCGAGAGCATGTGGCTTGCAGCCTACCCTTCCATTCTCGCCCAATTGGTAATGCCAATGCGGGGTGTCAGGTGGGTTGGGCATTCCCACTTCCACCAGGCCCTCCCCGCGACCGTGTTCTAGAAAGCCAGTGCGGAATGTATCTAGCAGACTTTACCGTAAAATACCACTGCTCTGTTGACTTGTTCTTTCTTTCTTTCATCCTTGCGCTTTCCGCCGCACTTCAAAAAAAATCTTGGCCAAATCTTATCAGATGGTTGATATGATAAAGTTAGCTCTTTATTCGTCGATCGCGGTAACTATGGTGGTCTGTGCACCATCCGCTTAGCGAAAAGGTTAGTGTCGGCGTGAAAGAGGCTGTGGTGTGCTTGGTGGAAACTGCCGCTGTCCAAGCAGAAAAGGCTCCGGATAAGCTACGGTAGGGTAGGGTAGATAATATGGTAAAACATCATGCTCCCCCCTCGGGAGCTCCCAGATAGGCAGCTGACATGGGGCGTTTGGCGGGAACTTTGTTCTGTTTGGTTGGAAATGGATGGATGGATGCTGGGGCTGTTTCTTGCGGGGTAAGCTCCATGGAGGACTGGGAATAGCTCGACCGGCCAGACCTATTGTGGGGGGTATGAGACGATGCATCATGGAAACATATTCCCTGTTGCTCTACCGTCTCGTAGGCTGCCGGTTTGTTGGTTTGGAGAAAAGCAAGCCCTGTGAGAGAAGAGCACTGATATGATACGACTATCAGCTAGAAAGTGGTAGACTATATACGGTGGTCGTCTTGTTGATAAAGGGATCACCCCAAGGACGATCTCCCAAATTCTTTCGCGGCCGGGAAACTACATCCTTTTTAAAAACCCAACCCAAATTCAACATTTACATCACGTCAAGGTTCAACACCTTCACGTTGCGTGTACCGTTAAAAAGTTCGGAATCATGGCGAATATGTCTGTACCCGTGCTGCCACCGGAATTGCTACATATTATTTTTGCCGATGTTCGATTCCCCCCACACCCCCCCTCCCCCCGCTTTGATTGTACGGTTTCATTGTTAACGAACGGGTGATTATCGGCGGGGGATCGCAGCTCAAAAACCATGCGGATATTTACTCGCTATGCTTGGTTTCCAAGTACTTTTATACCATTGCCATTCCCTTCCTATACAGAAGATTGAAGATCCCACATACCGGTGGAACCTGCGGAAAGCTTGTTACGCCTTTGCACGCCGTTCTCACTTCGCAGCAGCAGGAGAGGCTTTTGAGGTTTTCCGCTGAAAGGGAGGATGAGCTGGTGCGCAGGAGTAGGAAGGGGTCTGGATTGGGCAAGGAGTTGAGCGATTGTGGAGAGTTTGTTAGGGAGTTTGAAGTTGCACCTTTAGTCGGGATTATGGAGGAGGTTTCGGAGATTAGAAAGGAGATTGTTGAGAGCGCGATAGAGAATATGTCTCTTTTAGAATCCTTTGCGTATTTCAACCCTTGCTTCGGCGCCCTCCACCTACTGGTTCTTTTGCTAACGACCGACCTACTGTGATTGTATCCGATCAGCTGGAACACTTCCAACCCTCTGGGGCCCCGCACCTCCCGCATCTCCGCCAGTTTGGCACGCAAGCCACGATTGCATTCACTTTCACTCTCAAACATCCTTGACACCGATGTTCCACTACTGCAACTCCATCCCCTCCACTCCGTAACCTTCATCCTCGACTCAAACTTTGCCTCACTAGCCCATCGTCTACCTCCATCTACAGCAGACTATGACATCATCCGCAATATCCTCAAGACCTCCGCCAGAACCCTAAAGTCGCTTAGCCTGATAGATAAGGGCGGGGTAGCACATTACGAGGACGAGAGGCTGCTTTTCGGAGGTGATGGAGGGGTTCACGAGAGTGTTTCTGAAGAGCCCCCGGAAGGGACGCAGGTCACGCCCTTGAACAGGCTCGAATCACTAACCCTGGTAGGGCGACTATTTACACTAGACCGTTTGGAAGTGCTCACCCAGGCAGTCAACTTCAACAACCTCCGCCGCCTAGAAATTCTCCTCTGCGACAACCCAGGACTGCTCCTTTCCGCCATCACCCCTCCCGAGGAAGACGAGCCAGACAAGGGCACAGGAGGGGCTCCCTCGGAGGAAAACAGAATATTCCCAAACCTCCGGATATTTCGGATAAGAGCTACTCAATCTGCCGTCACGAAATTCCTGCAATGCTTCCGTGGCCTGCAAGACCTCCACTACGAGCTGGAATGTGACCCGACGGATTGGGCGGCACCAGGCGGTAACCGTCGGCATGTCTCTTCCATCTGGTTTTCAAGGGACCTCCTCGAAGCAATTGCTACGCATCACGGGAACACACTCCGGAGATTAACTGTTCTGTCATTGGACCAGCAGAAAACGATTGGTGGGCCCGGTATGGAGATTCTCACGGGAAAGTGTCGGGTGCTGGAGAAGCTTTGCTGCCCTGTGCTGGTTTCTAGTTTTGTATTAATCCTTATTCCCCCCCCCTCACGTCTTCCTCCCCTGGCTAATGATAAGTTAGGCTGGCCAACCAGCGGCAATGCACGCACCGAGCATATCGACACTCTACCTCCACCTGCGAACACTCATCAGTGAATCCGGCGCCTATGAGTTCATGCAAAAGATTCGGCGCCAAATACCAGGGTTGGAGACGGTGAGGATGTTGGTTGGGAGAGATTGCACTAGATCATATGCCCTTAGAGTTTGTCCAGATGGAGTCGTGAAGAGTTTTCCTGCCAGTCGTTTCCTGCAGAGGGGGATTGAGGGCTGGGAGGTTTGGGGGTTAGATGCGTGAAGGGTGTTGATTTTTAGTTTTTCGCATGGCCATGATTTACTTAGCAGGACTATCGACGGGGTGGAACAATAGGCTGAAATCGGAAAACGATTAATTGAGAGCATCTCTGCTTTTTTCAAACAGTGTACAGGGCCATTATCGTATCATAGCACGTTTTTTCGAAATGGGGCGTTACGGGATGAAATTTGGCCAACCACGTGGGTTGAAATTGTGGAGCGAATAATATTGATATGATACATTAAATTTTCAAGTTTTTCTTACTGGGAGCGTCTTTATTTTGTTTTCTACATACCCCCATTATACCCAAGTAATATAAACGCTCAAATACCTACTTTTTTCGGAACGCGATCAGCCCATCATCAGTGCGATGCGTCTTCTCCGAAGCATGGATGACAATATACAACGCATATGTTTCAAGAATGCAGTGGAAAATTCTTCTTTTTTTAACATCTACCCTAGCCAATATACCCAAACGCAGGTCCAACATTATCATACCCCCACTGCCTAGAGTTTGCCATATATATCTACGTGGCCCCCACCCCATAGCTAACTTAACCCCTACCCTCAAATCCCTGCCATCCATCCATCAAGGGACCCGACGATAGCACAAATATCATATCATACCCGTAAACTTCTCGTTAAATCCACCATCGGGGACAAGAAATCACAGTATAAACCTCAAATTGGCTTTTGCAGGGACATGTTTAACAAAATTACGAATATCATACCAGTTAATGAGATCCAATGGGGGCGGGTGGTCGTCACAATAATGTGTAAGCTAAGTTATACCGGGGTCTGGAAAAAAACACTTATTCCTCCTCCTCGGGGCGTTTATGCCTCTGATGGGGGGGGGGATCCGAGGCCGATGTCCGATGGGTTGGATTTAACGATAACCACCACCACCGCCCACCCCCACCTCCAACTTCTTCCAAGGTGGGGGGTATTGTTCCATCCACTCCCGGTATCCCAGAGATCCCTCAATTTAAAAAAAGTTATGAGAATACCGGTACCATACCTATAATGTGATAGTTAAGGGGGGGGGAGTGGCCGAACGAAGGGATTCAATTGGATCATCGGGGATTTAAACGGCAATCCCGGCGGTAACCCGACGGGGGGGAAACCCTCCGAGCTAGCAGGGTATGATACTGTACTGTACAGTAACCACACTATGGGGGGGAAAGTATAGTATCCAGAATTTTCACGCATCAAGTGCTGAAGCTGTGGTAGGGGTATCATATGGTGGAATATGCAAATTGTTATAATAATTATTATTATGATAGCTGAATGAACGCGAGTTTGTTCCGAGGGCTGAGGTTGAGTGCTCATAAGAGCTCTGCTTGGCAAAAATGGGACCGTTCCGTTGGGCGAAACCGTTTCTCCCGTGAAAACGACCTTTTTCTCCATTTTGAGACGGAAAGAAAGGGGCCATTTGCATGGGGAGGGGAAGGAAACCGTTGTATCCAAACGAGCCCTAAGCATTAAGCAATCAGGGACAATAGGGGCCACGAGAATGGAGAAATTGCGGGATCTATCCGATAATCCCCGTGAAGGTCCCCTTCCAACCTCTGATGTCCACCGTAAGAACTCGAATAATTGAACCTCGCGCTGGGACGTCCGAAATTCCCTCTCTTGGATAGGGGTATGAGCGCATAGCGAAGGCTGATCCTCTTAGTTTCGGGCTTAGGACGGGAAAAAAGGAAAAAAAGGGCTAGGCCCTATCAGCAAGAACTCTAACGCCGTAGCGTGAGGTTCAATTGTCCGAGTTCTCATCTTGCTTTTGTCCTGTCCTGCCCTGTTTTGTCTTGTTTCGTCCCTTTCTTTCCCCTTCGAGGTCCTTGGAGACATCGAATACTGGTATTGTATAGCACTAGTAGGAGAGTTTTTCTCCACGTGGTAGGTAAGCATGTCCCGCCGGGAATACACTACCATAACGATTGGAGAACTGGAATTGGATTTGCCCCCCACCTCGCATAGAAACCCTAGGAGTCATGTATGTCGCTCAATTGCCTCTTCCGGTAAGGTTGTATATTTCTCGTTTCCCTTAGAGGGAGGCTAAGCAGCCTGTCCACTAGCCTTCGCTGCGTTTTTTCGTCCCTGGTTCCAGAGTGGACGGGGTCTCGACCACATGCCGCGTGGCCCAATTATTCCGGTTTGGGTGGTGGTACTAGTGTGGTGCTCGCTTGGTTGAATTGTCGTGCACCCTGATGGCAAGTTATCATACTCGGTCGCCCCGATATATAACGCGGGAGCAATGTTCCGGGATCGTGGTTATAACTTAGGGCGTAGCGCGACCGCGGGTATGATGCCGGTATAGGGCCGTATGGGGATCTGATGGGGGCGGTATACGAGATCGCGGTGGGGGGGTAACGGTCAGAGGTTTGTTTGATACCGGTATGGCACGTTACTGTGCTGGGCTGTATACTTTTTCTCCCGTCATCCGCGTGGGGGCGCTGTATTGTGAGTGAGGTTGGTCGGGATGGTAGCTTTTAAGATATATCAGCAAGGAAGCACATCCACCCGTCGATCAGTCGATCCTGTCGCAAGCCTGCGAGGTTGAAATTTTCCTCATACGGCGCCGGTATCTAGTCCGGGGAGTACACAACGCGCAGCACAATGACATTCACTACCAGGAATAGCTTTACCGCGATGTTATTGTATGGTATCTACTCGTACCCCCGTATTGTACTCGCAAAATGGCGACGTTTGTGATAACTGCTCTTGCATAAGGCCTAGATCTGAGCGGAAAGCGTAACACGTGCAAGGGCGGTTGCGTTCGCAAACCTCGGCCCCCGCGACTCGAGAATGAGAACAGTACTGGAACAGTACTTTACACGGAGCCGTGGGTAGATAGGCGCTAATGGTTACCGATCGCTGGTCGGATCCCCAGACTCCCCACGGAAGATCCCCCGCAGCGCTGTCCTATCGTGTGATACCACAGGGTGGGTCCCCGACCTCGCCGTCCCGGTGGCCAAGCAACATCCAAAAACCTCGCCGAAATCAACCAGAGTGCCAACCGACCTGATCAGTGCCAACGATTTAAAAACCCCGCAGGTTTCCTCCTTTCACCTACCTATCTGCCTACCTACCCACGCCATCGCAAGTCCAAACATCCACGAGAACGAACAAACAAACAAAACAAAGCGGATACCGAAGAAAAATGTGCAGGAGGACAGCGTGCTCTAAGTGTTGTAAGTCAATTTATCCTACCCAGGGAGGGGAGAGGGGGAGCGAGGCGAGTAATTGACCTGATCGTTTGCTGAATGATTTCATCGTACAACATAGCGGGAGTTACCTGGGCTGGATGCGGAGCGCACATTCCTAACGTTATGGACCGGGTTCCGAAGAAGCAGTGGTGTACGTGCGATGGTTGGGAGGGAGGGTATCCGCCGGGCAAGGGCTGGTGTGTGATTACTTGAAGCGAGGCGAGGCGGGTACCATAAGTCATAGCTTAGGCGGGTGATTCTTGTCCACGGGTATGATGTTATGAGGGGTGTTTTCAAGGAGTTTTTTCTTTCTTGGTCTGGTCTGTGTAATGCAGTATGATACGGTACCATAATGGAGGGGGTATTGGTAGCCATGCGAAGGGCTTAATCCCTGCACTGTAACCGCAGCACAAACGGGTTCGTGCAGGGGATCGCACCGACGTGTTATGCTTGTGTTTGTGTAACCACTGTTTACTTCACTTAACTTCGCTTCACATCATTTGGTCCTTTGGCATCAAACTCTCGCTACACTACGCCTACAATACCATCCTCGACATTTCTCCAGGTGCTTGTACCCCCCCGAGTCACGAACTTGGGAATATTATCTGTGCGCTCACGAATCTGAACAAAGCGATGAGATTACCCCCGTTACCCTTACGCTTGCTCTCCCCTCCTCTACCTCTGCTGGCGCGATGCGGAATTGAGAGAGGGATTGCCTAAGAAAGATGACGCGCGAGAATCGCTGAGGAAGGACTGCGCGCTGCCTGTGGCTCGATGAACGGAAGGCCGTAATATATCGGGGGTGGAAAAATTGGAGGCAGGGCGGCCCGATGTGATTGGAGCTAGGCTCCGGCGAGGCTTGGAATCGTGAGGGAGGGAGAAGTCATTTGATGCGTAAGGCACCTCCGGTAGGATTAGACTCGCTTGAGGCTCTGAGGACGGAATCTGGTTTATGGGGAGGGAAGGAAGGATGCAGGAGGGTTTGCGCGCCTATCGCCGGTTCAGTCTGATGCCGGCTAGTTTAGGTATTACCGTTGTTGATGCTGACAATGCTTAGAATGGACGTAATCGAACATACGGTATACATACGCTTACATCCCTAGAAGAGGTCACGAGTTTGGTGCTTTTGGGCCCAAGGTTTCGGAAGGGTACAGAGGGGCGAGCGCTCCTTTGGTTGGATGCGCGGTCGAGGATAGGGAAGTGTTGCTCGTTGGAACGAATCGCTCCAACTCGGTATTGTGTTCGTGCTTCGTTATGTCCAGCTTGCAGTGCGGTACTAGTGCATTGCATACACCGCAACCAAGAAAACGATGGCAGAACCGAGATATCAAAGCGCAGACGAAAAACAGAATATACGGTCCGCAGAATATAATTGTCTTGGAACTATGAAGGTCTGCTTTTTGACCCCTCCTCCTCGAATATCATCAAATAGGGGTTATACCACTCATAACTAAATCATATGCGCCTTAGAAGGGTAGTAGGGAAACCCCATTACAAAACCATTACCACCAAACCCATCAAAACGGGAAACAAAAGGGGATCTCCCTGAACCGTATCTACCACGTATAATACTACCACACGCTAAACCAAACTAGTCAATCAAAACGTGTAATCCCCACCTCATCCAGGGGAAAAAGGAAAAAGACTATATAAAACCCTACCCCTCCCCTCCCCCTCTCCCTCTTCCAGCCGAAGCATCATTCTGCCCTCACAATTCCCGAAGCCCACTCACCGCAACAGCAAAAACAAGGACAAAAAACATGGCAACGCCACAACCCCCCCAGACCACACCAGCAACCGGCGACCACCCAGTCCTCCCACAACTAACCTTCTCCGCCTACCTCGCAGACACCCCCTCTTCCTCCCCCTCAAACCTGAGAATAGCCTCCTACGACCTGTCCCCAAACACCCCCTTCATTACCTCCATCTCACCCCCAGGAAGCTCTTCGAGCTCCAGCACCGAAACAACCACAGCCACATTGGTAGAGACAACCGCAACAGGAGAAGCGGCGGCCGCCGAAGAAACACCTGTAGCGGAAGAAACTGCCGCAGTAGAAGAAACAGTTGCAGGAGAAGAAGCAATCGTAGCAGAGGAAATACTTGTAGTGGAGGAAACGCCTGCAGCAGAGGTGGCACCCGCAGCAGAGGAGACACCCGCAGCAGAGGAAACACCCGCAGTGGAGGAAACACCTGCACCTAAGGAAACACCTGCGGCCAAGGAAACACCTGCAGCGAAGGAAACACCTGCGGCAGAAGAAACACCTGCAGCAGAAGGATCTGCCACCGCACTATCCCAACCTTCACCACCTGCCAACCCACCTACCAATCAACCTACCAACTCACCCACTACAACCCTCACCACCCCCGCAGAACTCCCAGACCCAGACATCATCAGCCCCCTCAAAAGCACTAAGAGCGAGGGCGAGGGCAAGAAACCCGCGGGAGAAGAGGGAAAGGGCAGCGACGGCAAACCGTGTGAACTATCCGTTGACCCAAAAGCGCAGTTGGCCGCTGGTCCCGCGCCTGGGGAGAAGCAATCCGGTGCGTCGTCTCGCCCACGGTCGAAGAGGGATTTTTGGAGAAAGGTGTTCCGGAGGCGGAAGGGTGGCGAGTCGGGGGTTGTGGTGGATAAGGAATGATTGATGCATGGAGAGGTGGGGCGGGGATGTTTTTGTATTAACGGATTACCGATTCTATGATTTTTTCTTCTTCTTCACTCTATCCCTATTGTCCCTCTCAACTGGCCCGCTGATTGTGGGGGGTTTTTTTTTTTGGTTGTTGAGTTTAGCGGAGTGGAGCAGAGTGTGGTGTGGCAAGAACATGTAATATACCGGCACTCACACGCGCACACACACTAATGTAGTATTGTTCGTTCTTGATGTTATCTTTTTCTTTTTCCTACCCGCAAGTGTGGGTAGAGCGTAATTAACATCTTATAATTCTCGTAAAGTGCCAATTACTGGTTTATGGAAATGGGCTACTCTGTTTCAATTGATAGAATTGTTTATCTCTTTGCTTACTTACCCCCGTATCACCGACGCAGCAGAGATGCGGGCACTAGACTAGACTCTTTCTAGGACAACCTACTCAAATCCTCCATTGTCTCCGCCGAGAAATACGCTAATCCCTATCATCTCAAGCTGTCATACACATCTCCCGTCATCATGAACCTTTCATGTTACCTTACCGCCTCAGGAAAGGTGAAAAAAGTGGAAAGATAAACGTACCGGACTTTCCTAGCCAAGGCCCAACACCCCCGGGAGGGAAATAGTACTGCCGGAGCGTGTGGTACCCCCGGATTCGCTGAGGGCCGCTCGCGCTCCAAAGGGTGACCGGTGGGGCGATGGATAGCTAAAGGAAAAACAAAACTCCTAGCGGACGACGCGATGTGAAAGGGGGTTTACCGCCGGGGTGTTACTTGCTTATAAACCTCTTTTCGCCAACACCACCTCTACACCTGAACCCCAGGAGCCGTGTGGTACTTTCCAGACGACCTACAGTAAGTCACACCATTAGTATACCATATACGAGCATCCGCATATCGTACACGGCCGGGAATGATCCGAGAGCACAATGGAAGATGAATCAGGATACAAGCTGCAATGAGCACTGAAACTCCATTGATCTATGTGCACCTCCGGAAGGATTTCCACAGGTGCGGAAGTTCAGGGAGGATCTTTGCATTTTTTATATAAGTCGTTTGTTCCGCCATAGATAGGAAGAAGGGATAAGCAAGATGCAAAACAAAAGAATCTATAACCTTTTCCTCCTTGAACCTCATTCTCTCTCTCGGGCCTGTTCTTACGCAATCGGCATCTCGAAAAACAAGCACAAGGTGGTTTTCTCGGATCGCTGGTTCCGGCAATTTCTACCGGGGGTGAGTGAGAGTGAGTGATCGCCTGTTTTTCACATGATTTGATTTTAGTGTAGAATTGGGGATTGATAGAAAGGGTGTTTTTGTTTTTTGCTTGGCACTTTATTCTACCTTGTCTTCATAATCTGGGGAGCATGATACCTGCCGCAGACTGCGTCACCCACACCGAGTATCCCGCTAATATCCACCTAGGCCTTTCGCCGGTATAAAATACAACAGAATCTGATGCTAGTGATATGCAGTAGTGAAGGGTAGTAGTGAATGGTTAGGGTTTATATAACGAATTGGGGATCCTAGGTAGGTGGCATCTCACAAGCGGGTGGGCTCGTCAAAGATTACGACTAAAGGAGTGTATGCGTATTGGAAGCATGGAGCGGGTCTTCGCCAAGTATTAAGGTCAAAGCCCTGTGCGCTCATATAGCTCTTATCAAAAACAACGCCACTTGTTCACTGGAGGCCTCGAAGTGGCATGAGGGATGTACAGTAAAATAAGTGGATATGATCACCTGGTAGAATTAAGAGAAGTTACAGGAAGGAGATAGGCCTGCTGTTTGCCAATAAGACAGGGCTTCTCCGGGTTGAGCGCCGGTTTCAATGATATATATTTACATGTAATGGGCTACTGTACACGATTTCACACAAAACATAAGAAAAATATATGGTACTTAAGGATTAGACGAGATGAAGACTCAAGGATGATTTTATGGACAAGGTCTAAATGGGACTCGAGGGGAGGGGGGGGGAAGGAGGAGGGAAAGAAAAGAAGGAAGAAGGAAAGAAACATAGTCGGTTAAATCAGAAAGAACGCCGGTTAACAAATGCTGGTTATGATACATTTAAATCGACAGAGGCCTTGCGAAGACTAATCCCTTATGCGAAAATTATATATGGGGTGAAAATATGTGTGGGAACTACGGAGGAGGGACGTGAACGAGAAAAACAGAGAAAAATCCAGACAGGAGGCGGTGAGGAAATACCGGTTGAGTGCGAGGGGGAGGATTGATTAGGTAGTGTTGGATGGATGTCAGTTTTACTTGGAGGGGCTAGAGCTGTAAGGGCAACACAAATGAGGTGGAGGTAGTAGGATGGATTTTGCTGAGGAGAGGTCGCTATGTAAGTTGGGAACGGGGTCCTTGAGGCTCGATACCCCTTCTCGGTCACCGGGGTGAGAGGATGGGGGTGGAGGTTTGGGCGTTAAGTTAAGGCTTGTGAGGTTGCCATTGGAGTCTGATTTCCGGATGGCATGCCTATCGGACACTCGTGGCAGTGTATGGAGGACAACGCGAGGGATGTTTAGACACCACGATGTGTTGTGCGGGAATTGGCATTGTCACGTAAGACCCTCACAACCTCATCATGTCCTTCGGAGAGGGCCAGTGATAGCGGGGTTTGGCCCTCGTGATCTAGTGCGGTAGCGTTGACGTCTTGCCGTAAAAGGATTTTAACTAGCGCGACACGCCCAAACCTGGCCGCGCACGAGAGTGGCGTTCGGCCGTATTCGGTGTCTGCATGGTTGGGGTTGACGTCCTCCCGCTCTAAAAGCACTTTTGCTACACCCTCATGCCCCACCACAGCCGCCCGCCAGAGTGGCGTTTGGCCATAGTTGTCTGCCTGGTCGGGATTGATATCCTCCCGTTCCAAAAGTATCCTTACTACCCCCTCATGCCCATTCTCAGCCGCCCACGAGAGTGGCGTTTGGCCGTTACAGGTGTCTACCTGGTTGGGATTGATGTCCTCCCGTTCCAAAAGTATCCTTACTACCCCCTCATGCCCATTCTCAGCCGCCCACGAGAGTGGCGTTTGGCCATATTTGGTGTCTGCCTGGTTGGGATTGACGTCCTCCCGTTCCAAAAGTATCCTTACTACCCCCTCACGCCCATTCTCAGCCGCCCACGAGAGTGGCGTTTGGCCATTGTTGTCTGCCTGGTCGGGATTGATATCCTCCCGTTCTAAAAGGATTTTGACTACCGCGACACACCCAAACTTGGCCGCCCACGAGAGTGGCGTTTGGCCATAATTGGTGTCTACCTGGTTGGGATTGACGTCCTCCCGTTCCAAAAGTATCCTTACTACCCCCTCATGCCCATTCTCAGCCGCCCACGAGAGTGGCGTTTGGCCATATTTGGTGTCTGCCTGGTTGGGATT
>Ga0307513_10004231_pt1 | contig 19190 bp, 31 predicted proteins | sample 15_EM_MG_FD_202174 | JGI IMG/M metagenome (GOLD analysis project Ga0307513, IMG submission 202174) | Populus trichocarpa ectomycorrhiza microbial communities from riparian zone in the Pacific Northwest, United States - 15_EM | ecosystem: Host-associated > Plants > Roots > Unclassified | place...
TTCTGTTTTTATTTTTATTTTTATTTTTATTTTTATTTTTATTTTTATTTTTATTTTTTCAATATCCTGTTGGAGTAACTTTCTTGTAGCGCACAAATTCGACTCTCCAACACCTTTCATTCCGTCTTGACCATTCTCGGATACACTATACTGACCACTCTTTTAGAATACAGCTCCCCTAATATTGCCAAGAAATTTCACGTCGGCCACCTTCGATCAACCATCATTGGCGCGTTCCTCATTAACTTGTACCGAACATGTGGTTGGGAGACTGTTGCTCTTAACTATCTTGGTGACTGGGGGAAACAGTTCGGTCTCATCGCAGTCGGCTACGAAAAGTACGGCAATGACGAGGCAATGAAGCAGGACCCAATCAAGCACCTATACGATGTTTACGTTAAAATCAACACAGATGCAGATGCCGATCCGTCCGTGCATGATGCCGCTCGAGCCTATTTCAAGCGAATGGAGGACGGAGATGAGTCGGCGCTGCTCAAATGGCGGCAATGGCGAGCAGATTCGATCGAGAGGTACAAGGATGAATATAAAGTACTGAACGTCGAGTTTGACGAGTACATTGGGGAGAGTATGGTGGGCCGAGAAGTCCAGCTGGAGGCGATCCAAAAGTTAACAGATATGGGATTGGTGGAAGTTACGGAGAACGCGACGAGGATTGACCTCGAAACCAAGTACAAGCTTGGAAAGCCGATCTTATTGAAGACAGGTGAGTTCCGACAACGTTCGTGCGTAACCGACACTAACTCGTTGCTAGACGGAACGACGATTTACCTTACGCGAGATATCGGTGGAGCCATCGAGCGGTGGAATGGGTACAAGTTCGATAAGATGATATACGTCGTCGCCAACCAGCAAGATATGCACGTCGCCCAATTCTTCAAGATTCTCGACTTGATGGGCTATGAGTGGGCCAACCGACTAGAACATATAAATTTTGGGATGGTGACCGGCATGTCGACTCGGAAAGGCACTGCGGTATTCCTTGACCAGATCATCAAGGACTCCCAGGATGTCATGTTGGAGCAGATGCAGAAGAACGAGGAGAAGTACAGGCAGATCGAGAATCCCGAGTATGTTGCTCGGGAGATCGGAATCACTGCTATCAAGGTTCAAGACATGCAGGCCAAGAGGTAGGTGGACGGTAAAACGAACCACCTTTGATTGACTCGACTCGCAGGGTCAACAACTACGCATACAACGTTGAGCGAATGACCTCATTCGAGGGAGATACCGGCCCATACTTACAGTATGCACATGTTCGACTCTCCTCTATGGAGCGAAAGAACCCCGAACTCCTACCATTGCCGCCCATCTCGGAGATCGACGTCACATTCCTCAACGAACCGAAAGGTCGAGATATTGTCTTCCATCTCGGCACCTATCCCGAGGCTGTCCGTATGGCGTTGAAGACCCGCGAACCGAGCGGTATCGTCACCTACTGCATGAAGCTCTCACATCTCATCAGCTCAGCATGGGACGTACTGCAAGTAAAAGGGGAGCCAAACTTGGATAAAGCCAAGGCGCGATTATGGTTGTTCATCTGTGCGCGGGATGTGTTAGGAGCGGGGATGCGACTGTTGACCCTGACTCCTCTGGAGAGGATGTGAGAAAGGACAAGAGCTCTAATCTCAGGGCTATGAGCCACATGAATTTTCTTGTACCTTGAATGTGTCATTGGTCCTTCCACGACGAACTTGCGCCTAGAAAGCAGAGCGGGTTGTACATAAGGTTGAAACGCTCCGCCGGTTCCCAGGTCCTCATTGAAAAGATCTATCTTGTAGAACCCTTTTCTGGTCTCACCACGAGCGGGTGAATGAGCTAATATTGTAGGGCAAAATTGCTTAACTGGTGAATGTTGCAAACGCTATAATACTACGAATGCGGTGATCCATGGTGAGGAGGTGCCCTGGAGAGCCGCGCCACTAAGCCTCATAAGAGCCTCCTAAGTTGAAATGCGAGGGGCACCACGTGGGAGTCAACGAAACCTGCATAGGTATCCATTAGGTTTTGGTGTCGATGTGCTACCAATGTGACTTGTAATAGTGGAGATGCAACAACGGTGCGCTTTTTGACAGCAATGGGGCTGTGGACACGTGCAAATAGAGAATCCAAAGCAAGGGATCTCGCAAAAATCTGGTGATCCACGGATTCAGCCGACGCTGAGACGAGACGGGATAACCGGCGCTTTGGGCCTCTTTCCCCTTCCACTCCTAATGATTCTTCTGAGCAGGGATCGATCGACCGGCTACCTGATCCACCCTCGGACATCACACGTTCGTCTCGGACGGGTCGGACGGGATCGTCTTAGTGTGGGACAGCACAGCGAAGAATCGTTTTATAGCCATTTCCGAACGAGACGACGGATTCCTCATTCAACAAGAACAGAACGAAGCTTGCGTTGTTGCCGGGAAAAATAACAACCAACTGCATCGAAGCTTGCGAAGCACGCGTGGTGAGCGTGTTCGTGACGAGGTCAAGGTGGGTTTCCACTCTGCATTTCCACGGTACAATACGCGGGTGGCACATTCGTCAGGGTCAATGGAAATACTAAGCCATCGGCAAGTAAGCCCAGCATGCCCCATGGCGAATTGCTCTTCCACCTCCACTTCATCACAAGACACCAAGGATCACGGTTGTCATCAAGACCATCCACACTACACGAAGCAGTGTTATCAGATGAAATCCAAGAACGTCTCGTAGCAATTATCCCGCCCAACAGGGTACTATAAAATTTAAGAAAGAAACTCAATCCAAACAGCAGGACGCATGCTCGGCGCATTACTCATACAGAAACTTGATGGATTCGCGGTCAAGAGGTGAGAATAATAAATGTCACCTACGACTCAAGGCAAGCTTATTGGCTCTGGATTTGCCAGTCCTATTTTACACCCATATCATCGTCTTGTCAATATAATACTCCGATGCTCCTGACCGCCTTTCATTACGAGAGCCGATGCCAACCCTGAATTACCTTTCAGAGAAGATCAAAAATTCGAAATCAAGATATTGAAGAGAGGTGCCACCTCAATCTCGATTTGATTGACATTCGGACTACCCCAACCCCCGAGGCGTTTCAGGAACGAATCGACGTGAAGTGGGCGTCTCCCCGTGTGCGAGTGTGAAATGGGTACACATTATATCTGGCTTGGCTTTGGACAGCTGTTGTACACCGGGAGCTATAAAACACCCTTTCTCACTTAGGTTTTCCCTCATCAAGCCCTTGAAGAGCACACGAAACCAGCGAACACTCTCCATCATGTCCATTGTCTTCCAGGGGAACCACGTCAGCCTCCTCAGCGACGAATACGAGAGTCTCATCATACAAGACCAGATTATTGAGGCCAATGGAGACCCCTGCATCATCAGTGGTGTAATTAACACCATCGTCGTCAGGGACAAGCAGAAAAATACCTGGATCTTTACGGTTCCTACGTGGGAGCATGTTGTGCTCTCATCAGGGCAGTTCGTCCACTTCGAAGGTAGCGTTGGATGCCCGCAAGGTGGATTGACTCAAAAGCCCTGACAAATCTCTGCAGGACCACGAGAATATAAGGAAGATGGCGCAACTTTCGTCTGCCTGGGAGTTTCTAACTCCGGAGGTGGACAGGGTTTCCTCACCAGACAGGTCTCCTCTAAGGCCCACATTTCATACACTAGACCCATTGGTGAAGTATGGATATTTCCGTCAACCTATCCCTCTCTTACTGGTTTCAGGTGCGGGAAAAATGTTGACTACCAGTTCTCAGCGAGGCAGTCAATGCAGGATAGTCTAGATACTGTCATGTACTGTATCTTGTGTCCATCGATCAATCAGGACTGTGTTCAACCATCGCAGCTCAACTGTGATAGTTTGTCTGGAAGGTCCTTAGCTCTGAAAGTGATTCTGATCACCATTTATTGTCAATGCACGCGCACGTGGTGTAAGGTACCTTTGCAGCGAATAGGAAATCATACAGTATTTGAAAGGCAGAGCATTCCTCGACAAGTAACACGTTGTTCCTACCCATCCAGGTTCACCCTTTGATCCCTTGCCTTTTGGGACTGCTGGGACCACTCATATCAACAATTTTGGTGCTGTAGACGCGTCAAGTGAACTGGCTTTTCCATATTCTCTGCTCGCCCTTCACTTCACTATCTAAGATACAGTCCATAGATAGTCCTCCCCTATCTACATTTTGACCCTATTCCTTTCAATTCAATATCTAAGTTACCCGCACCGGTCTTACATATCCTTTACGCTTTGCCACCATCCCCCGCCCCGTGACGATGTACCTATGTCTGTATTTTGCTCACGAACACAATCCCTACAGTTTCCTTACAATATCTACTTCATATCGTTTCGAATGTATTCGTCCTTGACGATCCTCTCCTACATCGCATGCATTCCCGATCGCCTCGGGTAGTTTTACGGCCTTTCCTTCCTTGTTTGGCTGCTAGGACTCTACTGGTCATTCAGTGCGTCGACTTATGTTGGAATAAATATTGAGGTCTGGGTTATTCAGGGAGCTTTCGCCATGGAAAGTGCTCCACGAGTGTACAAGGGTGATGTGTGCTTACATTCCAGCAAGTGTAGTGCCACTACTTTTCGGACGGAGTCACCTGTTTATATCGTAGAAACACCAATAGACCTGAAGACAGATTGGCGTGTGAGTGTCAATCCTCATGCTTTCGCGGACCGCAAATGGGCTGATTGTTGGAGAACAAATTACGCAAGACGCTGCGAAGCCATTTTGTCACGTCGCTAGTGCATATTAGTTCCATTCCAGATGACATACAACCGTCATAATTCCCTTGGGACGCTCTGAAACAGGGTATATACGTATTCAAGTTGTGAAGGGAGCTAACCGTGGTAAAGTCCTCCCTGCTCAGCCCGAGTAACTCTTCTGTGCAACGAGCATAATCAAAGTATCAGAATCAGGTAAAGCAATTGCGCGTGAGATTACGGTGGTGCTTGCTCGAAAGCCAATGTGTCGAACCTGCACGCCCCCACGATGGCCGACTCCAAAGGCACGTTCCTGACGTGCTCGAGAACTCCCGCCCGAATATTTATGCATCCACTTCACAGAAATTGAACTCGAAAACCCGCCCACAGACAGCATTACCCGCGTCCGTTGGTCCCCTGTTGACCCCAATTTGCTCCTTGTTGGTTCGTGGGACAGCGTATGTCATCTGCCGCATCCCGGAGTACCATTTGATACTCATGTCCAGTTCTAGAGCCTCCGCTTGTACGACGTGGCGAGCAACGCTCTTCGATCGAAATTTGAGCACAAGGCGGCAGTCCTGAGTTCTGCATTTTCACCCGCTGGTGATGCAGTTGTAAGTGGAGGACTCGATTGCTGGCTTCGACTGTAGGTCTCTGGCGTTCATAATACCTGATGACTGATTTTCGCGCGCAGCTGGGACCCAGAAAAGGAAACGTTCCGGGTCGTCAGCACACACGAGAAGCCTATCTCGAATGTCCTGTGGTCACCAGAAACCAGTCAGTGCGATCCCTGATGACTATCGCTGGATGGGTCCCCATTAATCCATCGTCCAGGCATCATTTACACTGGCTCATGGGACCAAACGATTGCGACTCACGACGTACGTGTACCTAATCCTCACACTGGCTCGTATTCGACTCTCGAGCGTGTGTACTACATGGACATCTTCGGACACAACCTGGTGGTCGCAATGGCAGGACGCAAGTTCAACATTTACGACATCAGGATGATGGATCGTCCAAAGCAGGAGCGCGAGAGCAGTCTTCGGTTCATGACCGGCGCAGTGGCATGCATGCTGAACGGCGAGGGTGCGTCGGTGTTCGCCTCCTCCCCTTTACTTGGCCACTAATTGAGTGGTGATCCCTTTAGGATACGCGGCGGCGTCGATCGAGGGTAGAGTGGCCGTCGAATATTTTGACCCTTCGCCGGCCGCACAAGCAAAGAAATATGCATTCAAGTGCCACCGCCAAACTATGAATGCTGTTGACCATGTATGGCCAGTGAACGCCCTGGCCTTCCATCCTGTGTGAGTGTCCACAAACGAGTTTTGGACTCACTCATTGCCTTGTGGGACCTTCACTGGAATCATCTCACTCATCTCACACTCAGACATCACACGTTTGGCTCGGCTGGGTCCGACGGTATAGTATCGATATGGGACCATACAGCGAAGAAGCGCTTGCGACAGTACCCGAAGTACCACAACGCAGTGAACGACATCTCGTTCAACATGAATGGAACTAAGCTTGCCGTTGGCGTCAGTTATGGTTGGGAGAAGGGAGAATCCGCGTCGAAGCTAGCGGAGAACGCGCGGGTGAGCGTGTTCATCCGGGAAATTGGCGACGAGGTTAAGGTGCGTTCACTTCTTTGCGGTCCGATGCGGGATACTGAATTGTTCACTTTGACCATCAAATCTTCAAGCCAAAAGCGAAGGCGTGAACCCGCCTCATTCGGTCGTGTTAGCAAATACCTTTCTTTGTCACTATACGTACTTCCACCCATGGATCACACTGCCATTTCTGCGCTGATGTATCCTTCTTCGTCAAATACCGCAATTAGTACTTGCATCCCCGACGTACATGAACTACCATCTCAACCTGCCGGTAAACGCTTATTATGGACTTTGGGCCGATTCCCTGTCCCCACGTACGGACTTTGCAGTAAGTAAATTCAGGGGTGCCGGCCAATTAGCCCCGGATGCGCCGCAGTGGGCCGTATTGTCACTGCCATGTTTCGAATAAAGCCCAACGCTCATGAAATTGATACTTGGTCCTCCTTTGCATCGCTTAAGACACATGCGCACCTGTCCTTGTCTCGATGACTTGTTGGCAAGACCTTTCCTTTACACCCAAGAGTAACCCCTATAGTAGGGTACCAGAGATAACGAGGCCGTACCTTTGGCTGGTCTACTCATCTTCTCATTTGGAGTAACCAGGACCAGGAGACAGCATTGACCGCTCAATGATACTCTAGCCCTGGTTCTATTTCCAGGTTGTCGAAAGGGAAGTCATGTGTTACAAAGCCACGTAATTGTGCCATATCAAGCGGGCAGCTTGGCGATGAACCTTCGCGACTGTCGATGTGTAGGGAGGCTTTTGTTGACGCAAAGCAGTCTCAACAACGCAGTTAGTTCACCTTGATTGATAACCCGCCCTACGAGCTCACCAGCCCTACATCCCTACATTGAAATATTCTTTCCTCCGTGGGGAGGAATTGCAAGCCTTTCCACTCAAATTCGTACTATATTCTCTCCCTACGATCGGAGAATCATAGGTTCTGTACTGCTCTCATCGAGACAATCCGATGGCAGTCTCATCTGACGGTGTGATTGGTGGGGGGAATGCTGCCGATTCGAGGCATACGAACGACTGTTCACTGTTCACTCGTACAGCCATTCATTTGACGCAGGAACGGGGGCGTCGCTGGGAGCGGCCCTTGACATACTCACGAACATTATGCGTGGTTCCGGGAACTTCCACTACTGTGACTGACAACCAAATCGAGCATCGTCAGCGCAATACTCCCTTCCACATAGTTTTGTTTCGCCGTCGCCATCGATGACAGCGTCGGACATGGTGATGACGATCACGCGGCAGGTTCGCTCGTGGCCACACGCGAGCCAGTCGGCGAGCGAGCACGCGGCGGCACGCGGCGCTGACGGCTTTGACAGGCCCGGAGTTGGACCACTTCCTTTTCCACGAAATTTCCACGAAAGCCCAAAAATGGATGCTGAGCGCGCTGCGAGCGACGGGGCCATTATGACTCACAACCATCGTACTCATGCCTATACCGACGCGGTTCACGTCCTCATCGAGGCCAAAAACGCCTCGGGCTTCCTTCCTCCACGCCGCTCGTCATTAGCGCCACCGAGCTCATCTGCAAAACGGCAACGGACGGCGACGACACTGCACCCAAGCATCCCAGTTCCAGACGCACTTATAGCTTCCCTTTCATCGACGGCGCTGGGTGAGTCTCGCTCGGGCCCATGCTGTCAGACCGCTCTGTCTGAGACATCGAGCTGACGGTCTTCTCTGTCTCACTACATCAAACTTCATATCATCCTTGTCTAGTCAGTATCCAGTCGAACATCCTACCGCTCCCCACTGGTCGTCCGCTCGTGCTCCTCATCCAAATCGACGACTACATCCCAACCGAATTGAGCACGACACCCTCAGCACTCTGTTTCCCCGCCATGGCAGCTCCGACACCGCAGGGCGTCCATCGGGCTCTTGCGCCGCTTCAACAGGCCACCAAGGCGCTCGATGCTGTCCGTGCTAGAAACGAGCTTGCGATCATCGGTTAGCCTCGTAATCTGTACATCGTATCCCCTGGTATGCTCAAATACCCTCAGCCTATTCCACCGATGTCCATCTTCCAGAAGAGATCTCGACTGCCGCCCTTCAACGCGGCGCGCACGCACTTCTAACACCACCATTTACCCCAACCACCGTAGAGTCCGCTATCCAGTTGGTACGTTTAGATATTACGCAATCGTGCCAGTTTGACAATATCCTCCGCCCATATCCACTTGGAACGTATGTTGACGAAATCATATAGGCGCTTGAAAATCGCGCAAAGCAGCCTTCTGTTCACTCTCTTCCAACCTTGCCCTCGACGCCCGACTCCCCGCTGAAAATCTTGCCACCCTCTCCACGTCCAACCGATTCTACCCTTCTTATCACACCAGTATCGGCTTTACCATCACGGATAAACACACTATCAAGATTGTCAGGTGCCTTTGTTGACCAACGTCGCGGGAGTGTCGATAACGGCTTGTTATCCGAATGCTTCACTCGAGAAGAGAGTGGATGGGCGGGCATGGCGTCTATCAATGGGGACCCTGAGTAAGTTCCTTCCTTGGAACTGTAGCTTGACTGTCACTCAATTGATCTTTGACAGCTATGCTGAGCTTCTGGCAGAAATGCACGCACAAACGAGCGCTGCTGTCGACGCAGCCGTCATGCCGTACGTCCTCACCCGTTCTTCCTTCATTTGAAGCTCATGCTTTCTTCAGACCCTCATTACCCAATGTCCTCAGTACCCGAACGCGACTCATTAATTCACTTTGTTCTTGGCAATTTGAGCCATATCGCCTCGCGTCCGATGACCTCCTTCTTTGCACAATTATCATCTTCGAGTCCCTCTTGACACTCTCAAATCTTCCATCAGCCTTGTCATCCTTGTCTCTCGAGAACCAGCTCATTCCCTTCCTCTCTCAACTACGAACACTCCACCGGAGTAGTAATCGGTATCACTCCTTTGTCCATGCCGTCGATGTCCTGCAGGCTATCTATTATTTCTTGACACGCGCGGGTGTCGTCCCTCCACTGTGGCGAGAACGTGGACAAATATGGCACCGCACGGATCGCGAGCAAGAAGGGAGCTTAACTTATTTATTGAAGGATGAGGATGTGTTCTTGTTATGTCTTGCTGCTGTCGGTCATGATGTCGGTCACCCTGGGAATTCCAATGCCTTCTTGGTGAGTTTACCAACGCGACTTCTGAGGGGAGCGGGAGCTGATATGGCGTTCATTCGGTATAGAAAAATGTGCAGGCTCCGCTATCAAGGCTCTTCGAGCACAAATCTGCGCTCGAGCGCATGCACTGCACGATCCTCCTCCGACTCCTCGCTAGGCACGGCATGCGCCACCTTGTCGACCCATGCACGCCCGAGGGACGCGAAGGGCGGAGGGTGATCATGGGCACGGTCCTCGCGACCGATATGGGGTGGCACTTCGAGTGGGTCGAGCGATTCGAGCGGAGCGTGCGGGAGCGCAAAACTGGAGTCAGCTCGGTCCTTGGTGGGGGTTTATTTACCACCGGCTGGTCCCTTGGTGTTGGTGGAGAGACTCTGGAGGTTGAAGAGCTTGCACCTGAGGAAGCGGAGCGGGAAGACCGGTTGTTCATCTGTCAGGCATTGATGAAGTGCGGGGACATTTCGAACCCAGTCAGTCCTTTCGTTGATATTACATTGCTGATCATTCACGCTGATTGCAGTCCCGCCCTTATTTGGTTTCAAAACATTGGTCGACGGTATTGCTGGAGGAGTGGGCCACTCAAGCGCTTCTGGAGCGCCATCTGGGTTTACCTGTTTCAGTCGTTGCGGATGCGAATGAGAAGGTGCAGGCGGATGGGCAAATCAATTTTATTAATATGTTCGTACTGCCGCTCTTGGAGCGCGTGTCCGAAGCAGTTCCTGGTATGTCTCTCGCAGTCTCTCGCATGGACACACACTCCTGCTAATAACGCATATCCATCCCCAGCCATGAAAGAATTCGTTCATAATTGCGAGGAAAATAAGATTTTATGGCAAGAGCGACTTGCGCACCTTCAAGACGCTTGTGGATCTGGGTCTTCTGCTACCCCTTCGGCCGTGCTCCGACCCGTACCCCTCACTAAACCCATTCTCCCGCCTATGACCCGGTACGCGAAGACCGTATTCCCGCTCTCCCTCCCGCCACTGGAAGGTCACATGCCTCGTCTCGCATCCAAACTCGCAAGCATGTCTCCATGGGCTGCCCCGCCACGTCCGATCTCGCCTTCTCTAGTGCTGAGCAAAGGTCTTGCATCCCCTATCTCGCCGACTCACGGGACCCCATTTAGCTCATCCAGTTCTGGGGTATCCATGTCGGCATCCTCCAGTACAGGCACTGTGTGGGAGAACCCCAGTGCGCCAACTGTACAGGAAGTCAAGGAGAGTGTAAAAGTTGGATGGGAGAAACGGTTGAAGAGGAGGCGGAGCTTTAGAAGAGCAAGTGTGGATCATTCTGGGCGGACGTTAGGACCTGTTGGGCTGTTACCGACTGTGATCACTACAGGTGTATGATTCCTGAGTCGTCTGTGGGATGACTGTAGCACAGAAGTATAAAGTTATGGACAGGGCCTTGTTCTAGCGTCATGGTCGTGTTGACTTAGGCAGATCACAGAAGCCACGTTCACGGCTTGGCTTTTTCCTCTGTGAGCCCCCCGACAAGTCCGCGGATTAGCGAGTGCCACCTATCATGCCCATCATTTTCCAAGCAAATAAGGTCATCTTCTTCAGTGATACACTCTGGAGCCTCGTGGTCAATGATCAGACCTTTGAGGCCAATGGAGAGCCACACTACATTAACGGTGGAGTTCACTCTGCTATCGCTGTGGATAGGGACAGAAATACCTGGATCTTCACCGTTCCTACGTGGCAACACGTTATCCTCACTAAATCCCAGTACATCCACATCGAAGGTGAGCAGCATTTGATGTGATTGGTTCCAATGCCGCCCTGACAATATCTACACAGGGCCACAGACCTATACAGAAAGTGGCGCGACTTATGTCTACCTCCGCATCTGTAACCCTGGCGGTACACTAGTGGCATTCCTTACCAGGCAGATCTCCTCTAAGGCTCAGCTTGCGCACGCTAGGCTCATTAGTGAAGTATGGATAAATATTTAAACTTATCCGCCTCTTACTGGTTTTCAGGAGCTGGAAGATTAAAATGATTGATGGTTAGATTCTCGGCAAGTCAATCGATTTGGGGTCCACGCGGAGGTGTCTGGATACTATACTATTGCTTGTGGGCATCGGTGGATCATGGGTAACTCTCAACCGCCACAGGCCAACCGTCGCAGTTCAGCCGTCATTTTTCTTGTTTTCAAGGCCCTTACAGTAGCTCCGCAAACTTTTCTTGAACGTGATGTTCTGTCATCGCGTGCACATGCAATAAATCCTCATAACAAACCAAGCACTAACCTCCAACCGGAATGACCCACACCTACCCTTAAAGCTCCATCTCATCAACCGTTACTCCCATCCAATCTTCAGGTTGTACCTAGCTTACTGTGCAGCGGGGGCATTGAACAGCACCCACAGTGAGATCGAGAACACGGTCCTCACATACCCGGCCATAGGTAGAAGAAGGGTCGTCTTAGGGGCACAGCCAAAGGGTCAATAGAGGTCCAGATCCAAACAGGCCCCGAGGTTACGCAAGTCGCTCCTTCTATAGAAATCGTGAGCCTCCATAGAAGAGAGAAGGTCCGATCTAATCGTGAGTGTATACGAAGACGGTTACACCAGCAGCTAGCTCTACACATCTGCCAGAAGTTCAGCACAGGTGTCGAGAGATTAGTCGGTGGTACCTTAGCTACAGTCCTAAGAGGAAACCTACTCAGGATCGCCCTTCCCGGACGTCGAGCCTGCACATCCACTCTCGGTCGGGGTAGCATTCCGATAATAAGCCGGTGCAAACATCCCCGACATCTAAACCCCACAGACTGAATGGCCCTCCTACGGTAGTTGGAGTAAATGGCGGTTTCAGAAGCGCATGCACCCCACGTTTAACATGCGCGACCCTCGGTTGACGCAGCCGCGTACCCTGCATGGGTCAAAGTCTATAGTGAGTGATTCTGTCGTACAAGGTATGTAAGGTCAGAAGAAGTAGAACGCCGACTTACCCTCGTTGAACTGGTGCGGATGCCATCCCTCATAGCACGCCGGCAACGGAAAATGTTCCTTTTACAGGTTTCAGTACGTCAATCACTAGCCCAATATGGTCCCATAAGTACAGTATACGCCAGGAGTAGAGCCCGCTCGCTAATTGCTGACGAGCGTATCGCCAATGGAGCTGAAATGTCGGGACAACAAATTACGATCGAAACAAGTTGTCGCGTCGTGTAGTCTGAGGCCCTAAAATACGAGGTCGAGGTAATTTTTTTGCGTGGAGCTGTTAAGACACGAGGCCTGCTCATAGCCTGGTGAGACGACAAATTGCCTCATGCGTGTCCCATTCACGTATGAAGGTTCAGCACTACACCCAGAACGAGAAATCGACTGAAACCGCCGCCGTTTGATTTGGTACGCTCCAAATTAAATTTCGTTTGGGCCAAATTCAAAGGTTGGATGCCTTCTTTTCCGCTCATTTTAAGGCCATCATCCAGAAAGACTCTCAGATGCAGCAGCTTCCCACCTAAGCTATCGTTATCCGTAAACAGACGCACTTTTTACTCTCTTGGGATTTTAGCTGCCAGCGCTGCTGTTGGCGTTCGACATGGAAGACCCTTTGTGCCTCAGCGAATCATTTCTGGGACCTATAAGGTCTATCATTACTCTAATACTTGTGTCACTTCCCTCCGTAATCTTTCATTTGGGGCCTGCCGAACCTTGTTCCTATCCACGTCACCTGACATGAGCCACATCTCGACACTCAAGCTGCCGCAGGAGCCCTTGAATTGGACGCACACTCCAGAGCAGGTCATTTCGCTCACCAAGAAGCAGATCGAAGAGGATCGCAAGTTCCTCGATAGGATCGGCGCTCTCCCGGCAGAGCAATGCAACTTTGAAACGGTCAGTGGCCCGTTCTGTCTCCAGTATAAGTACCATTGACTTCTGTTCGTCTTGTACAGGTTTTCGTACGTCGAGTCACCCGTCCCGTTGTGTCCCCTAATGCGCTTTCAGCATGCACTTGCCTTACAGGATACGCATTTCAGCCTCATTATGGAACCTTTGACGTTCTATAAAAATGTATCGCCCTCAAAGGAGCTTCGTGATGCCTCCAATGACGCCGATGCCTTGTTGCGCGATTACACCGTGGACGCTTCTTTACGTGTTGACGTATTCGATGCCAAAGTTGCAGCGGAGAAGAACATCAAAGCCTCGGGGAAGGTTTTGACTCCTGAGGAACAGCGACTTGTCGAGAAGATGATTTTAGAGGGAAAACGGGATGGTCTGGCGTTGCCAGAAACTGAGCGCGAGGAATTGAAAACGTTGCAGAAGGCGCTTTCGCAGACGTGCCTGGAGTTCAGTGTGAGTCTGTTCCTACTCTCTTCATGATCCTCGGTTAATTCTCCTCGCAGAAAAATTACAATGAAGAGAACGGAGTGATCAGCTTCACAAAGGAGGAGCTGAAGGGCATCCCTTCCGATGTCGTATCTGGATATAACAAGCGCTCTATTGAAGGTTCGGAGGATGTATACGACGTGACCTTCAAGACTCCAGATATCTTCCCACTCTTCAAATACGCCGAGAACCCAGACGTCCGGAAGCGCGCCATTGAGGCTTATGAATCTAGGCTTGATATCAACATTCCCCTCTTTGCCAAAATGCTCGACCTCCGCCGCCAAATTTCAAAATTGCTCGGCTACGAGACTTGGGCAGATTACAAGACCGAAGTCAAGATGGTGAAGAATGCCAAGAACGTTGTTAAAGTTCGTTCCCAAAATTGGTGCCTGTTTTGAAATAGCTAATCAATGACGGCTCCGAAGTTTTTGAGTGACCTCGAGAACAAACTGCGACCGATCGGGCTCAAGGACAGAGAGACCTTACTCGCACTGAAGAAGGAAGAGCATGCGGAGAAAGGGTATCCCTTTGACGGCGAATTCTATGTCTGGGACTACCGATACTACGACCGCAAGTTCATCGAGAAGTCGCTCGACCTGGACGACTCTCTTGTCAAGGAATACTTCCCCGTCACAGTTGTCGTGCCCAGTATCCTCGATATCTACCAGCGTCTTCTTAGCGTGAGGTTTGTCCCATTGGAAACAGCGACCTGGCATCCAGGTGTGCATCTGAAAGTTCGAGCGAGAAGTCACACCACTAATCCCTTATGCGTAGATGTCAAAGCATACTCTGTATGGAAGGCAGACACGAAAGACGAATCCGGCTTCGTGGGATATACGTATTTGGACCTGTATCCTCGTGGTAGGTCTGCATTATCCTGTCGAATGGGGGCATGCTGGGCTCACGGTCAATCTGTCGGGCTCATACAGAATCAAAATACTCGCATGCCGCTGTTTGGCCGGTGATCCCTGGATTCGAAAAACCTGATGGAACACGCCACTATCCAGTAACGGCCATGGTTGCAAACCTGGCCAAATCGACCCCAGAAAAGCCGGCGTTGATGCGCCATGATGATGTTGTCACATTCTTCCATGAAATGGGCCATGTCTTCCACGGTCTTCTTAGTGAGGTCAAATATGGTCGTTTCCATGGTACAAGGTATGGCTCAACATTGGAGTAGTATCCATCGCCGATGCCGATAATGATCTCTGTAGTGTTGCTCGTGACTTTGTAGAGGCACCTTCGCAAATGCTGGAGGCTTGGTATGTTGAATGCCCCTAGCAGGAGGACCTGAAACCTGACTCTTCATATTAGGTGCTGGGAACCTAAAGTTTTGGCGATGATGTCAAGCCACTATGAGAAACAGGAACCACTCCCAGCTGATCTCATCGAGAAGATCATCAAAAGGTGCGTACCACTTGTCACAAGCCCGCGTACGATCCACTCACTACTACACAGCCGATATGTCAACGCTGGATTGTTCTATCTCCGTCAGCTATTCTTCGGCACATTCGACATTCGGGTGCATACTGATAAAGGTATGAAAAATTCGACATTCCCTGTATCCGTTACTGATTTCCTTCACAGAATCTGTCGACTACACGAAGTTTTGGAATGAGTTAAGAGAGTCACTCTCTCTCGTAAAGAGTGGCAAATTCACCGCGGGCGCCGCAACCTTCAACCATCTAGCTGGTGGCTACGACGCCGGTACGTCGACTCATCCACGAAAGTCTTTCCCATAAGCTTATTGACGTATTTCAGGATACTACGGCTACATGTACTCGCTGGTGTTCGCGTCGGACATGTATGCGACTGTGTTCAAGGCCGACCCTCTCGATCCTGTCCGCGGAGATAAGTATCGTCGCTGCATCCTGAAGCCTGGAGGCAGTCGTGAGGAACTGGACTCGTTGGAGGTTGGTAGATTCCTGCTCCATAATTGATGGTATACTCACTATACTCACTGCACCCCAGGAATTCCTCGGTCGGCCACCCAATGCGGATGCGTTCACGAAGGAGCTGTTTGGTGACGCTGCCGTCGCCGGTTCTAACTCTGCTTCCAATCTTTAGCCAATGTTTAAGGTCTGCTTTGTCTCTTGGGTCTCCATGGTCTCTTCGGCTCTTCGGAGACGGAGATTTGCTCCGAGGCGCCCTATCGATGTTATGTCACTTGAAGTTACCCTCACTGCTGCCTTATCTCAAATTTGCTTCGGAGCCTGCCTTGTGTTGAGCCTGATCAAGCCCCAACTCCAAGGTCACTTGGACCTCCCTACGGCGGCGATAAGTACTCTTACCCACAAAGATGAACCCGACGAAAGCTCTCAAAATGCTAGACGAACAGTGGTGGAGCAGGCAGCACCCGCGCCGCATGGACGTTTTTGGTGATTTTGCTGGAGAAGATATCTTCCTCGTCGACGGCAATTCAGTGTTACAGGAGATCTTTGAGGATCCGCTCATTTCCATCGGAAAGGGAAGTGAGTGAAACATCAGCCTCTTGTGCGTCCGTGCCGGATCATCATCCCTGACGACCGAACAGCGCTTGGCTTCCAAATTCTACACATCCTGTATTCGACGGAGAGGTTTCTCGAGAGACTGAAGAGTCAGAGTCCCAACTTTGAGATCATTTTCTTTGAGTGTTCGTGCTAATTTTCTAGCCACACGTTGGCTTCTTCATCTGAACATCCCGTCCAGCAAATATCTCGACCAGTAACCCGTTACCCGTAGGGAGTGTCACAGCGTTCGACTTTAGTTCCAGGTTTCTCGCGAGTAAAATCGTCATTCAACACCTCGAGACTATTGCAATCCCTATCCGTCACTTTAGCGGCCCTGATGACCACGCCTATCTCGAGTATACGAAAGCAAAACGTGTGAGCCTATCTGTTACTGGTTATTCGTAAGGTCGCTCAAGGCCGTTCCTTGCAGCCATATTTCATCTTGATGAACGACGGAGGCGTGCAGTCATCACCGCGCCATATCCAGACTACGTTTCTTCAACGAGCCTTGGTTTACCGCCACCTCTCTCGCGGTATTGCTGTGGTTGCTTTGTCCAGCTGTGACTATCGTGACGCCAAAGTACGCTCATTTTAACTGCCATCGATGCTAGCTGACTAGCTGACCTTGAGTAAGCTCCTCGCATTCGTATACGAACGCTCGTCCCGTGCATTGCATGTGGAAAACATGATTACAACTGCGATGCGGCACCTCGCCTCATCATTCGTCCGCCTTTATCGAGCGGCTTTGGACCATATCGGGGGCACACCTGAGCATAAGGTCTTTTCAGACGTGGACTCCTGGATGTCTGATACAACCCTCAAAGTTGCGAAGCAATTTTGTACCACTGATCTCCACCTGCACCTTTTCGTCCTTCGTCTATGGCTTGCTCATACTTCGCTCCTCCCTCATATCCATATGAGTGCTCGATCGCAGGCTCTATATACGCTCCCCAAGATCCTCGACTCCGTCTGCCGAGATGTTCTTCCTAAACTCTTTATCAATCTTGCGCACTCTCTTCCAATGCATGTCCCACCCTCTATATTTGATGGGCACATCTTCTTGCTCTTCATACGCCATTCAATTGTCTTGCAGTCTGACCTCTCCGATCTCATTGGTCACACTCTCGTCTCTCGTCTACAGGCCGCCTTCGCTCCTCTTTCCGCTGTTGATTCCAATACCATCCCCTATTCCCCCACTAACACACCTCCAAACACGTCAATCGCCTCCTCTCAATCCTCCAAAATATCAAAACAAGTGGAAGCGGCCCCTTTCGCGTTGCGTCCATTCACCAATCAGGAGATCAACGCGCACCTCGAGCAGGTGAAAATCGAAACTTCACCCGGCAAACGCCTTCTTTCAGGTGCTGTCGAATTCGCGGATAACTCAATCTTTGTCGATGAACGCCACTGGCACAATCGCGCCATGATTCTACCCAAGCACCTTGGTGGCGCAGATCCGCGAGCAGTGAATGCATGGCAGAAAAGAAAGCGCCTCATACAGCAGCAGAGGTTTATGAAGAGACTGAAGCGGCAGGCGGAGTCACTACTAGGAGGGAAAGGTGCTGTCGTCAAGACCATCACGATCGAGCCCGTCGGAACAAGACCTACGGCGAGAAACACTACTCCACAGGTGAAGAAGACATGGTCATCGAAGGGCAAGCAGCCGACAAAGAAGGAGATGATGCTCGCGTCTATCAAAGAAAGTAAAGCTGTCAAGACCAACGCGGAGGCAGAGGTATGGTGGGACCAGCTAGTCGGAGAAACAAGCTCTTTGCCTAGCATCTCTCTCAGGCTTGAGCACGTAGAACGGTTGCTGAAAGCAAATGAGAGAACCCGTGACGGATGGCTGGCCGTACATATACGGATATTCAAAATCCACCTTCTGCTATCGCAGTGGATCGAAGATCGAACGCGAGAGCTTCCTTCTACTAAGGATCGCTCCTCCGTTGCTATCCTTCGTGTCATCCAGGATATCCAGGGGCGAGCTGACCACGCCTCTTCGGGCGCCATCAAGGCCATAGCTTCCACCCTTACCGCACTTGGACTCACCAGCCTAGTCGCCCTTATCCCGTCTGACTCTGGTATGATCAAACAACCTCTGGGTTTTCAATTTGTGAAAATTGTCCGCAAAGCAGGTGGGTCATGTCATTATTAACTCTGTGTTCTAACTTGTTAATATCTACTCAGGAGCTCCTGTATACCCATGGATGACTATCGAGGAAACCCCAGTCAGATGGCAGCTTAGGCTATTTGGCGAATACCTCGACCGTTCTTTCGATAGTCGACCAGATCCACGGGTCACTTTTCATCCAGATGCATGGCAGCGTGAAGTTCTTGATAAGATCGACCGTGATGAATCTATCCTCGTCGTGGCCCCGACATCGGCTGGCAAGACCTTCATCTCATTCTACGCTATGGAAAAAGTGCTTCGACAAGGGGATAGTACAGTTATCCTCTACATCGCCCCTACTAAAGCCCTCGTAACGCAAATTGCCGCCGAAGTTGTCGCTCGTTTCAAGAAGGACCTTAGATCGGGTTCTTGCTGGGCTATTCACACAAGGGACCAGCGCATAAATAACCCTCAAGGATGCCAGATTCTAATAACGGTTCCGGAAATGGCCGCTATCATGCTTCTCTCACCCCCGCTTGCCCAGACGTGGACCCCGAGGATCAGGCGCATCATACTCGACGAGATTCACTCTATTGGTCAACAAGAGGGGGGAGCAGTTTGGGAGCAGCTCCTCCTGCTTGCACCATGTCCCATCATCGGCCTGTCAGCAACAATCACTGCAAGCAGGGCGTCGATACCCCGCCCGTGTAGCGGCTTCGGGCGGGGTACGCGTGCTACGCGGGTCGTACCCCGGCAGGGTACGAGGGGAGCGACGCG
>Ga0307513_10004232_pt1 | contig 19188 bp, 20 predicted proteins | sample 15_EM_MG_FD_202174 | JGI IMG/M metagenome (GOLD analysis project Ga0307513, IMG submission 202174) | Populus trichocarpa ectomycorrhiza microbial communities from riparian zone in the Pacific Northwest, United States - 15_EM | ecosystem: Host-associated > Plants > Roots > Unclassified | place...
TCGGACTATTATGAAATTGGGTCGCAACCCACGCCCTCGATTGTGCTCAATTCGCTCATTACATTTGCGTATGTAATACCCTCTCTCATATTCTTTACTGGGGTTATTGACGTGCGTACAGGTCCTGCCTCATAGCCTTCCAGAACATCGTTCCCATCTCGCTCTATATCTCGATCGAAATCGTAAAGACTATCCAGGCGTATTTTATAAGCCAGGATGTCGACATGTACTACCAGCCGTTCGACGCCCCTTGCATCCCTAAGACATGGAACATTTCGGACGACCTGGGACAAATCGAGTATATCTTCTCCGACAAAACGGGCACCCTCACTCAGAATGTCATGGAGTTCCAGAAGTGCTCAATCAACGGCGTCATCTACGGCGAAGGTATCACGGAAGCCATGCGCGGTGCAGCCAAACGAGAGGGGCGAGACGACCTGATCGACCCGCAAGAGCAAGTAGAGCAGTTGAAAGTGATGAAACAGCAAATGGTCGATAAGATGAACAAGACCTTCAAGAACCGGTACCTCCAACAAGACAAAGTGACGTTTGTCGCGCCTAACCTGGCCGAGCACCTTGCAGACCGCACCAATGCCCAGCGTGCACATGTCATCGCGTTCTTCCGCGCACTCGCGGTATGCCACACTGTCCTAGCGGACAAGCCCGAACCGAAGGAACAGCCGTTCTTGCTTGATTACAAAGCGGAGTCCCCCGACGAGGCCGCACTCGTTGGTGCCGCGCGTGATGCAGGATTCCCCTTCATCAACAAGTCGAATAACGCTATTGATATCGAGGTTATGGGCCAGGCGGAGCGGTACATCCCCCTGCGGGTGCTTGAGTTCAACAGCACACGCAAACGCATGTCGGTCATTGTACGAAATCCCGAGGGGAGGCTTGTACTGTACACCAAAGGCGCCGATTCGGTTATTTATGCCCGGCTTGCGCCGGAACATGATCCCAGACTCAAAGAGGCCACTACAAAGGACATGGAGACATTTGCAAATGGTGGGCTTAGGACGCTGTGCATCGCGTACCGGTACCTCAATGAGGAGGAGTACCTCAATTGGAGCCGCGTGCATGATCAAGCGTCTACGGCTATCAAGGATCGCGAGGAGGAGATTGACAAGGCCAACGAGATGATTGAACACTCGCTGCTTATTCTTGGTGCTACTGCACTCGAGGATAAGTTGCAAGAGGGTGTACCTGAGGCAATTGAAATGCTTCATCGAGCCGGGATCAAGCTTTGGATTTTGACGGGAGACAAGCTGCAGACTGCTATTGAGATTGGTGAGTTCCTTTCTCTCTCTCTCTATCACTCCAACACGGAGACTTATATTTAAATAGGCTTCAGCTGCAACCTCCTCAAGAATGACATGGAGATCATGATTCTTGCCGCTGATAATCCCGAAGACGCACGCTTGAAGATCGAAGCTGGCCTGAACAAGATTGCTTCAATTCTGGGAGCACCCAATGTTGGAAAGAAAGGCATGACCCCGGATGTCAAGACTGGTGGCTTCGCAGTGGTCATAGATGGTGATACCCTCCGCTATGCTTTGGAACCGAACCTCAAGCCCCTCTTCCTCGCCCTTGGCACCCAATGCGACACCGTTGTTTGCTGTCGTGTTTCCCCCGCGCAAAAGGCTTTGACTGTTAAGCTCGTCAAGGAGGGACGGAACGCGATGACGCTTTCGATTGGCGATGGTGCAAACGATGTCGCCATGATCCAGGAAGCGAATATTGGGTGTGGATTACTCGGACTCGAGGGATCCCAGGCGGCCATGTCTGCCGACTATGCGTTTGGGCAGTTCAGGTTCTTGACAAAGCTATTGCTAGTTCATGGAAGATGGTCGTACATCCGTATCGCGGATATGCATAGCAACTTTTTCTACAAGGTGGGCAGGACTAAAGACCGAGGAAGAGAGGCTAACGGATATCCGATAGAATGTTATTTGGACCTTTGCCATGTTCTGGTTCCTATTCTACAACAGCTTCGATGCAACTTACCTTTACGAGTACACGTTCATCCTTCTGTACAACGTCGTTTTCACCTCCCTTCCGGTCATTGTCATGGGCGGTGAGCATTAGCCTTATTCCAGTACGAGCAGCCCTAATACCCTCGTAGCATTTGATCAGGATATCAACGCCAAGGCCTCCATGGCGTTCCCGCAACTGTATGCCCGCGGCATCAAGGGATTAGAGTACACCCGCACCAAGTTCTGGCTATTCATGCTCGATGGTTTCTACCAATCAGCTGTCGTCTTTTTCATTCCGTTCCTCTCCTTCACTGGCGGCGCTTCAATCTCCTGGTCTGGTAAGGTTTTGGATTCACTAGCGGATCTCGGAACGACTGTCGCCATCTCGGCCATCTTCTCTGCCAACATCTTTGTGGGCTTAAACACCAAATAGTGCGTCCATCATTTCTTGGTGGTGTGTTCCTTTTAACATGGTTATTTTGCAGCTGGACCATCATTACTTGGATCGCTGTTGTGGGGTCCATGCTGTTCATGTGCCTCTGGGTCTCCGTCTATTCGTTCTTCCACACCATTTCGTTCAATGACGAAGCCATCATTCTTTTCGGCACTGTCGGTTTCTGGACCACGGTTGTGATTACGATCATCCTGGCTATCGGTGAGTATCTTGCTTGCAAGTTCAGAAATTGGACTGACGACAGCCTTGCACAGGCCCTCGATTTGTGATGAAATTTGTCTCTCAAGCATACTTCCCGCTCGACAAGGAAATTATCAGGGAGGCCTGGGTAGCCAGTGATTTGAAGGAGCGACTGGGAGTCAAGCACCGAAGAGCCAAGAGAAATGGCGATCCTGAAGATGCTTCCCTCGTTCGTCCTCACATTCGAGGGGCCTCTGATGACGATCGAGGAGAATATGAGCCAGTAGTACCACGCTCTGCACCAAGGAGCCCAATGGGAGCTGGGCTGGCTCCTCTCGCTTTACAACCCCAAGAAGGCATGACCCAATACACATCGGACATGCCGTCTCGCTATCACGATGTGCAGCCATCAGCGACAGATTCTGCCAGCGAAGCACCTCGAGCATCTCCGGGTTTCCAGCCAGTCCCACTCTCAGCGCGGTCTCTGACCCCTGCAATGGCGGAACAGCAAGGACGTCATCACTATAACAACCGATCTCGTTCACCTATGGAGTACGAGATGACCAATCGGTCAGAATCGGCACTCAATAGTCATACTCACGAACGAAATACTGCGTCGAGAGCATCTAGAATCACGGACGCTTCTTTTGTAACCGCCTCGGATGGTGGATGGGACGAGGAAGAGGATAGAGCCACTGTGCGACAACCACCTGCTGATAACCGATCCTCCTATTATCCTGTTCAGGCCGGCCAAGCGATTTGATTACGCTCGTATTCCTCACATTTTCGTCTTTATTCTCCTTATTTCATTTTCTCTTGCATCATCTGGTCTCTTGCATCAGCGTTCTCCACGGTTTATAATTCTCGACAGACTCTCATGGTAATCCTTCGCTCGACTCTAGTGCTGTGGATTGTAGACTAATCTAGAGTGGGTCACATTTGATATGAATTGATGTGGTCTCTATGGAATATGTTTTTCTGCTCATTGACGCCTTGGCTATGTCTCGTCTAGTGAATCCGACTAGCCGGGGGTAAATGGCGTATGTAAGGACTCCAGAAAGCAGATTCTGCCCAAGGATATTCGTCATAGTATCCGGGCCTGAGGTACAATCTGTGCAAGGAAGGCTTGGTTTGAGAGGGAAAGGTGCCGCCTTCAACTTTCGGACCCGAGTCGTCGCATATTATTTTTCAGGAGGTGCACCCATCCTAGGCTGAGCTTCCCCAATGAGGGAAAATACCCAAATAGTCTCCAAGAGTTGCATGTACTCGTTTAAAAGGCCCTTGTCGCGACGAATATCCTGGACAAGATGGATGTCCTCATGTATCGGCGCTTCTATGCACGACCAAATTCGCCCCGTTGAAGTCGGGTGAGATCGTAGGGACGAGGAAAGGCGACTGTATCATGATGCATCGGATATAGATTAACATCCGGATCATCAATAAAAGACTTCTCAGGTAACGGAAGAGATGGGAGAGTTTGAGGCGAATTCAGGCCGGGCAGCTTCAGGTGAGGGAATAAATAATTCAGGGAAACCTACCCACCCTCTCCAGTGGCAGTGTATAAGGTGAGGGCAGGAGTGATATGGAAACGAGGCCTGAAGCTCCACGGCATCAATAGGACCATTGCTTGTCACGGGATTAAAAATGGGGCGTGCTGAAGAGGGCCCGGTGAGTCGAAAAAACGTTATTCATTAACAAAGTCGTGACAAGCCGTGAAGATACAACAATAAAGGCGCTCGATGATCAGGACGCGGACGTAACACAACTGCGATTAATCATAGACAATACACTAGATGATCACTTGCGGGGCGAATTTACCGGTGACGAGTACATGACTGAAGCTGGTCGCTCGAACCGATTGCGTAGGGATTCAAGTTCCCGTTGGGCGCTATAAATGACAATCAGTTGTTATTTGAGGTATTCATATCTCCTAAACACACCTAAGCAACTTCGATTTATATTCTTGTACTTCTAATTCGGCTCTTCGCTTCGCTCCCTTGAGCTCGGCCTCGGATTGGCCCTGTAAACGCCGGTTAAGAACCAAGAGAGTTGATTGATTCAAGGACTCACGAGTTGATGGCATTGTTCTCTCAGGTCTGCAACTTTTCCTTCGAGTTGACCAACTTGCTGTTCTACTCTCTGACGGACTCGTTCCGATTCTTGAAGGTCGAGCTTCATATCGCGGGCGGTCTTGTCCGCAGCGCGATGCATTCGAGATGACTCAGCCTTCTCATTACTAGTCTGATTCAGTTGATTGGTGAGTTCTGCAATTCGGCTTTCTACCCTTCGCGATGTGTTTGGACGCGGTGCATTGACACCCATCGCCTTGGCTTCCAGCTCAACAAGGCGGACTTGTGCGTCTTTGAGGTCCTTCTGCAACCTTCCCTGTAAATGGTTTAGATGGCTAACTTTCGTATAACAGAGCACCGTGAGACATACATTCTCTCGCTCCATATCAGAATTATCGTTCCGAACTTTACTGAGCTCGACCTGACATTCGTTTGCGAATGCCTCAGCTTTCTTCAGTTTATCATATGCCAGGGCCACACGGTCGACTTGTTCCTCTAGACGACTGCGCAAGTCCTGCTTCTCGAGGTGCAACTCCTGCAGCACACGGTCAGAAGACATGCGGGTGGCATCTAGGTGGGCTTGAGCGATATCATTGAGCCGAGTCTCAAGTTGAGAGCGGGCTTGGCGTAGCGCTGCCCTTTCAGCTTCTGCTTCGTCAAGAACTGCTCGCAATTCGCGTACTTGAGAAAGAAGGGAGACAATTTGGTTCTGTTGTTCTGACTGAGCTGCTTTCGAAGCATCATATGCGCTCTGAAGGTCGGTGATCTTGTTGGTGAGACGACCCTTCTCCTTCTTCCATGATTCCCCTGCATAAAGTTCGTCGTCATAGCGTAGCTGCAGCTCATCAAGTTCGGACCGCATTTTATGATTTTCAGATCGCAGGTTGCTGATGCTGTCTCGCAAATATCTGGACTCTATACATCCGATTAGAGACGAACGAAGATCAAGGGCCACCGTCTCACCTTCCGTAACTTGAAGCAACTCGGCTGGAGGGTAAATCAATAAGATAGAGTGCATCAAGAGACGAGTGCGGACCTTGATATTTCTGACGAGTCTGCTCTAGCTTGAAGTCTCGCTCAGCCAACTCCTTTTGATGGGAGTCACGCTCGTCTTCTAGTTCTTCTGTCAGACGACGACGCAGGAGCTCGACATCGGATATCTCGCGATTCTCATCTTCAAGTCGGCTCTCAAGGTCGGCGATCTGTTGGCGTGCCTGAGCCAGCTCTTCTTCAACAAATTTACGTCCGGTGTCGGCTTCTTCTTGTGCTCGCTGGGCGTCTGTGAGGGCACGGCGTGCTACAACGGAAATGAGTGCCTCAACACTCTAACAGCAGAAAATTGCATACCGAAGCTTTCTTGATGGGCGGCCTTGGCTCTTGCAATTTCTGCTGCTTCCAACTTCGAGAGGTACGCTTCGGACTTGGCTTTGTAAGCGTTGAGCGCTTGCTGCAAGTCTGTAGACAAGTTCGATATTCAGCTCAGGTGAGAAAGACTGGATACCTACCACCTTGCATCGTTCCTGATGCTGTGGACGATATCTCCAGCTCCTGAAGTTGCGCCTGTAACCGTCTACGAGCAGCTAGGTAAACGCTATTATTAGTGCACTCAAGAAAGGCCCAAACTCTTGCAACACACCTGCTTCTTCACTCTTCCCTTTTTGCTCCACCTCGAGATGGTCTTTCAGGTCAGCAACCTCTGCGAGAAGCTGCCTCTTGCTCTGGTTCAGCTCTTGCATTTGGCGTTTCTGATTCTCAACTTCCGCTTGCAAGGCGCGTTGTTGCACGAGCTAAGAAATTATTAGAAATATTACACTGGTGCAGGCCCAACAAGGACTTACTAATGCCTTTCGGCTCTCCTCCAGACGGCCGTAACTCTCACGTTCCGTCTCGATGGTGGTCTGGAATTTCTGCCACATCGCTTTAATACCGTCCATTTGAGAAACTTCGGATGCTCGTCGTGCTTCGGCCTCTTCACTGAGAAGTTCAGCTAATCGGTTATTTTCGTACGCAATTTTGGCTCGATGTTTCTCCAATGACTGCTTGGAACCGTCGCTGTTTTCAAGGTCCGCTGTAAGCTCACGTAGAGACGCCTCCAGGTGCTGTCGAACACGATCTGAGGCGATGATACGAAGTTCAAGTGCTTGTACCTGGTATTGAAGTTGAGCGGTCTGACCATCCGAACGTGACGGCTCTGCTGGCTGCGAGTCCCTCCGGGCTCGCGAGGAACCATTGAGGTCTACGGACTGGCGCTTGGTTGGGGAGACGTTGGAGAATGTGCGGCTTTCGGGAACCTTAGAGCCCTTGCGGCTCCACTCACGTTCCATAGCTTCGTCGGCTTGTTGAAGTTCCTTGAGAAGACGCTCGCGGAAATCATCTCGTGGACCGCTTGACGAGATCAAACGACGCAAATCGGCATGCTGCTGGTTGATCTTTTGCTTGATGCGTTCGGCCGTCATTCGGGCTATCTCCGCACCCTCTACTTTGGATTCGAGTTGGGAAATCCGCGCTTCATATTGTCTTCGCATCTTTGCCAGAGCATTAGCACCATCAGACTCGGTGGCAAGGCTGGATATTTCAGCCTCCAGGGTATCCTTTGTGCGCTGCGCGCTTTTCAGCTGTTGCTCCACCTCCATCAGCTGATTTTGCGTGTCGCGGAGCTCTGTCTGCAAGCGACGAGTTTGTAGTTCAGTCGCCTCGCGCAACTTCCTCTCTCGTTCCGCATCCGCAATTGCTTTGGTCGCTTTCTCTTCGTAACTTTTAACATTTTTCTCCTTGCTCCTGAGGGCAACAAGCTCCTTCTCAGCTTGGCGTGCTGCGTCCTCCGCCTCGCCCATCAGGCGTGCTTTAGTCTTCTCGAGTGACTTGACTCTTGCTTGCTCTTTGAGGAGTTCTTGTTGTGTCTCCGCTAGTTGTATATCCGTACGCTTCTTGGCTTCTTGGAGGACGTGAACATGCTCGACGATTGTCTTGTTCTGATTTGCCTTCAGCTGCTTGATTTCCCAGTCCCGAGCGTGGAGATCGGACTGCGCCTTGGACAAATCTCGCTCAAATTTGATGGCCCGGTCTTTGAATCTCGTTAACTCAGTGGTGTTTTGTGAAGCGGACTGCTCAGCCTGGGTGCGTCGAATTGTCTCTTGTTCGAGCTGAGTCTTGAGAGCTTCCATTTGACGGATCCAAGTAGTTTTCTCGCGTTCAATGTGTAAGACAGCATCCTCGTAGTCTTGGTGCTTGGCTTGAGCGTTAACGAGTTGTCGTTCGAGTATCTAAAGGCTCAGTTAGAGACCGACAATGGAGCCAAATTACCCGACTAACCTCTTTTGACCTAATAGCCTCCGCAAGCTGAGTATCCATATCTACTTGCCTGGTACGAACAGCCTGCAACTCGGATTCGAGTACCCTCTTCGATCGAACTGCATCTGCAAGGCTGGCGTCTAACTCTTGGTGCTTAGTCGACGCGGTTTTCTCCTTCTCCAACATAGCTTTGTGAGCAACCTCAAGCTCTGCTCGTTCCCGCTGAGCCGCCCCTAGCTCGACTTTGAGTTTGTTCTGAACCTCCAGCCCCTGGCGCCGAACCTCGGATAGCTCGTCTTGCATTTTCGAACTTCGAGACCTGAGAGCTGCAAGCTCTTGCTCCTTGCTCCGCTCGACCTCGGAACGCTTGGTCTCCTCTGAAGTCCTTGCCGCCATAAGCTTGCGAAGTTCATCGAGCTCTGCCTGTAACTCGCGCCGGGCTTGAACGTCCCGCTCTCTGTCGCCTTTGATCGCAGCGAGTTCCTTGGCCATAGTATCGATTTGGCCATGCACCTCATTTGCCTGTTTGACGGATGAATCACGTTCACGTTTGATGGTGGTTAATTCTGCAGCCAGACTTGCGATCTCCGCCTCCTTCTTCTGAATCATACCAGAGTAATCGGTGGCCGTCCGAGACAGCTCAGCGAGCTGATCTTTGGCACGTCGGGCCTCCTCCTCGAGAGCCTCAGCCTTTCTCTTGGATGTTTCACTAGAGCAAGGAATCAGAATCTGGCGCCTGTCGTATTACGTCAAAAACATACCGGGCCTTAACCTCTTGCAACAGCTTCGCCTCCAGATCACCGACGGTGTTCTCTAAACGCTCGCGTACACGGGAGATGTCTTCCTCCTTCTCCTTCAAACTTTGTCGAAGGTCATCTCCTGTCTTGTCTAAATCGTCCTTAGCATGTGCGAGATTCTCGAGCTCCATAGTCGCCTTCTGCAGTGCTTCGTGCAATTCCCCTTCCTTGACCTTCCACTCCCTCTCAGCACCTTCAAGTCGTTGAAGATGCTGGGAAGCTTCTTCAAAGTTCATCTTCGCGACACGGAAGTTCTCCTCCATCGCTTTATGTCCAGCGAGAGCGCGCTCCAATTGACCATCGACAGCCTCGAGATCGGCTTGCATGGCGAGTATCTCCTCTTCGAGTTCTGCCTCTTGCTTTTTGCTTCGTTCAAGGAGGGCGTCTTTCTCTAGTGCGAAGGCTCGTTCAGCTTCAAGCTGTTCGTCAACTTTGCGCTTCTCTTGCTCGAGTTGCATTTTCAGATCTTCAAGGGCCTGCTTCTCACGTTTCCCACGTTCAGATCGTTCCTTGATCAATTCGAGCTCGGCATTCTTCTTACGAAGTTCCTCGTCGTTACGCGTAGCAGCCAGCAGCGGTCGAACCTATCCGCGTAACCATTAGCCTATTTCCTCGGGTAAATGCGTAGACATACCTTGGTATAAAGTTGCCACCAACCCCACTCCTTGAGCTCGCCGTATACTCTCGCATTCCGCTGAATAGTCCGAATTGCGACCGCACGATTCAAAATCTTCTTCATCTGCCTCCTCGCCGTCCACTTGCGTGCCACAGCCTGGAGCCTCGAGAAAATGTCAAACAATAATCCATCCCTCCGCTCTTCGAGCTCAGCGAGCACACCTGCCTTGAAGAAGATCTTCGACGTGCCAATACGGAACGTCGCACTATCCAAGTCGAGCGCATTGACCATCCGCAGGCAGGCTTTCCGGCCGTCCATATACCCCCGCGGGATGATGCCGGGAGTTAGAATCTCATATCGGTACCGGAACTCGCCAAAGGGCAAGCGGTTGGGGTACCCAAGTCGCGCTATACGAATGCCCTCGAGCACACCGTTGCACCTCAGCTGGTCCAGCACGAGAGGCACATCCACCTTGCCAGGACGTTTATTCGGGTTGGGGATGATGCACCGAACGAAGTGAGGTTGAGTGGCTTGTAACTGTGTCATAAGGTTGTTAAGTTGCTCTTTATGACGTTGGCCAACAGTTCTAAATGCGCCTTTCTTGAGGATGCGCTTCTTCGCGCCGCCAAGCACACCACCAGTTTCTGAATACTCCGCGAATAGGCCCGCGACGTAACGCTCGGAAGAGGCGGAGAGCACGCGCGTGAGATTGTCGTTGAGCGGGTCCTTATTCTTCTCTAGCCAGCCGTCGGTGCGGTACTCGACTTTGCCTGCGTAGTGCTGGACGGTGAAACCTTGCTCGAACCGTGCTGGGGCGTACTTGCTCTTCCCCGGGTGGGGGGTCTCGCTTGCGGGTGCTTCGCCAGTCCAGAGGACGTTAAGCTTGTGTGTAAAGGTTGCGTCTGTCGCTTTCGGCATAATACATTCTTCATCGAGGCAGCTGAGGATACCAATTGTGTTTCCGGTCGACTCGATGAGATCGATTGTGGGTTGGAGGTCCAAACCAAAGTTGACAAACTCCCAGTCGATGCTTTCGCGGCGGTACTCTTCCTGTTCGAGGACAAACATATGGTGGTTGAAGAACTGCTGCAGCTTCTCGTTCGTGTAGTTGATACAAAGCTGTTCAAAACTATTGATCTGCAAGGAAATGGGTTTCACAATCGCTTCAATCCAGGGTATTCACTTCACACACCTCGAAAATCTCAAATCCAGCAATATCCAGTACACCAATAAATGTCGACTTGGATGACGGGCGATCAAGCGCCTTATTAATCCGGTCGACCAGCGCGCCAAAGCTCTTCTCGTAGAGCGTCTTACAAAGCGCCATTAACTCATCCAACGCTTGTTTCTTCGTTCGTGCCTGCGTCACCCACTCGCGCCCCGCAAGGACCTTGGGCTTAAGGACTGCCTTTGTAAACTCCTGTACGGGCACACCGAGCAGGTGGCATGCTTTTTCCACTTGCCCGGGTGCCTTGAACCCCGCTTGCTCGCCGTGCCTGTCTGCACCGATTTCGATGTTACCGACGTGCAGGATTGCGGCGACGATGCGGAAGAGGTCGAATTGTTCTACGGGGGTAAAGCCGACCACGGCGAGGGCGTTCTATACGAGTGTATTGGTGAGTACACCTATGGAAGAACGGACACGTTGCTGACCTTCAGCGCTTTCCATTCTTCTCGATCATTGATCCCATCGACCTCACGCCGACTCTTGTTCAAGTACTCGTACTGCAAGACGCCTCCTTCCAATAATAACTCGTCCTTCATCGAGCCGCCGGCTTCGAGCAGCTGATAAAATACGTGGAAATTCCTCTCCACCTCGGGCCTCACGACGACTCGGCTCTTTTCGAGGAGGTACCAATCGATATTTGCGCCGGCGATGCTTCCATCGGGTGCAAAGCTAATCCGTACAAACTTACCGAACCGACTGGAGTTGTTATTCCTGGCGGTTTGGGCATTACCGAAGGCCTCAAGGATAGGGTTCGCCTGAAGGATCTGCTGTTCGAGGAGGCCAAGCTTTCCCTTGGTAACAGGCGCAGTGGCGCTAGTGGTCGAAGGAGTAGACCTATGTTTGAATGATGTGCCGCGTGGGAGGCCGGTCGGGGGCTGCGCAGTCCCAAAAGAGGATGTTGTGGGTGAGTGCATAGGCGAGTCTTCAGCGTTGTTGTCTGTCGCTATTGCCGCGAGGTACTGAATGACCTTCTTAGTGTTCTCCGTCTTTCCTGCGCCCGATTCGCCACTGTTCCGCAGCGTCAGCACTGGCAAGGTGGACAGCGCGACAGGCAGACGTACGTGATCAGGACACTCTGGTTTTCGCGCTCTTCATTCATGCTGACCCAGGCACGTTCGGCTAATGCGAATATGTGAGGAGCATTCTCGTCCCGGCGTTTGTTTCGGTATTGTTCGATGATCGCATCGGTGTAGAGGGGCAGTTGGGTGTAGGGGTTGATTGCGACCAGGAAAAGGCCGGAGTAGGTCTGGCAGAAGCGACCATTAGTAGCACACTATGCAATAGTGCATGCAACATACGTATATCGCTCCTGAGAGATAGCGTAAGCGGAGGTTGTGTACAACACTGGCTTCGTTGAGATAGGTAAGGTCTGCAATATCATCCACGCGGTCAAACTTTGGTGGGTTCATCTTCGAGAGCGCATTGAGTGAGATATGTCGCGTCTACATTGCCCAGATCGGCGTGAGTAGCGCGCCAGACGGTCCAAACACTGCGGGGACTCACCTCACCACCACCGGCCATGACGACCTCACCGACTTCATCTTCCTCGCGTATCACCCATCCTGCCACGTAGCCCTCTCGTTCATCGGGGACCCAGACCCATTTCTTCTCGTTGAACTCCGCCTGGAGCGCAGCGGCGCGTGCGGCCTCTGCGCTCTGGGAGGGACCTGAGATCACGGGTGGCATAGAGCTTCACAACAGCTTGGATGTATCAGCCGTATCTCTACGCCGGGGAACCAAATCCAGCTGACGCGTGAGCTTCACGTGGTAGTTGCAAGTTGGAGCTTTGCGACGGACTAATAATTTCGATTAGGTTGTGCTTTGGAGGTTCGTTACAGTCGTCGATCGTGTCGCTACTCCAAAGCTTCAACGATGCCAGCCGTGGTCAGGGTCAACCCACGCCTTGCACCTGACCGAGCCCAAAGATGTTACATGATACCCACGAAATGCAATTGCACTGAGACAATCTACAGATTAGAAAGTACAGGCACTATTGGCAATGTGGCGGGTTTTGCCTCCAGACGATGGCGGCATTCGCAGACCACTTGGTCTTCTGTAGTTGCAGGAGAGTAAGTCCCCCAGGAGTACTCGACTGGAGAGGCGATGTAGTCCACGAAATGCCTGTGATAGTGGACTGAGGTCGCCGTTTGGTCTGACGAAACCGAAAGAATGCGAGTCGTGCAAGGATGTTATGAAGCCAAATCGATGTCTAAGCCTTTCTCACCGCTTGGCATTATTTCTGTCTCTGTGGTGAAGGGTCGTCTTCCGCCACAAGGAATTCTCAACACGGTCACTTCTGGAATGACATAGTCCTCACCAGCCGGACCGATACGGAAGCGAACCCCGCCATTCCCATTAACAGCTATGCCACCTCTCTCTGCCGTCGAAGCCGTCAAATCCGGCTCCGCTTGACTTCCTCGACTCCCTTGATTTCGCACTTTCAATGCTGGGTGCAGAGGGTGCGTTGATCAGAGGATGTAGTCAATTAAGGATACCAAGCTACTGGGAAAAAAAATATCACGTATCAGAACCTCGGTGTTTGCCAGCAGAAGAATCAGGAAGGTTCCAGCAGAAGGTTCCTTTGAACCAGAGCTGGCAATGATTCTGGAAATTCTATCTCTAAGGGAGGATGTACGGCTCTCCGGCTGACTGTGTGCAAATCTCTCAACCGATATCTTGGGGGAACTTCCGTTCCTCGACTGCCGAACTGATCATTCGGAAAGGTGAGCACCAGGAACCTGGAGTGAGTGGGTTGATATCTTCGTTGAAGGGCTCTTCGTGGAGTGAACGACGTTTAGTCGCCGGAGGTCAGTCTAAATTCTGTTACGGCGCGTATGCTAATTTGGAGGTTATAGTATGTCATTATCTTCTGGTTTAAATTCAATCCTGAGCCAGAACTCGCTCGCTGTTCGCAGCGGTGTTCTTGTCCGATCATCTGGCCCGCTCTGTGGTTCACTGACGCTATGAAATACAGCAGAAACTCCCATCTCTGACGGTCTACGGCAGCACTACCACTCGCGGCCCGCGACTCGCAGCATGCCTCTCGACAAACTCAGCACTCACTTACTCCTTCCAGCGTAACAACGACAAGCTTCTTAGTGAGTATACAAATTTGACAAGGTTTGATCGGATTACGAACGGACGGTGGTCCTAGCGACAATTACACACGTCTCGGTGATTCACGGAATGATGGATTAATGTAGCCGGAGGAAGGAAAAGGTTATATGGCGTGACTCGCGTGCAGTGCGACGAGCCTGGGAGTAGTTCGATTAACCGAGAGTTAGGTAATGAGAATGTCAAGACACGGGTAGAATTATTGAGAAACGTAATCGGTGAGCCCATGGCTGCGCTATACACAGTTGAGGCTAACCAACCATACGGGATCGGTTCGAACCGGAGCTGACAGATAGTCCATGATCCCGCATCACGACGGCGCTGAAGACGATTCATGCAGCGGCGGTTTTCCATTAACGACATGGTTCTGCACCTTGTCGTGGGGAAGTAATCGATTCTACTCTCCGTTGTTTGTTAGTGAGATCACGCCAGGCGCCAGTAACCTTAAGGTCAGTCACATTTTGCCAGGCAGGGGGAAGCTGCGGTTCACAAGTCTGTCGATTTGATATCCTCTGACACACGAGTGAGAAACATCGGACAGTGGATGCTCATTAGCTCCCTAGTCCGATGATATCAAGATCGATTACGCCCGATTCGGCTAACCGCTATCAGGCACAAACCAGCGCGGCCTGTTCCGAGCGTGAGTCCGGAGAACTGCTCCTACGCACAGTCAACTCGTGTCCCTAAATCTGGTGGGAGCCTTGGGGCAAGCCGAGAAGTGGTACCTTTCCGTCTTTAAGAGAGGACTCCATAATACACAAAGCCAATAAGGTGGCGCCTGCATCGTTCTGCACCATATGCTGCACCTAAATGCAAGCCGTATTGGTCCATGCTTACGAGATGCGTATGAACAAGTTCAGGCACCGGCTCCTAACTACAAGAGTCAGCCTCGCCAAGTGTTTGGCCAGCAGAGGAGACTGGAATGAATGCTCTGGAGTCAGGAAGGGTTGGTACGAGAGGTAGCACTGTTATAAGGGCGACGGTCTGCTCCAGTAGTATGCACACCCTCCGTGTTACTCCAATGGCCATCACCGAACTGGTTTACAGACACCGAGAGTCCTACGGAATTGCAGTTAGTGCTTCTTCCGATATCCCCTGTCCAGCCCTTGCTGATTGCGTCCCCATCTTCCCCCAACTAGATACTTGTTGCCTGCAGTGCGCTCTCGGCGATCGCCATCTTGGCCGTGTTCTTTATCCTTGGAGTATGTACCGTTTCATCCATGAAAGTAGGGCTTGAACGTGCTTAGCTTACCTCGGGCACTTCTATTAAATCATTCAGGTGTCAGCAGTGCAGAGTCGCCGCCGATCATCCGAAACGCCCTTCGTTCGCACCAAGGTTGCCTTGTACTTTGTTTCACTTCTGCTAGGCAACCTTGTTCAAACTGTTGGCGGGCTTCTCAACATTGCCTGGATTGTCGAAAACCGTGTATATGTCGGCCCTGTATGCACAATCCAAGGGGCTCTCAAGCAAATCGGTAACGTACGAATCTTTTCCCTTTACCGAGACGAGTGGGTACTCACACCGCTCGTGGTCTCAGACTGGTCCAGCGATTTTCACTTTTGTAATCGCCGCCCATACCTTCAGCCTACTCTTCCTTCGTCGCCCATGGTCGGATCGCACGTGCAACATCGTCCTCGTCGTCGCATGGGCCCTCCTTCCACTCGAAATATGCATCGACAATTATATCCGAGCGGGACCAAAGGTGAAAGGTCCATTATATGGAATCTCTAGCTACTGGTGCTGGATCTCGCCCATTTACCTAACAGAACGTTACACCACAGACTACCTCTTCATGATGGTCACGGCTGTGTTATGCTTCATCCTCTACTCGCTCGTATTCTTTGGATTGCGCGGCAACATCAGTGTCTCGGGTGGATACAAAATCCACTTCCATCGACGGCCTGAGCGCAGGATGAGCAGAGCCATTGATGGGAAACCTGTGGAATCGGATGTGACCAGGGTGGCGAGGCACATGCTATGGTACCCACTCGTCTACACTATACTCGTCCTGCCTGTTGCCACCGCTCGGCTCTCTACCTTCTCCAGCGTATCAGTTCCCTTCCCTGTCACTATCTTCACAGTTGCGTTGTTCATGCTTCACGGGTTTCTCAATACGCTGCTCTTCTGCACAACCAGGAGGATTATTCCTGGAACATGGGGGCAGAAATTTGGTCTTGGGCCTGTGCTAGGAGGCGGACGAGGTGGTTGTGATCCGGCTCGTCCAGCATATGTGACGTGGCCGTTTGCTATCATTGGGTCAATCCCAACTACCCTTAGTGTCGGTGTGGAGAAGGATGTGGAGATCAATTCCGAGGCTGAACCGAGTGCTCCATATGTCGAGTTTGGTTCGCCTACCTCTCCGATCTCGCCGGCCTCTGCTACTTCTTCTGCCTCCCCTACCTCCCCTACCTCCCCTGCCTCTCCTACCCCGCTCTTGCAAGCCCATGTCAGTAGTCGGCACCGAGCCGACCCCCATTAGCACCATATTCAACGACTCTCATTTCCCGCGCCACGACGTACAAGGACAGGCATTCGCTTCAAGATGTGGAAACCGAATACAGCGACCTCGGCATGTCAGGGATCTGGTTTTCCCCCGCCTGCTGATGGTGGTGGGAGGTGGGGTGGCGCAACCTCACCAATCTCACCACGTGGCACATTTCATTAACATTCCGTTCTGTTCTCCGCTCCACAACCCCATACACGTGTCTGGAATATATACTTCAGGGTCTACTGTCTAGGTACAACCTCCTATCAATAGCAATACATGTTTTTCTTCACGGTAAACTATACGTGTATGCGTCTTACCTATCAAGACTCTTGCAGCTCAATTGCCTCTTTGTGATTACCTGATCCCTCGTTATTAAGTCCCTAATAACGAGCCCAGAGAACCGCTACGCGCCGCCAACACATTACCCGGCCTTCCATATTGGAACTAACTGCACGCACAATAGAGGCCAGGGCATCACCAAGTCGGATGTGGTGGGTCCAACTCGTGTACTGTAAAAATATCTAGCGAGACGGGCATACGACAGTGCACAAATACAGGGAAACACAAATTCTGACAATTCTGACTACAAATCAATGTACCGAACATATGGGTACAAACAGGGAAAATTACACCGAAATGATACGCAGATAGGAAACTACTGACTAGTGAAACAGGGGTCTTCAAACAGGAGAGAATGACCACAATGGTGAAGGTAGCGAGGAGCAGTCCGATCAATAGCACATACGGCAAGTCTTCGTAATGATTCGGGTGGCGTTGAGGTGGGAAAAGTGGAAGGGGGAGGTGCGAGGATGCTCCCAAGTCCAAATCTGGGCTGCCAATCACTCAAAAGCGAGACCGATCCTCTCGTTGTTCAAGCCGTACCCTACCAGGAACGCACGGGGCGCATAAGGCGAGTGAGTCTCGGCGAGCAGGAGCAGTTTCTCCTAGCGAAGGCACCTCCCAGGTCACCGCAACACCTTCAATTGCTCATTTCGTCGGCGAAGTGTTGACGATAGCCGCCCGAGACACCAAATCGGGTAATGGTAAGCGACGGCCCCAGTCCGCAGTCCGGGGCACTCGGCAGACTGTACGTCCCTGACCTGAATCGAGACGACGACCCTAGCAGACTTGGATTTGATATATATCGGCTACTCTACAAGGCTGGAGCGGGTCAGTGTCGCTAGCACTCTCCTTATAACATCGCCGCCTGTTCGTACCCCAGTTTCAGTGGTATGTAGTGTACTCTTTGCAAGTCACCCAGACCCTGCGCCTTGCCAGCTCCGATGGCCCCCACAATACAGACAGAAGTGGTCTATGGTCACCGAGAGTCGGTTGGAGTTACAGTTAGTGCTCTACCAATATTCCCTGTCCAGCATTTGATCATCTTTTGCCTGCTAGATACTCTTTGCCTGCAGCATGCTCTCATTGGTATCCGTCCTAGGTGTGATCATTATCCTTGGAGTATGTACCGCTTCACCCGTCAATTTAAGACTTGAATGCGCTTAGCTTACCCCGGGTCTGTCCGGAACCCCAGGTGTCAGCAGTACAAAGTCGCAACTCTTCCGACAAAACGCTTTTCGTTCGCACCAAAGTTGCGAAATTTTTCGTTTCACTTCTCATATGCAATCTTGCTCAAGGTGTTGGCGGGGTCCTCAACATTGCCTGGATTGTCGAAAACCGCGTATATCTCGGTGTGGTATGCACAACTCAAGCGGCCCTCAAGCAAATCGGTAACGTACGAGTCTTTTCAATTTACTGATACGAATGAGTACTCACCCTTTCTTGTGGTCTCAGACTGGTCCGGCGATTTTCACTTTCGTAATCGCCGTCCATACCTTCAGCCTACTCTTTCTTCGTCGCCAGTGGTCCTCCCGCACATGCTACATCACCCTCGCTGTATCATGGGCTCTCCTCTTACTCGAATTGTGCATCGAAAACTTTATTCGAGCCAAACCAATGGAGAGAGGTCCATTATATGGAATCTCTAGCTACTGGTGCTGGATATCGCCCAAGTACATAATCGAGCGATATACCACGGACTACCTCTTTATGCTCGCCACAGCTGTATTCTCCTTCATCCTCTACTTGCTCGTATTCTTCCGACTCCGCGGCAACATCAGTGTCGCTACTGGATACAAAATCTCCTTCCATCGACGGCCTGACTTCAGGATTCGTAGGACCAGCGCTGGGATATACACCGTGACAGACGACCGACACGTCGAAACGTATTTGACCATATTGGCGAAGCAGATGCTGTGGTACCCTATCGTCTACACTATACTCACCCTACCCGTTGCCACCGCTCGTCTCTCTACCTTCTCCAACGTATCAGTTCCCTTCCCTGTCACCATATTCACAGCAGCAGTGTTCATGCTACACGGGTTTCTCAATACGGTTCTCTTCAGTACGACCAGGAATATTCTACCTGGAAGTTGGAGGCAGAGATTTGGTCTTGGTACTAGGTGGGAAGGCGGACGCGGGGATATCGACCTTTCTAGTCGAACGAATGCGACGTGGCCATCTATTACCACAAGGGTGACAGTCCCCACAGTCATTAATGTCGACGTGGAGAAGGATGTCGATATCAAGTACGACACTGAGCCGGGCGCGGCATACGTCAAGTTTGGTATGCCTATGTCTCCTAACACCCCTACCTCGCCACCCCGAGCCCATGGTGGTAGTGGGAAACAAGCCGATACCCCTGAGCACCAAATTCAGCGACTCTCATTTCTTGCACCAGAAAGTACAGGGACAAGCATTCGCTCAAAGATAGTTGGAGACGATGAATACAGTGACCTCAGCAAATCAGAGATCTGATCGTCTTCCGTGTTGGGTGGCTAGCTAGGTGGCCCAACCTCATTGCATGTGTGTGGATTTGGAACTTGCGTAGGGGCCACCGTTCTCAGCGTCGCAACGCCACAGACTGGCGTGTTTGTAACATATGTTTCATGATCTACTGTCTAATTACAACCTCTAT
>Ga0307513_10004233_pt1 | contig 19185 bp, 19 predicted proteins | sample 15_EM_MG_FD_202174 | JGI IMG/M metagenome (GOLD analysis project Ga0307513, IMG submission 202174) | Populus trichocarpa ectomycorrhiza microbial communities from riparian zone in the Pacific Northwest, United States - 15_EM | ecosystem: Host-associated > Plants > Roots > Unclassified | place...
CGCCGAGTCCCCACGCATTTCCTCGGACTCTATCCCATATTCCATATTCGTTACCTTCATGATTTCTTTATACTAAACAGCCGGACCTACGGAAGAGCCTGGTTGAAATGAAAATTGAAGTTGAGTCTGGATATGGAGTTTAAACATTGTGCATACGAGATTTAAGCAAATTTCAAACCAGCGATCGATGGTTCAATGTTCAAGGTTCAACGCTCAGCACTCAGCGCTCAACCTCGAATAGAACTAAAAAATTTCCAGGGTTATACCAGAGTTGGAATCTGATTTGAAGTGAGGTTTATTGAAAGCGGACTTGAATTCAACGCTTCCCATCGCAATCGGTTAAATGTTAGTTGACGTCACACAAGCTGTTCACACTGACAATCTAAATTTAGGACCGAGAAAAGAATGGTTCCCTGGTTTACTCGTGTCTCGTCTGCCAGGATCCTCTTGCGTACAACTGTAAAAGCCATGAATAATCCATTGCTCATCGAAACAACTTGAAATCCAACCATCCACCCCAATGTGCTCAGAACCACCCAATGTCCGCATCTATCATCTGTTCGCACCACTGTCACTCCGACGACGTTTACAAAGAAGATGCGCCCCTTGATGATGACAAGAACGCCAGCGACGACAACAACAATACCCAAGAAGGTGAGGATATGGGATGGGAGAGGGGTGAATAATGCCCCAGCTTGGACACCGACTGGCCACCCAGTGAATTACATGGCATGGGGGAGAAACTACCAGGTGAATAACCCATTTCCCCTCGTGAGCGTTCATCAGGCCAAGTAAGTGATCCCCCACTGCCCAGCTCGTTGTATCCATGAACCCTCGGTAGCCCAGTCACATAACCACATCCTGTACCACCTCACGCGCACCCCACAGGCCAAATTCCCAGCGCCCAGGTGTAGGCATTAATAACCCTTGGGCCCATTCACGCATCCCATACCAACGAGCCATTGGCTAGTCCACCGCCCCTTCGCTCATCCCACGCTCAAAGCACCAGCTAGCTGCGTCAAGATCTACCTCACGTATGGTTCTCTGCCAACACAAGGTGGTGAGACCCCTACCACTGCGTCCAACGAGAGGACGGGGAAGAGAGGTGTTGACGAGGGCTATAAGATATGAGCCCAGAACCTTTACTCCGATCGAGAACGAGAGCGGGGTCTTACCAGCATCATACATCCAATTTTCTCCTATTAGACCCCTCCAAATCCTAGCCATCTTTAGTGGCGGCCGAATCGGACGGCATGTCGTCTACCTACGTTAGGACAATCTCATTGTCGACACGCATTGGCTAACCTATGTACTTGGACGGTTCGCAAGCATGGGGCGTGTGCTGGGCTTTGGAAAGTGCCAGTAACAGTGGACGAAAATAGTGGTATCAACGACGGGGCTAAGAAAGATATGGTGAGTTCCGAGCACCTCCGATTGAGAGAAAATTCTTACCATTTTCATGGAAGGACATGGTGGAGAGTCGAACACCTAGAATGACACTGAACACACAGGAATCTGAGAACGAAAACAAGAATGATTTACCATCGACGCTGACATTGGCAAGTCAGTCATTCCTCAACAAAATGTGACACGGTGAGAGAACGATACATACGTCTTGTAAACAAGAGAAAACAAGGTCATACGATGTTGGGATTGACAACCGTGGAAAGACAACACGTAAAAACATCCCAGGGCCCGTTCCCCTAAGTATTCCTTTGTCGAGTTATCGAGGAGGAAGCCTCGAGGGAAGCCTTGATTATCGCTGTCAAAAGGAAGCGCACGGTATTTGCCGCTTGTATCTGAATGGTAACAACACGCTACGCACTCCTTCCTCAAGGCATTACTCACGCCGCTTGTCAGGCCATGACCATTGACAGCGTGACGGCACATTTACGAACATGACGCGAATAACGAGGAACACACCTTCGCACCCTTTCACGACTATCCCATGTGTCTGCAATTTTGTATGTGGAGGAAGAAGCCGCATTCCAGGGAAACCTCACCAGTTCCCCTGTCAAGAGTTGTAGCAGAAGATCCTCCTAAATTGGAACAAAGCCCCCAGCTCCCAGCCATCGGGCCGATTTCGCACCAACCCGTTGTCACAGAAACGCCTCCTCCCAAATCCAAGCAAGAGATCCAGATACCTGCCGTCCCGAACAGTTTGCCCTCTCAGGTGGATGAATCGCTAGGGGCATGCCCACGGTGAGCACATTACTGAAGGCGACGAATCGCAGCCTGACATATGTACGAGGTTTCGCATCGTTCTCGTTGGAAACGTAAGGACTTTGATTCGGTCCGCCCATGTAATCATACTCATATTCAGGTGTAGTCTGGTGTAGGGAAGTCCTCTCTCATCGCGAACATTTTCAACATCGACAAAACTAAGGTTCGTTTCATGGCTTACTTTCCAGCGGAAATTTATCCAAGTCTGTAGATTGATATCGCCCATGGACGTGCCGGAAACGCCAACATCGAGTATGAGTACACGTCACTAGAGAACCCTCGCTTCATCCTGCACGACAGCATGGGGTTTGAACCCGGCTCCGACGGCAACTGGGATAAGGTGCAAAACTTTTTGAAAATGCGTCAGGGATACCAGCTCCCTGAAAGGATTCACGCTATATGGTGGGGTACTGGCCCAACACTTCGATGGTCGCTTATTCTTCTTTGTCTGTTGGTAGGTTCTGTGTCGTGACACCCCGAACCGGGACAAGACTACTACAAACGGGGGACGAGAAGCTCCTGGGACTGGCCAAAAGATGTGAGAGTAGCCCCTTCGTTGCTTGATTGTCGGCTTATCATTATGTAGTCAACATTCCCATCATTGGGGTCTTCACCAAGTACGATCTACTTATAAACCAATTTTACCAAGGAAACCCAGAAACTGCGGAAGAAGAGGCGTCAGCCTCCTTTGATCGTTCAGTCAAGGAACTACAGAAAGACTTGGTGAGGTTATCGATAGATCTCTCGATACCTTGTGTGAAAGTATCGACGAAGGAAACCAGCGCGAAAGGTTTGCCCATTTCTTTACTTCAGTTGTTCTATATTAACACTACTTATATCACAGAGACACTCATCAACCTAGCACATATTACCCGTAACAGGCTAAAAGACGTTGAGCGTGAACTGGAGGTTCTTTGGGTCGCGGCTCAGCAGGTCAATGCTCGCCAGAAGGTCGAGGTTTCTATCAGGTAGTCTCCATCTCCTCCCAGTCTTCCGGAATTTGTGCTTATTTTGCATCATTAGCGAGGGTTTTAAGAGTAATTTTCCCCCTTTCTACGCACCTGAACATTGGACTCACGAGTCGGATTGCAGAGTATTGGCGAGATCTCGGCCAAAGCAGCGCCTTCGAAGGCCAGATTTTAATGGACTGCATCCATCGTCTCCACGACGACGTTTTAAAAGTTTGGAACTTCAATGACCCAACGGGGGTTAGCCATCGAGTCTCTCTCAATTTCTTATATTGTCATTGATGCGTATTTTAGATCTTGTCAGGGATCACGTTTTTCACTGACATTATTGGCCTCGTCAAGCCTCTTATCGAGAATAAGAGCGACGAGACATCGTGCGTTAACTTCGGAGTGAATAGGATCCATAATCCCGGCGGTCTGACTTTTCTCTTCTCCCCTTCTATAGGTTTCGCCCAGCATATGTGCCAGTTTTTGGCACCGGCGGCGCAAAGGAATTGGTGGAGCTGCTGAAGACCGTCGGGCTCAGCTCTGGGGGTATCCACTACCTTTACGACAGGTATCAACAATAGTATGTACATCTCCATCCCACGAAAGTTCACTTTTTATGCCTTTCATGAAATAGTCCGTCAACGGCAAAACTTCTGGCGACCTACATTGTCAATCTCGTTTTGGTCCTGCATGGTATTTTCTCCAAGACCTTGCCTTACGACCCTCCAAGAGAGTTGTCAAATCGTGTTGTTTTGGAGGTTGTCGAACAACATAAAACTGTTCTTAAAGAAAAGACTCTTGACGACATTGATTCGGTCGCGGAATTCGCCACTCACCCAGAGCAGGTTATCGAAAGCGAGATCAGAAAGCGACTCAGCGGGAGCGGAGACGTAGTTTGGTCATAAAGTAGCATACGGACAATATATACGGACTGATTCGGACGGAATTTGTGATACCTTCGTCGCACCAAGCTAGGGGCACTGGGCCCGCGTCGCGACACTGTATCTGCTGTCTGCTAGCCCCTGGGATGGGATAGATGATACGGGGCAGGAGGAAGAGAACGCAAATTCCTGCTCCCCCGCTCGACCGCACGAAAGTCCTGGAGGTCTTTGGATATGTCTTCGAAGAGAAGGATGTGATTTCATTGCGCTATCAGTGGGCCTAGCGGGGGGAGGCGAGCGGGTTGAAAAGGGCGGACGTCGAACTCGAGGAAGAGGAGTGTAGAGAGCGGCGTGATGAATACAAACAAGCATATTGTGAAGGTACGTTCATTTCGGTTGTGTCGGGTCATATATGGAGGTCCTGACCGATTCTTTTCGATATATTTATTATACAGCGTCGCTGAAGCTCATTCATGGTGAGGAGAAGGTCTCGGAGCTTACATCGGCTCCTTCAATATCAGAACCTCAAGCCGGTCCAAATGTAGAAAAAAGTATCATACCGAATACTTTATTTATTGGCGACGCCATTCATTTCGCGTTCTTTCCAAAGCCTTGAATGAGAGCCTGTCGTATTACCATGAGTCGTTTCTCGAGATGGAGAGAGTTAATCCATGGATCCATTTACGCAAGCTGGATGGTTCAATACACGCAATCACCTCATTCCATCTCAAGGTACCTGGACTCCCATTTCTCCCCTTCCATATACCACGGCGGACCCTTCACCAGATTAGGGTCCGACTAACCTTCGTCACCGCGGATGGAGATATCGTTGACTACTCTGCAGTGGGTTTTGGTAATCAGACTTTCTTCGAAATTTCGACGGAATACCGACCAAACACGCCTGTCAACGACCGTTTCCATAAACAAAAGTGACTGAACGGATTACACTATCGACGGAATGCAACAGTAAGTAAATTTCCTTCAAAACTTGCGTACATGTTTCGAGCTTCACCACATTCAAGTAGTACAAGGAAAACGGTGATAAACCGCGGCGAATATGTTTGGGAGTATCATAGAGGTACCATTTATGTGCGTATTCAAAATATTCGACCTTCCAGTTCTCGTCCCAATCTCCCAACCGTTGGAGACGGCAGAACCGCTGGGCACGACACGGTGGACAGAGGCAAGAAGCGATGATGATTGTGTGGCTGGTGATCGGACTGTACAGTACCTGATCCGTAATCTAATCTAATCCGATCCGACATGTTTCCCTGATCCGTATAGAATATCCAAAATATGCGAATTACCAGAGCTTTGCCCCAATTTCTATCGCAAAGGGGAACCTCCTCTTTGATCATCCCAAGGCAATGCGAATGGGAATTCTTGAACCCGCTATTATCGCCCTCATGTTTCTAACCGGGCACAAAGAGTTATGTCCTTTTAACACATACAGCAATCAAATTGATACCCGGTGCCAATATGTCGATCAGGAAGCACGCACGCGAGACGGCTGATGAAGATGATGACGCAGGCTGCGCCGTGGTTTCGATTGTGGTGGGCCAGGAAGCACTCAAATCGGCGAGAGCGAAACTACTTACGAGCTGCTGAGCCCTTATGGGCAATGAGACCGACCAACCCCGTAGAATAGCATCGAGTGAGTTCCCTCTCAAAAGCGGTCCGTTTCCCCTTCATTATCCCCTGCTAATTCTTGACGTCTCATCATCAGATATACGAACACCCATATTAGCTCTGACGGGAGCAATAGACATTTCCTCCAAGCTCCAATGCGTAAATTAGACAAGAATCTTATCGGGAGGCGGGTCCTCCCATACTCTCTCCCTTCGGGTAACGGTCCAACGGGAGGGTGTGTGTATGTCAGTCGTCGAGTCGTCCCCCCGCAATGCGGAAGATATCAACCTCACACATAAAGGTGCGGACAATCGTCCTGTTTACATTTTCCAGCGGTTTAGCAGTCTGCTGTTCAACGCATTAATATATTTAATCGAAGTCCATCATCCTCAGAAGCTCAGGGCTTAGACACTGGACCTGTACTAGATGACGCCACGCACACCTCCCTTTCACGATCGGCAAGTCTTGCGTTCTGTGTTCCGACCTCACTCATATTCTCCTCCACATTCACCACATACCCCAGCCTCGCTTCCAAGACTGGGTCATTTCCAAACTCATTATGAATCGTCCATGGCTGACCACGATCGAAATGGTCGTTTTCCTCCTCGTCCTTGTCCTCGTCGTCATGCACAGTAGGTGCCTTGAAATTGATCACAAACCGGCTCCCTCTACGGGATACCTCACTAGCATTCGTAGCCTGGTGTTCCCATTCGCGGAGTTGAAGAAGGAATCGAGCGGTCATTATCCCAGAAATGCTGTGAAGATTCATTATTCAATGCTGTTAAGTGTAAATGGCGAGCTGATAATCAACGCACGGAAGACACAGCGCGTTGATGAGTTTTGCCATGAATGAGCTTGGCTATGGGATGAGATAGGACAGAAGTAAGAGTCAGATGACTGCAGTTCGGGCTAGGTTGAGATGGGCTTACAGCCGCAGTCTAGATCGAACGTTTGAGTGATGATTGTAATCGTGATATTTATCTTATCAATGCAGCTAGCTCACCATTTGCAGTATCATGGCCCCGGCCGTAAACGAAGTGACAGCACTGAAAAGCTCTCACCATCGTCCATCGCCAACAAGCGAAGTCAAAAGGCTCACAAGAAATAGAGAAATCCTAACTTTAATCAGCATTGCCCATTCTCGCTTCAAGTCAACATACCTTGTTCAAGAACCAGATAAGTCAGTCCCTCCCTCTTGGTATGCACTCCTCCATTTGCACGCACCTGGAGTGCTTGATAACTCCTTATGGTGGTAAAGACCGCGGAGAGCACTTCGTAAACGAGGGTCAATATCGCGAGGAGATCGGTCACTGCGATTAAACTTGAGGCAGTCTGACGAAGGAGTATATAAGGATGAAAGGTGGCGTACCGCTGGATTTGCAACGGTGATAAAATCAGGTTACTAAACCTAACGCATAATTCAGCGAGAGACAGTTGTACTTACATTTTGTCACCTTTACTTCCGCTGCACACGACATTTGGGACATGCAACTATCAGGTTTAGTCGATTTATCAGCGAATGTGTTCCAAGACGGTGAATTTAATGACTTACCACCCCGAATACGAATACTGTGAGCCCTAACGACCCGAAAAGAGCCAAGACCCATTTGCTTCTGTTAAAAACTGCGTATGTCCTGGCACCCCATACCGCTTGATATACAGTCGCTGAGTTACGATCCAGTTAAAGAGAACGAACATGTATTCACTCACTGAGGATGCCTGCTCTCCCGATGGCGCTCAAGGTTGAACATAATTTGTATCCTGCATCGCAGCTGTTTTTACAGGTGTAAGTCAGTACTTTGTTTAAGTCGCCAACAGGAAAGTTGTAGAGTGGCTCAAGATGTACTATGATGCCAAAAGGTTGTCAGGAGATTAATGCGCCCAGCTGTTGAGGCTACTCACCCTTAGAGCTTTGAGCTTGTTGTTAATTGCGAGTAGATATACGACGTTGGCGACTAACGGATATCTACACGCTATGTACAGCGCAGTCGATAATGTGAATTTCTTCTTCCAGAAGTATTTGACTTCCCGCGTCCATGTAAGGCTATAGTCGTAATAAAGTAGAGCTTAGTATCGTATTTAGTTATTATACTACAGTCCTATCTTGGTGAGGTAGAGGGGCAACCCACCAAGGCTAGCATATTGAATGGAAAACTTGATGGCCCTTGGGGTACGATATATCAACTCTAGCTTCAAGAACGTTAAAATATGGGAGGTACTCACTGTGCCTCCTGGGGGCTTGGTGCCATATTTCTTCGACCAGCAAAGAAGAGACAACGGAGAAGGGCGCAATCGCTCTTAAAGGATCGCTATGGGTCACTTTCCCCCAATATAAATTCAGCCGCAGAAACACCGTTATGGATCATGATTTCTACCTGGAAGTTTATCACTTCTTTCAAAGTAAATGGGCGCTATTATTGTATTAGAGGCGATAAGGTGGGATTCACATAGAATACGTCAAAGTCCTTCGGCTTTAAAAATGGATACAAGCATCAGACATAATTTGCGATATCGACGAGGAATGGGCGGACCCTTGTCCTGAAATTTTTTATCCCGGAGGAGCTAGTTTCGCAGATGGTTGCACAGGTAGAAGATAGAGATGTCGATTACTTGGGGGCAGAGTAGTACCAAGAAATTTAGGTCATCCAGCGCCCACGCCCTAGAACGAGAACCGAGTTGATTGTAGGAGCCAGAGGGGGTATGATAACACACATACTGAACTGAAGGCGAGAGGCGTGCCTCGTTTAATAACATGCTATGCATCGAGGACCGAGGTCTTGTCAATGGAGAGGGGGTGAGACACTCTGGGGATAAAATTAGACGGATTTAGTCAAATTTCCCCGCAACAATCATGTATAGCTAAAGGCATGGAGCACTTCACCGTTGAATTAAAATTTAATGTGAGTTTCAACACGCCGCATTGAAGAGATGGGATACTACATCGGTCAAAAGGAAGCTTCATGGCAGGAGCGTCGAATCAGCCGGTATCAGTATCACGATATCGCACCGGACTGGCTGATAAGCGCTTCAGCCAAGGCAGCAGTTTGTGTTATTATTAGGCCGTTTTCCTGTAATGCGGATACCCACCTAAGAGCCCCCCATGCCCGCGATATGTGGGTCGATACATAAATGCACAATCCAAGTCACCAGATATCTTTTTGTTCACAGCGGAGTAAACTTAGTCTACACCGGAGCTTCTCCAGCATCAAGTTGGTCTACACTACCGTCCTTCTTTACATCTGCTACGAATTCACGAACTCCTGCATAGAATGCGTTCAACGTCATGTACAAAAAAATTCCTATGGCAAGGGTACTATTACTGATGCCAATAACCAGCCAAATTCCGAAAGAGACTTCACATATGGGATTAGCAAAATGATCCAGTGCGTAGAGAGAAATATACAGGATATAAGGCATAGAAAGAATATGAGAAGCAAGAATACATCTCTGGGGAGCTTAACCACTGCCACCCGATTACTTGTTAGATATAGGTCGGCATAATTAGAGAAGAGAGACGAACACTGTCTAAATAACACCCTCTTCGGGTAAAAAAAAACCGCTCTCTTCGATGATATGGAGGAGTCGGAAGCCAGTATTTCTCCTAGATCTCTTTGAATATGACCAGACCTAGGAATTGGGCCAGATAGTGACTACTGGGAGACACCCGGAACGGTTCAAAGTGCTTGTGGAGATGCGATGAACAAGAAGGCACCGGTCAACCCAATGGCCAACAACATTGCGATGAAGTGGAGTGAGAACCAAGCGATGTTTGAACTCGTGGTCAGCACTGACCCCATATCAGAAAAAGATTCGTCAGTTGTTAGTCGCAGATGGAATTAGAATGGCGCACAATAACCTATCACCGATGAGTAGTCGACGTGGAATGAAGCAGGATATACTTTGGTTGAGCTCGCTCGTAAAGTCCGGGCCAATATAACCTAAGTGGGATCGTACTACCATGGTAATGGGCTGGCGCACCCTGTTGTAACAAAGACGTCGACTCCAGGAAGGTAGATTCAGTTTGAAAAGTCTCATATGCAAGAACAGATTTCGTCATTCCACTGGTGAAGACAGTCGACGTGACTAGGATGCGATGACCTGTCATCAGAGGATGGTTGCTGGAAGAACTGTCTCCAGAATTACCCTCGTAATTTCTATCCGACTCGCTAGCCTTCCCGGTATACTGAGCGCCGACGAACTCGATTGTGGATCCAGATGGGGGGTATCCGGAGTCTCCATGCTGAATGATGGTGTGTAGTATTCCATTCGTATTCGTTGTCCAGCTCTGATAGCTCAGCTGGCGAGAAAAGTGGTGGACTAGCCATGGTTTGCATGCGGCGACAAGGAGGGTGAACCTTAGAGTATTTGGCAACTGACAACAAGAAATGAAACTGAATTCAGCGGACAGCGATTGGATCATGATTACGGCGACATTACTTATCTCGGAATCTAATCTTATCTCTTCCTGTAAAAATGTTGTGACCTGACCCATTGTCTTTGCTCGCAATCATTCTCTAAGGCCGAGGCTGAGGATAAACCAAGCCATGGCATGACTGTACGTGATCGTACAATGAAGCTCTGACCCAATTCAATTGAGTGACTACAAAATCCGCGCGTGTTCAATATCACGAAGAGCCAACTATCTGATACATCACGCTGATCCACGACCCCATCGAAATTGACATCCTTCTTGGATGGCGACACAAAATTTTCACTTCCTCATCAATGATCGAAAACCACCGTCTAGAACTGCGTAGGGGCGAACAAAAGGGTTGCAAATGGCGTTTGAGATACGTAGTCGATCTTGGACGTGGCTGAGAGGTGCGAGTGCGCTGGCACTGATGGCGCCTGCGCCTGCGCCTTTACCTGAAGCGTCAATGGGGGTTTGACAGTTGAAGAGATAGAAACCAGCACCTCTCATGTAGATATTGTGTAGCACGATATGTACGATCTCGCCCACCGATGTTGCTCCAACTCGGGAGCTACGTCGTAAGGTCTTCCACTATACATGATGGATAGACCAATAGGGTGTCCGTAGGGCAGGGATTTTTGTGCCAACTTTGAACGAGAGGATTAGCAGGGAGAATTGGAAGGGAAGTGCGAATACGGACCTTAGCTGACAGCGCCAAGCGTCCTCGTCGTCGTGTTGGTGTTTCCATCGAGAAAAGGAGTCGGCGCCACGATCAAAAAGCCCTGGTGATAGAATGAGCTGGGTACGATGAAAGAAAAGGAAGCTGGTACGTACATGAACGCCTGCTCATCATCGATCTTGAGTTGGTCCTCATCGAAGGTCAGCCGTACTCGTCAGGTTAGATCTTGCGAAGGCTTGATTCTTCGCACTATGGGCAATATTGTTCATGATAAGATAGGTGGGTGTTGGTGCACGGTGGGTGACAGGAGTCGTAAGTCCTCGGGGATGGTTGAGACAGGAAGTTCCAATTAGAACAGAGAAGAGGACATGGAACAGTGGTCGTTAGAACACCGAGCTGAGGTAGCTTTTGCACAACGGTCTTGATCAAGGATGCAACAATGCGGAAGGAACTGGGAATTTGGGGTTCGAGTGGAGTTGTTGCGGTGTATGTGGAAGGAAATAAAGAGACTACGATGCGAGAGAGTGCGGGGAAAGTCTGTAGGTGGAGGACGACAGACGATAAATGGGGATTATGGGTTCGATCGGCGAGATGTTCGATCGGCGAGATGGAGGTGAATTATGAAGCTTCACCGTCGCCGTTGTCAATTTTGATCAGGTGGCAGATGAGCGGGAAGTACCGCATCGCTGGGTCATACTGGAGACGGAAAGTTGCAATTCGGCGGAAGGGGCGCATATGAAATAAGGGTCATTAAACGATAAGGACAGGAAAGTATGGAGCCTGGACCTTTTGGACAGTTGAATATGAAGCGATACGGAAGCGAAATGGGGAGTGCATGCTACTGGAAGGGTACGATAAATCGGACACGGTAGAGGAGTAGAGTTTTCAAGGCATGGGTGTAAACGAAGCTGAGGAGAGTATACGTTGTGAGAGCAAGTGGTGGGTGTAGGAGTAAGGTTCAAAATGAAACGCTGGTTCAGTTAAGGGTCGACCAGTCATGATGCATGATCGAGCATAGAAGCCGGGAATATCGCGAAAATTGATGTCAGTCCAGCTCTCGTCCGTGGCGTCGTGAGGTGGCGGGAGCGACGATGTTGTGTTGATGTTGTGTACAGGGGAAGGCAGGGTAGTTCGGAATGGCACCACCAAGGATGTAGCTAATGCCCAGTACGATGAGTCCAGTCGATGCCCAGAACACGAGTGCTGAAGAGATCGAAGCAAGAGTAAATTGAACCAACGCTGGCGAGTGCAGCCAAACAAAGGCAACGTCACCAAGCGCGACGTCCCGACCGAGACGGCCCTCAAATAACTCGCTGCTATAGATGCTCCATCTACTTGATACGGAAAGTGAGAAAAAGGAGTTCTCAGGAGCACTCGACAATTAGAAAGGTTGCGATAGGAGAGTTCGAGGAGTTGTTCCAGGATTCAATACTCAAGCTCAAGGTGTAGTTGAACAGTGAACTTCGGCTGGTTCCTTCGACAAATTGGCCAGTCACTGTTCGGGACACGATATGGGATGTCGACGATCGCTCAACTTATGACGTGGGATGGGGCGCAGTCAAGGCGTGGTGTGAGGAATTGAAGGTGGTGTACGAGCTGTCACACTCAACATCTTGTTGCCACCACTCTCGAAGCAAGTATATATCAACCGAGGTAGCACACTGCACCGAACCTTAACCCGGGTATTTTCCCCCCAATCACTATGAATACAAGTGGATAAGATTTATTTGGTTTAATTTTGGATGAGGGAATATGCAAGGAATATGCCGCAAGGCCATCCAAAGTTTCCTTTTCATTGAGTGAATTATTTAAATGTGAGAGGGCCCCTTTCAGAACCGCTGGAAACTACTGTCTTTCCGACTCTTGCGGGAGCCTTTTGCGCAACCGCACATAAAAATATGATACTTTAACCTATCTGGTAGTCTACGGAGTGCGCAGAAGCAGACGACTCGAGGACGACTGCACCACGGGGCGAAGGTCGATAGAGAGGGCGGATGAAACCCCTCCACCCGTCTTCCTCTACCAGGTTGGCTTTGGGTGGGTGGGGAACGAAATAAAGGCGGCAGTGTAGGTGCGGGTGGGTGGGGAAAAGGAAAAAGGGCCCGAGACGAGGCGTACAGAAACGAGGGGAGGGAACGTATGTGGATTATGAATGTGGTAGTACGTGTAAGAAAATAAACGAGTAAACAAGTTGCGGCAGGGCTTGGGCTATCCCCAAGAAGGCACGCCCACGTGACGAGTCACTTGGGCCTTTCCAAATTCCAAATTATCCCAATCGAGTCACTATAATGAGATTAAGCGGCTGTTTCTGCAGGCCACGCTGTTTATCAGTGGCTATAATGCGATGTCGATGACAGCGTACATTAGTCATTACGGTTCGCCGCCTTGTCAATGGACCCAATACTTAGATAATCATTGCTAAGTATGCTCCTGTTGTTGGCATCGATTTCCTATATGTGGAAGAGGTTATAATCACAACTCACCCGAACCATGGGAAGCGGTCGGTCAGGCAGACGGTCGCAGACCAGGCGGCACGGTCAGAAGTCCTGGGCCTCGTGTCATAAAGATCTCTATTGGTACCAAATATAGTCTTTAATGAAAATGATTACAACCTTTTAGTGAGGGAGACTACAATCGCCCCACTCTGTGATGTTGTCCTGATGAAACAGGGACCTTGTTACAAGTCCCTCTGCTCTCACGGAGTCAAATTGGTTGAACTTATCTCATCAGTTAGGAGTGAAGGGGTTCCATTCCCCATCGAGTCTTATCAAGAGTCCATCTGATCAACATCAGATAGGCATAATGACACTGTTTGAGTGTTTGATCTTCAAGCTGATCATTTCCCCCAAATTTCCCCCTTCGTATTGTTCGCCACCTTCGACTTGACCGTGCTTATTCCACCTTTAAATTTAAATCTCCTCATCGTGTGTTAATCGCCCGTAGTCGACCGCTAGGAATGACACCTTATCTCACGTTAGTATTACTTCTCGCTCTTTCGTTAGCAAGAATGCCACGCCAGCCTTTTAATTAACGCAGGGTCGTGCGCTTCTCAATTTCATATTCAACAATCGGTACGTTACTTATCTATTGCCTATTACTGGCCTTATCACCTCCTGTAGCGCTGCTATGGTATGACTACGCTCTCACATGGACCCGCGAAGTGCAATACTTCTGGATGAGGAGATTCACATTCTCAACTGCACTTTACATCATGTGTCGGTACGGTATGGTGGCCAATGTGTTGTACACCTTGGCACTGGCAAACAAGCTACCAAAAATGAGGGTACGTTTTTGAAGTATCGGAAATGCCCACTGAACAAATTTCATTTGTCACAACATTGTACTAGTATTTATTCAAGGGCTTTGCGGCTTAATATCATTTTCTTCACATCCTGATTTTGCTCCGCAGCTGCGATGCGGGGTATCGAATCTGCGCAATCCTGAGTATTTTCGGTCGAATAGGCAGGCTCAGTGAGTGAGGGTTTCTTTCCCTTTAATCCACTCGGCCCATCGCTTTTTGCCTGCGCTTTTTTTTTCTCTCCTTACTTCGTATAGCCGTATGGGGTTCAAGAACATACGCTGTCTTTAATCGAAACAAGATTATCCTTGCTATTTTTGGCTCTCTTGGTTTGATTGTCGTTGCGCTCGCGGTGGTGAGCACTGTCTCTTCCTTCACCCGCTTTCGAGTGGTTGAGTATTTGACTATCCTCCTTCACACCAGATGCACGCGCCACATGTTGTTTGTAATGTCCACAACCGAAGGGAACCGTGAGTACCTGTCCTGCGCCACTTGCCTATCACTAGCTAATGTTTCATCCTTCTATTTTCATAAATAGAGGTGTCGAATCGCGAAGCAGTACCGCTCTCGATGGGCACTAATATCATATTTTGCAGCACCCAATCTTCTCTCAATTCTCACTGTAACCTACGAAATCCTCTCAACTGCCCTTACTACAGTACGTAGTGTGCAGACTCTGAATCTTGGTGGGCCATGGAGGGCGCAACAGAAGAGTTTGACCTTCATGGTTTTTCGGGAAGGTCCGCATTACCACCCCCTCAAATTTCTCCGTATCCTTAATGACAGATCTTTGCGTCAGGTCTACTTTATTTTGCGTGGGTTCTCAACGAGAGTACAAGTTCTGCAGTACATTTCCAACACATTAAACTTAGATTCGCCACTTCATTTTCAATAATATCCCTGGTTTCTCAATTGGTAAGCTTCATATGTCCTTCTCACGCTTCAACCAACTAAATGATTATTACAAACAGCGAGCTGTTGTGAGTGTTTTATTTTCTCGACCTTCTATGATTCTCGTTTGCTGAATATCTGCGGGACGCCTCCAAGCCTGGGAGCCTCTTTCCGCGATTAATGAACGCCTATGCCATGCCGTAAGCCGCCGCCGCCGCCGCCTTACCTCCCCAATATTTCCACGCTGATTTTTCGTTCATCTACCTTATCAAGTCTTGCAGGACAAATGACCGCTCGATTCCTGCTCCATCTCAGAGAATGGGATCACCGTATTTCCAACCAAGAAACTGATCAATGGAACACTTTCGGAGAAGCGGGAAATCTCAGCTCCATACGATTCAAGAAATCCGACCCCCCCGCGACACAGTGGACGATCAAGGACGTCCTCGACGACGACCCTTTGTTGAAGCCCTTGGGATCTACAGTGAACTCTGAAGACAAATCATTCGGTGCTAGTCATTACCGTACGCAGGATAGTGAAAGCATTGCGACTTGATGGTGGAACTTGGGAACAAAGAACCGAATTTTCGTTGAATGTAATTTAGGTTATAATAACGGTGACGATCCGTTGTAGTTACTATATAGGATTGAGGGCTTTTCTCAATCCCGGTTCCAAAATTACGACAGCGTTAGCATCAATGGCGAAAAATATGCTTCCACCGATCATAAGTGATCCTTCAAAAGGCGGGCAATGCTAACAAGCGATGTAGAGTATCCCCACGTCAGGTCACCCTATAGTTCAGTCCAAGCAGCAAGCACTGGCGACCATGTGACCGTAAGCCCTCAGTAAGGCCAATTTAATTAGCGGTGAAGCCTACTCATATTATTCCTCTCTTAATTAGTTTTTTATTCGACTGACGACTGACAAACTAATTAAGAACAACCTATGGCATCGAAAAATGCGTCGGCGCCTCCTGTATTAACGCCAACCCAGAACCGACGCTGTTCGAATGACCTTCTTCGCGCACATCGAAGAGTATCAAAAACACAGCAAGATCTGGGAGCGACTCCCACATGGCTATATCCTTCCTGTGGAAACACTAGAGGAGTTACTGAGATATAGGAGCGCGCTGGTGAGGGGGACTTGACACGAACAACGATTACTGGTTGGTGTTTTTGTCAGCCCTTGAAGCCGCTTGTCCGAAGACGGGTAGATTGACGGAGGAGATGGTGGTTATTCGGGAGCCTGAGTCTTCGCGATCTTGAATTTGCAACCCCACCATCGTTAGGGAGATTGGTTGGACGTCTATTCACCCCGATCTCACAACTGCACTTTGGATACCTCTCCTAGCCTTTCTGACAGCATCTAACCCACAATTCTCCGGACCCACCCTTCCACGCGTATCCTTTTGCTGGAAGATCGTTTCTTTGCAGATGGGTAGGCTCATCATATTCCATGATTTTAGCTGCGCTCAACCACCAACGCTTGGCACTCAAAAGAAATATGCCTCGCTACGGCATTCCATTCGAATTTCCAATGTCGCCTTGATATCCACCCATCAAGCCGTGTTCACATCTTCCCGGAAGTGTTGTAGCGGCACGTTTCATGAATGATTTTTAAGGTGGCTTGAGGGATATAGTGCTCACGATCTTAGAATTTGATTTTGTCCTGAGTCATACGATTACGGGAATTTCCATTTCGAAAAGGCCCTGAGCGTTGTATCTTTAATCTCTTTCCTAAATGCCCATTCATATACACATCAATTTAGGGTTATGGGGCGCCACTGGCTATTTCCTCCCCTATAATCGGTGGCACCACCTGGGGACCCCTGAGAAGGGTTCGTTGAATAAATCCTCGCGATGGCTACCGCTCATTTGGACCAGGACGTCATGTCCAACAACCAATGCCAATGGCTGATGCCATCCCACAAAAATATGGACGACGGAGATTCTCGGCCTCGTGGACTCGAAAATTGCAGATTTTGTGATGGTACTGTGGACGTGCTGCAATGGGAGACAGGTGCGAGAATGGTTTTGACATGGTGCAGATCGAGTTCTTGATGAATTTCTCAAGATCTCCGGTATCCATTTGTCTACCCATGAAGACCTTATCATCGCCGTAATACTAGAGATCGATTAGATGCATCACAGTGGAGAGAGAAGTGTTTGCAAGGGAGATTATTACGGTTGATAGATTGTCCATAGAATGAGGCGAAGTCAAGGTTTGCAGTGGCGTGAAGCGAAGGGGCATTTACGAGGGATGTTGTAAGTGAAATGAAAGGGCCACATCGAAATGGAGTCTTCTGAATAAATAGTTCGCTTACGCGAACAGCTTGGAACGTGTGTGATCCTGGGGGACGAGGTGAGTCCATATGTCTTCCGGTTGAGGGCAGTGCACTGTGGTAAGAAAACGCGGTCATATTGACTTAGACTCGTGACCAGCCACCCTCCCTAAGCTTAGTGGTGCATCGACGCGTGTACTGTGTGCGCCTCGTGAATAAGTGGTTCGGTAGGTCAGAGGTGAGGTACTCCCCGACGCCATAAAAAAATTTGCCGACCCCGTGCAATTTTTAACATCCCGGGACCCCCTTGGAAGACTGTCTACGAGAGACTACTGTTGAACGTAAATAATTAGCATTAGGTTCCCTTTGTTCTGGTGCCATCTGCATTAAGTAACACTAGGTCAGATAAGTATGGCCAACCAGGGGTGGCGTGTCGTTGCGATTCGCTGATTGCTATTTTTGAATAACAAATCTAGCAGAGGCGCAGAGATTAACGGCCCACCAATGATTGACAAGCGCAGAATATATCGCTAGATTGTGCGTCGAGTTTAAATACATAAGCCAACAAGAAACGGGATTGAGAAACCAGACGACGCGTCTGATAGAAGGCAGATTCATTGTTTGGCGGATCAGGGACGCGCCCGACGCGCCCGTATCAATGTCACGGGAATCTGTGGCGAGATCACATGCTGGTGTCATTATTGCCACGTCATGAAGGCAGACTCCAGAGCCCGCTCGTAACTCTCTTTGTGGGAGAGGAACCACGACTCGCTTCTATCCACTCCCGGAATAATATCACTGCACTAGGCGCCACGACGGCTAATTTCACTCTCGATAGTCTTCCTGGCGCCAGAGGCGATTGCTTGTACTCGATGTAATCCATTACGCCACATCTTGTCGCGTTGACGTTCTTTGGGAGCTTCACCTGCATTTGATTTAGATATGAATTTTCATTTTCGCCTGATCACCGCTTGGACGAACCCCTGTTAGCGCACAAACTGAGACTGTCGAGACGGTTGGATGTCGATTCTGGTGCTTCTCCTAGATGGTATGCATTCCATGCGATCTCTGCATCATGGGTCCTGGGCGTGTATCAATCCCGTTGCCAGTGCCCAACCTAGAGCTTTTCAATATCGATTATACTGAGTGAATCGAGCTTTCTGCACCTGTTCTGGGGTTTGCCTTCCTGTAGCGCCTAGCGCCGTCCTACTTTGTGCGATGGCACATATGATATCTGAATCCCAGGGGTTATCCACAACTTGTGGGATATATTGCGCATTTTTGGCACTGGACCGATCATCCTCACGCTGCCTTTATGAGCCAGATGCGAGCATCAACGAGGACTGGACAGCGAATATCTCGGGACATGAGCACCTTATAGAATGACAATGGGCGTTATTTTTTATTCCAGCTGAGAAGTGACAAGACCCACCCAAATATAATTTGCTCATATATGTGTTGAGGATCTCTGGCAGTCCTTTGATGGTCTGCTAATCATGACGGGGCATTCCTAACATAAGAGAATGAAGTGACGGGCCCCGTTCGCTGGCGGTATATAGGCCATCATAGTTTTGACAATGTGGTAGTGTCTCCGGTGGCACCAATGCTCAGACATCAACGTTGGAAGAATACTCGGGCATAATCTCGGGCGCGTTATGAGTGACTTCCGCGAAGGAATAGGGGTTTGGTGCAGCGCAGGACATTCGGCATCCCATATAAATCGGTCACCAACTGGAGGTTGGGGGGCCAGATGGCGATGTTTGGTCTTGTTCAAAGCGTCGAGGATCAACAGTGTAGCGACGCGATCATATGGGCGATATATTGTAAAATAAATACCGAGAAAAACACCATGTTGTTTAGAGAAAAATACACACACGTTTGATTATAAGATTTAAAAAAAAAAACACATGTTGCGTGCACCATTTTAATCTTACA
>Ga0307513_10004234_pt1 | contig 19184 bp, 22 predicted proteins | sample 15_EM_MG_FD_202174 | JGI IMG/M metagenome (GOLD analysis project Ga0307513, IMG submission 202174) | Populus trichocarpa ectomycorrhiza microbial communities from riparian zone in the Pacific Northwest, United States - 15_EM | ecosystem: Host-associated > Plants > Roots > Unclassified | place...
CAGTATAAATACGCTCGCAAATCAAGTAGTACAGTAGTTAATTGCCCCTGCTCGCGTTTGCGAGCAGTGTGTTCAATTAGACTCTAGCAGAGTGCAGTTTGAAGTGCAGACTAGTGTGTGTTAGAGTTGAGTTGTGAAGCATTGTGCTCACATTTTGGATCAGTCCAAGTGCTCGCATTTTGTGATAGTCTCGTTACGTTTCAAGACTTAGCTTAATAGGCTAGTCTTTCGTTCTCATAGGCGCACTAGACGTAGGTGCCGGCCTCACGTCATGTACAGACTCACTAGACGTAGGTGTAGTCTTCGATCGTTCGCGTGCGCACTCGTATTCGTCGTTGTTTCATAATCAAAGTGCTCGCACTTGTGATTCTCGCACGTTGTCTGTTGTATCTTTGATACATTTTTGAAGTCCCATATAAACACGTATTACAATTGTGCTCGCACTTTGTTTTACAAGCAATAAACATTTATTGCAACTCTATCAAACGGTTACAAACCTTATATTTGAAGTCCCTGTGAGATCTATTCTGTGCATACCCCAGAAGTCTCCCCCTCACACTATAGAACATGTGATTTGTGTTTTTGAGATTGGTGTTGATTTGGTGTTGGTGTTTGTGGGTTTTGGCTTGTTCCAGATCTGCTCGCATTTGCCCTTTTCACCCCATAGCAAAGATCACGCTCTTCACCGGAACCTGTCACAGCCAATCCCCGTGTTTAACGTCGATGGTTCACTGAATGAAGCCGGCTCTATCACCAAGGTCACCAATATGATCATGACCTACAAAGGCCACTCAGAACGAATCCTCCTCACAGTTACCCAGCCTGGTAAACAGGACACTATCTTGGGCATGACCTGGCTTAAGAAGCACAATCTGGAGATCGACTTCACCACCGGTTCGGTGAAGTTAACCCACTGATCTCTGTGTTGCTGCACCGGTTGTCAAAACAAGGCCCGAGAGGAGCGCCACGCAAGCAAGGAACAAGCCCGAATCATTAACGCTTGTCGTGCCGGCCCCCTTCCAGCCTTTGTAGAGGACGCCGACGATGAGGATGAAGAGAACAAAGTCCCGGGTCTCGAAGGCTTCATGGAGTACGAATATGAGGAAGAAGACCGCGTATGGGCTGTGTCAATCCCGCCGGAGCCCAAATACATTCGTGCCACCGCTTCCGTCTGTCAGCGGCTCGCCGAAGCTTTCCAGAAAAATTTGACGCCCTGGGACTATGCAAACCACATCCCGCCTCACCTCCGTGAATTCGACGCGGTATTCTCCAAGGACTCCTTCGATGACTTACCAGAGTCTAAACCTTGGGACCATGCCATCGAGCTCATTCCAGAAGCTAATGCCTCTAAAGGTTGTAAGGTCTATCCTCTGTCGGTCTCGGAACAAAAGGAACTGGATGCCTTTCTCAAGGAGAACCTCAACTCCGGCCGTATTCGCCCGTCCAAATCCCCCATGGCCTCACCAGTCTTCTTCATCAAAAAGAAGTGTGGTGCTCTTCGGCTCGTCCAGGACTACCGCCCGTTGAATGCAATGACCGTGAAGAACAAATACCCACTCCCGCTCATCCCCAAGCTGATTGCAAAACTCTGGGGAGCGAAGTACTTCACCAAGTTGGATGTTCGCTGGGGTTTCAACAATGTCCGGATCAAGGAGGGTGATGAGTGGAAAGCAGCGTTCCGAACCAACCGCGGCTTGTTCGAACCGTTGGTCATGTACTTCAGTCTCACGAACAGCCCGGCGATGTTCCAGACGATGATGGATGATATCTTCGAAGAGCTCATCTTGGAAGGCAATGTCGTCGTCTACCTAGACGACATCCTCATCTTCACCGATGATTTGGAGCAACACCGCGCACTCGAACGACAGGTCTTAGAGCTGATGAGGAAACACAAGTTATACCTCAAACCAGAGAAGTGCGAGTTCCAGAAAACCACCATTGAATACCTCGGCATCATTATCTCACACAACCGCGTCTCAATGGACCCAGTCAAGATCGCCGGTGTTCAACAGTGGCCTGAACCGATGAACAAGAAGGAAGTTCAGTCCTTCTTAGGCTTTACTAACTTTTATCGTCGGTTCATTAAGGGCTTCTCGGAACACGCTCAGCCACTCTTCGACCTCACACGGAATGACATCAAGTGGAATTGGGGACCCGCCGAGCAGTCTGCCTTCGACTGGCTCAAGCAAAGTGTTACGGCCGCGCCGGTCCTCATCTCTCCAGACTCCACCAGCCCATTCCGCATCGAGGCTGACAGCTCTGACTTTGCCACCGGTGCGGTCCTCTCCCAGGTGTGTCCCACCAATGGTAAATGGCACCCGGTTGCATTCTTTTCTAAATCCCTGTCACCGGTTGAACGCAACTATGAGATCCACAACAAGGAGATGCTTGCCATCATCCGAGCCTTACAAGAGTGGCGACATTTCGTTGAAGGGGCTGAACACCAGTTCAAGATCTGGACCGACCACAAGAACCTGGAGTACTTCATGTCGGCTAAGCAACTTAACCGGAGACAGGCTCGGTGGTCACTATACCTCGCCTGGTTCGACTTCCTCCTACACCACAAACCTGGCAAGTCTATGGGCAAACCGGACGCACTCTCCTGGCGTGCAGACCATGGTACCAGTGAAGGTGATAACTCCAATATCACCCTCCTCACTCCCAAGTTCTTCGCGGTCTGTGCCCTTGAAGGCCTCGAAGTCGCCGGTGCAGAAGTCGATATCCTCCGAGATATCCGTGCAGGCAGCTGAGACCCAGAGGAAGAACCAGTTGCAAAGGCGGTCAAAGAGCTTTGGAAGTCTTCTACTCGTTCAGTTCTTTCACAAGAATGGTCCATCCAAGAAAGGCTCCTGTACTTCCATGGCCGCATCTATGTCCCACCGACTTCAGACCTTCGCCGGTGGATTGTCTCCCTCTGTCATAATACTCGGATCGCCAGGCATGCGGGTCGGTTCAAGACTTTGGAACTTGTATCACGAAACTATTGGTGGCCGAACATGTCCCGGTATGTCGGTCGCTACGTGGCTACCTGCGACCCATGCCTCCGGACCAAGGTTCAACACCAACGGCCCACTGGTGAACTCCAACTGTTCCCAGTCCCAGAGGAACGTTGGGAGGTCATGAGTGTAGATTTCATTGTGGAACTCCCGGAGTCAGGAGGGTATGATGTGATCATGGTAGTCGTAGACTCAGTCGGCAAACGTGCCCACTTCATGGAAACGGTCACCACCATTACTGCCGCCAGTGCTGCAAACCTGTACCTCCGACACGTCTGGAAGCACCATGGCCTCCCCCGCAAGGTCATTTCGGACCGAGGTCCCCAGTTCGTTGCCGCATTTATGAAGGAGCTCTACCGACTACTCGGAATCGAGCTCGCCTCATCCACGGCTTACCACCCGCAGACCGACGGCCAGACAGAACGGGTCAACCAGGAATTAGAACAGTACATCCGGCTGTTTGTGAACGAACACCAGGACAACTGGAACTCCCTTATCCCCCTCGCTGAGTTCGCATACAACAACCATGTCCACTCCTCGACTCAGCAGACCCCATTCTTCTTGGACACTGGTCGTCACCCGCGGATGGGCTTTGAACCACACCAACCCCGTTCCAGGGTTGAAGCCGCGAATGAGTTTGCAGACCGGATGAAAGCCACACTGGAGGAAGCCAAGTTGGTGCTTACCAAGTCCAAAGATGAGATGGCAAGGTATTACAACCAACGCCGAACCCCAGCTCCGGTGTTCAACCCCAGAGACAAGGTTTTCCTGGACGCAGGCGATATTCACACCACCCGGCCATCTAAAAAGTTGTCGCACCGCCGCCTTGGCCCCTACCTGGTCGTACGCCAAGTTGGTTCTAATGCTTACTGCCTCGTATTACCCCCTTCCATGAGCTGTCTCCATCTGGTGTTCAACATGATCAAGTTGACACTAGCACCCATCGACCCCATCGCTGGTAGACATGCACCACCGCCACCACCGCCGGAACTTATTGACGGCGAGGAAGAGTATGTAGTGGAAGAAATCCTCAACAGCCGCATGTTCTGCCGGAAGCTCCAATACCTGGTCAAATGGGAAGGATATGGCATGGAGAACAACACTTGGGAATACTGGGATAATCTCGGTAATGCCGCGGACACAGTTAACGATTTTCATACATGGAACCCAGCTGCTCCCTGCCGTATCCGCGCTTTGGCTTTTGGCTCCATCCCCTTCCGCCCCATTCCACCAGTGACCATTGCATCGGGTCGATGCAATTCTGAAGGGGGGGTAATTGTAAGGGGAACACCCAATCCACCCGCTGAGCAGCGCTGACCGACCAGGCCTAACCACTGGCTATCCTGCCTTGACACCCACCAACACCCATCCACAGCCCCGCCGTCCCGCACCCTCTACCGCTGGTCGTCCCCACCACCCCCCACGTCTCACCGCCACCACCCATCACCCATTCCGGTCAACCGACTCACTGTGCCCCTGCCGAACAACACCGACCGGTCAAGCCTAACCACCAGTCTGTACGTGCCCCCTCACCACCGGACCCTTACTAGTTGACCCTGAGGACCCTTTTATTTATCATTCCATTTTCTATGTTTTATTCTTATATCACGCCATTCCGCACATGACTGTGCTTCCTTTATATGTACCTTCACTAGCATGGGATTCACATCCTTTCCTCTTTGGATCCCCTGCTAGGTGCGTAGATTATGTAGTCTATTATCGTATAATATACTAAACTTTGGATCCCCTGCTAGTCTGCGCCTACTCCGGCTATACCGGTTGCTTGGTCCGCGGTTGCCCTTACAATTTATATCTATTTACTGGTGTCCCCAACCCCCACCCAACAGTCCCACCCTATTATACACCCCCGCCCTCCCATCTGGCACCCTCGGCATATCATTCATTCTACCCGCTCACCCAAAAGACCCTATTACTAATCCTAACCAACCCCGGCATCATGGCAATACTCTCTTTTATTTCCTTTTTTTGGGTGGTGGGCAAGTACCACTGTGGATTTATGAAGTATGTTAGGCAACTACCATGTACTGATATATAATAGTGGTCACTACAGGTGAACCAGGGCAGAGCCAGGCAGCTCCACCCCGTTTCTTTAGTTATTACTTTCTGTACTGTACTAGATACATACTCAAGGAGGGACTAAGAAATTACATATATTCTGTATTTCACACCGAGATAAGAAAAGACACATAAGATAGGATAATTTAGTAGAGGGATGTCATCCAAGCTTATCCTATGCCATCCACCCATTTGTCCCTCCTCTAATTGCTGGAAATAGATAGAATAGATATAGATGTATTGTATCTAATAATATACAGTTTTTTTGCTATAAAAAAACAAGCCCAACGAATGCAACAGTGACCCAGAGCCTGAGGAAGCCGATGTGGCACTGATTACCTAATTGGGAAGTCTGGACTGATGGAACCCATTCTCAAACGATTTAGCACCCCCTCTCACTCCCCCTCGGGTGCCAAAACATCAGTGTAATTAGCCCTGCTATGCCCAAATTATTTAGTAAATATTGGAGATTAGATAATGCTGCTAAGATAAGATTAGATAAAGTTGCAAAGATATGTACAGGCAGAGGAATGAAATATCCCAGGCAAGAGAATGAAAATATCCCAGGCAAGGGAATGAAAATATCCCAGGCAAAGAAATGAAAATATCCTAGGCAAGGGAATGAAAATATCCCAGGCAAGAGAATGAAATATATACTAGGCAGAAGAATGAAAATATCCCAGGCAACAAAATGAAAATATCCTAGGCAAGGGAATGAAAAAGTGCCAGCAAGGAAATGAAATATATCCTAGGCAGGAGAATGAAAATATCCCAGGCAAAGAAATGAAAATATCCTAGGCAAAGGAATGAAAATATCCTAGGCAGGAGAATGAAATATATCCTAGGCAAGAGAATGAAAATATCCCAGGCAATGAAATGAAAATACCCCAGGCAGGAGAATGAAAAATATCCTAAGCAAAGAAATGAAAGCACCAGGAAAGAAATGAAAAATATCCTAGGCAATGAAATGAAAAATCCCCAAAGAAGAATGAAATAGCTTGACAAACAAATGAAATACATTTCATTCCACTTGCCTAGGCATTTCATATCATATTTCTAGTTGGCAGGAAAGATATGAGTGTGCAGGCAAATGCCTAGGTTTTATCATAAAAGTGGTAGGCACCACTCAATCTCTTCCTTTCTTTTGTTGGACGATTGGGTAGAGCCCTAGTCATTTGGGTAAAGCCCCATTTGAAACAACAAAGAGATAAGAATAGTTTGACTTCGAAGAACCTTCTTAGCTCTTTTGTTGGTCGATTGGGTAGAGCCCCAGTGCAAGAACGAAAAGACTAAGATGTTTGACTTCACTGTGAGAGATCAGAACAATATAGAATGAGATTTTGTGATCAGAATGGACAGACATTGAGCTCCAGCACTTAATTGGTTTGATTGTTGCATTGAATGGCTGAAACAGGCCTTGTGAACAGTTGAAACAGACCCAGAGCATATAGAACAGTGTCTTCAGTCCAGAAATTACAGGCTTTCATTATATCTTTGAAATAGCCCAGCACAACGAGATTATACACTTCTATCCAATAAAAACATTGCATAAAACTGTACATCTTCAAGAGAACACTTCTAAGACCTCCCAATCTTAGAATTGATTGTGAATAACTCCTCACCACAATAAACGAACCACGAGGTGGCAAGCTAAACCCTTTGCATCATTGAAATCCAAGCCAATTGCACATCCACAGTCACAGTCAGGATTTTATGAGTGTCTTTGACACTAATTTTGTGTGGATCACATTGCTCGGTCATTGAGCCTCGCTCTGCTTGTGTGTGTGTTTTGTGTTTGTCGTTTCTTCGGTCAGACTCATGTCACACCTCTCAACAGTGATGATGAAATTGCTGATGAGGGGCTAGTAGAGGAGCAGCAATGGCAGCAGCAATGGCAGGAAGCAATCGTCACCGAGCACAAGGCTCTTGAGGCATTTGGAACCTGGGCAGTCGAGAAACCACCACCGGGAGCAAGCATTGTCGGTTTGACATGGGTTTTCAAATGCAAATTGGATGTGAATGGTACCATAAGCTGATACCAAGCCTGCCTGGTAGCCCAGGGCTTCTCCCAAATCCCTGGCATTCATTTCCTCGACAACTACACCCCTGTTGCCAAACTGGCAACCATCTGAACCATCCTCGTATTTGCATACTGTCACAATTACAAAATTCACCAGGTTGATATTAAAAGCGCCTATTTAAATGGTGAATTCAAAGATGGCAAGATAATTTATATGTGCATACCTCCTGGAATCACAGTAACGGAGACCAAAGGTCTTGTTCTCTGTCTCCTGAAGCTGATTTATGGGCTTCACCAAAGTGGCTGGCTGTGGTACCAAAAGTTGTGGGAGATCTTGTGTGATGTTTTGGGGATGAAGCAATGTGAGGTGGATCAAGCCCTCTTGTATCGAATTGAAGGGGAGTCAGTGATGATAATCATGACACACATCGACAATTTGATGTTGGTTGGATCCACAATGAAGGAAATCCGAAAAATAAAGGCTGGCTTGCACTCGCACCTCGTAATCTCAGATCTGGGGGAAATAAATTGGATTATTGGCATATACGTGTCACTTGGGATGTGCCCAGATATCGCATATGCAGTTGGAATTCTGTCTAAATTCAACGAAAAACCCGGATTAGTCCACTGGAACATGTTGAAATGTGTCTATGTGTACCTGGCAGGGACTAGGGATCTCAAGCTCACATTTGGAGCACACCAGGCTGATTTGACGGGCTATGCAGATGCCTCATCGATGGTGCTGCCCTGTCCTGGAGCTCCAAACGACAGGAAATTATCATGTTGTCAATGACCGAGGCAGAATACATGGCTGCAACACATGCGATGAAGGAAGCATTGTGGTTGAGATCTTTGATCAATGAAATCTTCGAGAAGTTCTCAGGCTCTATTACCCTTTTCGGTGATGATCAGTCAGCAATTGTGTTAACGAAGGATCATCAGTACCATGCACACACAAAACACATGGACCTATGATTCCATTTTATCTGTTGGATTGTCAAAGAAGGAAAAATCAAATTAGTTTATTGCCCAACCAACAAAATGGTTGTGGACACACTTACCAAAGCTCTCCTGAGTGCCAAAGTCAAACATTTCACGCGTGCACTTGAACTTTCCAAGGATTAAGGGGGAGTGTTGGAATAGTAATTACAATCCATGATGTCCTCGTATGTTTTCTTTCATTTGTTTGTTTCCGAGGCCTTTTGCCTCATGTTCTCAACAGAGAACACGCATACATTTTCCTTTGCCACCTCAGTCTTTCACCACAACTAGTGTTTGAAAGTCCGGTCTGGTCCGGTTTTTTGACCCCCTAGGGCCTTAACCGTAACCGCAACCGGTCTACCTTTGTCCCAAAAGTCAAAAAGACCAGACCAGACTGCAAAAAGACCGAAAACCACGGTTAAGACCAGTTAAAACCGAAGTTTCGGTCTGCACTGGTTTTAACCGGTTTTATACTGGTCTTTCGGGTAGTAGTTTAAAATTATGAATTGGTAACTTTGTTAACATTCTTTTTACCTTTAAAATGAGCCCCAGAACATAAATTTACATTAAGAATTGGTGTTTCTATAAAAGAGCATAAAAACCGGTGTGTGAAAGGAGAACATTAACACACAAGTGAATGAAAAAATCAAATAATGAAAAAAAAACCTGCACTTGCAATGCGTGAACAAGGAAGAGGGTTTCGCAGGCATATGAAAGGAGAGTGGGAGATAATTCAGACACAAATTTTCAGCAGCCAGAAGGGTAACGCAAAAAGAAAAAGGACAAGAACAAAGAACAAAAAAATAAAACTCCACGTCATCAATGATTCCACCCGTCAGCCTCTTCTTCGCCCTCCGAAAAGCTTCCATTCCCAAGGATGCAAGAAGGCATAACTGCTGTTATGAAATCACCATCTGAGTCGTCATCGGTGTCGTCTTCAACCACAGCAGCCACGGGACGAACAGGTGCAGGCGAAATACCATTAGCCTCGTCACCAGGACAATCACGGGCCCCGTGCTTGACCCAACCAGGTGAGGTAGGGGTACGATGGCACCGGTAACATCCACCCATGTGTTTTAGGGCATCGCGCTCGCAGTCAGTGAGCAGGACAAAAGCTTTGGCAGGTTTGGGAATGTTTGCAGTGGTTGTCGACAGAGGGGGACGAATGATGTGTTCCGCAACCATAGAATCCCACGTAGATGACATAAGGGCGATCAGACCATCAACGCGAGTTTTGGCATAGTCGAAGGAGGGTATTGAGTGCATGCAAAGGGCCAGGATTGGATGGGTTCTTGAATACCGAGTTGCTGATCGTGAAGCCCATTCCACCAGAGCTCAGGGTATTACGAGCCTCCTGTAGTCTCGCAGCATAATCCATGAACAAAGAAGACCCCTGTGAGATGGCATAAAAATGGGTGAGTGCGTCCATCTTCCAGTTTGCTGGCACAAAGCGATCCTTCACCTTCTTCACGAACTCATCCCACATTGTTAGGGTCTTGAGCTCGTCCCAATTCTTGTTCCACCAACTTTTTGCTGCAGTGGCCTCCATCTTACAGCGGTTTTCATAAATGTTGGCACAACCTGTTCATGTGCATTGTGTGAGAATTAAGATCGAAAAGAACCATAGGCTAGGGTTACCGCTTTTTCTGCCCTTCCCAACCCACAGCGTGCCCCTGGCGCATGTTGCGCTCATTTTCATATGCTATGACTGGCCCTAAAACAAAAAAAACTGCCCCCCAAAAACCTCCTGAACGTTGGATGCATCAGACCTTATCTAAACCACTGGCTATCCCGGAAGAGGAGGAAGAATCCTCTGAGTCAGATGTTGGTGATGCGCCTCCTCACCTGGAGGATGAATACAATGATTCAGAAGGTGGAGATGATGACGAAGTAGTCCCAGAGAAAGAAGGTGAAACTGACAGGGATGAAGAGGGAGAAGAGGAGTCGGATACTGTAGAACTTGTGGAGGTCCCTCAAAAGCGCAAGGGACAATCCAAAGCCAATAAAACAAGTCTCCCTTTCCTTTCAAGCTGACCTATGTTTCTGACGCTTACTATCCTTTTCTTATAGAGAAATCTGCCAAGGCTAATGACGAGGATGAGGCTGAAGAGCTGCAGAAGATTTCCTACACCATCACGGCACTTACTGCTGAAGAATTGAAGAAACCTGCTGCACGACGCGTATCAAAGTCCAACCTCATTGACCTTGCTTCTACCATGGACTGGATCGATGTGATGACTCACTTCAAGATTGCTATCTGTGACTTACTTTTCCCTCAACAGGCTGTCATTGCCGATGAGGCATTTGAAGTGACATGGTCCATCCCACGTGTTGCACCAGGTCCTTTCATGCTCAAGATGGAAGCACAATACAAGCAGCTGATTAGCAAGGCATCATCCATGAAGAATCCCACTGCTCAAATCCTTGTTAATGAAGTTCAAATTGCAGTTTGAGCTTCAATTTTTCATCAATGAATGTCCTGATGTTTTTGAATATAGAATAAAGAGAATATTCCTGATATACCTCCTGCAAATCACAGCCCTGCTGGGGCTGCACCAGTGAAAGCTAAATCAAAAAGCAAGGTCTGTGTTTCTTTGCAAAGATAAAGTTTTGCTTCCTTACGTCAACACCTGCAGGCCCGCAAGGAGGCAGATATATTACCCACTAACATGGCTATGAACGGTCAGATCCGAAACCTTCGCGAGCATTGGCAGTGCAGCTCGATGACGTGCCGATCGGATTACTGCTTTATTCCAGCAGAAGGTCCTTATTTCGCCCTGGGCCATGAACATCTCGAAAAGTGGGCAGCTGCTATTGTGCGTTATTTATCTTTATGCGACTCTCTGCATTTATGGAGATATAAAAGCTTCATGGGCCTACATATGCAACACTTGAAAAACCTCCAAACATCGCCCTTTTCGATCCAGTTTCAAAACATGCTATCGTTTCGAAATTGGTGGTGCTTCAGGCCCGCCTTGATGCGATTGCAAGGGAGAAAGCGCCCCCCCAGCAACCTCCCGTTCCACCTATCAACATTATTCTTCCAACAATTACCAGCCGGCACCTGCAACCCCCGCCGTCGTCTCTACAGGGTCTACTACTTCAGGTGGCCTTATTCTGGAATTGCACAATGAAGGTCCCAGAATTGACATGGCAACATTTTGCGCCATCTATTGCATTCCTGATGACATCCACCAGCCTTTGCGTGAAAACAAAATTACCGGAACCCATGCATTCTCACAGATCATGGTTACTGTAAGGGGACTGTCTCCCCTTCCACTGTCTCACTCCTCCTCGACCACTCGCACCCCTGCTATTCGTCCTTCTGACCCTCCATATGTTCCTCCCAACATTCGTGCTGCCATAGACTCCCATCGTTGACCTATGTTCCCTACTTCTTTTGTCCATTTTACACCCCATCACTGTCGTTACCCGTTTTAGTAGTTAGATCACATGACATAGTCTGTAGATAGAGACACGTCACACTGGGGATCCTTAGCCTTTTCTCTTTGGATCTCCCAGACGCTTGCATGCGCTTGGCGCGTGCCCGTTCAGTTGTGCCCTTATAGTTACTGACCTCAAAGACATGGGACTGAAGCTTGGGGAGATAATTGACCTGAAGCAGGCGGTCAAGGACTGGGCGACGCCAGAGTCTTCTCATATGTAAAATTATACTCGCAAACACTTTCTGATTGCTACTATTGTACATTCGTTGACTGACCTGCATTCATTCACTTTCTGTATCATTCGTGACCTAGAAGTATCCGGCATGTAAAAAATAACCAATTGCATCGGATGAAGTAACCACTTCCATGATTTGCATCAAATCAAAGACCATACCATCTCCATCGCATGCTAGAATAGACCTGTGCCGATGAATAAATGCTTTGACCTTCGAGAACACCTCCTCAATGGGATTCAAGTCCAGTGAATATGGTGGTAAGAATTCAGCACAAATCTCTACAAAATTTGAGCATTAGATAGGTTTGAGGCATGTTTGATCCATACATATGAAAGCATTCAGCAAGCTCAAGAATCCCTTCTCTGTGATGAATGCGAGCATTATCCATCACCAGCACGCTGAGGTATCCAGGGAAAGGTGAGCATAATGGCATCTAGAAAAGCATGAGCATATCCTCTTGGTTACGCATCCTCGTCAGCACAAACCACTTGGAATTCCAAGTATTCCAGAAACTGGACTTGTGCCATGGACCCTTTGACAACCATGTTTGAAATCATCCCATCAATGGTGAGTAATCCTTCAGCTGAGAAGCACCGTCCATGAACAAATACTCCCTTTTTTACAGCACGAGTTCCCTTACGAGACCGGCCATGAGATCTGCCTGATGTCCGTTCATCCTTTGATACCTCATCGAGAAAGCCAAGCTGTTCGGGCAAATATTGAGAAATGTGTCGTATGTAGTCTGCCCATAGGTTTTCATTACGTTCCAGGGCGATTTTCTTGAGTTTTTTTGTGGAAACGCCAGCACGGATGAGCTCTCGATGAACTGTAATGTAGTTGACAGAGATGAAGCGGTTTGTTTTGAGTAAGAAGAGCAATTCATCCAAGAACCAGTCAGGACAAGCATTGATGATGCGCTTGAGGTAGTCTATGTCGTCAAAATGGAGAAGTCGGGGCCGGCCACATACACCACTCATATGACGAACCACATCTCCAGTTGAATGCCAGAGCTCAAGCACACAATAGAATGTCCTCCTAGAGATTTGCAAGCAGTCAATGATGTCAGCCAAAGGTAGTAAACCCTGCTCATAAAGACGGATAGCAGCTAATTTGAGGTCTCAGGATATTTTTCGGAAGGGCATAGCAATGGTAGGTGAAACGAGTGTAAAACCGGTGGTAACCCTAGCTTATGATCTTAATTCTCACACAATGCATGTGAATGGGTTGTGCCAACATTTATGAAAACCGCTGTAATCCCAGCCAGCACAATTTGAATGGTTGGCTTCAACGTTGACGAGTTGACCACAGCATGAACTTCGAATGAATCTTGGCACAGGTTAAGCCACGCATTGATGGTGGATGCATCGAGAATGCTGGAGAGGACCAGAATTTCAAGTTTCGTAGACATTCGGTTACGTGCGGGGGGAGGAGAGAGAATTCGCGGTGGTGTGACAACAGGATGTGGCAGCGTGAGAGGCTGTGGTTGTGGTGGAGGGGTGAGATGAGGTGGTGGCTCATGGATGGCAACCAGTGTGTTCGTACTTGTGCGCTGGCGCATGTTGCATCAGGAAAAGGCCACCTAGCTCTGGCTGTCTTTAGATGCTTTAGCTGCTCTAGGACATCCTAGGACATCCTAGCAGTGGGCTGTAGGGCGTCCAAGATGGGCAAGGACTCCGAAATCACAGTGTTGCATGTGAACCGGGGGATCAACGAAGAACTTTCTGATGCCAGAGTTGGGTATATGCGGTGAAAACGACAAAGCACGGCCCACAGAAGAGAGAAAGAAACAGTGATGTGCCACAGATGGGCACGGCGATTTCACAAAAGGCGGGCGCTAACCAGGTACAAGCTAGTCTGAAAACGGTGGCCGAGATTGTGAAACTGATGCCAAGAACACTGAGCGTGGTGACACGAGGAGCGAAAACAAGGGGGAATAGAACACGGTTGGAGTTCAAAAAAAGTGGTATAAAATAAGTCTGGTACATCTACTATTTTCAACAGTATTTTACATTTTCAACCATATCTCTGACAATTCTGAACCAAAAAATATGTTCTTAGGTGCGTATTAAAGGGTATTTAAAGGGCTACAAAAGACCAGTTCACTTAGACCAGTCTTTTTGCGGTCTTTACATCTCAAAAATGAAAAGACCGGACCTGTGGTCTTTTGTAGTCTTGGTCCGGTCAGGTTATGGTCTTTTTCTGGTTCTGAGACCGGACTTCCAAACACTAACCACAATGGGTGATCACTGAGGTGAGCTCATTTTATCTACATTCTATACATTACTGTATACTTATATTACCTCATAGCCTAGCTGTTTGTTACAGGTAATATACACAGTCTTTCACCACAACAGGTGATCACTGAGCCTAGCTGTTTGTTACAACATCACCCCATCTCACACTCTAAGTAAGCATTTGTTCTTTTTCAGCATATGCTTCCATTTTATCACCACCAACTCCAGTACCTCTGCCTCCTTCCATCTGCCTTGTTCTTGTATGTAGTCTTGTAGATGCAAGATTTTCCATCCTTGTTAGTGTGGCAAAGTGCTCTTCTTCTCCATCACCACCATCTCCAGTGCCTTTGCCTCTTTCCATTTTCCCTGGTTCCTGTATGTAGATGCAAGATTTCCTATGCTTGTTAGTGTGGCAGGATGCTCTTCTCCTAGCAGCTGCTTCATTTTCTCCATCACCATTATATCCAGTGCCTCTGCCTCTTTCCATTTGCCTTGGTTACTATATGTAAATGCAAGATTTTCCATGCTTCTTAGTGTATCAGGGTGCTCTTCTCCCAGTGGATGCTTCCTTTTCTCCATCACCACTATCTCCAGTGCCTCTGCCTTTTTCCATTTGCCCTGGTTCCTGTATATAGATGCAAGATTACTCATGCTTCTTAGTGTGGCAGGATGCTCTTCTCCTAGCAGATGCTTCATCTTCTCCATCACCACCAAACCCAGTGTCTCTGCCTCTTTCCATTTGCCTTGGTTCCTATATGTAGATGCAAGATTTCCCATGCTTGTTAGTGTGTCGGGGTGCTCTTCTCCCAGCAGACATTTCATCTTCTCCATCACCACCACCCCTAGTTCCTCTGCCTCTTTCCATTTTCCCTGGCTCCAGTATGTAGATGCAAGATTTCCCATGCTTGTTAGTGTATCAGGATGCTCTTCTCCCAGTAAATATTTCATCTTCTCCATCACCACCATCCCCAGTTCCTCTGCTTCTTTCCATTTCCCTTGGCTCCAGTATATAGATGCAAGATTTCCCATGCTTGTTAGTGTATCAGGGTGCTCTTCTCCTAGCAGATGTTTCATTTTCTTCATCACCACCATTCCTAGTGCCTCTGCTTCTTTCCATTTCCCCTGGCTCCAGTATGTAGATGCAAGATTTGCCATGCTTGTTAATGTATCAGGGTGCTCTTCTCCCAGCAGATGCTTCATCTTCTCCATTACTACTATTCCCAGTGTCTCTGCCTTTTTCCATTTACCCTGGTTCCTATATGTAGATGCAAGATTTCCCATGGTTGATAGTGTATTAGGGTGCTCTTCTCCTAGTAGATGTTTTATCTTTTCCATCACTACTATCTCTAGTGCCTCTGCCTCTTTCCATTTGCCTTGGTTTCTGTATGTAGATGCAAGATTTCCCATGCTTATTACTGTGTCAGGGTGTTCTTCTCCCAGTAGATGCAGCCTCTTCTCCATCACCACTATATGCAGTGCCTCTGCTTCTTTCCATTTCCCCTGGTTTCCATATGTAAATGCAAGGTTTCCCATACTTGTTAGTGTGTCAGGGTGTTCTTCTCCTAGCAGATGCTGCCTTTTCTCCATCACCACTGTATGCAATGCCTCTGCCTCTTTCCATTTACCCTGGTTTCCATATGTAAATGCAAGGTTTCCCATGCTTGTTAGTGTGCCAGGGTGCTCTTCTCCCAGTAGATGCTTTGTCTTCTCTATCACCACTTTATCTAATGCCTCTGCCTCTTTCCATTTACCTTGGTTCCAGTATGCAGATGCAAGATTTGCCATGCTTCTTAGTGTGTCAATGTGCTCTTCTCCTAGTAGATGCTTCCTCTTCTCCATCACCAGTATCTCCAGTGCCTCTGCCTTTTTCCATTTTCCCTGGTGCCTGTATGTAGATGCAAGATTTCCCATGCTTGTTAGTGTGTCAAGATGCTCTTCTCCTAGCAAATTCTTTCTCTTCTCCATCACCACCACATGCAATGCTTCTGCCTCCTTCCATTTTCCCTGTTTCCTATATGTGGATCCAAGATTCCCCATACTTTTGAGTGTCTCAGGATGCTCATCTCCTACCAGATGCTTTCTCTTCTCAATCACTACTATCTGCAGGATCTTTGCCTCCTTCCATTGGCCCTGTTCAGTGTATACAAGTGCTATATTTTCTGCCACTAATAAACCAATCTCTTCAAGCTTAAGTGTGCCTCTAGAGCTAATAATATGTTGTAGCACTTTGTGTCGATATTTGTAGTCTTCACTGCTAAATGTCCATGAGATTGAGAGGCCAATAATACTAAGTACGCATTTTTGCATGTTATATCTGTTTTTTCCAAGTTCTGAGGCACTCCAGTGCTGCACTAAGGGATGCATACTATAGGACTGATTCTGGGAATCAAATTCCAGAAGAGAATATGATCTAATTTCTCCTATAACTTCCTGGAACACCAAAGAATTCCAGGTTAAATTCTGTTTTCCAAGATGTGTAAGCAACTTAGTCACTTCAATTTGTAGGTAGGAATCATCCAGTTGTTCTTGAGATAAGGATGCCCTTTCAAATATATCTTCCATGATGCCTTTATGATGCAGCATGGAGCAAACCTGTAACAAAGTTTTTGCAGATGATCCAAGTTGGCCATAGCTCAACTTCCAGGTTGCATAAACAGCCAAGCCATATTGATCCTGTCCTTGCACCTCCTTAATCTGCAGTAGCTTGTCACGGTGCATTTGATAGAGCCTCAAATAATTTTTTAGTGAGGAGCAGCGATGAATAAATGCAGCAGCTTGAGAGACAGCCAGTGCAAAATAATAGAGTTCCTACATTCCATTAGCTTGAGAGTAATTATCAATTTGAAAAGTCATAAAAAATACCTTTACAATAAGTTCTGCCAGTTTTTCATTCTCATCTTTCTTTTCTGACCGAGACATCGACAACAGCAAATATTTTGCATCTTCAGGATCCATGCCTGTGACCTTGGCATCTCCATCCTCACCTGCATGAATGCTCAGATGTGGATTGCGTGTTGTGACCAAGATATTTCCAAATCTGCATGCTGGAAAAAATGCAGCAAGATCTAACTGCACATCATCAGCATTATCAAAGAAAAGAAGCCAGTTTTGTCCATGTTGGCTTGCAAGCCAGCACAGGCATGCATCCACTGACTCCTCAATATAAGTAGGAGTAATAGTCATAAGACCAGCTTCAAGGGTCTGTTGGTTGGTAGCATCAATGTAGAAAATATCTGAGAAACTGAAATTTATATAACCATAACTGATTCAGAAATTATTCTTGAAATATTTCAGTAAAATCATACCATTTGTTGGCTTGGGAGTCTTCTAAAAATTTGAAAGCAATTTGGCTTTTTCCTGAACCCCCTAGGCCATGCAATACAAAAACACATTGAGATTTATAACCAGAGTCAAAATATTGACACATCTTATCAAGAACTGCCTTTCGTCCAGTGAAGTGTGGTACTGGTAGTGGACAAATTTTGTGGTTTTTTGCATGACTAGAAAGAGGCTGTAGAGGCCTAGGAGAAACTGAAACAACAGTATTCAGAGATTAATTTAATTTATAAAAGAGATTCTTCCATACTGAGTTGTTCAACAGTGAGTTGAGTTCTTGGGAATTTGATAGCATTTACCACCAAGACAAGCATCTCATCCACCTCCTTCCTCTTCATATATTGCATGGTGTGAGCCTCCACATTAGCCAATCTTTCCTGTTCAGAGGGTCCTATTCCTTGCATCCCTTGTTCAACATTTAGTCGAAAATAAGTGTTTGATGAGTTGGCAAAACGACCCCGCATATCTTGGTGTGTTGCCTCGCAGTCGGTCGAAATTGCCTTGAGCGCCTCGATGACGTCCGTTGGTAACACCTGCTGTAAGAATCCGGGCTTTTTGATGCTGATGGTTCCGGTATGCCCAGTACCAACGCTCACTAGACACCCGACTGGACGGGCCTTGAACAAGGTATTGGCTTCATCTAGTACCACTCTACTGGGATTATTTCGACCCATTCCACCATCGATGAAAGGTTGCTCCCTGCCGATCTCGATACGCTTGAAAAATGTGGGCGCTGCAGATGTCGCCCGGGCGGCTTCCCAAATCTTGCAACCTGAATGCGTTTCGTGTGACGGATAGGTCCTGAAAAGGACCGGAATATTCGCATCCATATTGAGGGCATTCCTGGCGCAAACGAAGCTAACGAGGCACATCAGATAAAATTCAAATGCGGGAAGAGGTATGCAGTAGACTCACGTTCGACAGACTGAGGTGTCGCTGGTTTCCAACAAAGGTTCTTCGTGATCGCCGGTTACATCTTTCACCGCAGATTTGATAACTTCTTCGAGCTTTGTTGCTTTGAACCGTCCATCGCCAGGCCAACGCTTTGAAGCAAAGAAGACTTGCTTCGCTAGATCGTTGTAGTAATTAATCGCGGTGTCCACATCCATCCGAAGACGTCCAAGCATCAGCGCAATTATTCTGTACGAATTAAAACACCCTGTGAATATCGCGTCAATGAGAAATATTCGATAACGCTCACCCCCCGGTACCAGTGCCACCGATAAGGTCGAAAACATCGCATGGCTTTGGGAGGCTGGTGAGTGGTGGGCGACCATCACTTTCACGCTTCGTGTTCTCCTCAAGCATCAGCCTGTGCATAACTTCTTTGATCATGAGCAGCTCAGAAAATCCGCGAATGCCGCCTCCATCTGCGGCTAGTTAGCAATAGGTATCATGCAGAGTGTAACAATGGGACTTTTTACCTAGTGAAAGTAGCTTCAACGGTGGTTCTCCTGCAGACGACGACATGGTTAAGATAAGAGAATAGGTGCCTGGCGATACCACAGCCTTCGGCTTGCTGTCCGTAAAATTTCACACGGGAAGTAAAGCCCGGCAAAGTTCGTGATTATTGCCGTTTTCAAAAAGGTTGGCGGTGGGTCACATCGCGTCACACGCGGCAATCTTCCGAGCTCAAAGTTCCGAGCGAACTATCTCGGGATCTGGTGGTCGTACAAAGATGATTTTGGGTGCGTTAGACTGGTCTCGACGAGTAGATACGCGCCCCACCTTGAAATGTACAATTTGGTTGAGTTTTAGTGGTGTTCCGAAATGGAGGTCTTGAGCTTGCAAAACATGAACTTCCGAGACAATGGCACGGTAAAAAAATGTAATTCTTTCAGAAAAATGTTCTCAGGTAT
>Ga0307513_10004235_pt1 | contig 19184 bp, 16 predicted proteins | sample 15_EM_MG_FD_202174 | JGI IMG/M metagenome (GOLD analysis project Ga0307513, IMG submission 202174) | Populus trichocarpa ectomycorrhiza microbial communities from riparian zone in the Pacific Northwest, United States - 15_EM | ecosystem: Host-associated > Plants > Roots > Unclassified | place...
GTAGAGACCGGCCAGCAGGCGCAGCACGGTCGACTTGCCGGAGCCGATGCGGCCGAGCACCGCGACCCGCTCGCCCGGCTCGAACTTCAGGTTGATGCCCTTCAGCACCTTCGGCGCTTCGCCGGGCCCCGTGTGCGGGTAGGAGAAGCCGACCTCGTTCAAGCCGATCCGGCCGCTCAGCTCGTGCCGCGGCACATAGGCCTTGCCGGCCTCGCGCTCGACCGGCAGCGACATCAGGCGGTCGAGTGCGCGCATCGCGGCGCGCGCACCCTGGTAGCGGGTGGCCAGCATCACCACGCTGGACAGCGGCGCGACGGCGCGGCCGGCGAACATCACCGCGCCGATCAGCGCGCCGCCGGTGATGACCTTGTCGTTGATCAGGTACACGCCCCAGACCAGCATCACCATCGTCACCAGCTGCTGCGAGACGGCCGACAGGTTGGTCGTCCAGGCGGTGATACCCCGTGAGCGCAGCAGCGAAGCGGCAGCGGCGGCGGTCGACTCTTCGTACTGGCGCAGGAAGCGGCCTTGGGCGCCGGCGGCCTTCAGGTCCTCGAGGCCTTCAACGGCTTCGACGAGCACGCCGTGCAGGTCGGCCTGCTGCTGCATGTTGGCCGACATCGAACGCCGCAGGGCGCCCTGGATCAGCGCCGACATCAGGATCAGCAGCGGGATTGCGACCGCCAGCACCCAGCCGAGCGGGCCGCCGACGATGAAGGCCATCGCGACGTAGATCACGATGAAGGGCAGGTCCGACAGCGCCGACAAGGTGGCCGACGCGAAGAACTCGCGCACCAACTCGATCTGCGCCAAGGTGTGCGCATAGGCGCCCGCCGAGGCCGGCCGGTGCTCCATGCGCACGCCCAGCGTCTGCCGGAACAGCGCCGCGCCGACGATCAGGTCGACCTTGCGCCCGGCGAGATCGATCAGGTAGGCCCGCAGTTGGCGCGAGATGAAATCGAAGACCAGCGCCAGCGCACTGGCGGTGGCCAGCGCCCACAGCGTGACGAAGGCCTGGTGCGGGATCACCTTGTCGAAGATCACCGAGGTCGCCAGGCCGGTGACCAGCATCAGCACGTTGCTCAGCATCGCCGCCAGCAGCGCCGAGCGGTAGTACGGCACGAAACGCCGCAAGGTGCCCCACAGCCAGTGCTGCGACGGGTCGGCGAACAGCGGCGATTCGCCGTGGGCCGGCGTGCTGCGCACCTTGGGCGTGGCGACCAGCGCGACGCCGGTGTATTCGGCGGCGAGCTCGGCCTCGCTGGCCGTGCAGGCGTGGTTCTCGCGGCCGGGCATCACCACGTCGTAGTGGCTGCCGTCGGCCTTGCGCGCAACCACGATGCAGGCATCGCCGCTGTTCAGCAGCAGCACCGCGGGCAGCAGCAGGTGGTGCAGGTCGGCGATGCGCCGCTGCACCAGGCCGGCGTTGAAGCCGGCTTCGCGCAGCGCGCGCAGCGCCTGGTCGGGGCCGAGGCGGGCGTTCATCGCCATCCCGGCCAGCAGCGATTCGGGCGAGCGCTCGCGGCCGTGGTGGCGGGTCAGCCACGAGATCGAATGCGCCAGCGCGTCGTTCTCGACGTCCCACGCCGGTGCGCCGCCCGTGTCGGGGCGGGCGTTGGCGGGCGGGGCCTGGGCTTCCTGCATCGGGGATCGGGTCTCGCGCCGCTCAGCCGCGCGCGGCCAGCGCCAGGCGCTCGAACTCGGTTTCGATGTCGCGCACGATCTGCGGCACGTCGAACAGCGGCGAACGGCGGCCTTCGTTTTCGAGGTAGCGGCGGTATGAGGCCGCGCGCAGCGGCTGGCGGCCGATGGCGACGGCCAGCTTCTCGTAGTCGGCCAGCGTTTCGGTGATCAGGTCGGGCAGGCCGACCGCGGTGAGCAGGCTGCCGGCCATGCGCGAGATGTAGCTGCGCCCGGCCAAGGTGACCATCGGCGTGCCCATCCACAGCGCGTCGCTGGCGGTGGTGCCGGCGTTGTACGGGAAGGTGTCGAGCATCAAGTCGGCCAGTGCGAAGCGGGCCAGGTATTCCTGCGGCGAAACGCGCGGCGCGAAGAGCAGCCGCTCGCGCTTGACGCCGTGGGCATCGGCTTGGCGCAGCATGTTTTCGCGCGCCGTGTCGTTGTCGGCCAGCAGCCACAGCACGCTGCCGGGCACCTGCTGCAGGATGCGCATCCAGGCGTCGAAGACCTCGGCGGTGAACTTGAACGTGTTGTTGAACGAGCAGTAGACGAAGGCGTCTTCGGGCAGGCCGTAGGTCGCGCGTGCCGGCTTCGGCGCGATGTCGCGTTTGCGGTCGCTGACCTGGTAGCAGTGCGGCAAATGGATCGGCTTTTCGGTGCAGTACGGCAGCAGCTCGGGCGGCATCACGAAGCGGTCGGCGATGATCCAGTCGACCCCCGGCAGCGCGGATGTGCCCGGCAGCCCGAGGTAGCTGACCTGCACCGGCGCCGGCCGGTGGCCGAGGATCGCGGGCCGGGCGCCGTTGGTGATGCCTTGCAGATCGACCAGCACGTCGATGCCGGCCTGGGCGATCAGCTTGGCCGCCGTCAGGTCGTCGACGCCGGCCAGGCGCACGTGGTGGTCGATCGCCTTCAGCAGCCGCTTGCGCTGCGGCGATTCGGATTCGGCCGTCCAGCAGAAGGCGAAGACTTCGAAGCGCTGGCGGTCGTGCAGCTCGAACAGCTCGGCGGTCAGCAGGCCGACCGCGTGGTGGTGCAGGTCGCCGGAGAGATAACCGATCTTGATGCGGCCCGTCCTGCCGCCGTTCGGTTGCGGCATCGAGGCGTGCATCGCGGCCGCAGGCGGCTTCGGCACCCGTTCGTGCACGAAGCGCTGCGCGGCCAGCAACTGCACGGCGGGGTCGTCGGTGACGCTCATCATCGCCAGCGGCGACGTGCCGACCAGCAGCTGGTTCGGCGTGACCTCGCCGACCGGCTCGTACAGCGGCCATTCGCACTGGCGCTGGCGGATGTGCACGTAGTGCTGGATAACGTCGAACTGCGCCGCGCGCAAGCCCAGGCTGCGCTTCATCAGCGCCTCGGCTTCGGGGTAGCGTTTCAGCGACTCCAGCAGCCGGGCGCCGTTGTTCATCGCGTGCAGGCGGAACTCAAAAGTGCTCGGGTGCAGGCTCTCGGTGTCGACGACCACCTGGCGCCATTCGGCAAGCGCGCCTTCGGCATCGCCGCGCCGCTCGAGCAGGTGGCCCAGGTTCAGGCGGGCCGGCGGGAAGCTGGCCTGGAAGTCGAGCGCGCTGCGGTAGGCGGCTTCGGCCGCTTCGTTGCGGCCGATCGCCGACAGCACCGTGCCCCAGTTGAAGCAGGCCACGTGGCGGACCGGCGACTCGGTGTGGGCGATCCAGGTTTCGTAAAGCCGGGCGGCGTCTTCGCCGGCGCCGCGGGTGTGCAGCGCCTGCGCACGGTCCATCAGCGTAGCGATCGGCATCTGGCCCAGGCGGGCGACGTCGAACAGCGCTGCGGCATCGGCGGCGGGCGAAAGAATGGCGGAGTCCATGCAGCTCCTGAGGGTTTGCAGACCCACCGGATCCTAGGCAGCCCCGCCGGTCGAGGGGCCGGCAAAAGAAGGGCGTTCTGCCCCTTGTTTTCGGCACCGCCCGGGTCGACTTGAATCTGCCGCCCGGCGTGTCGCGCGGCCCTCAAGGCTTGTAACTTCCTGCCGACAACAAGGCGCCGGCCCTGACGCCAGCATCCCCAGCGACGGACCGCGTCGAAGACACCCAGAGATGATTCACGACCTGCCCCACAGCGTTGCCCCAGCAATAGCGGAGCTCGACCTGTCCTACTTGCTGGGCCAGGTCAAGGAAGCCGTGGTCTATGTGGACAGCGAGTTCGTGGTCCGCTACTGCAACAACGTCTACCTGGAAGACCTGAAGCTGACGGCCGCCGACGTGATCGGCAAGACGCCTTTCGAGTACCTGCCGTCGTTCCGGCGCTCGGTCTTCTACGACGTGGTCAACGAGTGCCGCCGGCTCGGCAAGGCGCATGCCGCGATCAACTTTTCGGTCATCGGCGGCCGCTGGGTCCTGCTGCGGGCGCTGCCCTGCGAGGGCGGCGCGCTGTTGTTGATCAACGACGCGTCGGCGGACATGCTGAAGCAGTTCCAGCTCGCCCAGCGCGCGACGCTGGACCCGCTGACCGGGATCGGGAACAAGGTCCTGCTGATGCAGGAGCTCGACACGAGGCTGGCCAGCGGCGCGCCGTTCTCGCTGGCGATCATCGGCTTGAAGCGCTTCGCCAGCGTCAACGACACGGTCGGCTTTGCCGGCGGCGACCGCGTGCTGGTCGAGATCGCGTCGCGGCTGCAGTCGACGTCGATCGAAGGCGAACTGCTGTGCCGCGTGAACGGCGACGAATTCGCGCTGCTGACGCAGACCGCGGGCGCCGAATTCGAAGCCCGCGTCGACGCCATCATGGCGCAGACGCGCCGCGCGATCCCGATCCAGGGCCATACCTTCAGGCTCGGGTCGACCGCCGGCCTGATCTCTTCGACGCAGCCTGAAGGCTCTTCGGAGACGCTGCTCAACCGCGCCGCGCTGGCACTGCGCCAGGGCAAGCGCGAAGGCCTGCGCGACATCGTCTGGTACGAGAACCGCATGGAAGCCTCGTCGCGCCGGCGCGCCGAGACCGAGGACGAGTTGCGCAAGGCGATCCAGGACGGCGCCTTCACGCTCGCCCTGCAGCCCAAGGGCGGGATGCTGGATCGCGATGTCATGGGTGCCGAAGCGCTGATCCGCTGGCCGCATCCGGTGCGCGGCGTGGTCTCGCCGGGGGACTTCCTGCCGATCGCCGAAGAGTGCGGGCTGATGGTCGACATCGACCGCTGGGTCATCGGCGCCGCGCTGGAACACATCGCCGGGCTCAAACGGCGCGGCCTGGCGGTGCCGGTGAGCATCAATCTGTCGGTGCAGTCGCTGGCCGACCCCAACCTGGTCGGCTACATCCAGCGCGCGCTGGCCGCTGCCGGCGTGGAGCCGTCGCTGCTGGAGATCGAGATCCCGGAAGGCGCGCTGATGCACGACGTCGCCACCAGCAGCCAGGTGCTGAACGGCCTGGACCAGTTGGGCATCGTGATCAGCATCGACGACTTCGGCACCGGCTATTCGTCGTTCGCCTACCTGGCCAAGTTCCCGGTCAGCACGCTGAAGGTCGACCGTTCGTTCGTCGCCGAGATGAGCAGCAACACGTCGAGTCGCAAAATCGTCAAAGGTCTGATCCAATTGGCTCATTCCTTGTCGATGAAGGTCGTCGCCGAAGGCGTCGAAACCGAACACCAGATGAACCAGCTCAGCGCGATGCACTGCGACGAGGTCCAGGGCTTCGGTTATGGTCGGCCGATGCCTTTCGAGCAGTTCTGCCAATTCGTCAAGACCCACCGGGGCGGTAGCCGGCCGAACGCACTGTCGATATGAGCGGGCCGGCTCCGGCTCCGGTCGCACGAAGCCTGCGCCGCCTGGCGGTGCTGCGCGGCTTCACGATGGTCGGCTACACGATGAGCTATGTCGTGATCCCGACGCTGGTGTTCGAGAAAACCCGCTCGGCCACCGCCGCCGGGCTGGCGCTCATCGCCGAGGGGCTGCTGCGCTCGCTGCTGGCGCTGGTGGCCGGGCGCACGCGCAGCGCCGTCGGCACCGCCAACGTGGTGCACGCGGCCGAAGGCTTCAAGCTGTGCGCGCTGGCGTTGTTGGGCTTCAGCCTGCTGCACTTTTCGCTGGTCACCGTCGTGATGGCGAGCTTTTTGTACCAGCTCGGCTATTCCTTGTCGCTGCTGGAGCTGGAATTGCGCTGCGGCGCGCTCGGGGCGGACGCGCCGCGCTGCCAGGCCTTCTTCCGGAGGGCCGAAATGCTGGCGGTACCGCCGGTGCTCGTCGTCGCCCTGCTCAGCCAGCGCTACGGCATCGGCCTGGAGGCGCTGGTTGCCGCAGCCACGGTGGCCAGCGTCGTGCACCACCAGCTGTGGCACCGGTGGCTGCGGCCGATGGCCGCCGGCACGGTGCTCGGCTGGGGTGCGCTGGCCGAGGCGGCGCGCTACATGGCCGGCAACAAGGCGATGCGCGGCGGCCTGGTCGCCTCGGTCATCGGCTACGGGTTCTTCAGCTGGGCGCTGCTCGCCACGCCCTTCGTCTTCGAAGGGCGGCATCTGTTCGGCCTGGCAATGACTTCGGCCGGCGGCGGCGCGGTGTTCAAGGCGTTGGTCGCGGCCACCGGCCTGGCCTGCACCTTCGTCTGGACGCGGGTCTTCGCCAGCGCCTGGACCGACCGGATCATGCTGGTCGTGTCGGTGGCGACGCCGGCAGTGTTCCTGCTGGGCTTGCGTGCCGGCGGCGACGCCGCCGCGGTGGCCGCCGGCTGCGCCGCGGTGGCGATGACCACCGGCCTGTCGAGCTGGCAGCGCGCCTGGCGCCAGCGGCACGCACCCGAGCGCGTGCGCAGCGGCGTCACGACGCTGTACCTCAGCGTCGAATGCCTGGGCATGGCTTGCGCCGGGGCGGCCTTGCTGCTCGGCGCGCCGGTGATCGCCTGCGCCGCCGCGGCCGTGCTGATGGCCTGGGGGCTGCGCCGATTCTGGGCGGCGCCGGTACCAGTACCGGTACCACGACCGCCGGCGCCCGTCGAGACCACGTTCGGCATCCAGAAGGCCGACTGAAGGCCGTGGGCCCCCGGCGCACCGTGATTATTTCGCGGTAGGTCCGACAATCTGCAGCAAACGGCCGCCGCCCCTGCCGTCGGGGGGTCGACGGCCCGAGCGTGAAAGCTTTCAATGCACGAGTGCCATTGCAGCCCACCGGGACTGCCTGGCGGCCCCGATCTTGCTGTCAGCGACCTGACAGGCTCCCCCCTCGATGCAACAAGAAAGAATTCATGCCGTTCGACTTCCATGCGCTCACCGATCATCTCGAGAAGCGCTGCAGCCGCCGGTTGGCTTTGCGCGGGCTCGCTTATTGCGATGCCTGGCCGCTCTTCCAGGCGACCCGGGTGCCGCGTTTCAACGAGTACCTGACCTGGGAGTCGCCGGAGCATGAGGCGGCGGCCGAGGCGCGGGTCGAAGCGATCCTCAGCGCCGCCCGGCGCGGCCAGATGACCGCGTTGTCGGCGGTCGTCCGCGAGACCGGCGAGTGGGTCTCGCTGTACCGCTTCCAGCCCAGCGAACGGGGCCCGAAGGCGCTTGAGGTCGGCGTCTGGACGCACCCGAAGTTCTGGCACGGCCGCTATTCGCCCGAGCTGATGAAGCTGTGCATCGACAGCGCCTTCGAATGCTCCGACGCCACCGAGATCGTCGCCGCGAGCGCGGTCGAGAACCGCGGCTCGCTCGCGCTGATGCGCGTGGTCGGCATGAAGGAAGCGAACGGCTTCTTCAAGGAAACCGAGAGCGGCATCATGCAACCTTCGATCGAATACCGCCTGACCCGCAACGAGTGGCTCGAGAACAAGGCTCGCAAGACCGCCCGCATCCGGGCGCCGGCCACCGAAGAGCGAGAGCACGAGCTCGCGACGGCCTGAGCGGCGCCGGCCCAGCCGCCGCAGGGATCAGAGGCCGAGTTCGCTCAACGACGGGTGCTCGTCGGGCCGCCGGCCCAGCGGCCAGTGGAAGCGGCGCTCGCTGTCGGCGACGGCCAGGTCGTTGATGCTGGCGAAGCGGCGCGTCATGAAGCCGCTTTCGTTGAATTCCCAGTTCTCGTTGCCGTAGCTGCGATACCACTGGCCCGAGTCGTCGTGCCACTCGTAGGCGAAGCGCACGGCGATGCGCTCGCCGGCGCAGGCCCAAAGCTCCTTGATCAGCCGGTAGTCGAGCTCGCGCGCCCACTTGCGCTGCAGAAAGGCGCGGACCTGCTCGCGGCCGACCGGAAATTCGGCGCGGTTGCGCCAGCGCGTGTCTTCGGTGTAGACCAGCACCACGCGATCGGGGTCGCGCGAGTTCCAGGCGTCCTCGGCCAGGCGCACCTTCAGCCGCGCGCTGTCGGCGGTGAACGGCGGCAGCGGGGGTTTGCTGTCCATATCAGTACGTCTTGTAGGGCAGGAACTTGCCGCTCATCGTGATCGACACCCGGTCGCCTTTCGGGTCGGGCTCGCGCTGCAGGTCCATCTTGAAGTCGATCGCGCTCATGATGCCGTCGCCGAACTCTTCGTGGATCAGCGCCTTGAAGGTCGTGCCGTAGACGCTGACCAGTTCGTAGAAGCGGTAGATCAGCGGGTCGGTCGGCACGCTGGTCGGCAGGCTGCCCTTGTACGGCACGACCATCAGCCATTTTTTCTCTTCGGCCGAAAGGCCGAAGATCTCGCCGACGATGCCGGCCTGCTGCTCGCTCAAGGTCATCTGGCCCAGGCAGGCCGCGGTGACCCACTCCTTGCTCAGGCCCACGCGGGCCGCGATGTCGGACCATTTCAGCCCCAGGCTGACCTTGGCGCCGATGATTTTTTCGGTGACGTCGAGTCGGTTCATGCGATTCTCCTCAGGGTGGCGGGGGCGGCGAATTGGGGTTCGGGTTCGGGGTCCAGGCCCGGGCTGATTTCGACCGGCATCGCCGGCGCGCGGCCGTGCGAGAGCAGCTGCGAGCGCGCGACCAGGAAGTCGACCAGGTGGTTGCGGATGCGGTAGTACTGCGGGTCGTGGTGCAGGGTGGCGCGCTGGCGCCCTCCTTCACGATTCGGGCGCATCGTGTTCTTCACGATCTCGGCCACCCGGGCGCGCGGGCCATTGCTCATCAGCAGGATTCTGTCGGCGAGCAGGATCGCCTCGTCGACGTCGTGGGTGATCATGAAGACCGTCTGCCGGGTCTGGGCGCAGATGCGCAGCAGTTCGTCCTGGATCGTGCCGCGGGTCAGCGCGTCGAGCGCACCGAAGGGCTCGTCGAGCAGCAGCATGCGCGGCTCGATCGCGAACGCGCGCGCGATGCCGACCCGCTGCTTCATGCCGCCCGACAGGGCCTGCGGCTTCTGGTCGATCGCCGCGCTCAAACCGACCATGGCCACGTACTTCGCCACCTGTTCGTCGACCTGCGCGCGGCTCCAGTCGCGCCACTTGCTGCGCACCGCGAAAGCGATGTTGCCGCGCACCGTCAGCCACGGCATCAGCGCGTGGCCCTGGAAGACCACGCCGCGCTCCAGGCTCGGGCCGGCGACCTCGCGGCCATCCATGAACACATGGCCGCTGCTGGCCGCGTCGAGCCCGGCCAGCACGTTCAGGATCGTCGTCTTGCCGCAGCCGCTGTGGCCGACGATGCAGACGAATTCACCCTGCGCGATGCCGAAATCGACGCCGTCGAAGACCGGCTCGGCCGCGCCCGGGAAAGTCTTTGCCAGGCCCTCGACCTTCAGGAAGTCAGTCGGCATACGTCACCGCCTTCTGCGCCCGCGCGAACAGCGCGTCGAGCAACATGCCGGCGACGCCGATGACGAGGATCGCGAAAATCACGTTCGGCAGCGACAGGTTGTTCCACTCGTTCCAGACGAAGTAGCCGATGCCGGTGCCGCCGACCAGCATCTCGGCGGCGACGATCACCAGCCAGGCGATGCCCATGCTGATGCGCATGCCGGTCAGGATGGTCGGCGCGGCGGCCGGCAGGATGACTTCGAATGCTTTGCGCAACGGACTGACTTCGAGCGTCTTCGCGACGTTCAGCCATTCGCGGCGCACGCTCGCGACGCCGAACGCGGTGTTGATCAGCATCGGCCAGATCGAGCAGATGAAGATCACGAAGATGCCGCTCGCCGCCGAGTCCTTGATCGTGTACAGCGCCAGCGGCATCCAGGCCAGCGGCGAGATCGGCTTCAGCACCTGGATGAACGGGTCGAGCGCGCGGTGAATGAGCGGGCTCATGCCGATGACGAAGCCGAGCGGGATCGCGATCAGCGCTGCCAGCAGGTAGCCCAGGGCCACGCGGCCGAGCGAATAGCCGAGTTGCAGCCCGATGCCCTTGTCGTTCGGCCCGTTGTCGTAGAACGGGTGCGAGACGCGCAGGACGATCACCGCGCCCATCTGCGCCAGGGTCGGAAATCCCGACTTCGCGCTCGGCGCGCCGGCCGATGCCGCCGGCGCGTCCCGGCCCATCAGCTTCGCATATTCGGCCTGCTCCGCCGTCAGCGCGGCCGGCACCGGCGCGGCCTGCGGGCTCGATGTAGCCAGGTGCCAGACCAGCAGCAGCAAAACGAACAGCGCCGCCGACAGCAGCGCCGCGCGAACGGGCAGCGATGGCTGTTCGCGCATCAGGTCCTCCGGATCGCGAAGCCGGCGATGTAGGCCTCGGGCTTGTCGGGGTCGAAGGTCTTGCCCATCACGCTGAACTTCGGATAGGCGCCGTCCGGGGCCTTCATCTCCAGCGCCTTCATCTGCTTCTTCGCATCGGTCAGCAGGAACACCTTCTCTGCCACCTGCTTGTAGTCGACCTCGCCTTTCAGGTAGCCCCAGCGCTTCATCTGGGTCAGCATCCAGACGGCCATGCTCTGCCACGGGATCGGGTCGAAGTCGGCGCGGTCGGGCACTGTCTTCACGTTGCCCAGGCCGTCGGCGAACTTGCCGGTCAGCACCTGCGCGATGACGGTCTCGGGCTGGTTCAGGTAGGCCTGCGGGGCGATGACCTTGGCGATCAGCTCGCGGTTCTTCGCTTCGCGCGCCATCGCGGCGGCGGTCAACACCGCGCGATACAGCGCGATGAAGGTGTTCGGGTTCTTCTGGATGAACTCGGTGCTGGTGCCGAAGGCGCAGCATGGGTGGCCGTTCCACAGCTCCTTGGTCAGCAGGTGGATGAAGCCGACCTCTTCGAACACCGCGCGCTGGTTGAACGGGTCGGGGCCGAGGAAGCCGTCGATGTTGCCGGCGCGCAGGTTGGCCACCATCTCCGGCGGCGGCACGACGCGGATCTGGATGTCGCGGTCGGGGTCCAGGCCGGCCTCGGCCGCGTAATAGCGGAGCAGGAAGTTGTGCATCGAGTATTCGAATGGCACGGCGAACTTGAAGCCCTTCCAGCCGGCCGGGTCGCGCTTGTCCTTGTGCTTCAGCGCCAGGGTGATCGCCTGGCCGTTGGTGTTCTGGATCGTCGCGACGTGCATGCCCGTCGGAGGGCTGCCCAGGCCGAGGCTGATCGCCAGCGGCATCGGCGACAGGAAGTGCGTCGCGTCGTATTCCTTGTTCAGCATCTTGTCGCGGATCAGCGCCCAGCCCGCCGTCTTCACGACCTCGACGTTCAGCCCCTGCTTCGAATAGAAGCCGAGCGGGTGGGCCATGATCAGCGGCGTCGCGCAGGTGATCGGGATGAAGCCGATCTTCAGGTCCTTCTTTTCCAGCGCGCCCTTTTCCTGCGCCATCGCCTGCAGCGGCGCGATCGGCAGCAGGCTCGCGATCGCGGCCACCGCGCTGCGCCGGCCGACCGCGCGCAGGAAGCGCCGGCGCAGCGCGTCTTGCGGGAAGAGCGCCTTGACCAAGGCCGCTTCGACGAAGGCGTTCGACCTTGCCTCGAACGCCGCGCTTTCGCTGCGCGCGCGCAACTCGGCCGCGGCGTGCTCGCCGGCCGAGCCATGGCGGCCGCAGGCGCAGCCCAGCATCAGCGGGCGGTCGGCATCGTAGGGATCGGGAAAGTCGCTCATCAGCAGTCCTTCGCAAGCGTTCGGCCGATGCTAGGCAACGCGCTCGCGGCGCAACATCGAGCGCAGACGGAAGTTCGCGTAGGGTTGGCCCTACAGCCCGCGGTGCGGGGTTCGTTCGGCCGATCACGCGCATTGGCGGCAAACTCCGGCGCAACTTCGCCGACCGGCAGCGCCGACGCGCGCTATGCTGTTCGCAGTCTGAGCACTCCTTTCAGCCTTTCAGACCTCACGTCGATGAATCAAGCCTGGTTGTGGATCGCGCTGGTGGCGCTGGCGGTCGTGTTGGCCGGCGGCGCGTTGATGCTGCGTCGCCGGCGGCGCGACAGCGTGGACGTCTCGGCACCGCCAGCGTCCGGCGATTCGGTCGGGCCGTCGACGCAGGCCGAGTTCGACACCCGCGGCTTCGCGCCGACGACGGTGGAAGCGCCGGTGGCGGACTTCGAAGACACCGCCGCCCTCGAAGCCGCCGCGCAGACCCAGCGCCTGGCCGAACTGCGGGCGCGGCTGGACGCCGAGGACGTCATCCGCGAGGAGGCCGCACTGGCCGCCGAGATGGCCGCCGAGCTCGCGGCCCAGGCTGCGGCCGCAGCCGCTGCGGCCGCCCGCGCCATCGAAGACGCCCGCGCCGAGGCCGAACGGCGGGCCGCCGAGGCCGTGGCCCGGCAACAAGCGGCGGAACGCGCCGCGCGTGTCGAAGAAGCCCGCCACGCGATCGAAGCCGCGCGGCTCGACGCCGAACACCGGGCCGCCGACGCCGCGCGCGTGCAGGCCGAGCGCGCCGAGGCCGAGCGCCTGGCCGCGGCGGCGCTGGCCGAACAACACGCGCTGGCCGCTGTCCAGGCCGCCGTGCCGCGCCGCACGCCGGAGCAGACGCTGGTGATGATCGCCGACGACTCGAAGGTCGTTCGCGTGAAGACCAGCCGGCTGCTCGCGAAGCACCAGTTCCGCGTCGTGCTCGCCGAAGACGGCGCCGAAGCGATGCGCCAGATCGACGCCGAAGTGCCCGACGTGTTGATCACCGACGTCGAAATGCCCGGCGTCGACGGCTTCGAGCTGACCCGCCACATGCGCAGCCACCCGCGCACGGCGCAGGTGCCGATCATCATGGTGACCTCGGCCGACGACCGGCTGCGCGACGCCGCAGCCGCGGCCGGCGTGACGGCGCTGCTCGGCAAGCCGTTCCCCGACGAAGCGCTGGTCGCGCTGATCGAGCGCCATGCCAACGTCGTGCTGCCGGCGCGGGCGGCGCTGGACTGAAGCCGCTGAATCAGCTCGCCAGCAGGTTCTGGCGAACTGCGTACAAAGCCAGTTCGACATCGTTGCGCACGCCGGTCTTTTCGAGAATGCGCGCCCGGTAGGTGCTGACGGTGTTCGGCGCCAGCACCAGTTGTTCGGCGATCTCGCCGACGCTGCGGCCGCCGGCCAGCAGGCGGAAGACCTGGTACTCGCGGTGCGACAGCCGCTCGTGCAGCGGCGTCTCGTCGGCGCCCAAGGCGCCGGCCAGCAGCTCGCCGACGCTGGGCGTGATGAAAAGCTGGCCAAGCGCGACCTTGCGGATCGCGTTGATCATCTGCTCGGAGTCGGCGCTCTTGTTCAGGTAGCCGGCGGCGCCGAGCTTCAGGCTGCGCACCGCGTACTGGCGGTCGGGGTAGGTCGACAGCATCAGCACCGGCAGCTTCGGCCGTTCGCTCTTCAACTGGCGCAGCACGTCGAGGCCGTCGCGCTGCGGCATCGCGATGTCGAGCAGTACGACATCGATGCCGCCTTCGCGGACGCGGGCCAGGGCGTCGGGGCCGTTGGCCGCCTCGCCGGCCAATGCGATGTCGGGCGCGTCGGCCAGGATCTGCTTGATGCCCTGGCGGACGATCTGGTGGTCGTCGCAGATGAGGACGCGAATGGTCATGGCAGCGGCATGGTCAGGCGCACGAAGGTCCCCTGGCCCGGCGTGCTGTCGATCGACAGGCGGCCGCCGAAGTGCCCGGCACGTTCGCGCATGCCGATCACGCCCCAGCTCTGCGCGTCGGCCAGCGCCTCGGGTGCGGCGCCGACGCCGTCGTCGCGAACGTCGACGTAGAGCACCGGGTCGGGCGGGTGGTCGACCGCGATCGCCATCCGCACGCTCCTGGCTTTGGCATGGCGCGCCACGTTCGACAGCATCTCCTGGAAGATGCGGAAGACGGCGATCGCCAGCCCGCCCTCGGGCGGCTGCACGCCGGCGGCCACGTGGACCTGCAGCGTGGCGTCGAGCTCGCTGCTTTCGATGAACTCCTGCGCCTGCCATTCGAGCGCCGCCCACAGACCCTGGTGGTCGAGGATGCTCGGCCGCAGGTCGGTGATGATGCGGCCGACGTTGTCGACCGCGGTGTCGATCAGCCGGCCCATGCCGTCGCATTTGGCGGCCAGCTCGGCGCGCGCGTCGAGCCGCTTGCCGAGCCAGTTGACGTCCATCTTCAGCGCGACCAGCAGCGAGCCGAGTTCGTCGTGGATCTCGCGCGCGATGCGCTTGCGCTCGGCTTCGCGAACGGTCTCGATGTGGTTGGCCAGCTCGCGCAACTGGCGGGTGCGTTCGGCGACGCGGTGCTCCAGCTCGTCGTTGGTTCGCTTGAGCAGCGCTTCGGCGCGCTTGCGCTCGGTGATGTCGACGAAGGTCACGACCGCGCCGCGCACTTCGCCGTGTTCGACGATCGGGTAGCTCGAATATTCGGCGCAGAAGCTGGAACCGTCGGCGCGCCACAGCACTTCGTCGTCGATCCGGCACGGCAGCCCGCGGCGAAAGGCGTTGAAGATCGGGCAGTCGGCTTCGGGGTAGTGGCGGCCGTCGCTGCGCGAGTGGTGGATCAGCTCGTGCATGTTGCGGCCCAGCACCTGTTCGGTGCGCCAGCCCAGGCTTTGGGCGGCGGCCCGGTTGACGAAGGTGCAGTGCCCCGCCAGGTCGATGCCGAAGATGCCTTCGCCGGTGCTTTCGAGCATCAAGGTCAGGCGGTCGGCGGTGGCGGGCAGCATGGATCGGGAGGCGCAAAGGGCATGCCACATAATCGGCGCCGTAAAACGACATGGGTCTATTGTTCAGCGCTCCTTTAAGACAGAAGAACGGGTAGAGAGGGCAGTTTCGAGCCGCTCCCCGACAGGCTTCGGGCGGTATGCATCTTCATAAAGTAGCTCATGCCAGACAGAATGGCTATAATATTAGCCATAAAACGACAACGATGGCCAATGTGAGAACCAGCCTAGCGCCTGCGCGACAACCGGATGAACTGCACATCGTCGCCACGCTGTCCCCCGCCGACGCGCGAGCCCTGCAGCGCCAGGCGCAGGCCGGCACGGTGCAGCGCATCCACAAAGGCATCTACGTCGCAGCCGGCCCGCCCGCCGAGGTTGAACTCCTTACACGGCGCCACTGGCAGCGCATCGCCGGCGCTGTCGTCCCCGGCGGGGTCGTCTCGCACCTCAGTGCAATGACCAGCGGCCTGCTACCAGGCAATACCGTGATGCTTTCCCATCCGACTCTGTTCGGCAAGAAGGTCGCACTGCCCGGCCTCACGCTCGTGCTGCTTCGCGGCCCAGGCCCCTTGCCAGGCGACCTTCCGTTGGGAAGTTCCGGCCTGCATTGGACTGGCCGAGCCCGAATGCTGCTTGAAAACCTCGGCAAGAAGGCGCCGCGCCGTGCGGGCCGGGATGCGGTGGAAACCTTCCTGGTGAACGTGCTGAACGCTTCCGGCGAGCGCGCGTTGAACGACATTCGCGACCAGGCCGCGGCGCTGGCTGAACCGCTGGGAGCGCAGAAGAACGTCGAAACCTTGCGCAACCTCATCGGCGCCTTGTTGGGGACGCATGGCCGTGGCGAGTTGCACACGCGAGACGGTCGGTTGGTGGCGAAGGGCACACCGGTCGACAACGAGCGGATGGAGCGCTTCGAAGTCCTCGCCAGCCACTTGCGGGGCGCAGCGCTGCCGAACATCGAAAGTCGAAATCAGGCCGGCGTGGCGCGGCATCACTTTGCGTTCGTCGAGTCCTACTTCTCCAACTATGTCGAAGGCACCAAATTCGAAATCGAACAAGCCCGCGACATCGTGATGCGCAACCAGGTGGTTGCCGAACGGCCGAAGGACTCTCACGACATCCTCGGCGTGTTTCGACTGGCCATGACGTCCCCGTACCGCGACAGCCCACCGGTCGCCGGCGGCGATTTTCTGGATGGACTGGCGGCCTGGCATGCCGAGATGCTGCGGATGCGCCCCGAGGCCAATCCAGGGAAGACGAAACTCCAGGTCAACTACGCAGGAACGACGCGCTTCGTAGCCCCTGAACTCGTGCGTGGGACAACAGCCGAAGGCTCGCGCCTGGCGCTGTCGGTGCCCGAGGGCATGGCCCGAGCCATCTACTACGCGTTCCTGGTCTCGGAAATTCACCCCTTCGATGACGGCAACGGCCGGATGTCCCGGCTGGCGATGAATGCGGAACTGACCCGCGTTGGACTGAGCCGCATCGTGATTCCAACCCTCTACCACCCCCAGTATGTCGACTGTGCACGGGCGCTGACGCGGGGCAATGACCCGACCGGCTTCGTTCGGAGTCTGGCGAAGATGGCGCGATGGTGCAGCCAATTCGACTATGCGGATCTCGATGCGCTCATTGCGATGATCCGAAAGACGAATGCATTGGAGGAGTCTCCCGTCGAGTACCGGCTGCTGAACGCGGACGGCGCGCCCGCATGAAAAAAGCCCCGCCGAAGCGGGGCTTTCTCGATCGCCGCGCCGCGGCGGCAGTTCAGGTGTTCGCGACGGTCTGCGACATCTGCGCCACCAGGCCGGCGGGAGCCTTCGAGGTGGCCAGGAGTTCGACGCTGCCGAGCATCGCGAAGGTCAGCAGGGCGGCGGCGGCGAAGGCGGCAAATTGGGCGTTCAGGCGGGTGGTCATGTTCAGCTCCTTGGGGGTTGGCGGCGTTGCGATGGAGTGAACTGTAGGCACCGAGCCGCGGCTCGGACAGCGGCTTGCGACGAACTGCGGCGGTTTGCGACGAACCCTCAGGAAGCCGACATCAGCCGCCTCAGCGTGTCCAGCGAATCGGCTTCGTGCAGCGGCTTGTCGTGCCGGATGCGCAGCATGCGCGGGAAGCGGACCGCGATGCCGCTCTTGTGGCGCGCACTCAGCTGGATGCCTTCGAAGCCGAGCTCGAACACCAATGTCGGCTTCACGCTGCGCACCGGGCCGAACTTCTCCAGCGTATGGCTGCGGATCACGCGGTCCACCGCCGCGAACTCTTCGTCGGTCAGCCCCGAGTAGGCCTTGGCGAACGGCACCAGTTGCAGCGCGCCCGACGCCAGGTCCGCGGCCGGTTCGCGGCGGCCGATCGCCTCGACGGCTGCGGCCGCCTCGGCGGCATCGGCCGGCGGCCGGTTCCAGACCGCGAAGGTGTAGTCGGTGTAGACGCTCGCCCGCCGGCCGTGGCCGGCCTGGGCGTAGACCAGCACGCAGTCGACCGACAGCGGGTCGATCTTCCACTTCCACCAGGTGCCGTCGACCTTCGTCCGCCCGCTGCCGTACGACGCCTGCCGGTGCTTCAGCATGAAACCTTCGACGCCGCGCTCGCGCGACGAAGCGCGCAGCGCCGCGAAGGCCGGCCAGTCGGGCGCGTCGACCAGCGGCGACAGGCGCAGCCGCGTGCCGGCCAGCAGCGCTTCGAGCCGCAGCCGGCGCTCGTGCTGCGGCTGCCCGCGCTGGTCGATGCCGCCGAGTTCGAGCAGGTCGTAGGCGACGAAGGCCACCGGCGCGTCGGCGAGCACCTTCTTCGTCAGCGTCTTGCGGCCGATGCGCTGCTGCAGCAGGTTGAACGGCGCCGGCCCGGCTGCGCCTTCGGGCCAGACCAGCACTTCGCCGTCGAGCACCGTGCCATCCGGCAGCGGCTGGGCGGTGGCGACGATCTCCGGGAAGCGCTCGGTCATCAGTTCCTCGCCGCGCGACCAGATCCAGACCTGGCCGGCGCGCTTGACGATCTGCGCACGGATGCCGTCGTACTTCCACTCGACTAGCCAGTCGGCCGGGCTGCCCAGCGTCTCGGGCGCGGCCTGCAGCGCATGGGCCAGGAAGAACGGGTACGGGTGGCCGGCGTCAAGCGCCGGCGCCGCGTCGGGGGAGACGAGCCGGGCGAAGCCTTCGGCGCTCGGCGTCGCCCGGCCTTCGGTGTAGCCCATCATTCGCTGGGCGACGAGCTTGGCGTCGAGCCCGGCCTCTTCGGCCAGCGCGCGCTGAACCAGCAGCTTGCTGACGCCGACCCGAAAGCCGCCGCCGATCAGCTTGACGAGCAGGAAGCGGCCGCCGCTGTCGAGCGCCATCCAGTCGTCGGTGATGCGTGCCGCCTGCTCAGTGGCGCTGAGCCCACGCAACGGCAGCAGCCGTTCCTCGACCCAGAAAGCCAGCCCGCGGTCGCTGGTCTCGCGCGCCGGCGGCAGCACCAGAGCGATCGTCTCGGCGAGGTCGCCGACCGCCTGATAACACGCTTCGAACAGCCAGTCGTCGATGCCGGCCAGCCGGCACGCCAGCTCGCGCAACACACCGGTCGGCACCACCTGGCGCGGCTTGCCGCCGGCCAGGAAGTACACCGCCCACGCCGCATCGGCCGCCGGCGCGTCGGCGAAGTAGCGGCGCAGCGCGCGCACCTTGTCGCCGGTGGCGGTGCTGGCGTCGAGCTGCTGGTAGAGGGCGGCGAAACGGCGCATCGGGCCGGCTACGCCGGCAGCTCGTCGGCCACGCTGGGCTCGTCGCCTTCGGCCGCCGGCGCTTCGGCGCGCGGTGGCTCGCGAACCAGGGTCACCGGCACCGGGCTGTGCGCCACCAGCGCCAGCGCCACCGGCCCCGGGTTGCCGGCGCCGACACCCATCACGACGGCGTCGCAGCCGTAGTTCTCGGCCAGGTCGACCAGCACATGGCCGGGCTCGCCGCCGGCCACTTCGCTTTCCCACGACGCGCCGGCCGCTTCCAGCAAGGCTTCGGCCGGCGCCAGCAGGTCGGCGCCGGCGGCCCGCCGCAGCTCGGACAGCACTTCCGCGTCGTGCGCGACGACCACCTCGTACAACGACGGCGGCTCCTGGACGTTGGCGAGCACGTAGTTCGCGTCCAGGCCCTCGGCGCGCAAGCGCAGCGCATGGCGCACGGCTTCGAGCGAGAGCGGCGAGCCGTCGACGGGGAGCAGGATCTTCATCGCGGGTCCTTCGGGGTTTTCCGATGGCGCCAGATTACCCGGCTGGCGCGGCGCCGGCGATCACGAGTTCCCTGATCACCGCGGCGGCGGAACCCAGGGGTCGCGCAGCGGGGCCTGGAATGCCGGCTCGGGCGTGGCGCGCTGCACGAGCGTGGGCACGAGGCCGGCACGGTCGACGCCCAACTGCGCGCTTCGCGCCAGCGGCGCTTCGCGAGCCGTGCGCGAAGACCGCGCCGCCAGCCCGGCCAACGTGCCGCGGTAGAACGCCGCCAGGTCGGCCTTCTGGCGGACCCGGGTGCCGTCGTCCAGATAGCTCATGTGGCCGCCGGGGTAGTTGCGCAGCTGGATGCGCGGGTCGGCGCCGAGCCGCGCCAGGTCGAGCTCGGTGGTC
>Ga0307513_10004236_pt1 | contig 19182 bp, 14 predicted proteins | sample 15_EM_MG_FD_202174 | JGI IMG/M metagenome (GOLD analysis project Ga0307513, IMG submission 202174) | Populus trichocarpa ectomycorrhiza microbial communities from riparian zone in the Pacific Northwest, United States - 15_EM | ecosystem: Host-associated > Plants > Roots > Unclassified | place...
GATGGATGGAACGATTCTATGGGACATGAATTTAAATTGAAAACAGGGTATAAGATAAGGGCGATGATCATTTGGATGACGTCTTGGTGTGGTCGCACTGTAAGAATTAACCAGTAACACTTTCACCGGCAGAAGGTAAAGGAAATAAGGAACCGGCGAGATATGTTCTGTATATTCATCGTAGAATTGCTGGGAACCCATTCGTAGTATCCAGACACGCGCTCCTTCTCGAAGGGCCTTGGTGTGGTATTTCTGGATCACAGCCTATTCATCAACCGGGGTCGTCGAGGGTATACCGCATAAGACTACCCGGAGAAGTTCCCAACCAGAGAGATTCTACACCATGGAGAGGGTTATGGACGAACAGCGCTGGCTGTCGTTTGCCGAGGAGTCGATCCACAGCTGCTTGCGAGTTGTGTAGTGAAGTGATAGCTTCCCAATGCGACCTCCACTGCCGTGAAGGTAAATTTTCTGTGATAAATAAGATGGGGATAAGATAGGTAAGTAGTTGGGAAACGCCATGCATGCTGACGTACGGTTCTAATGCCCTGGCGACCCCCAGTGCCAATAATTTGGGCAAATTCCAGATCCACAAGCTTGCCTTTCCCATCCACGACGAGGATATTCCCTAAACTCACATCTCTATGAACATATTGATTCGTGGAGATAAATTGAAGAGCTAGAGGATATTGTTGTTGTTGTTGTTATTTCAAGGCGTTGTGTGCATAACTAATTGTCTATGCTGACCTTTTACGGCGTCGCGGGCTGTCTTGAAAACTGTGGAGATGGACTCATCGTGAGTCGGATGGCCAACCTTTTGAGGACGGTGCGGTGGTGCATTTTAGCATTGGCAAGGTGCCACACTGCCGGTAATGTTAGAACTGGTCCAAGGGTCCAGGAGAGCGCTGCCTCGATTCATGCGGGAGTAGATAAAATTTGGGATGTTCAGAGAGTTCGTATCTTCTCTTCGTGGTCAACGTTGTCGTTCAGTTCATATCGTCCGGGAATGGATAAAATTTCCCACACTCACGTTGTGATTGGCTGCTGCTATTGACGACGAGTCGACGACTTGCTCATCTGGAGGTTTGGCCCATGAAGGTTTGGCCCATGAGGGCTGTCGAGCCAGTCTTCAGTTGATGCCGGATCCCGACGATTCATGACTCACATTTCGTGGTAGGACTGGGAGAGCTCGCAGCTCGGATTAAAGTTGAGCTTTGCTTGGGCTGTTAGGTTCGATCAAATCCCCTCTCGCTCACTTGTGGTACGAAATTACTTCAACTGCCTGAATTCGAAGGGCCCCTACTAAGGTCTACCAAATATGAATGACGCAACGAATTTATCCATTTGCAACTAGGATCTAGCTACGCGATCGCGGAAAAACAGCCCTGTTGTACGCCTCCAGTCTCCACTGCGAGTCCTCTTCTCATTCATTGGCAAACGCCGATATATATCTCATATGATTACTACTAACATCGCGCCCAACAGCAAATAATTCTATATTTAACCTTTGGCTCTGACAGCTGGAGGGTTCCCACAGGGCATCCAAAGTTTCAACCTCATATACCGTTGGTCAACCGTTGGTTGTAACCTCGCTGTGCCTCGATAGGGGGCCTACACCTTACTCCGTCCGTTGATTACGAACTATGTGTGCTGGATGTTTCTCCTGGTCTCCTCTGCGCATGCGATGGGTAGCCAAGAAGAAGAAAAGTACGAAGGCGAAACCTCCTGAGGTGAGCACCAACTTACTTTCACAATTTCACTGACACATAGATGCGCGCAGAAACTGCCCCAAAATCCACCAGCGGTCGTCCTAGCAACAATGTCTCCCAAGAACCAGGTTATAGAACCGAAATCCAATAAGGTGGAGTGGTCAGTTCACGTCCTGCAATCCCTCTGACGGACATTGGCATTCAGAAATTGTCTGAAAACTCTCGGACAGCCGTTCCAACAACAACAGATTATGTCACGGCCACCGGAAAGGAGATTCTTGTAGTGTTACAATCTGCAGCTAAGGTCATTCCAGTTCCGTTGCTACAAGACGCCATTGGAGTTGCGCTGAAGATTATTCAAGTATGCGAGGTACGTTGACTTCCGCCTTTACACCAAGGCTGTACAATTGATGAAGATTTTTCATCAGGAGGCATCGGCTGTTGAACAAAAGGTCAAAGATCTGCAAGAAAGGGTCAGCCATCTCATGATCGATATCTTGCGCCATGTAACACCCAAGAGCGAAGAAAGTAACGACGAGGCAGTTGTGAAGGTCGTGATGGGTATCGAAGAGGATATCAAACAACTACTCCAGTGTGCACCTACAAATTGTGGTCCGAGAAGTTACCTGATGATGTTATAGCACTCTCGAGGCAATCAGGGAAGAGTTGACGGAAATCAGCGCACAGAACCGATGGGCGAAAGCATTTTACAAAGAACTCAACATGACTGCACTCGAAGATTGTATGAAGCGGCTTTCAGGTGCCGTGGAGAGGTTCACGGTATATGTTTGGATAAATGATCCTTTGGGTTCAGGCGGCTGACGTTAAGATTCCCCCAGCTTGCTAACGACCTCTATGACTCGAATCTCCTCCACGAACTCCTTTCCCGCCTAAGCAAGATGGCCAACAAAGCCGATGATATGCATGAAGGTATAAAACATACGGCCAACAAAGTCGGTGACATCCACGAAGGCGTAAAGCATACAGCCAACAAAATCGACGATACGGCCAACAAAGTGGAGGATACGGCCAATAAGGTGGAGGATATCCACAAAATCCTATTCAAGCTCAAGAGACCGGGCACGATGCTTGGATCAGATACACTCGCTCGACAAGAGATGCCGATGAAACCGGAGATCTTTCATGGGCGAGGCGAGTTGGTCGATGGCATTGCGCGGTTGCTCCTCCAAGAGAAATTCTCTCGCGTGTGCATTCTAGGCCCAGGTGGGATGGGGAAGACCTCGGTTTCGCTTGCCGTCGTCGAATCGCCTCTCATCAAGGAGCGGTTTTCCGGTGGAAACTGTGCCTGGGTACCTTGTATTGAAGCGACGTCGGCGACTCTCCTCCTCGAAATCCTGTACACCCAACTGCAGGTACCTGGAGATAAGCAGGTCACACTTGAAAAAATCATTTCGGAACTCGATGCCTCGAAAGAGCCCCGCCTTATCCTGCTTGACAACTTCGAGACACCGTGGAACGCGCCCGGCGGAACTCAGACACAGGTCAGCGATATTCTTCGAAAGCTAGCCATGTTGAGCCACGTCGCAATACTCCTTACGATGCGTGGCACATACCCGCCGTGTGACACCATTGAATGGCAATTACAGACGATCCAGCCTACTGACGAAGCAGCCTGCCGTCGCATTTTCCATGATATCAATCCGAGTTCGAAGGATGACCCCGATGTCGATCGTTTACTGGCGGTGTTGGGCCACATGCCTTTCGCAGTCACACTCATGGCAAATCTGGGGAAGCGAAGTAAATCGACAGCAAATGAGTTGTTGGAGACGTGGTACACTTCCGGCACTGATATGCTCTCTGTCACTAACTCACCCGAAAAGAGTATGAATCGAAGCATCAGCCTCTCAGTCGACAGTGAATTCGTCAAGCAGGACCCCGACGCTCTTCTTCTGCTCGCCATCCTTTCATTGCTGCCAGCAGGAACAACAAAACAGAATCTTCGTTGGTGGGTAACATCCGTCAAGATGATTCCCTCTGCCATCGCCACTTTATCAGATGCGGGATTACTGGTCGAGAACAAACGGGAAAATTCCACCTCTCCAGTCCTTTTCGTGGTCCCCGTCGTCCAGTCGTTTATGCAGCAGAAAGACCAGATCGCAGAGAAGATCCGGAAGCAGGTAGAATCGTCGTGTTGTGGATATGTCCTAGCGCATGCCTGCCGCTTCGACGATCCCACATTCCGCAAGAATTCGAAAGCGCTCGCAGTCGAAGACACGAACATCCAATGCATCCTTTTTAGTTCGCCTACATCGCAGCATATTGTTCCATCCGATATAACTATGGAGGCTCTCATTGCCTTTAGCTGGCATCGCTGCGACACAAAGCCCAATGTCGAGATCGCCAACCATGCGGTGACCGCAGCCAAAGCCTCTGGGGTTGAGAAATACATAGCTTCGGCAGTGTGGTGCTTGGGCCAGACCTATGCCCAACTTGGCGACCATCGCACCTCTTACGGCCACCTGCAAGAAGCTTATCGGCTTTTTAACACCCTTCCTCCTGGTGTGGTCAAGTTGCAAAGGCTTGGCGGCCAATGCGGAATTGATCTTGTTGACACTGCGCGGCTGGTATTACAGGATGATGACGAAATTGTTTCCTTGGCCCGGGATGTCGAAACGCAATGTGCCGCCCTTTCGGATAACATCATACACGGACGCAGTTTGGTGCTTCTGGGCGTTGCTCTGCACCAAGCTCAACAACCACAGGAAGCCCTATGCTATTTGGACCAGGCCATGACCATGCTGAAGCCTATGGGGAACACTCCTAGCCTCGCCTATGCCTGTCAGGCTATTTTCTGGGTGCATTACTCTCAGTGTGGGCTCCCGGAGGCGCTGGACGCGATTGGGGAGGCTTGGAAGCAAGCCCAATTGACTGAAAATGTGTCTATTCAAGCAGAGATCTCCCTAGACTTTGGCAGGTTCCTCTTCAACGTCAATAGAGACGCCGAAGCATGGGAGCATCTCGAATTATCACTAATGAAGGCCTCATATATCGAGAATCGGTTAGGCGTTGCAGGTGCATTGGAGTATATGGGGTATGGGTACCTCCGCAGAGGTGACTATCAAAATGCGTATGGTGCCTATGAGGCCGCAGCTGAAAAATATGTTGATACTGTCGAGGCCCATGTTACTAGGAGGTGCGAAGAGAACATGGCCAAGATCAAGGAGAAGGAGGAGAAGACTGACATAGTCATTGGCTTTTACAGGCCTAGCTTAGATGTTGACAAAACTCTTTTCTACCCCCCGTTCAGGCGTCTGCGAGTGAACTGTCCATTTCAGGTTCTTAATTAGATTTAGCTTCCTATTGCCAGAATATTTACATATCTATATACCTCTGCAGTCATCCAGTTCAATATATAGCCCGGAATACACGTAGGTGCTCATAGGGAGCAAGTCGTACGTTGCTAAGGTTCCTCGAGAGGTCCAATCATCTATTATCTGCACCATTCATGATCACGGCTAATACGAGACAGCGTTCGTGACCATGTACCGCGAGGGGACGACAATGGCAGATCATCGATCAACTCCAATACCTCAAAGGAAGGCGAACAGCGTAATGTAAAGGAAAAAATTGACATTTGAAGGTTGAGTATACGTACACTTAAACAATTAAGTTTGACTTTGCGCCACCCACACAAAGAACAGCCTTGGAACAGCCGACGTGGGGCCGTAGCTTGTCACTGAGACCGCTTTGAGGTTCTAGCTGTCCGCCAATCTCTTCGAACTGCCGACTGCCTACTACAGACATGCATCTCTTTGCCTACCCGCAACGCCGAGGACTCCCTGAGGTCGGATACACGATACGCTCCTCAGGCCGTGCGACGGGATATCCATTCTCGTCAGAATCCTCACGCTTGTCCCTTGATTACTGCCCACCATCAGCGCACCACATTGTCGACGGAGTGACACTTCCATTTGGCAGAATCACAAAGATTGAACCATGATCATGAGTTCCATGTTTGGCCCGGGATCCCACAACTTCATTACCGGGGGGACGTTCACCCTGGTGAACAACGACGCATATCACCACCGCCTGCGAGGTGTGTTTCTCTGTTGAATTTCTTATTATGTGAATAAAGCGAAATCGATAGAGAGCGCAGACTTCCTTCATCAAGAAAGAGCTACCGCTGCGTTTCGAAATTGGAAAGAACGTTTCGATCCTTCCATATCTCATCCAAATGCATGCATCCCGCTGCACCCGAACACAGTCGTTCGACAAGAGATGCCGCTCAAGCCCGAGATATTTCACGGGCGAGACCACTTCGTTGAAGACATTGCGCAGTCGCTCCTGCAGGAGGAAACCTCTCGCATCTGCATTCTCGGCCCGGGTGGAATGGGCATCAGTTTCACTCGCCGTTGTCGAATTGCCTGTTATGTCGTTCGTGATCACCTGCTTTCGTTCTAAAACGCGTTCACCAATAGCAACCTAATGCAGAAGAATTCTGGAATTCGCTGTGTCTTTCGAAAGAGGTGTTCGCAACGACCTTTCAACTTCCTACCGCCGTGGGCTCTTGGAGCGGACGTCGAGGCTTCTCCATTTTAATTGTCGACCTCGCCTGGTCCTGCCATCACACAACCCCAAATTTTATCTGCTACATACTCATACACAACCGTATGATAACAACTTTATCGTCTATTTATAACGCAAAAAATGGCCGCTCGAGCGCCAAATTTGTGCATTTCATTCTCACGAAGTCGGAACATAGGTAATTCCTTTTCCTGCAAAGTATCTCGACTCTGTAGCGCCATCAGGTCGTAACCTCGCTGCGCCTTTTTAGGGGCCTACATCTTGCTCTCTGCGAAGTATGTCTGCTGGATGTTTCTCCTGGTGTCGTCTGTACATGCGGGGTGCCAGGAAGGAAAGAATGGAGACGAAAGCTCCTGAGGTGAGCACCAACTCATGTTGCGCATTCTCAGTGACATGTAGCTACGTCCAGAGACTGTCGGAAGTTCTACCAGCAACGAAATCCAATGAGGTGGTAAGGTGGTCGAGTCATGTCCCCCTTCTGATGTCCATCTGAATCCAGAAATTGCGTGAAAACTCACAGAGGGCCGCTCCAACAAAAACGGATTACACCATGGCCACCGTGAAGGAGGTTCTAACGTTGTCGCAATCTGCAGCTAGGCTCACGCCAGTTCCTTTTCTGCACGAGGCCATTGAATTTGCGCTCAAGATCATTCAAGTATGCGAGGTTCGTTAAATTCACCCTTTGAAGGTTGCAAGTCAATTGATGAAAAGGTTTTTTCTTTAGGAGGTATCGGCTGTGGAACAAAAGGTCAAAGAGCTGCAAGTTAGGATTGGCAATCTCATGATTGTTATCGTGGACCACGTAACGCCCAAGGACGAAGAAGGAAGCAAGGAAGCAGTTGTGAATACCGGAGAGGGTATTGAAGAAGACATCAAAGAGCTACTCAGGTGTGGCCTATGCATAATGATCTGTACGGCTTCTGATGACACTACAGCACTCTCTGGACAATCAACGAGGATTTAACGAAAATCAGCGCCCAGAATCGATGGGTGATAGCGATTTACAAACAAGTCAATATGAATACGCTGGAAGATTGTATGAACCGGCTTTCAACTGCAATGCAGAAGTTCGCGGTTGTGTATCTGGATAAATGGTGGTCTGGGCTCGGGCAACTAAAATTGTAATTTCTCCAGCTTGCCAACGAGCTCCGTGACGCCTCCCTCATCAGCGCACTCCATGACCGCCTACGCAAGATGGCTAACCAAGTCGACGATACTCACAACAAGGTGGAAAATATTCACAAATACTTGTTCAGGAGCAAGCGAACAACCACGCTGCTCCCATCGGACGCAGTCGTTCGACAGGAGATACCGCTCAAGCCCGAAGTCTTTTACGGGCGAGACGATTTCGTTGAGGACATTGCGCGGTTGCTTTTGCAGGAAGAAACCTCTCGTGTCTGCATTCTAGGCCCAGGTGGGATGGGCAAAACTTCAGTTTCACTTGCCGTTGTCGAATTGCCTCTCATAAAGGAGCGATTTCCAGGTGGAAACTGTGTTTGGGTGCCTTGTATTGAGGCAACGTCAGCTTGAGATCCTGTATATCCAACTACACGTATCTGCAGAGGGAGATAAGCAAGTTACGCTTGAAAAAATCATTTCGGAACTCGATGGCTCGAAAGAACCGCGCCTCATCCTGCTGGACAACTTCGAGACACCGTGGAATGCGCCTGGCGGAACTCAGAAACAAGTCAGCGATATTCTTCGTAAGCTAGCCATGTTGACTCACGTCGCGATCCTTGTTACGATGCGTGGTACATATCCGCCATGCGACGCCATCGAATGGCAGTCGCACACGATCCAACCTACTGATGAAGCAGCCTGCCGTCGTATTTTTCACGACATCAACCCGAATTCGAAGGATGACCCCGATGTCGATCGTTTACTGGCTGCATTGGGCCACATGCCTTTTGCGGTCACACTCATGGCAAATCTGGGGAAGCGAGGGAAGTCCACAGCAAATGAGTTGCTGGAGACTTGGTACACTTCCGGTACTGACATGCTCTCTGTCACACGCTCACCCGAAAAGAGCATGAACCGAAGCATCAGCCTCTCAGTCGACAGTGAATTCGTCAAGCAAGACCCTGACGCTCTTCTTCTGCTTGCCATCCTCTCATCACTGCCGGCAGGAACAACAAAACAGAATCTTTGTTGGTGGGCCACATCCATCAAGATGATTCCCTCTGCCATTGCCACTTTATCGGATGCGGGATTACTGGTCGAGAATAAACGGGAGAATTCCGCCTCTCCAGTCCTCTTCGTGACCCCCGTCGTCCAGTCGTTTATGCAGCAGCAAGACCGTGTCGCAGAGGATATCCGGACACAAATCCATTTGTCTTGCTGTGAATACATTCTAGCGCACGCTTGCCGCTTCGACTATCCGACTTTCCCCAAGAATTCGAAAGCGCTCACAGCTGAAGACACAAACATCCGGTTCATCCTTTTTGGTTTGCCTTCATCACAGCTTACTGTTCCATCCGATAGAATTATCGAAGCTCTCATTGCCTTTAGTTGGCACCGATGCGACACAAAGCCCAGTCTTGATATTGTCAACCATGCAGTAACAACAGCCAAAGCCTATGGGGTTCAGAGACACAGAGCCTCCGCAGTGTGGTGCTTGGGTCAGACCTATGCCCAGCTTGGCGCCCATCATTCCTCCTACGCCCACCTGTGAGAAGCTTACAGACTTTTCAACACCCTTCCTCCTGGTGGGGTCGAGCTGCGGCGGCTCGGCGGCCAATGTGGAATTGATCTTGTTGATACTGCACGGCTGGTATTACAGGATGTTGACGAAATCGTTTCCTTGGCCCGGGATGTTGAAATGAAATGTGCCGCCCTTTCGGATAACATCATACATAGACGCAGTTTAGTGCTTCTGGGCGCTGTTCTTCAACAAGCTCAACGACCGCAGGAGGCCTTGCACCACCTGGACCATGCCAGGACCATGTTGAAACTTGTGGGGAACAACCCCAGCCTTGCCTATGCTTGTCAGGTTATTTTCTGGGTGCATTACAATGTGGGTAGGCTCCCGGAGGCGCTGGACGCTATTGAGGAGGCATGGGAGCATGCCCAATTGACCGAAAATGTGTCTATTCAAGCAGAGATCTCCGGCAGATTCCTCTTCAATGCCAATAGAGATGCCGAAGCATGGGAATATATCGAAATATCACTAATGAAGGCCTCATATGTTGGGAATCGGTTCACTGTTGCACAGGCATTGGAGTACATGGGCTACGGGTACCTCCGCCGAGGAGACTACCAAAATGCGTATGGTGCCTATGAGGCCGCAGCTGAAACATCATTGGTACTGTCTATGTCAATACTAGCGGGAGGAACTGCAAGGATAACATGGCCAGGATCAAGCAGAAGCAAGAGAATACTGGCAGAGTCATCGGCTTTCATAGGCATGGCTTAGAGGTCGACGACACCCTTTTCTACCCCCTGTTCAGGTGTCCGCGACCGGCTCCCGCTCTTAGTTACATTCAGCTTCCTATACCCGACTCTTTGTAGTGGTTGTATTTCTATTTACATACATGAAGAGGTACGGTTCAACTGATGGGTCGCATCTGAGGACGCGAATCGAAGGGCGGTTATAGTTGAGGTGTATCGCGATCGGAGTGGAAGGACGAAGCAATGGGTCGACGAGGGATATAAGAAGAGCATGGATGATACAAGGCAAAGAAAAGAATCCTTTAGTGGGTTGGCAGAGGGGGGGTGTAGTCAGGGAGGAAGAGAGGAACGCTACAGAGTGGGTGGTAGAGAGGCAGACAAGCGTTGTCAAACGTTAGATGGCAATCACATAACTTAAATATTCTCTCGAAACAGGGAGCAGGAAACTGAACCGAAACTTGCGATCTGGAAGATGCTACAGATGCGAGGAGCATGAATTTACGTTCAGGAGGGAAGAAAGGGTGAAATGTTAAATGCGTGCTCAGTATTCACGGAGAATGTACGCCTGAAGCTACGACATCGACTAATTGAGCAGGGATGTGTAGACGGCTGGAGATAAATGAGGAGAGCGTCAGTAACAAACCGAAAGGGAAATAGGCGCGGAGAAGATGAAAAAAGAGCATAAATAAAACAAAGAACGCTTACCTGCGAAGCTCGAATACACCTAAGCAAATAAGTTTGATGTTGCGCCACCCACAACGACGTGTTTCCAGCCGTCCTACTGAGCATTCTCGCTCTTGATCTCGTCGCCGCCGATTCTCATCCCTCTGCAGAAATGACAAATCCTTCGATGGGTCTGCTGGTCTCTCCTAAATACGGAGTTTCCCATCAAAAGGAGGCCTTAGGTGCCAATGCCCGAGTAGGTAAACTAAAAACTGGGAGACGCTCGACGGCCGTGGTGTTATTCAAGACGGGCAAGGAAATTGCAAACAGTTGGAGACGAAGCCGGCAACAATGAAAGAAGAGGCTTGCCTGAGAATATGATCAGCATTAAGTCCCGAATGCGAAAGTAAGTGAACAGAGGAGGAATAAAACGAAAGAGAAACTGAGGTTGACTGAAGGGCGGTAGCACACCTCGTGAACGACGAACGTTATCTGCATTCTCGTGCCTTACCGTCGTTCCTCCCACCTCCCTCGCTGACACCATGATCCTCCAATCGAATTAGAGCGTTCTAAGATTGAAACACGATGACACGGTAGAATTCATCGTGGTGGGCAGATCATTTCGAGCGACGTCTTGAACGTTTGGCAATCGAAGACTGGATCGAATGAGAAAGTCAGATAGTTGCGAGGAGCGAAAAGGAAGACGAACGAAAGGGAACGTGGAGAAGTGAAGAAAAAAAGCGACGTATGGATTGAACGATTGCTCGTGTGCCTCGTAATGAACACAGCGATCCTCTAGTTCCGACTTACGCCAACACGCCCTTCCCTCCATGACGTGTCTCTTGTTCCTCATCCTCGTTGTTCAGTCACTGCCAATCTTCGAGTACTGAATGTGCTGTTCGCGTCGTGTTGACTCAACAATGACTTGAGAGTTGCGATTGTCGAAGCTGGGTGACGGTGAAAATCTGCATAAAACAAGGGAATTAGAAAAAAAGTTGGCATGGGCGACGAGGCGACGAAGAAAGATTAAGGACATGATGTGGCGGAGAGTATGGAAATATGGGGTCAAGCGAGAGATATGTAGGTTCACCGAACGGTCGTTCTCATTCCTTCAGAACTTCCGCCGGTGCTGGGTGTTAGCCCCAATCTCGGTGCCTAATTTTTTCCTGAATTGAGGGTAAACGACGTTCGAGGAAGAGCGATTGCACAATGCGGGAAAATATTTGTCGTGTTGAATAACTCACAATCACGGTGTCACCGGCGGAAGCGAGACGAAAGAAGCGGAGTTACATGGAAAAAGTGCAGTGATCATAATGAAAGGGTCGAGGAGACTTGGGTCATGAATATTGCATGAATGTGGGTGTCGCTGTTGTCGTGGATAATAACGAGGGTGATGTCTTGATCAAGGTGGAGGTCTGCGATAGAAAGAAGAGAGGAAACGCGAGAAACAATATCGAACAGAAAGAGAAAGACGCGGACGACGGTGTGGTGAACTCGATGTGTTACCTACCAGCTAATGCGGGGATTCGAACGATGGACGTTGTGGAGCCCTCGAGAGCTCTGCCTGTCCTCTACCCCTCTCCTTGTCTTTGTGTCCTTTGAATCGGTATTTCCTGGTTCCTTCAACCTTGACGTTCGAATGCGCAGCACAGGGTTATGAGAACGGAAACGCCGAAATTGCGAGGGGGATTTATGGACCTGGGTCAACCGCCTAGTTCTAGCTGGCTGGTTGAAGGAAGGCGAGAAGGAGCGCGATATGGAGAACCAGCGCGCCAGCGCAAGAATTTGCACCTTGTACGGTGACGGGGTCCTCGTTGAAACACTAGGATGAGTTAGAAGAATTATTATGGAAAAGAGGCAATGTTCACCTTCGCCAATAAACGACCTTGATTCCCGTCCTCGTCTGACCCCACCTATTCGTATTGAACGACCTGTTTACGCGTCACTCAATTTGTAGGATATTTCCATCTACTTTGTGGCCAGGGTGCCCAGGTGCCACAACGTCACGACCAGCCTGTAAAATTCCTGGTCGCCATGTTGTTACAGTACAGAGGGATTCTAGTATACATGTGAGGAAAAGACACTGGGATACATACAGTGAGTTAAGTAATCGTTTTGGATATATGTTGAAGGTATCATTTATAGTAGATTGGGCGTGTTCCCCATCGAGCTCGAGGCGTGGTCGGACCACGTGGGATCGCCGGCCCGTTGGGCGGAGGGTACATAACGAGTTCTGTCACCTGATTTTGTTCTAAAACACGTTCACCGACGGCAACCTACAAGTGTCTTTCATAGCCGTTTGCACAGGCGAATTGTGAATTTCTGTTTGTATCTGTATACTGAGCTGTCACCCAGTCAGGGATTGTTGTTACGATCCGCTGACTCCAATCCAGATCTAGCAATTTCTTTGGGGAGAAGGTTGTTTTTCTTCATGCCAGACGAATGCGAGTACCCATTTCAGCAGAGCGCCATGAGCGCTAGAGTTAGTGAAGCCTTAGGATCCAGCCTTCGCAAGATCTCAAGATCAACTCATCCATTTTGGGCTAATGCATGACAGCATTCTCAGGAACTATAACAGACACAAATACGCAATTTAAAATTTACCTGTGCAAACGGCTATGAAAGACACTGTAATGCAGAAGAACTCTGGAACTCGCTGTGTCTTTCGAAAAAGGTGTTCGCAACGACCTTCCAACTTCCTACGCTGTTGACCGATGGATTGCCCCAGGCCTGGGTTCTGAGATTTCAATTAGCTGTCGATCGACTTGCCATTACGCACAGCCCCAATTTTATCTGCTGCATACTTATACAACGCTAACTGTATGGTGGCAACCTTTGCACCGCCTATTTATGACGCAAAAAATGACCGCTCGAGGCCAAATTTGTGCATTTCATTCTCACGGAATGTAGGTAATTCCATTTCCTGCAGAGTACTCAACCGTAGCGAGTCTTAGCTTCATCAGTCGTAACCTCGCCGCGCCTTGTTAGGGGCCTACATCTTGCTCTGTGCGAAGTATGTCTGCTGGATGTTTCTCCTGGTGTCGCCTGCACATATGGGGTCCCAAGAAGGAAAGAACGGAGACGAAACCTCCTGAGGTGAGCACTAACTCATGTTGCGCAATTTCACTGATATATAGCTGCGTCCAGAAACTGTCGGAAAATCCACTAGCGACAAAATCTGATGAGGTAGGATGGTCGGTTCATGTCCTGCAATCCCTTTGACGGATATTGGCATTCAGAAATTGTCTGAAAACTCTAGGACGGCCGTTCCAACAACCACAGATTACGTCACGTCCACGGGAAAAGAGGTTCTTATAGTGTTGCAATCTGCAGCTAAGGTCATTCCAGTTCCATTGCTGCAAGACGCCATTGGAGTTGCACTGAAGATTATTGAAGTATGCGAGGTGTGTTGAATTCCGCCATTGAAGGCTGTACGATTGATGAAGACTTCATCAGGACGCATCGGCTGTTGAACAAAAGGTCAAAGATCTACAAGAAAGGGTCAGCCATCTCATGATCAATATCTTGCGCCATGTAACACCCAAGGGCGAAGACGGTAACGACGAGGCAGTTGTGAAGGTCGTGAAGGGTATAGAAGAGGATATCAAACAACTGCTCCGGTGTGCCCCTACAAATTGTGGTCCGAGAAGCTAGCTGATGATATTATAGCACTCTCGAGACAATCAGAGAAGAATTAACGGAAATCAGCGCGCAGAAGCGATGGGCGAAAGCATTATACAAAGAACTCAACATGACTGCGGTCGATGATTGTATGAAGCGGCTTTCAGGTGCCGTGGAGAGGTTCGCAGTACGTGTTTGGATAAATGATTTTTTGGGGCTCGGGAGGCTGACGTTAAGACTCCTCCAGCTTGCTAACGACCTCCATGACTCGACTCTCCTCCAGGAACTCCTTTCCCGCCTAAGTAAGGTGGCCAACAAAGTTGACGATATGCACGAAGGCATAAAGCATACGGCCAACAAAGTCGACGATGCCGCCAATAAAGTGGAGGAAACGGCCAATAAAGTCGACGATACCGCCAATAAAGTGGAGGAAACAGCCAATAGAGTCGACGATACCGCCAATAAAATCGACAGTACCGCCAATAAAGTGGAGGGCATCCTATTTAAAATCACGGGATCGGGCACGAAGCTTGTATCAGAAACACTCGTCCGACAAGAGATGCCGATGAAACCTGAGATCTTTCACGGGCGAGATGATTTGGTCAATGGGATTGCGCAGTTGCTTCTACAAGAGAAAACCTCTCGGGTGTGCATTCTGGGCCCAGGTGGAATGGGGAAGACTTCGGTTTCACTTGCCGTCGTCGAATTGCCTCTCATCAAAGAACGGTTTCCCGGTGGGAACTGTGTCTGGGTGCCTTGTATCGAAGCGCCGTCGGCGACTCTCCTCCTCGAAATCCTGTACACCCAACTGTTGGTACCTGGAGATGAGCAGGTCACGCTTGAAAAGATCATTTCGGAACTCGATGCCTCGAACAAGCCCCGCCTTATCCTGCTTGACAACTTTGAGACGCCGTGGAATGCGCCTGGCGGAACTCAGAGACAGGTCAGCGATATTCTTCGAAAGCTAGCCATGCTGAGTCATGTCGCAATACTCCTTACGATGCGTGGCACATATCCACCGTGTGACGCCATCGAATGGCAGTCGCACACAATCCAGCCAACCGATGAAGCAGCCTGCCGTCGTATTTTCCATGACATCAATCCGAGTTCGAAGGATGACCCCGACGTCGATCGTTTACTGGCGGTGTTGGGCCACATGCCTTTCGCGGTCACACTCATGGCAAATATGGGGAAGCGAGGGAAGTCCACGGCAAATGAGTTGTTGGAGACGTGGTACACTTCCGGCACTGATATGCTCTCCGTTACCAACTCACCCGAAAGGAGCATGAACCGAAGCATCAGCCTCTCGGTCGACAGTGAATTCGTCAAACAGGATCCTGACGCTCTTCTTCTGCTCGCCATCCTTTCATTGCTACCAGCAGGAACAACAAAACAGAATCTTCGTTGGTGGGCAACATCTGTCAAGATGATTCCCTCTGCAATTGCCACTTTATCTGACGCAGGATTAGTGGTCGAGAATAAACGGGAAAATTCCACCTCTCCTGTCCTTTTCGTGGTTCCCGTCGTCCAGTCGTTTATGCAGCAGCAAGGTCGGATCGCACAGGAGATCCGCAAGCAGATATATTTTTCCTGCTGTGAGTACGTTCTAGCGCACGATTGCAGCTTCAACGATCCCACATTCGCCAACAATTCGAAAGTGCTCGCCGCTGAAGACACCAATATCCAGTCCATCCTTTTCGGTTCACTTCCATCTCAGCTTACTGTTCCGTCTGATAGAACTATTGAAGCTCTCGTTTCCTTTAGCTGGCACCGCTGTGGCACTAAGCCCACTCTTGATATCGCCAACTATGCAGTAACGGCAGCCAAAGCCTCTGGGAATAACAGACACATATCTTCGGCAGTGTGGTGCTTGGGCAGGACCTATACCCAACTCGGCGACTATCGCTCCTCCTATGACCACTTGCAAGAAGCTTACCGGCTGTTCAACACCCTTCTTCCTGGTGAGGTCGACTCGAAACGGCTTGCCGGCCTATGTGGAATTGATCTCGTTGATGTTGCGCGTTTTGTATTACAAACTCGCGATAACATAGTTACCTTGGCCCGGGATGTTGAAACGAAGTGCGCCACCCTTTTGGATGACGCTGTACATGGACACTGTTTACTGGTTCTCGGAGCCGTTTTGCACCAAGCTGAACAATGGCAGGAGGCCTTGCAGTATCTAGACCATGCGATAACCATGCTGAAGGCTACGATGAACATTCCCAACCTTGCGTCTGCATATCGGGTTATTTCCTGGGTCCATTATGATGGAGATAGGCTCTCCGCGGCGTTGGACGCTGCTGAGGAGGCATGGAAGCATGCCAATTTGACGGACAGTCAACCTATTCAAGCAGACATCTCCCTGGACCTCGGCAGGATCCTCTTCAGCGCCAATAGAGACGCTGAAGCATGGGAATATATCGAAATATCACTGATGAAGGCCTCATATGTTGGGGATCGGTTCACCATTGCACGTGCATTGGAGTACATGGGCTACGGGTACCTCCGCAGAGGCGACTACCAAAACGCGTATAGCGCCTATGAAGCAGCAGCAGAAAAATACCTTGGTACTGTGGAAGCCGATATTGCGGAGGTGTGCAACGAAAACATGGCGAGGATCAAGCAGGCGCAGGGAAACACTGACACGGTCATTGGCTTTTACAGGCATCACCTAGACATCGAGTCTGAAACCCTTTTCTATCCCCCCGTCCAAGCATCTGCGACTGACATGTCCATTTCCGGTTCCTAGTTAGACTCGGCTTCTTGCCAGTATATTTGCATATCTATTCAGTAATACCAGAAAGAAGTGGTCGTATCTCTTGTACTTCTATACATGAAGAGATACGATTCAACTGATGGGTCGGATCTGAGGATGCGAATCAAAGGGGAGGAAAATGTAGCTATAGTTGAGGTATGTGTGGTGGGCAGTATCAGGATTGGAAGGACGGAGAATGTTGGAGCAATGGGTCGATGAGGAATATAAGAAGTGGACCAAAGAGAACCGGGTATGGTCCACGGATGATACAAGGCAAATAAAAGGATTTTTTGTTGTGCTGGAAAATTTTGGTATGAGGTGCAGTCACGGTCGGGGAGGAAGCGAGGGGCAGAGCGAGCATTGAATTGGATGGAAATCACAAAACCTAAATATTCCGAATTCCACTCAAGCAGCACCGTCAAAACATGGAGCAGGAGACTGGGCAAAAACTTGCGATGTGGAAGAAGATGCTGCAAACATGAGGAGCATAGAAATGTGTTCAGGGGTGAAGAAAAAGTTGCCCATGCGGCGCAAATGCGGCGTTACTGGCGGAAAAATACAGTCGACACCGTCAGTTCTGAAGAGAAATGACAGAACGGGAGGAAATGTCATCCCCCGAGCAATCATACCTAACGAATTGAGATACGAATCGAATGGACGTCCCGGTGTCCGTTTGTGAACTAGGTATCGCCTTACCTCTCCGACAACTCTCGGAGTCGAAAGTAGACAAAGGAAAACAAGAACAAATACTCGTCTCAGTTCGTTTAAGTTTTCCTTTTATTGACGACGACCCGCTCATCTATAGAGGCTTGGTCCATCAGAGTTGTCAAGCCAGACTCCACTTGACGCCGATATTTTGGGACCCCGAAGATGCATGGCTCTCATTTCGTGGTAGGACTGGGAGCGGTGTACTTGAGCTTTGCTTGCTCGAGCTGCTAGGTTCAATCAAATCCCCTGAGTCGTTCACCCGTGGACGATTACTTCAGCTGCATGAATTCTGTCAAAGGACCCCTACTAAGGCCTATCCAGCATGAATGACGCAACGAATTTACCCATTTGCAACTCGGAGGATTTGGCTGCGCGATCGAGGAAAAACTGGTTGGACGTCTCCACTGTGACCCTCTCCTTCTAGAATTCTTGGCACTTTGCTCCATGACATGACTGTTTGACTTGCTTAGATTCCTTCTTGCACAACCTTGGCCGGCATGTCTTATATGTTTTCCTCGGTCTCGCCCGTTCCTCAGCCAAGCATTATTCATCCACCTTGCATGTGGGGAGGCCTCAGCTGTTCCGGCACCAACCGACACGGTGCGTGGTTGGGTTCAATTGCCGAATTTTAGGACGTGTGTTCTTAATCGTGGTATACAGTACCTACAATAAGTAAGGAATTCAGAGCCCTAGTAAGCTGAATAGTGTGGGTACTCGCACAGTACAGAGGGGTAAATGTCGTCTGTTTATCAAATTTCGGTGGTTCGGCAGTAGAGAAAAACCGTACCACAAACTAGTATGAATCCATCACTTGTGGAGTACATATCGTGTTTGTTTTGAAGTGGAATTGGATTGAAGGATGAGTAGATAGTAGGGGTAGAATGCGTGCATCCTCGAAAACCACACGAGACTGCCAGTCTTCGGGGGTTGTAGAAGGAGGAATATAGAAGAAAAACTGAAAGTCTAGGTCCACGTATTGCATATTGAAGAATGAGGCCTCCATTAAGACGTTGTCCAGCTCTGACCATGCAGGTAAAGTATTTATTGGGTGAGCCGAGTCTATCTGTAGGAGCATCCGCACATTGAGTTCGATGCTGAGAAATCGGATTCCTATGGGAGATGGAGGAAGTGACGGGGAAAGGAGTCGCCAAACAGCTTTTTTGTTGAGGTCGAACCTCTCGAAATTGAAGGCGTTCGAGGTAATCTTCAAGTTGCGTAAAGAAGTGAGTTGGCTAAGCTGGATGTGTTCTAAAGGTTTGGCAGTGAGTGTTATATAGGCTGGGCAGGCAGCGCTTAATGTCAACATATTCACCTTGCCATCCGAGTTCTTCAATCTCAAGGGATTCCAGGGTGCTGGCAACACCCAATATAAATCCCCAAATGATGGTAATAGTGGGCTCCGGTGATGAGATTGTAATAACCAGTGTGCGTAGGCACGAAAAGGAGACAAAAGGATGAGGCACAGGCAATAGGGGGTCAATGGAACGGCCAAAGATCTCGAACATACCAGTGTATGATAGACGCTTGATGTCCAGCTTTTCTATCCGCGAGCTGATTTCCGCATGGCTATACACGGTGATATCCCCTGCGTAGAAATGCTGTGATAGTAACAGTGATACTTCGTTGACCCTAAACTCTTGCAAGGTATTGGCACGGACGATCTCTCCGATGAGGGGTATATGGAGGCCATAAATCCTGGAGATTTGCAAGGATTTAAGCGAAGAAATTGTGCATAATTGTCGAACAACTTCGTTTGTGCGTTCGTCGGTCCATGGCCACATAGCATAAACTCTT
>Ga0307513_10004237_pt1 | contig 19182 bp, 16 predicted proteins | sample 15_EM_MG_FD_202174 | JGI IMG/M metagenome (GOLD analysis project Ga0307513, IMG submission 202174) | Populus trichocarpa ectomycorrhiza microbial communities from riparian zone in the Pacific Northwest, United States - 15_EM | ecosystem: Host-associated > Plants > Roots > Unclassified | place...
GAGCGGGCAGGGACCAGCCCTGCCCCTACAGTTTTACTGCCGATTGAAATTTGCTCTAGAACGGGCTTACAGCGAGATGGGGTTGAGTGTGGCTAAAGCGACAGGACATAGACGTAGAAATGCGTCGCGCCGACCCGTTGCCAGCCCTCCGTGCCGGACGCCCACTGTGGGATTCCTTCGGCGACGATGACGCGCGCCCCGGTGCGTGCGAAGGTTTCGAGGACCTGCGCTTTGAGCGCGGCGTCGCCCGCCCAGAACTTCTCGACATCGCCGCCCGTGCGCGTCGAAATCTCCGCCACAACACGCACGCGCGCCAGTCGCGGCCACGCGTGGAACATGGTGTTCCCGATTGAAGCGACGCGCTCGCCCGGTGCGACTCCCATCCGTCGCAACTCTTCCGCCACCTGCCATTGCACGTCCACACGCGCCGCGCGCCCCGGCGCGAGATCGCGCACGGACGAGTAGAGATCGCGTGCGCTGTAGTAGCCGAGCGAGAGCGCGAACGTGGCGACCGTGAAGATGACGAGCGCGGTTGTGAGTCTTCGCGCGTCGTCCGTGCGCGGGAGTCGCACAGAGGCGAAGAGACTCATGCCGGTAATGACGACGAAGGGGGCGAAATATCTCTGCTCGAAATGGATGAGCAGGTAGCAGGCGGACGCGACGAGCGCGGGAGCGATGAGAAACCCGTAGGCGGCAACCTCGCGCACGACCTCGCGCGCGCGGCGGCTCGTGTAAAAAAGGATGAACAGCGCGGCGGCGACCGCGCCGGGGAAGAAGCGGTAGAAAAGAAACTGGTAGGCGAGCAGCACGTTGCGCGCGACGGCCTTGAGTTGGCGGCTCAGGCTCGGGCGGGCGTGGACGCCTTCGTACCAGTAAGTTGGGTCGTACCACGGCGGGTACGTGCCCGCGACGGGCGAGTCGAATTCGTAGAGGGCGGGCGAGTCGAAGAGTTTGCGCGTCGGGTGCGCGGGCGTGCCGTGGCCTTCGGGTTCGCCCTGCCAGTGGATGAAGGGAGTCGTGCCGTTGACGTGCCACGCATAGTTGAGACGCCCGGTGTCGCCGATGGTCAGACGATGTTTGGCGCGCGAGAGGGCGACGACGAACGGCGCGGAGACGGCGAGAAAGACGAGTAGCGCGAGCGCGACGCGCGGCACGGCGCGACGCGCGTCGCCGTAAGCGAACAGGCTCGACGCGAGGAAGACGAAGGCGAGCGGGAACATGAAAGTCTTCGTCAGGTAGCCGACGCCGAGCGTGAGGCCGAAGAGTGCGAACGCGAGCCACCCGGCGCGGCGCATGCGTATGCGCAGCAACAGCGCGGAGGCGACGAAGACTAATGCCGAGACGAGCACGTCGGGACTCGTGCGCGCGACGCGATTCATCGAGAGCGATGTCCAGATGAAGAGCGTGTAGGCGAAGATGAGCCACGCACGGCAGGGCAGCGCGTGAGCGTCGGCTTGAGCGGCGGCGGCGTCGTTCAGACGCGTCCGGCGAAAGCGTTCGAGTTCGCGTAAGAAGAGGACGAAGGCGGCGAGGGACAGGAGGTAGAGCGCGAAGTTGAGCAGGCGGACGACGGTGAACTCATGGAAGGGCGACGGCTGGAAGAGACGGAGCGCAAGACCCATGAGCCACGAATAGAAGGGACTCCACATGGCGTTGATGGCCGCCGCCCAATCGCCGCGCCAGTAGGCGTCGCCGATGTCGAGATAGGCGATGCCGTCCGCGCCCATGTAGGCCACGCCGTCGCCGCTGTCGTGCCGACGCCCCCACGCCTGCAAGAAGCCGAGCGCGGCGGCGACGAGCCGGCAGAGCCTTTCGAGGCGACGCGGTTCGAGAAGTCTTGAGAACATTAACGGGTCTGTTTGTCGCCGCTCTGCTGGCGCGCGGGACGGTAGCCGGGGCCGCGCAGGACGCGACCGGCGAGAGCGTTGGTGCGCGCGCCGCCGTCCACGGCGAGTTGGCCGTTGATGATGACGTAGTTGATGCCTTCGGCGTACTGGTTCGGTTGCTCGAAGGTGGCGCGGTCGCGCACGCGTTGCGGGTCGAAGATCGTGATGTCTGCGAACGCGCCGGGGCGCAGCACGCCGCGCCCTTTGAGTCCGACGCGCGCAGCCGACATGCCGGTCATTTTGTGGACGGCCTGTTCGAGCGTGAGAAGTTTTTCGTCGCGCACGTAGCGCGCGAGGATGCGCGGGTAAGAACCCCAGCCGCGCGGGTGCGACTTCGTGCCGGAGAGCGGCCCGTCGGTGGCGCGCGCGCCGCTATCCGTGCAGATGGAGACGAGCGGCGAACTCAGCGCGGCGCGCAGATCATTTTCCGACATCATGAAATAGATCGCGCCCGTCTGCCCTCTGTCCGCGAGGATAAGATCGAAGAGGGCGTCGAGCGGGTCTTTCTTCTGCGCCCCGGCGATCTGCGAGAGGTTTTGACCCTGCAAGTCTTCGAGCGTTCGATTGCTGACCGAGCCGACGAGCACGCCCTGTGCGCCGCCGCTGCCGAGATAGATGTTTTCCCAATCGGCGGAGTCGGTCGAGATGTCGCGTTTGAGACGCGCGCGCGTTTCGGGGTCACGCAGCCGCGCGAGCATCTTCTCCGTGCCGCCTTCGAGCGCCCACGGCGGCAGGCAGGCGTTGAGCGAAGTGCTGGCGGCGGTGTAGGGATAAACGTCCGCGGTGATCTTCAAGCCTTCGGCGCGCGCCGCTTCGATGCGTTTGAGGACTTCGGGCATGCGTCCCCAGTTCTTCTTGTAAGCGGTTTTGAGATGCCAGATGCCCGTGGGGATGCGTGCGCGGCGCGCGATCTCGAAGACTTCGGCGAGCGAACTGTCGAGCGCGTTGGCCTCGCTGCGCTGGTGCGTGGCGTAGACGCCGCCGTAGCGCGCGGCGACCTTTGCCAGTTCGACGATCTCGTCGGTCTTGGCGAAGCGCGCGGGGACGTATTGCAGCGAAGTCGAAAGGCCGAGCGCGCCCTCCTCCATCGCCTGCGCGACGAGACGGCGCATCTCTTCGAGTTCGGCGGGCGTCGGGGCGCGGTTGTCGAAGCCCATCGCGTAGGCGCGCACCTGAGTCGCGCCGACGAACGTGGCGAGGTTCACCCCCAGACCCTGACGCTCGACGCGGCGGAAGTATTCGGCGAGGGTGCGCCAGTCAACCGTGAGGTTGAAGCGACGGTAAAAGTCCTCGTCCTCTTTGATCAGCCGCTCGTTCAAAGGCGCAATCGAACCGCCCTCGCCCGTAATCTCCGTCGTCACGCCCTGCATCACCTTGCTCATCGCGCGCGGGTCGATCAGCAGGTTCGTCTCCGACTGGCCGAGCATATCTATAAAGCCCGGCGCGACGACGAGTCCGCGCGCGTCAATCCGGCGGTTCGCGTGCGCGCCCGGCCTCGACTTGCCGACGATCTCGATGCGGTCGCCGCGCACCACCACGTCGCCCGTGTAACCGGGGCGACCCGTGCCGTCAACGATGAGGCCGTTAAGAATGACGAGATCGTATTCGGGAGCGACGCCCGAGACGCCCGCGCGCGAGGGCGGCGTCGAGGCGAGAAGCAGGATCAGCGCGAGCAACAAACACGCGGCGGCAGACAGAGATTTCATTAATCCTCCACAGAGAATGATCGGGTGAGCGGCGTCGCATGGTAATGCTTTCGCGCGGGGGATGTAAACTGTCTCGAAAATTTGGTAGTGGGCTAATAGTGTAGGTATGGCTTAGGCTTTGGGTTTTAACTTGGCTGGCAGATCGAGCGCGTCGTCAATCAAGGTTTCAACGTGGACGCCCGCAAGGCGCGCATAGCGCAAGAGGATGATCAACGTCGGCTCATTCCGGCCTAACTCATATTTTGAGATCGCCGTGTAATCTATCTCATCTTCGACTCCAAGCCGCTTTAACAACTCACTCTGAGACACGCCCAACTCTGCCCTAATCCGCGACAGTTTTTCTGCTAGACGCTTCGGCTTTTGACGCGGTTTCTTACCCATCAGGAGATACCTCCTGACAGGGTAGAAAACGGCTTGCACTTATGTATGAATATACATAAAATGGCTTTGCGTAACTGATTCGCCGTGAGCGTGAACCTCTCAACTCGAACGGCGATGCTCATTCACTCGGTAGAGACTGAGGTTGAGGTTGAGCTACGCATGACCGTCACTAATTTTCAAAGCTGAACGCGCGGCATCATACCAGACCGCGCTAGATTCCGTCTCGCCTCTGCCTAGCGGGCGTCAATGGGCAGAGGCGCGCGGGGCTTGCGGCATAAGGACGAACAAGCCCCGCACCTTACACATCCCTATGCCTCACATCCTCTTAATCGAAGACAATCAGGTGACCGCCCAAGCTCTCGAAGACACGCTTGAAGCGCAAGGCTGGCGCGTCACACGCTGCGGCGACGGCGCGGTCGCCATGCTCAGGCTGGCGGGCAAGACCATCTATGACCTCTTGCTGTGTGACATCCAGTTGCCGAGCGTCAGTGGGCTTGAGTTAGTGCGCTACGCGCGCACGCTCCCTCAGTGCAAAGAGATGCCGATCATTATGTTCTCTGCGAGTGAATGTAGCAGGGAGGCGCGCCAGGCAGGTGCGAATGAGTTCTTACGCAAGCCTCAAGACATAGGGAAGATAGTTGAGACTATCTCCCGCTTGCTCTCAGGTGTCGCTAAGCCATTAGTAAACCTTCCAGACTCCACACGGTCTTGGTACTTCCGCCTCCATAGCGGGCATGCAACGGATCGTCTTGTGGATGCGGCGGAAGTTGTAAGTAGATTGGGACAGGCAGAGGCGAGGTGAAGATGTCTAACTCCGGCGCGGTCTGTTATGATGCCGCGCGTTCAGCTTTGAAAATTAGTGATAGCTTATGCGTAGCTCAACCTCTATCGAGTAATGAGCATCGCCGTTCGAGTTGAGAGGTTCACACTCACGGCGAATCAGTTACGCAAAGCCATTTTATCTGTATTCACAGATAAGGGCAAGCATTGTCTTATGCGCTTTGTCTCTACAGGAGGTGACTCCTGATGGGGAAGAGGGCGCGCATAAGGCAGAAACGTTTAGCCGAAAAACTTTTACAGATTCGGAACGCGTTCGGCCTTTCTCAAAGCGACATGCTGAGACGGTTGGGGTTCGAGCAGATTATTGATTACAAAAGAATCTCAGAGTTCGAGTTAGGAAAGAATGAGCCTCCGTTAGCCATCCTCTTGAAGTATGCGCGTGTCGCGGGTGTCTGTGTGGACGCGCTGATTGATGATGAGTTAGACCTACCTGCGAAGCTGCCGGGCAAGCCCAAGCACAAATAAAGTAAGTGACGTTTCCATCAACTCACTTACTTTTGCATCAAGCTGGACTTTTGCGCCAAAACCGTGGCAAAGCCCCTCCGACCCGTGAAAGTGTGAATTTACAGCGTGAAAGTGCGAATTATCAGTGTAGAAGTGTGCGTTAGCACCGCGAAAGTATGAATTAGCAACATAAAAGTGTGCGTTAGCAGAGTGAAAGTGCCCATTTGCAATGCGAAAGTATGAATTTGCAGTGCGAAAGTGCGCGTTTGCACTGTGAAAGTACCAATTTACAGAGCGAAAGTACCAATTTACAGTGTGAAAGTGTGAATTTACAGCGCAAAGTGTGAATTTACAGTGTAGAAGTGTGGATTGACGGGAGGAGCATCCCGGTTTCAACAACTTTCGCGGCGAAACCGGCGCGCGTCCCCGGCGGGCGTGAACTATAATCGCGGGCAATGCGCGGGAGAGAAAGGAACAACTAAAACTTCAATGCCGGATGCGAACGGGCGGAACAGGAACGCGACTCTGGAAGACGTGGCGCGCGCGACGGGCGGCAAACTATCGGGCGCGGGCGACGCGACAGCAAGTGTCGTCTTGGATGTGACACACGATTCGCGCGAGGCGCGTGGCGGGAGTCTCTTCGTGGCGATTCAGGGCGCGAAGTTCGACGCGCATAGTTTCGTCGGACAGGTGATGGCTGAGGGCGCGCTCGGCGTCATCTCGGAGCGCGCGCGGCCTGCGGATTTTGCGGGGGCGTGGATCGAGGTGGCGGACGCGCGCGCCGCGCTGGCGCGTGCGGCGGCGGAAGTGCAGGGGCATCCCTCGCGCGAACTCAAACTCGTCGGCATCACCGGCACGAACGGCAAGACGACGACGGCGCACCTGCTGGCGGCGGTCTGCGAGGCGGCGGGCGAACGCGTCGCGGTGCTCGGCACGGTCGGCTATCGCATCGGCAGCGAGCAGTTCAGGGCAGAGCACACGACGCCGGAAGCGAGCGCGGTGCAACGCTTCCTGCGTCGCGCGGTCGGGGCGGGCTGCACGGTGGCCGTGATGGAGAGTTCGTCGCAGGCGTTAGACCTCCGGCGTTGCGACGCGCTCGATTACGATGTCGCGGTCTTCACCAATCTCACGCAGGATCATCTCGACTATCACCGCACGATGGAAGACTACTTCGCGGCCAAGCGTCGCCTCTTCGACGGGCGACTCGGCGCGCCCCCGCGCATCTCCGTCGTCAACGTTGACGACCCTTACGGCGTGCGACTCGCGGAAGAACTCAAGGCGCACGGCGCGCGCGTCATCACGTTTGCGCTCGGCGCGGAGGCCGACGTGCGTGCGCGCGCGGTTGAATACACGCTCGAAGGCATGCGCTTCACGTTGAGTGCGCCGGGGATCGAGTCTCAAGTCCGCTCGCCGCTCGTCGGGCGACCGCACATCTACAACATGCTCGCGGCGGCGGCCTGCGGCCTCGCGCTCGGTTACGACCTCGAAGTGTCGGCGCGCGCGTTTGCGACCTGCGCGGGCGCGCCCGGTCGCTTCGAGCGCGTCGGGCACGACGCCGGAGACTTCGCCGTCGTCGTGGATTACGCGCACACGGACGACGCGCTCAGAAACGTACTCGCGACGGCGCGCGACGTGTTGACGGAGGGGGGGCGCGTCATCACGGTCTTCGGCTGCGGCGGCGACCGCGACCGCACGAAACGCGCGCCGATGGGCGAGGCCGCCGCGACGTTCAGCGACATCATCATCCTCACCTCCGACAACCCGCGCACCGAAGACCCCGAAGCGATTTTCGCCGACACGGAAGTCGGCCTCAACGCGGTGGGTAAACCGTACTCGAAGATCGCGGACCGGCGCGAGGCGATCTTCCGCGCGGTGGCCGAGGCACGCGCGGGCGACGTGGTCGTCATCGCGGGCAAGGGTCACGAGGACTACCAGATCATCGGCACGCAGGTGCTCCATTTCGACGACAAGGAAGTGGCGCGCGAAGCTCTGGCCGCGCGCCAGAGTTCAAGGTGATGCGATGAGAAGAAGCTGGCTTGCGTGGCTCTCGATTCCGGCGGCGACGGCAATCGCCGTGCTTCAACTCCGGCGGCAGGGTCGCCTGTGGCTGTGCGAGTGTGGCCGCGTGCTCGTGTGGGCGGGCGACGCGTGGAGTGCGGATAACTCTCAACACCTGTTCGACCCGTACAGCTTCACGCACGTCCTGCACGGTTTCATTTTCTGCGGCGTGCTGGCGTGGGCGTGGCCGCGCGTGTCTTGGCAGTGGCGGCTCGCGCTCGCCGTCGCAATCGAGGCGTTGTGGGAAGTGGTCGAGAACTCGGCCTTCGTCATCAACCGCTACCGCGAAGCCACCCTCGCGCTCGGCTATCAGGGCGACACGATCATAAATTCCGTCGGCGACATCCTCGCCTGCGCCCTCGGCTTCATCCTCGCCCGCCGCCTCGGACTGCGCCGCACGCTCATCGCCTTCGCGCTCACCGAAATCGTGCTCCTCATCTGGATTCGCGACAGTCTCTTGCTAAACGTCCTGATGCTGCTCTACCCCATAGACGCGATCAAGGCGTGGCAGATGAGCCACTGAGCGTGAACGAAAAGACGTGCGCAGGATATTTTAGGGGAGCGTGATCGGCGTAAGTTAGCGCACATGGCGCGTGGCGGGTCAGGCAGGAGAATCAGGTTAGTCCTAATTCCTTTTTGGCGTCTGTCAACGAGAGTCCCGGATCGTCTTCTCCCTCGCGTTTCGCGGCGCGAAGTTCGAGAAGGTCTTCAACGTCGTCGAGTAATTCCTGTAAGGCAATAAACTCTTCATAGGGCAACACGACAAATTCCTTCTTGCCGTTCTTACTTAAGATTTCAGGGTGTAGGGTGATTCTGTTCATAACTTTAAGAATACGCGTCTCTGCGATGTTTGATTCGATAAATTAGCACTTTATCGCCTACCGTCTCAAATAGTACGCGGTAATCGCCAACCCTCAGACGGTATTCGGGTGTGAAGTTAGTGAGCCGTTTCACATCGCCCGCCAGATTATTTTGTAAGGCTTCGATCTTCGACATTATCCGGCGTCTATCTTCAGACGTGAATGACTTCATATCTTTAATCGCACGCGATTTGAACTCGATCTCACAAATCACATGTCATCCTCTCGGATGTCATCGCCAAAGGTCGATGCGTCTTGAGACGTGATGCGGTTGTGGCGTGACCAGTACCAGTAGACGGGCAGGCCGAGCAGGATCAGGCCGAGGCCGACGAGCGCTTGTACGGGCGTCGTCAGGAGCGTGTTGATGAGCAGCCAGCCGGTGACGAGCAGGAAGAGGATGGGGACGACCGGGTAGCCCCACGCGCGGTAGGGGCGTTCGGCGTTGGGCAGGCGGCGGCGGAAGAGGAAGACGGAGGCCGTGACGAGGCCGTAGAAAATCCATGAGCCGAAGATGACGTAGTCGGTCAGCGTGTCGAACGAACCGGAGAGGGCGAGGAGTCCAGCCCAGCAGCCTTGCAGGACGAGCGCGCCGATGGGAACGTGGGTCTTCGGCGAGAGGCGCGCGAGGTTTTGGAAGAACAGGCGGTCGCGCGCCATCGCGTAGGGGACGCGCGCTCCCGTCAGGACCGAAGTGTGGAGCGTGCCGACGGAGGAGAAGAGCAGCGCGGCGGCGATCAGGCTGATGGCGAACGGGCCGAGAAACGTGCGCCCCACTTCCGACGCGACCGAAGAGGCGGCGGGCACGCTCGCCACCTCGGTCGGCGAGAGCGCGTAGAAGTAGGCGACGTTGACGAAGACGTAGAGCGAGATGATCGTGATCATGCCGCCGATGAGCGCGAGCGGAATGTTGCGTTGCGGGTTCTTCACCTCGCCCGCGACGAGCGTCAGGTTGTTCCAGCCGTCGTAGCCCCAGAGCGCGCCGAGCATGGCCGCGCCGAAGCCCGCGACCCCCGCGCGCGCGCCCGCGCCGACCCCCTCACAAGTGCCGCCCGCGTTCGCCATCGTGAAGTGCGGCCAGTCGCCGCCGCCCGCGAACAGCAGCGCGCCGATGCCGACGAACAGGACGAGCGCGATCTTCACGCCCGTCAAGACCGTCGCGATATGACCGCTGACCACGACCGCCGCGCAGTTGATGATGGTGACGACGGCGATGGCCGCGAGGGCGACCGCCTGTAGGTAGCCGAAGGGGAAGGCGAAGCCGCCGAGGTTGAGCGTGAAGAAGGTGGTGTTGAGCGCGCCACCGGTCAGTATGTTGAGGAAGATGGCGAAGGCGACAGCGACGGAGGCTTGCGAGCCGGTCTTGGCGATGAAGATTTGCATCCAGCCGTAGAGGAAGCCGAGCCGCGCGCCGTAAGCCTCGCGCACGAAGACATACTCGCCGCCCGCGCGCGGCATCATCGCGGCGAGTTCCGCGTAAGTGAGCGCGCCCGCGAGCGAGAGTATGCCCGCCGCGACCCAGACCGCCACCACCATGCCCGGCGTGCCGACGTTGCAGGTCATCACGCGCGCCTTCAAAAAGACGCCCGTGCCGATGACGTTGCCGATGACGATGGAGACGGCGGCGAGCAACGTCAGGCCGCGTATGAGTTTGACTTGGTGGGTTGCCGGATTTGACATGTCGCCTCGTGTGCTTCGATGAAAGAACCGCAATGCGCCGCTAAACGAAAACTCTGATGCCGGAATCATCCGGCACGGCTATGCCCTGCGTCGCGCCCTCGCCGCGCCGGTCAACTCTCCGGCGGCTTGCTCGCCCGTCACGACCGCGCCCTCCATGAAGCCCTGCCAGTCGGCGATGTGTTCACCGGCGAAGAGAACTTTGCCGTGCGGTCTTTGCAGCACGGGGCGGAGGGTGAACCACTGGCCGGGACGATAGACGGCGTATGCGCCCTGTGTGTAGCGGTCGCGCTGCCACGGCATGGATTGGATGGCGCGCGCGAGGCGCGGGGCGCGTGCGTCGAGCGGCAGGAGATCGCGCGTGATGATCTCCATGCGGCGCGCGTCGGACTGCGCGGCGAGCACGTCGGCCTTCTCGCCGATGGCGTAGCTGCACAGGATTCCCTGCGCGTGGCTTTGGTCGCGCGTGCTGTGAAAATAGTAGTGGGAGGTTACGTCGCTGACGAGCGAGAAATCTTCCGCGCCCCAGAAGCGTTCGTCGAAGAGGATTTGATTTTTGACGATGCGCGAGTATTGAAGTCGCTCGGCGGCGTCGCGTTGCGCGGCGGGGAGCGGCGGGTCAAACTTGATCCGGTCGAGCGTGCGCGCGGGGACCGTGCAGATGCAGGCGTCCACGTGGTAGAGCGCGCCGCCCTCCGCCCGCACCGTGACGCGCCCGCCGCGCTGGCGTATCTCGGCGACCGGCGTGCTTGTGCGGATGCGGTCTTCGCCGATGCGTTTGGCAAACTCTTCGACGAGGCGGGAGTTGCCGCCGACGATCTTGAAGTCCATCTCGTTGGCGGGACTCGACTCGAAATACTCGGACGCGGCGGCGTAGGCCGAGACGTGACGGATGGACTCGCCGAAGTCGGTGCTGTCTTGCAGGTCGCGCAGCAAGAGGTCGTCGGGTGTGAAGCCGATCTCTTCGAGCCACGTCCACCAGTCGAAGCGGTCGAGTTGTTCGCGCTTGCGCTGCGTGTAGCCTTGATAAGTTTTCTTGAACTTCTCTAAGGCGGCGTTGGCCTGCGGGGAGAAGTCCCAAGTGCCGGGGCGGGAGACGCGCCCGTCGCGCAGGAGCGACGCCTCGAAGCGATGATCCTTGAGCGTGATGTCGAAGTCGGCGCAGAGCGCGCGCATGCGTTCGTGACTCGCGCCGATCCACTCGCCGCCGAGTTCGCAGACCAGTTCACGGTTCTGGTCGAAGCGGAAAGAGTGGACGCGCCCGCCGCGCCGTTCTCTGGCTTCGAGCACGGTTACGTCCCAATTCGCGCGTCTCAAGGCATAGGCGGCGGCGAGGCCGGACAGACCCGCTCCGACGACGATGCACGAATGACGCGTGCGCCCGCGCGTCTGAGCCGACGCACTGTTGTTGAGCAGCAGCGGCGCGCCGAGCGCGGCCACGCCGAAAGTTTTGATGAAGTCGCGGCGGGTTGGACGATGTTTGGTGTCAGGCATGATTCTGTTGCTTAGCGTGGTTGCAGATGGCGAGAACCGTCATTCCTTCCGTGGAGAAATCTCAAGTCAGAGCGAGTAAACAACACTAATCCGAATTTTCTTTGCGGGCGTGTGAGGCTGCACGCGTGCTGTGCGCCTCTTGCACGCGGCGTAGTTCCTCACGAAAGTCTTCGCGGTCGCGCGTGGCTTGCGAGATGCGCCGGGTCTTTTCGTTGAGATAACGCTGGCCTTTGATGTCGGAGTTTTGGAGCGCGTCAGCCCACCCGCGAAGCTGCCTTGAGATATTTTCGGCCAGCAATTTCAAATTTGAAATTTCAGATTTGAGATCGTTGAAGGCGGGTAGTTGCTCGAACAGGCAAAGCATCGAACGCACTTCACCCGCCGAGCCACGCGCGATGTAAATGAATGTCAACATCTCCTGAGTTGTGCCGCGCTCATAACCTTCCGCGATATTGTTGGAGACGGAGACGGCGGCGCGCTCAATTTGATCGCGCAAACCGTATTGGCCTTTGAATTTCTCGCCGGACGTGAAGGCGTAGATTTGTACGCCCAACTTGATAGCTGCCTGCCAGACCGGAAGTTCCTCAAAGCGCGTGTACTTCATAAAGAACTCCTTTGCTTCAGCGTCTCAGTCTCGACAATTTCAACTTTGAGATGTGGCGTTTCAAATTTCAAATCTGAAATATGGAATTTGAAATTTCAAATTTGAAATGTCCTTAACATTATGTGTCTCGCCTGATCTGTCGTGCCTGCTTTCACCTTACCAAATATCGCCGGTTAATAAATCTTCGTAGGTGTCGCGGCGGCGGACGAGGTCAACTTTGCCTCCGGCGCGCACCATGCAGGCGGCGGGGAGCGGGCGACCGTTGTAGGGAAACGCCTGCGCGAGCGAGTATGCGCCGCTGTTGAGCAGCGCGAGGGCTTCGCCGGGGCGCACGTCTGCGGGGAGGTGTCGGTAGTCGGGCAGACGGCTCCCGCCCTCGATGTCGAAATACACGTCGCCGGAATCGCAGAGCGGCCCGGCGACTTTGTAGCTCGTGTCGTGCGGGGCGTCGGCGCGCGTGGCCGAGACGAGGTGGTAGTACCATTTATAAGTCGCCATCGAGAGCAGGAGGTTGAAGCCCGCGTCCGTCAGGAGCCACACGTCGCCCGTTTCGGGACGCCGCTTGATGTTGCGCACGGTCGTCAACACCAGTCCCGCGTCGGAGATGACGCTGCGACCGGGTTCGAGCAGGATCGTGATGCGATCCAGAAGGTGTTCGGCGTCGGCCTCGCGCGCCGACTCGCGTGCGACGCGGAGCGCGGCGGCGAGCACGTCTGCCGGTTCCAGACTCGCGCCGAGCATGTCGCGTTCGGCGGCGGGGAGTTCGTCGGCCTGCGAGCGGTCGCGCAGGTAGTTGACGGGGATGCCGCCGCCGAGGTTGATGTGTTCGAGCGTGTGGCCGGTGTCCCGGTGGAGCGCGACGAGGTGCTCCCACATCGTCTTGAAGGCTTCGGCGAAGGGTTCGACATCGGGCGTCTGCGAGCCGACGTGGATGTGTATGCCGCCGACGCGGATGAGTTCGGGGCTGGCGAGCGCGCGACGGAAGGCGGCTGGCACTTCCCCGGAGGTGATGCCGAACTTCGAGGTCAGCAGCGCGGTCTGCAAGCCGATGTGCGAGCGCGTGCCGATCTCGGGCACGAGGCGCAGAGTGATGTTGGCGCGCTTGCCCACGCGGCGCGCGGCGGCTTCGACGAGTTCTATCTCGTAGACGGAATCCACGTTGAGCGAGTAAATCCCGGCGCGGACGGCGTCGTCGAGTTCGTCGTCGGTCTTGCTCGTGCCGTTGAAGATGATCTGTTCGGGGCGGAATCCGGCGCGGAGCGCTTTGAAGAGTTCGCCGCCGCTGTTGACTTCGATGTCGATCCCTGCGTCGCGCACGGCGACAAGGACGGCCATGTTCGAGTTGGCTTTCGAGGCGTAGCAGAATTTGACGGGGCGGTCTACGCGCTCGGCGGCACGTCGCAGGCGGGCGATGTTGGCGCGGATGCGCGGCTCGGAGAAGACGTAGAGGGGCGAGCCGAATTCGCGTAGCAGTTCGAGAGCGTCCGCGCCGTTGACGTGGAGGCGACCGCCATCGCGCGCTTCCAGAAAGTCGGGGATCGTCCACGCAGGCGCGGGGGGCGCGGGCGTTCGTGTCGGCATGTTATAAAGACTCCTTGAATTTTTCCTCGGAGAGAAGATGCGTGCGAAGATAGACCGCTGCCGCAAGACGGTCAAGTGAGTGCGCCGGACGGAGTGTGGTTAATGGTTGACGAAGTTGATTGGCAAAGAGTGCGCCGCGATTTTCCGGTGACGGAGCGGCTGGCTTATTTGAACAGCGCGGGGGCGGGGCCTGTGTCGCGCGCGGCGTTCGAGGCGGCGACGGAGTTTTACCGTGAGACGTTGGAGTCGGGCGCGAACCGTTGGTTCGACTGGCTGGAACGGCGCGAGCGTGCGCGCGCCACCGTCGCGCGTCTGATCAACGCAGAGCCGGACGAGATCGCGTTCACGACCAACACCTCGACGGGGATGAACTTGATCATAGACGCGCTTGAGGGGCGCGGCGAAGTCATCTCGTGCGAGTTGGAGTTTCCGGTTTCGACCATCCCGTGGATGCACAGGGGCGTGCGTGTGAACCTGTTACCGGCGCGGGGCGGGGAACTCGCCGCCGGGGAGGTGTCGGCGGCGATGACGGAGCGCACGGGCGTGATCTGTCTGAGCCACGTGCAATACTCGAACGGGCTGCGCGCGCCGCTTGCAGAGATCGGCGCACGCAAGGAGGGGCACGCATTCGTCGTCAACGCGGCGCAGTCGGCGGGCGTTTTTCAGATCGACGTGAAGCGTATGAAGATCGACGCGCTCTGCTCGACGGGGCACAAGTGGATGCTGGCGGGCTACGGTTCGGGCTTCGTCTATCTGAGCCGCGCGCTGCTGGAGGCGACGCGCCCGCGCGCCGTCAGTTGGTTGAGCGTCGAAGAACCGTTTGCGATGAGGAACGACGAGTTTCGCGTGCGCGGCGACGCGGGCGCGCGCGCCGAGATGGGCTGCCCGCACTTCGCCGGAATCTTCTCGCTCGGCGCGGCAGCCGATTACCTGTTGCGGACAGGGACGGCGGAGATCGAACAACGCGCTCTCGCACTCAACCGCCGTTTGACGGAGCAACTCGCGTCGGCGGGCTGGCGCGTGCTCTCTCCCCTGCGCGACGAGGCGTGTCGTTCGGCGGAGACGCTCGTCGCGGCTGACGACCCGGCGCGGGTCGCGCGCCACCTCTCCGCGCGCGGCGTCACCATCTCGCAAAAACCGGAGGGCATCCGCGTCGCCACGCATTTCTTCAACGACGAGGAAGACATCGCACGTCTCATCGCCGCGCTCGACGAAATTCGTTGAGGAAACGTCGTAAACTTACATTCGCGCGCCGTTTTTGAGCGCACAACCTCTGACGGCGGCCTCAAAACCTCTGACGGAGCACCAAAACACGCGAATATTGGGTCGCAACACAAAACGGCGTCCTCAAAACACGTGACAGCGCACTAAAACACGCCACGACGAGAAAAAAACACGTGACGGCGGCTTCAAAACACAAAACGGCGTGCCGAAACACGCGACGGAGCACCAAAACACAAAACGGTGGCCTCAAAACAGGTGACGGCGCACCGAAACACGCAGTGTTGGGGTTAGAAGCTGTTTGAAAAGTACTTCTGTTGTCCCGTGCCTCGCGTAACTTTCAACGCTGATTGAGAAAGAATAGGAGCAAACACGATGAGCGCAGAACGACCGTTATTCATTCCCGTGATTCTGGGCACGCCGCGAAAGGGGCGCATGAGCGAACACGTGGCACAGTTCGTGTTCGGCCTGTTGGAAAAGCGCGCGGGCGTCGAAACCGGGTTGATTGACGTGCGCGCGCTCAACTTGCCGACGGACGACGCGGGGCAGTCGATCAAGGACGAGGGCTTCAGCAGTGCGTGCCAGCGCGCCGACGGTCTGGTCATCGTTACGCCCGAATACAATCATGGTTATCCGGGGTTGCTCAAACACGCGCTCGACACGAACCTCAAGGAATACATACACAAGGCCGTGGGCGTCTGCGGCGTCTCGGCGGGCGGCTTCGGCGGCACGCGCGTGATCGAAAACCTGCTGCCGGTGTTGCGTGAACTCGGACTCGTCGCCATCTTCGACGACGGCAACTTTTCAAAGGTGCAGAAGGTTTTCGACGAGTCGGGCGCGCTGCTCGACGAGTCGTACATCAAATACACGGAGAAGTTTCTGGACGAACTCGTCTGGATGTCGAAGACGCTCCGCTACGGGCGCGAAAACGTGGCGTACTAACTGAGGGATGAATAAGAATTGATCCATTGGTTCATCGGTTCATTGATTCAATGAAGAAATAGAAATATTGAATCATTGAATCAATGGATCAATGGATCAATTCTTAAATCTCCTGTCCCTCCCTCATCCCTTTCTTAGCAACCGTTGGGCGGTGAGCCGAATCAGAAGAGGTTAGCAAGCGAACTCACAGGGCTGTCAATGATCTCAACACACGACGCGGGCGCAAGCGGCAACGCCACTTATCTCAATCCCATCTACGGGCGCGACTTCCCGGACCCCTTCATTCTCAAGCACGGCGGCGAATACTGGGCTTACTGCACGGGCTTCTGGCGCGACGGGCGCGCTTTCGGTGTGCTCCATTCGACAGACCTCGTCCGCTGGCGCGAACTCGACGGCGCGCTCGCGCCGCTCCCCGGCGAACACCCCTGCTACTGGGCGCCCGAAGTCGTCTACGAAAACGGGCGTTTCCTGATGTACTACAGCGTCGGCAACGAGAAGTCGATGCACCTGCGCGTCGCCGTCGCGGAGCACCCGGCGGGGCCGTTCACAGACAGCGGCTACGAGTTGACCGACGCGGAGTTTGCCATTGACGCGCACGTCTTCGTGGACGCGGAGGGCACGCGCTGGCTCTTCTACGCGACCGATTTTCTCACGCACACGCACGTCGGCACGGGCACGGTCTGCGACCGGATGCTCGACCCCTTCACGCTCGCGGGCACGCCCCGCCCCGTGACGCGCGCGCGCTACGATTGGCAGGTTTACGACCCGGCGCGGAAAGAGAAGGGCGGCGTGCGCTGGCACACGGTCGAAGGGCCGTTCGTGCTGCGACGGAAAAATCTCTATTACCAGATGTTCAGCGGCGGCAACTGGCAGAACCTGACTTACGGCGTGAGCTACGCCGTGAGCGACCGCATCGCACGCGATGACGAGTGGGAGCAGGCGTCGGACGGAGAGCGCGTGCTGCCCATCCTGCGCACCGTGCCGGAGCGCATCGTCGGCCCCGGCCACAATTCGGTCGTGCGCGCGCCTGACAACCGGCAGTTGTTCTGCGTCTATCATCGTTGGGACGGCGAGCGCGGGCGCGTCCTCGCCATCGACCGGCTCGACTGGGTGGGCGAACGCATGACCGTGCTCGGCGCGACCGACACCCCGCAACCCGCGCCGCTCGCGCCGACCTTCGCGGGCTTTTCCGTCGAGCGCGCGGGCGATTTAGGCGAGGGCTGGACGTGCGTGGGCGGCGTGTGGAGCGTGCGCGGCGGCGAGGCGCGGCAGGAGTCGGCGGCGTCGGGCACGGCGTCGGCGCATTGCGCGGCGGGCGCATCGAGTTTCCTTGTCGAAGTCAGTCTCCGCGCGCACGAAGACGTGGGCGCGGGCGTCGCGGCAGGCGCGGGCGGCGTGTCGGGCGCGTTCGGCGTCACGCTGTCGAAAGACGGCGAGCGCGTCCTGCAATTTACGATTGAGCCGGGAGCGAACGAGGCGCGCGTGAGCCATCCGGCGACGGGCGGCAAGCGTGCGGAGACGCGCTTCGCGCTGCCCTCGGACTTCAAGGCGCGCGCCCTGCACCTGCTGCGCGCGGAGGTGGACGAGCGTTTCGCGACTATTTTTCTTGACGAAAGAGTCGTGCGCTGGCAAGGTACGCTGAACGTCGCGCCGGATCGGGTGGCGCTCGTCACGGAGGGCGCGGCGGCAGTCTTCAAAAGTTTCGAACTAACAACCGGGTGGGAAGAACTATTCATGCAGCCGGAGCGTCCGCTGGCCGAGCGCGGCTGGCAAAACTCCGGCGAAGGATGGAGTTTAAAAGATAACCTGCTGCGCTTCGACGACGCGGAAGGGCGTCACCGTTTGATCAACAGAGGGCCGTCGCTTGAGTCTTACGAACTGGTCGTCAACGCGCGGCTTGAGCGTGAGAGTTCGCGCGGCGAGGGCTGCTACGGTATCTGCCCCGCCTCCGGCGCGAAAGATTACGCTCCGCTGTTCACCGTCGAGCGCGACGAGGCGGGCGACCAATGGACGCTCGTCGCACGCAACCTGAAAACCGGTTCACTCGAAACCGGTTCACTCGAAAATGATTCACTCGAAACCGGTTCGATAGTGGAAAGCTGGCCGCTCCCCGCATCGTTCGACCCGTTCGTCATGCAACAATTTCGCTTCCGCAAACAACACGGGCGGCTCGCCATCGCGTGGGAGGCCACGCCGCTTGGCGACACCGTCGTCACCACGGAGGCCACCGGCGTCGGCCTCTACGCACACCGCGCCTCCGTCGCCTTCGACATGGTGCGGGTCACGAAGATTAGTAAATCGTGAATCGTAAATCGTAAATCGTGAATAGATAAAACTCGGTTCTTTCTATTCACGATTTACGATTCACGATTGACGGCCTTTAACTTATGAATGAATTGATACTGGGAACGAGGCCGGAGGATTTCATCTGGGCGAGCGGTGTGGAAGACACGTTTGTGCCGCAGGTGAAGGCGGGGCATCGCGCGCTCGACGAATATCAGTTGATGGGACACTACGAGCACTGGCGCGAAGACCTCTCGCTCGGGCGCGACCTCGGCGTGCGCGCGTTGCGTTGGGGCGTGCCGTGGTATCGCGTCGAGCCGGAGCCGGGCGTGTTCGATTGGCGTTGGGCTGACGAAGCGCTCACCTACATGATCGAGGAACTCGGCATCACGCCCATCGTCGATTTGATGCACTACGGCTGCCCCATGTGGTTGAAGAAGGAGTTCATCAGCAAGAACTACGTGCGCGCCGTCTCGAACTACGCCGCCGCCTTCGCGCGCCGCTACAAGGATTTGGTCAAGTGGTACACCCCTTTGAACGAGCCGATTGTCAACGCCCTGATGTGCGGCAAGCGTGGCTTGTGGCCGCCGTACCTGCGCGGCGACGGCGGCTACATCCGCGTCATGCTGCAACTCGTGCGCGGCATACAGGCCACGGTCGAAGCGATCAAGGAGATTGACCCGCTCTCGATCATGGTACACGTCGAAGCGACAGGCTTGAGCCGCGCCATCCGGCAGGATTTGGAGTCGCTCGCCGTGGAGGAACAGCGGCGCGGCTTTCTCGCCTACGATCTGCTCGTCGGGAGCATCACGCACGACCACCCGCTCTTCCCGTGGCTCATACGCAGCGGCGCGAACATCGACGCGCTCGACGAGATCGCGCGTCACAAAATCCCGCTCGACGTGCTCGGCATGAATTTCTACCCGCAGTGGTCAACGCAGCATCTCTACGTTGACCCGAAAGGGCGTCTCGCCTACCGCGCGCACGAAGAGGACGGCGCGGGCTTTGCCGCCGTCATCAACGATTATTACCAACGCTACCAAGCGCCCATCATCATCACCGAGACGAGCGCATTCGGCTCGGAAGAGTTGCGCGCGCGCTGGTTGAAGTCGTCCATCGAGTCGGTGAAATACCTGCGCAGCCAGCGCGTGCCCGTCGTCGGCTACACATGGTTTCCGATGTTCACGATGATCGACTGGCGTTACCGG
>Ga0307513_10004238_pt1 | contig 19180 bp, 10 predicted proteins | sample 15_EM_MG_FD_202174 | JGI IMG/M metagenome (GOLD analysis project Ga0307513, IMG submission 202174) | Populus trichocarpa ectomycorrhiza microbial communities from riparian zone in the Pacific Northwest, United States - 15_EM | ecosystem: Host-associated > Plants > Roots > Unclassified | place...
GAGGAGTTCATTGCGTTGAAACAACAATATCAACAACTCTCGATGAATTATGATGAGCTCCGTCAAATAGTCATGGAGATGAGATCAAAGATGGGTGACGATACTTGTGCAGCTTCTTTTTGGCCGTATGGTCCTGGGAACAACCAGCCTCCTCCTCCTCCTCCTCCTCCAGCTCCGCCGCTATTCTAGTTTAATTTTGTTTTTTAAACACATTAAATTTGTAATGAATATTATTTAACATTACTTTTATATTTTTAATGTTTAATCCATTGTTATTTGTTTATTAAGGTTTTTTACTATTAATAAAATTATTTTTTATATATATTTTAAATACATACCGACGGATATACCGACGGATAATATCCGTCGGTATTTCACAGAGAGTTGCCAAACAATTACCAGCCATGCCATAATTACCGACGGAATATATCCGTCGGTGATTACATCCAGACGGATTTACCGACGGATAATATCCGTCGGTATTTCACAGAGAGTTGCAACACAATTACCACCGATGCCATAATAACCGACGGAATATACGTCGGTAAGTCCGTCGGTACTTACTGTTGAAATTCCAGACGGATTTATTCCGTCGGTAATGTTCCCACGAGAAATTTTTTTTTTGGTGCGCGTGTATCCGTCTGTAAGACTGTCGGTGTTCCGTCGGTGAGTGTTTTTTTTTATTTGCGACAGACTTAGCGACGAAAATGGGTTTTACCGATGACTGGTATACCGACGGACGTGTTCCGTCGGTGAGGCCGTCGGTAATTATGTTACCGACGGAGTTCATTACTTTCACCGACGGAATTATTCCGTCGGTAAAACTGGTTAAAAGTGTAGTGTACACATTCCCATTTCACAGGAGAGAAAAGGAAAAGTGACCTAAAGATTAGTAGAACTCAAGTTCACCTCCTTGTTTTTGTGCATAACACACTTTGAGTAGCCTAGCTAGCAACCGAAAGAGCGGCTGTTTCTGGGTATGTACTTGCTATGGATTTGGCTATGGAATTAGAAGATGATTTGTTCCTTGCAGACTTAATCAAGCAAATATCTCTTTTAATCATGGATGACGATAATGATGAGGACCCTGTTGCTATTTGCCCTTCAGTTTCTTTGCAGGTTCTTCACAATATCCAACCTCTCATTTCATGCAAAATTAACCATTTCAAGTACTTTTATAGTAGATAACTAGAGCTGTGCTGAAGTATTGATCGATTAGGATTTACTATTAACCTTTGCAGAGTGGAAACAATATTCAAATTACAGCACCATCTCAATTCATGTATGAGCAAAATTGCAGAAGAGAAAGCTGCAAAGGAACAGGAGTTTCTATCCCCAAGTCTTCACAGCCAAGAAGGAAACACAGACGAAGATACAGCCAAAGTCATATAATAGGCATAATAATACGAAAGTGGTTTCTCATATATCATACAACAATTCTTTTAAGTCCACGAAAGGTTAAATTAAGGCCATCCACGTATCCTCCTCACGAAATGCATGATTAATCAATAATTTCTACTTCTAATCTTATTGCCAACAAGGGCTTCGAGCAAGGATATATGACAGATAGACTAAATGACTCCATTACTCAACTATTCCTAAATTATTTACTAGGTCTTAATTAGAAGTAGAGATTTTCATGAATAGTTAATTCGAGTTTGAATTTATAATTATAATTAACTCAAGTTTTTATATTTTATTTATTTATGGATATTATAAATATTCACAGGCTAAACATATAATTTTTTTTATTTTTCAATAATCCTAAAAAAAATAAGGAAGGATGATATAATTAAAAAAAAATATCAAGCAAAAATCAATTCATGCTCTAACAAGAAATAACATCGGGTCAACTGAAGAATTTTAAAGTTTGAAATGGATATGCATCTTCACATAGTGGAGAATATGTTGAACAACAAATTTTGGACATGAAATGAGGTAAAATTTAGTTACATTTCCGGCAGTAGCTATACATAATTCAACCTCAATAACACGAAGTAACCGCACATATGCAGGGACCAATTTTGATTACAACATGACAGAATCCATCAACATATCAGTATCAAACGGATTGAAATTTATAAAAAAAAAAATTGGCGCAAAGATATATATACGGTTTAAATAGTTTTTAATTAAAAATCTCGACCCAAAATTTAACTTGTAATATCTATTCATTTGATTTTTTAATTTATTATAATTTATATTAATTTTAATGAATTGAGTAATGTTATACAATGCAAATATTATAAATAAGATATTTTTTAACACCCTTAATTAGAAGGTTACCAAAGGATTGCATTTGTACCTCTTCAATAAAGGAAACGTGTGTTTGTTATAGAGTATTAACTGTATAGGATAGGATAAGATTGTTACTAATTGGCTAAATCAATTTGATTGATTATTTAATTTTTGCAAACTACAACTGAGTCATTCAATTTAAGCTCTTTTAACTCACTGCACAAGTCCTTTCTTTTTGGAGGGGGGGGGGGGGGATAAATCAATATTTACAGTTGGAGGTGAAGATCTTTAAGAGACGTACAGAAAACTGAAGTGAATCTATAGTAATCTTCTTGTGCTACTTTCTTTCTTGCAACTTGCAATCCAACCTAGCTCAAAAGATAATATGATGCAATTTGTCTGTTATTGCTATATCGGATTCAACTGAATCCTTAGTGGCAAGCTGTCTAAGGTGGAGGATGAACTATCAAAGTTTCATGATACATGACATGTTAGAGTCATCCTGTCTTTCTCTTCTTTTAGAGTTTGATCATTATGTTTCTCATGGATCGAGCCATTTATTTAACTAAAATTTTGACAGAGAAGATAGATATACTATAAAAATGTCTTTCAAGGTGCTTCGACCATTTTTGTCGCGTGTCTGAATTCTAAACGTTTTCCATAATTTTTACCTTCAACACAATAGGGGCGGAACTAGAAATTCTAAGTTTCGAGATCAAGATATTAGATATAAGTTAAAAATTAAAATCAAAGTTCACTTCAATAAACTTAATAGATAAAAGAATAAAATTCTTAATTTTTTATATATTATATTTTATTACATTCCAATAAATACTAAAAATTAAATATGTTTAATATAAACATAAAAAAAAAAATATTTAAACTAAGTCATCATTGATTAGAATTCATCCATAATCATATATATTTCAAGTTCATATCAATCTATTTTTCTAAGTTATCAGCAATAAAAGATTAATATCAACTAAATTGTCAGCATGAAAATTATAATTCATTTTGCTACGAAGCCTTGTCTTCACCAATTTCATTATAGAGAAAACTTGTTCTATAGTTGCCATAGATACTAGAAGATTTAAGATTAGTCGAATTAATCTATCAATTAAATGATAGATTTCTTATCTTTTAGAAGTTGTCATTGCTTTACACAACTCAGAAAGGGCAATTAATTTCTGAAACTTTAGATATTTCATACATTAAGCTCATAATATTGCGATTGAAATGATGTGGATCAGCCCACAAACACTAGCAATAACCCATTACTTGTTCTAAATGGGCCAATGACTTGGTCCAAGATAAAAGCATTGATTTTGAAGGTTTTAACCAAGTTAGATTTGAAAAGTTCATTGGAGTATCAAGAGGAGTATCAAGAGGAGGCCTAGTACATCTTATTCATGTGCAAAAGGAGCTCAATCCAACCTTGTTTGGGCCATGAGATTTGGGCAACAAGGCTGTCAATTGGTCAGCCTTGTGTTTATGATGTTTTTATGTGTTTTGTGAATTCCTAATTAGTTTTGGACTTCCTATTATCTATGGGAACATTATTTATTTCCATTAAATATTAGGATTTTTTATTTTGTTTATTTTCTTGTTAGGTGAGGAGAAAACACAATAAATGAAATAAAAGAATCCTACTACAACTTGAAAACAACATGGGTGATTACCTTTTCCTTTAGTTTATAGGATTAAGGAGCTGCATAGAAGGCTATAAATAAGCCTTGAATTAGTTTTGTAATATTTTTTTTTCATTCTCTTCTTCCCACAGCAGAACATGGATTTAATATTATAGGCTATATTTTATTTTGTTAGCTACAACTCAAGGCTTGTTTGGATTTAATTAATACTTTGTTTTCAGCTAGGATCCAAGGCTTGCTGGGATCAGGTTATGGGCTTTTTTGTTTAAAGTTTTTGGGTCAGTTTTGTAAGTAGGTCAAATCAGTCCACTAGGGTAGATCCATTAGGATTAATTTTTCAAGAACTATTTAAACTCATGTAACCTAAATATCATTGGCCATTGATGAATAATACTTTTGAATTTTTCAGTTTTAACTTGTGAGAATGATTCTTGCATTCTTCAGTTCTTGAACGAACTAAATCTGACTCCTAAAAGATTAACTTGTTTCATGATGTCATTCTACTTAATTCCAATAGTGTTTGTGCCTTGGGGCAGGTTTCTATTGTGTCATACTCCTATCAGATTTATTTTGATTTTCTAGGATCAGATCTCAATATTAATTATGGGTTGCGTGACCAGGTAATCACAAGATTTGCATCAGTTGGTATTAGAGCTAGGCTCCGAAACAAGGTCATATCCTTCTGTTTTTTTTCGTTTTCTTAGTGTTCCTTTAAGTTTTTCAGTATTTGTGTCATTGTTCTTTGTGTCTACAACATCTAAGCAAAAAGTAATAATTTTATTTCATCTTGTTATTGTCTCTAATCATATCAGTAGCATAAAAAAAGAGATTAGATGAAATTTGAAAGTTGATTCAATTATATCGCAGAAACACAACTCTTAGTGAACCATAACCTAACCACCTCATAACCAATTGAAACTTCATATTCTGTGTACTAGGGGTAAGATCACACAATATGTTAAATTTGGGCTTATTTTGATATCGTTTGCTTGATGTTTTAATTCGAGATTTAATTTTACAGCAGAAATACAACTCTTAGTGAACCATAAGCAAACCACCTCAAAATCAATTAAAACTTTATATTTTGTCTATTGAGGGTGATATCGCACTATATATTAAATTCATAGCATCATTCTATTTCATTCCAATAGTGTTGGTGCCTTGGGATATATTTTCATTGTGTCACACTCTTATCAGACTTATTTCAGGTTTCCAGGATCAAATCTCAATCTTGATTATAGGTTGTGTGACCATATGATCATGAGGTTTGCATCAAGGACTTTCATTGAGTTTCTCAAACTCAAGAGTTATTCCATCAAGATTTTGGGAAGGAGTAGCCATGTTCGAAGTAGTAACTACAACAAATGCATTGTTTTCCAGGAAATTGGTGTCTGTTTTGTTTTTTTAAAAAAAGTCTAGAATTCTTTGTTTTAACATCTCTACTTTAAAACTTAATTCAATACAGAGTAAACCAAAAAAACATCATCACTATTAGTTCAAGAATTAATCTTGTAGATTAACCAAAATTAAAATAAAACTAATACATTGGATACTTGATAATTGTTTGTCTAATTGGTATCATTAAACATTCAAGTAATTAAAGCCCTAAGAAATTTAATTTTATACAATTCAAAAAAATTCATCAAAACCTCAAATGAAAAACTAGAAGTTTTATTTTTTCAGGGACCAACATATATAGACATAAGTTTAAAAAAAACATTCAATGTCCATTTGAATAATCTCAATAATCATAAGTAAATGTAGTTTTTTTTTCTAGGATCAGAAATGCATTTTTTTAATTTTATTATGAAAGAACATAATATATTACATTCTATTAACATATTTGATACAAACATATAAAAATAAAGCATAAAAGTGAAATAAGTACTTTCACATCTTATAGCTTTAAAGACAAAATTATTTAATTCATAAAAAGTCATCAAAACTTTAATACAAAATTACAAAATATAAAATTTAATTCTGAGAAAGAGAAGCACCTTAAATTCTTGTTTGGTTTTGCATTTATCAATAACAAAGTGTTAAAAAAATGAAGACTTTAGCTTTCTTGCTCCATATAGTACAAGTGGAAAAAAAAAATCAAAGCACAGACCAACCTGACTACCATCACCATGAGAAAAACAAAATATAGGTGCAGAGAAATGGAAATAATTGAGAGAATAAGAGACATAAGAGACATAAGATATATCTTTTTTAATTTATAATTATGGATTGGACTATTATTTTTATTTTATCTAACAATGTTCTAGGTTTAAATTTTTTATTAGTGTACTTCCTATTACATTTCTTTAAGTTAACAAAAACATACTTATATCTTTAGAAGATAAAATTAAAAAATTATAGGGTGCAAAGTAATGAAAATTGGACCTATATTACATGGGTATTAAAATAAATCTTGAATCCTGAAGGTGTCATGTCACCTACAGCCAATGTTGTAGGTCCACCCTTGAATACAATAATCAACATTGTTACCCTTGAATACAATAATCAACATTGTTTTATGTCATCCTTAAGTCTTTTTTTTCTTTGACATCTCATGTTTCACACGCATGTTCTCATGTTTCACACGCATGTACTCCATGGTCGAGCATTGTTTTTTAATTTTCATTTCTATTTTAGATTTCACTTTCATTTGCCAAAGCTTGTAACACAATATCCATAGGTTTTTTACTTGAAAAAGAGCCCAAGTTACTAGGTTAATTTATAAGTTACTAGGTGTAATATTTTATTAAAATGATAACATTTTGCTTTTTCTTGGCTATTAATCTAGTCGTATTTGAGCTAGGTTTGACTGGTTAATTGGGTTACTAAAAAATTAACTAGATCGAATAAGTTTGATCAAGTTAATATCTTATCCAATTCAACTAGTAATCGATCTAGATCAAGCTCTAAACCTTGAATTTTTCAAGTTAACACACTAGATTGAACCAAGTTTAACACCTATATCATTAACATGTCACATTGTATTCTATTTTCTTGATGGTTACTCTCTGTATGGTTAGAACTTAATTAGAACCAAAACTTGTTAGATTAGATGGCTAACTAGCTAATACTTAGTATTGTCCACAACGAACAATTCTTTTATCTTATTCTAATATGTTCAAGACCTTAACAATTAAGTGAAAATATTAAAGATACCCATTTATGGAATCTTTACTTTGATTTATTTAAATAAATAAATATTATGATTTCTAATTTTTATTAGTGTATTCAAAATCTAGTACTTGCCAACTTGCATAATTGTAACTAGTTTTGTCACCCGAACTATGTTGTGGGTAGAATTTTGTAACACCCTCACAACATAATTCATATGCGGGCACATAAGATAACCTATAATAAAACTTGAAAAAATTCTTTTTTTTTCCCATAACCTCAGGTGTGCTTATATCTACCCGATATCATTATCCATAACCATCCATAATTATTTCCAAATCAAACTATCATAAAACATTTTACAATACAATCCTATAGTTGAAGGACTTAAAATAGTAAAACATTATAATATCATAATAATAATTATAAGAATGAATCTATCATTATTATTACAGCTTTACCATAATCCTTAAAGATTCAACAATTATGTTTATTACATTATCTTAAGAACTAACTTGGATATCATAAAATGTAGAAATCCTATAGCTAAATAGAAATTGATAAAATCCTACAGCAAAATAGTTTATCATGCCAGTCTAGTTTTGAGAAGCACATGAGAAATCTGTAAAAAAAACAAGCATATTAAGAATTTAGAATAAATATTATATCATCACATCACGACATTAACAAATCATGAATTTATTAAATTTACTTTTACAATTTTCATAGATTCCATTGTTATATCCTTTATCATAATCATTTCCTCTACTAACAATTAGTAGAAGTATTACACTAAATCAAAACCTTTTACTTTAACAATTAACATATAAGCCTCAAATCTCTAGGTTGGGCTAACATTTTTTTTTTTTTTGTATAACATTATATCCAAAATGATGATTTCCACACAAAGATACCAAAAGGGTAAACTTAACAGTAAAAGTCATCATTTCCACCCTTTGTAAACCTCATTTAAAGTTTCATTAATATAAAGAACAACCAATCATTCGTTTCACTTAGCTTCCACATTAAAGATGTATGTCCAACACCTTCTTAGATTCCACTCATGTGGTTGACTATAAATTACCCACTACCCCTACACTTGTGGCCGGTACATTAATTTTATGATCAAGTCTCTATTTTCTCATGGCTGACTTGATGTTAACAAATTTGGAGCCCACTCTTATGACCGACTCCCATGCATAAAATTGCATTCAACATGACCTCCAAGGGACCTTAACCCTAGCCCCGCACATGTGGCTTACTATCATGCCCATAAACCATGTGTACTTGTTTTCCCAATTCAAGATTCACAAGATAAGCCTTACTTATGGGGTTGGCTTTTTTATACTATAACTCAAACATTTTAAAACAACACTTATCAATCTAAGCCCCAACTCAAATGGATGGTGATGCGAACCTCGTGATCACGTGGTCACGTAACTCACAATTAAGATTGAGATCTGATCCTGAAAAAATAAAATAGGTCTGATAAAAGTGTGACACAATGGAAACCTGCCCCAAGGCACCAACACTACTGGAATGAAGTAGAATGATGTCACGAAGCCAGTTAATCTTCGATAAGTTAGATTTAGTTCATTCAAGAATTGAAGAATGCAAGAATCACTTTCACTCGTTAAAACAAAAAAATTCAGAAGTGACATTCATTAATGGCTGCTGAAATTTAGGTTACACGTGTTTAAATAGTTCTGAAAAATTAACCCTAATGAATCTATCCTTGTAGGCTGAACTGACCCAAAAACCCTAAACTAAAAAACCCATAACCTAATCCAAACAAGCCTTGGATCCTAACTGAAAATAAAGTATTAATTAAGCTCAAACAAGCCTTGGGCTGTAGCTAACAAAAATAAAGATAAAGCCCATAAGTCTTAAGTCTTTACCTGCTCAATGATCCTAGAAACCAATATGTCATTAAATACTATCAACCCTTATTTTCTTGTGTAGCTAGGATGAGTAATGAGCCCTTATTTTCTTATATAGCTAGGATGAGTAAGGAATCCTTGCAAGAAAAGGATTCTGAAACATTAATGAATCCTTGTTACACTTGAAAACTATATTGCAGCCCATTAAAGATCCTTGTAGAACTAGGAGATTTCCAAAACAAGCTGTCACATCCTTGTAGGAAAATAATCCTTGCCAAATAGGAAGTCCATAAGTCAAAAGGTAGTAAATAACAAAATTCGTACAGCCTATTCTGACCAATATCACAAGTCCTTCCCGAGCTCCGATTTACCTGAAAGTTTTCCTAATATAGACAAATACCTCTGGAATCTTCTGATAAAGTTTCAGTTTGATCCAACGTTTGAATTTGGAGTTATACTCAATATCATAAAATTGGATGGTAGGATTTTTTACCCTAAAATCTAAATCTAACCTTACTTGGATCATATCAGATGGGCTTCATGCATACAACATGATGCAATCATATTATTTGATAGTTTTACCCATATTTACCTAGTATTTTGTCCATGTTTTATATATAAAATGCCTTGATAATCTTTGTTTTATGTTTTAAAGGCACTTTTGGATGTAAGATTCGAAAAGGAGTAAATTGAAGATAAAATTCAGACCATGTTTCAATTTGTGTCGAATATTGGCAGATTTAACCTCTGATCGATGTTTTATGCAGAACTTGAGTTGTAGAGGTCGAAATGAAGTGATTCTAGTGGAATTAAAAAGCTAACATCCATAAATTTCTATACATATATGGAAAGAAAAATAAAAAAGAAAGGGGATGGAAATCACAGCCTTCAAAGACAAGTCTCACATTCTATCAATTTTGACCCTCGACCATTCTGACTTGAATATCTTGAGTTATAGAAGTTCATTTGATGCAAAATTAATTTGTTTGGATTCCTAACTCAAAGACCTATCAATCTACCAAGTTTTAGCATAAAAAGACTTCATATAAGAGATATATGAGTTTTCTAAGACAACTCATAAATTATGTCAATAGACAGGTTTTATGAAGAAACAGCCTTCAAGGTTTCTATATACTTCTAAAAGCATCCAAACTGACATGGCAATTATTTCTTCGTATGGAAAAGGTCTTTAATTGGGCAAGTTAACTTCTCTAAGTACAAAATTCAAAGATTGAAGATTTTATGCAAGACTATTGTTTCTTCTTTTTAGGAAAATAGTTATTATACTACTTAAATGTAGATTGTATACTTTGGAAGGGACTATTTTTTATTTTTTATTAAGGATACAAACAAATTGGAGGGATGTGAGGATTAGGGTTTCCTATCAAATAAAAAGAGAGAGAGAGAGAGAGAGAAAGAGAAAGGGCGACCAGAAAGAAGAAGAATATACCCGAAATTATGTTCTCATTTTTTCTCTTCATTAGTTTTTCAATAGACATGTAAGGCTAAGTTATTTTTCTTGGTTGAAAGGATATAGAAACCTTCGGATTTCAAAAACTATGAGATCTAATCTATCTTTTCTTTTTAGTTTATATGATAAGTATGAATGTTTTCTTATGCTTATTTCCTATGATTATTTAGTTTGATTGTTAGAGTGGACTCTAAATTATTATTCTAAACCAATCTAATGCTAAGTTTGCTATCAAAATCGGAGTTGTGATATCTAAACTTGTGGAGCGACTAAGTTTAATAATTATAGCGGATTTATATTGTTAATCTTAGGGAAAATATTCAACTAAAATGAACATAGATTGTAGACAGTTATGTTATCTAGATTTATCAACCTATCTAGTTCTTAAGGCTGCCATTGAATTAAATTACTAGAGCGAACACTATGATTGTTTAATGGTTAGGGTTAGTTACACTATGGATCGGTTAACTAATTAATATTAAGGAAAAATAGATATTCAGAAAATAAATTGATGTATCGTTTCAATGATCAGTTTTGATTTTTGTAGGTGGATGTTTACTTGAGACTAAGTTTTTTCTCTTGATAAGTTTCAGATTTATTTAAATTAGTTTGATTATTTTTTTCTGTTTAATATGGCATAGCCTAGATAACCCCAAACCCTCCCCTAATTTGAATCATCTAGCATAAAGATCTGGATTAGATTTTTCTCGTGGGATCGACCCTTTACTTGCTTTATTACTATCTTGTTTGTTTAAGCTAGGGTAATTAATTTATGTGACCGTGACATCGCAACAAATTTTGGTGTCGTTGTCGGGGATGTGATTATAGTTAATTCTTGTGTTGTGATTGTTATTTATTTTGTTCAAATAAAAAACGAAAAAAAAAAGAAACAAAAAACAAAAACAGAGTTGCAATACTGTTCAAAATGGAATTTTTGGAGGAATTAGGCTTCGACATTTAGTTTCCTAAAGGAAAACAATGGTCTGAGAAAAATTAGTGGCTTTTAGCCACTAGCCCCACCCTCTCGAGGCCAAATTCTACTGTTTTCTAGGCTTTTTAGGTATTTTTGTGTTAAAGTATTGGATTTTCATTTGTTTTCACTACTTTAAATATCTATTATGAGTGATTTATTTTTAGTTTATTTGAGTTTTCTTGACTATTTATGCTTGCAACTTGATCTATTGACCAAGGACAAGTGCAAGTAGATCTCGAAACAGAAAACACTTTACACAGGTTACAAAAAAAGCTTGCATCAACACCATGGTTATTACACGACAACAGACACTCAAGGAGCTCATTGCTCCCAACGTGGAGAATCAACCATTTTGCATAAAATCGATAACAACGCCAACTTCAAGCTCAAGTTTGGGTTTATACACCTACTGTTAATATTCCCGGAGAAGACCCTCATACTCATCTCAAGGAGTTCCACATGGTTTGTGTTGGTATAAAACCACTTGAAGTTGATGAAGAACAAGTTAAGTTGAAAGCTTTCCCTTTCTCTTTAAAAGGGGTAGCAAAAGCATGACTTTTCTCCATTCTTTCTAGTTCCATCGGAACTTGGAATGGCATGAAGAAGATTTTCCTAGAGAAGTATTTCCCAGCATATTGAGTTGCCAACATAAGTAAAGAAATATATGGGATTCGGCAAAACACTCTTTAAGTATTGGGAAAGATTTAAGTAGTTATGCATTTAATGTCTTCATCATCAAATACCTGATCAACTACTCATTCAATACTTCTACAAATGACTGATGCCTACTGACCATAGTATCATTAATGCGGGAAGTGGAGGGGCATTAGTAGATAAAACATCAGAGTATGCATGCCAATTGATCTCAAATATGACAGCCAACTCAAAACAATTTTGCATGCGTGGAGACTTCCCAAGCAAACGAGTAAATAAGGTAAGTATTGATAACCTTGAGAATAATGTTAATGATCCTACTTCTCTTGTGCTTTCTTTGGCTTATGGAAATGTACAACAAGTGAAAGTTTATAGCATATGCTCGTTACAAGGCCATGCTTAAGATATGTGCCCCACAATGTAAGAAGATTACATTGAACAAGCTAATGCAATTGATGGAGCATTTAATGGCCAGCCCCAGGGTAAATATAATCATTTTTCTAACAAGTACAAATGGAGAAATCACCCGAACTTACACGATGAGAACCTACCTCAACAAGGCAATCAAGGCCAACAATTCCACCGCCATATTTTCAGCCCCAGCAGAATTATCAAGCGAGATAACCACCTGCATTTATAAATTCTAATGTTATAGGGTCATCAAGTGATGATCTTCATGGGATGATAAAAACCATAGCTTTTAACACAATGACTTTACAATAAAATATCATGTCTTTTCAACAGGAAATAAGATCAAGTATTCACAATTTAGAGAAGCAAATGGGGCAAGTAGCTTTAAGTGTAGGGAAATTAGAAGCACAAATCAATGAAAAATTGTCCTCCCAAGCATTGAATCCAAAAGAGAATGTTAGTGCGATCACACTACAAAGTGGGAAAGAATATGAAGAGCAAAGGTCAAAACAAATTGAAATGGAGAAAGAATAGGAGATAGAAATTGAACTGAGCATAAAGAAGAAACAACATTTTCTTTCACAAACTGAAACAACCACCATTACTCCAAAGGTAAGTCCAAACTTAATGAATTCCAATTTCAAGAAAATCCCTCCCTTTCCTTTGAAACTTCTAGGTTCAAGAAATATGACAAAGAAAAAGGGGTTTTCAAGGTTTTCAAGAAAGTGAAACTCAACATTCCTTTTATTGATGTTATTAAGCAAATTTCCAAATGTGCCAAATTCTTGAAGGAGTTGTGTACTACTGACACGATCAAAGAGTTGATGTCTTATCCCAAGTGCAGGAGAGTCAAAGTAATAAATAACTCGGCAAGACCGGGGTCGATCCATAGGGAGGTCAAATATATAAATTACAAATAAAAAAAAAGATTTGAAGAGAATAATAACAGAAAAAGAGTTGAAGAGAGTTTTGGGATGTGAAATTGATGTAAAGAAATAGTTGTCAAGTTTAGAGGATTCACTAATGGTATTTTAAATAAGTATAATATAAACTCTTTTTAATACTTAACTGGAAACCACACACAAAGGAGGTTCTAATCGGATGATTTATCATTAATAGCTCATTATGAATTATTAACATGATCATATTAATTATCTTATTTAAGTAACACCAATACTTATAAATATTATCAGGTATTCATGATGTTAACTTATGTTAACAACAAATCAAGTTCTTCTCATAACAACGGTGTCGGTTAACATGGTCGAAGACTATGAAGGATCAAGCATTTGTTGTACCAAGGGTTATACAACACAAATCTAGATTAACCATTTAACAAGCAAGGTATTAAGAATTGGTAAGATAAAAATGATAGGACATGTTAATAGCAAACTTTCTTGAATATAAGCATTGAAGTCCATGTTGAGTTTATACTATACGTATTCTAACACCATTAGTGAAACCGTTTCACCTTGACATAATAAACTTAGCTAAACATTATGAAGAAGAGAAACATGAATAAGCAAGATAAGAACATGGTTATGATATAAGTTAACGAAGTATACGAAAGGAAATGAAAAACATAAATAATAGATTAATATAACATGAAAGAAAACTTAAACATTACAAAGAGAGAAAGCAAGAAAATGATCTTGATCTGAAAACCAAGATGCCTCAATGTATGGAAAATGCCTCCTTTTATAGGCTAAAAAGACTATTCATTTGGTAATTAATTATTAATTAGTGACCAACTATTGACTTGGTGGATAGCCCTCAAGTTTTTGTCTGGATGAAATGTCAACACCTAATGCCCTAAGACCAACTGGTCTGGGAGTCATTAGCCAAAAGCTCGTTACATGGGTTAAAGATGCATTGTGTTTTAAGTTATATGTATATATATTTAAAAAAAAAAGATAATAATCCCAACCCAAGGAAGTTAACCTTAAACATTAAAACAAAATTTTGTTTTCTTCCAAGTAAAGCCCCATAACTATGTGTTGATATATTGAGCACTAAAGGAAGGTTTATTAATATCTTGTTTAAGAAGTATGAAGCATATATATAAATTTAATGAGAGTTTGTTTATTTGGATAGATTAATGGAAGTTGAATGATGAATGTCTGGCTTTTGAATGTCGCAAATTGTTTTAACGCTTTGATTACTAAGGACTAGTAATAAGCTGGTTAGGGGTATGATTAGTACTTAAAAGTGCATTTTCATTAAGGTTTTATATCATCATATTGCACTTAAAGTATCATTAAATTCCCTAACTTGAGCATGTTTTATAATAACAAGTCTGATAATATAAGATATCTTTTATTTATGGTAAATGCTCATTTCAAATGTAGGCATGTTTCATAATTCAAAGGATTGATTGATTTGTTTAACTATTGAAATTGAGAAGACAAAGAGAGGGCGAAGCTTGGAAAAGAGATGCTGGTTCAATTCAAACTGAAACACCATTCGGTTAGTGGATCATAACTGGAGCTGTAGAATTTAGATTTAGGTCTGATTTATATGGATAGAAAGCTAAGACATAGACCTAAAACTTTCATGAAGAGACCAAGATTCAAAAGAACCGTTTTAAAGTTCAAATTGTAGCAACAACAGAGAAGTCAGAATCTGTCCTGCAGCCCAGATATTGTTTAGTATTCAGCCCATATCTCGAGTTCTAGAAGTCCAAATGACCTCATTCTTATTTTATTGGAAAGCTGAGACAATTTCCCAGAATGTTCATGAAGACTATCTGTTCAAATTCTGATGTTAGCAATGACGTTTTCTATAGACAAGAAGATAAGGATTGTTACCAAGTCAAGAGGTGGCCACCCACTCAATAATTAGTCATCAAATCAATAGTTTTGAATTTTTGCCTATAAAATGAGGCATTTGCCATGCATTTAGGCATCTTGGTTGTTCAGATCAAGATCTTACTCTTACTCTCTTTCTTTGTATTTTGTAATGTTCAAGTTTTATTCCATGTTATATTTTCCTTAATCTCTTGTTTATGTTTTTCATTTCCTTTACTATACTTATATAATTATGTTCTTATCTTGTTTATCTATGTTTCTCTTATTCATAATGTTCAGCTAAGTTTATTATGTCAAGGTGAAAAGGTTACACTAATGGTGTAAGAATAAGTATAGTATAAACTCAACATGGACTTTAATGTTTGATACTAACATATTTTGTATTTATTATCTTACTCACTCTTAATACCTTGCTTGTTAAATGGTTAATCTAGATTTGTGTTGAACAACCCTTGGTACAACAAATACTTGACACTTTCATAACCCAACTGTATGGTACAACCGACACTTGTGCTATGAAAGGAACTTGATTTGTTGTTAACATAAGTTATCACCATGAATACCTGACCACATTTACAAGTGTTGACATTACTCAAATAAGATAATTAATATAATCATATTAATAATTTATAATCTGATTGGAACATCCTTTGTGTGTGGTTTCCAGTTGAGTAATAAAAAGAGATTATATTATACTTATTTGAAATATCATTAGTGGATCCTCTAACCTTGACAATTATATTATCCTTGTTTAATCCTTACATCAATATCACATCTCAAAAGTTCTCTTCAACTCCTTTTCATTTATTGTTTATAATTTTATATAGTTCACCTCCCTGTGGTTCGACCCCAGTCTTGCCGGGTTATTTATTACTTCGACACTCCTGCACTTGGGATAAGACATCAATTTAGTTTCCTTCCTAGATTAGGAGAATCATTAATTAATCCTTCCTAGTTTAGGAAATCAGATCTGGCAACCCTTTGATCAATACAAATTGGGCTCTTTTTGGACTTGGATTAGATAAATTAGAGGTTGTCCTTCATGCTCCCTAGGTGTCCCAAGCTCCTAGGTCCATCTTGCTCCATATATTCTGAACAAGCCCATTCAATGCCTCTTTAAGATTTTTTATCATTGCTCATGTAATTGGCCCACTTGGTACCTCCAATGAGTCGTTGGCATGATTAAGCTTGGTGTTGGGCTGATCCGCATCATCTCTCTTATTTCCTCTCTCCTCTCTCCTCTTTTCCTTTCCTCCTACATGATCAAATTTGGAATCCTTGCATCTAATTATGTCTTAGCTTTGTTTTCTTCTTGATTAGGTTGGTTCCTTGAACGATTTCAGTCCAATTTCTTTTTCTCTATTTCAGTTTCAATGGTTCTTTTTTTGGGTTCTTTCTTGTAATTCAAGCGTGGGAGATGGAGATGTAAACGAAAAAGGTGACTATGGTTACCAGTGCTATCATTTCTTCTCCTACCATTGTTTTTCAACACGATGCTCTCCACTCCACCAACAACAAAGCCATTCAGAATGTAATAAGGGTTGATTAACACAACCTGATAATACAACTTCAGGAGATGAGATCAAAGCTGATATTGAAGGTCACGTCCGAGTTTTTACATCTGGAAGTCTTGTGAACTAGATGAAATCAGAGGAATCAAAATGCCTCTTCAAGAAGATGGGGCAGGTCAGCAACAAGCAATTAATGCTAGTTTGGTCAATGTCCAAGATAAGAAAGTTTTAGAATATTAGATGGGTAAGCAAGTAGTGCACTCCTCATTTATAGCTAAGGAAGGAAATATGCTAGCTGCCTTCATTCCAAACTTGTCACACTCAGATATTGAAGTGGAAGATATGACAAATCCTTTGCAAAGTGTGTCTTTCACTACTGTTAACCCTCTTCAGCAAACCAACGGTTGTGAGTTAAACTTCTTAAATGCTATTAGAGATAAGATTAACTTAGACGTGAAAGTTGGCAATACTATAAACCAAATTTTGATTTTCTTACCTCCCTCCTGAGACTCTGAACGGGTGATAGTTAGTCCTCCAATAGAAGTCTTTGAAGATGGTTGTACTCTTTAGAAATCCACCATTGTTAGACACTTTGTAGGTCAAAAACTACCATTTCGAGTAGTGAAATCTATAACTAACAGAATTCGGGGATCCCTTGGATTATTAGAAGTGTTGTATTTCGATAATGGTTTTTTTATCTTCTCCTTTGCTCTGGTTGAACATGCTTTTGCTATCCTAGACTGTGCTTCATGGCACATGGCCAATAGATATTTGGTCTTTAACAGATGGACACCAAACATGCAATTCTCTAAAGATGAGTTATCTTTCGGATTAAACTTCATCATGTTCCATTGGAATATTGGACTAACAAGAAGCTGAGTTATGTTTCTAGTGCTCTAGGGGTTTCTTTACATGTTGATGCTACTATCCTAATGCGTAAATGGCTAACTTATGCTAGAGTTTATGTTGAAATTGATGCTTCTAAGCTACTAGTTAAGGAATTTGATCCACAATGCTCTAATAGAATGGTAATTACTATTTTAGCTGAGTATGAATCGCCTTCAACCCATTTGGCGTGTCTCCTATTCAATTTACCTTGTCCTTTCAAGTGCTTCAATGATTCATGATCTAAATGAATCAACAATTTAGTACCCAATTTCCTCCATAACATCTTCTAGAAATAGTTGAGGAACTTAACATTTATATCAGAAACAATGCTTATAGAGACCCTATGAAGCGTACCATCTCTTTAAAGAACAAATCAGAAATTTTAGTTGCATCATCGGTTTTATGACATAGAATAAAGTGTCATCTTTGAAAACCTATCAACAACTACAAAGATTGAATCCCCACCCCGTTTTGACCTAGGCAAACCTAAGATAAAATCCATTGAAATGTCTACCCATGGATCCTTAAGTACAAGCAATAGGGTATACATGTTATATGGTTGAGTCCTAGACTTTGCTTTCCTACAAGTTATGCATTTATCATATATGTGTTGCATATCTTTTTTTATTTTAGGCCAATAAAAATGCTCATGCAATACACCCAAAGTCTTAAAACACCAAAATACCCCATCAACCCGCCCCTATGTAATTCACGTACAAACAATTCATACATAGAACTTAATGGAACACACAAACGATTCTCTTTAAACAAATACTCGTTAAGTCTATAAAACTTCCCAAAAGCCAAAGTTTCATGAGCATTGTAAACATTAGCGAAATCACTATCATCATTGTGCAATTCTTTTATGTGTTCAAATCCTAGAAATCTAACATCTAAAGTAGATAAAAGAACATACCTGTGTGAAAGTGCATCAGCCACAATATTTTCTTTTCCTTGATCACATATGGAAAGGTTTCAATAAATTCAACACATTTGGCATGTCTCTTATTCAACTTACCTTGTCTTTTCAAGTGCTTAAATGATTCATGATCTGAATGTATCACAAACTCCTTAGACCATAAGTAATGTTGTCATGTCTCTAAAGTTCTTCCCAAGACATAAAACTTCTTGTCATTTGTAGGGTATATCAAGGCTGCCTCATTAAGCTATTACTTATCAACACCCTGCGCAATTACTATATATCAAAGAAACACAGTTTTCTCCATGTAAAAGGTACACTTATAAGATTAGCATATAATTTCTCATCACACAATACACTAAGTACATTACGTAAATGATCAAGATTCTCATTCAAGTTCTTGCTATAAATTAGGATGTCATTAAAGTACCAACCACAAACTTACCAATGAATGTAAGCAAAACATGATTTATCAATCTCATAAACATTCTAGGTGCATTTGTAAGCCCAAACGGCATGACTAACCATTCATATAAACCATTTTTAGTCTTAAATGTTGTTTTCCATTCATCACCTTTTTTCATCCTAATCTGATGGTACCCACTTTTTTAAGTCAATGTTAGATAAAATACATGCTCCATACAACTCATCCAACTTGTCATCAAGCC
>Ga0307513_10004239_pt1 | contig 19178 bp, 19 predicted proteins | sample 15_EM_MG_FD_202174 | JGI IMG/M metagenome (GOLD analysis project Ga0307513, IMG submission 202174) | Populus trichocarpa ectomycorrhiza microbial communities from riparian zone in the Pacific Northwest, United States - 15_EM | ecosystem: Host-associated > Plants > Roots > Unclassified | place...
GGATCACACATACCTTGGCAATTGTCATAATGTCGGGACTAACACCACTATGTTCAGAGGCAAAGAACTTTCCGGTCCTCCCGAAACCCGTCTGAACTTCGTCCAGGATCAGGAGAATCCCATGTTTATCGCATGTTTCGCGAAGACTTCTCAGATAAGGAGGGGGCGCGGGGACATATCCACCTTCCCCAAGCACCGGCTCAATCAAGATAGCGGCAACCTCTTTGGGATCTATCTGCTGGGAAAGAAGCAAGTCGAGCTGATAGAGCGCTTTCTTGACCACCTCTTCTTCAGGGGTCGATGGGGGCAAGGAAAGCTGATGCCAGAACGGGAACGGGGTGACGAACACCGACGGCTTGAGAACAACGGTTAGAAGAGCCAATCCACCTACGGACACCTGACGCACCATTAACGGGTCGGAGCCCTCGCTGTAGATGGTCTTGCTTCTGGTGACCGCCATCGCGCCAAATGTTCGACCGTGGTACCCACCTGGGTGCTGGTCAATTCATATTCCCGACATCTAGAGCGATTGGAGCTTTGAGACCGACCTTGCATAGTGATTATTGCCTTGCGACCAGTATAGATTCGAGCCATCTTCATCGCGCCCTCGACAGCTTCAGCACCAGAGTTCCAGAAGAAAAATGAGTCCAGCGATGGATCCGGCATAATGGGGAGCAACTTCTCAATGAGCCTGAGGTAGGGTTCATGGTACGCGATGCTGCACTGGGAGATGCAAAGGGAACGTTAGTCTTGTAAAGCGGTGTGAGGTGTTGTAGGACGATACCTGGCCGTGGACGAGGTTCAAGCACTGGTCGGCAGCGGCCTGGCTGACCTTGGGATGACAGTGGCCAAGGTTTGTAACACCAATACCGGTTGTAAAGTCGAGGAGTCGCCGTCCATCCTCGAACTCAACCCATGATCCCTGAGCACGGACCATGACGGCATTGCCGGTAATCCGCCCTAGCCCCTTCGTGACGTGCTTAGCACCGATGTCTTGCAAATGCGTGGAAGCGGCCATTGTCATGAGCCTAGTAGATCTGTTGAGGAATTTGGGACCTTGAGCAGAATGCGAGCTATTTATATGAAACTTTGCTGAGCGACCTGGAGCCTACGAATGTCACCAGACTCACGGGGAAAGGGTTTGACATGAATGGGTGGAGCGGTAACAGTGCCTGGCCAAGGGGAATTTAATCCTGGGGTACATGGTGACGGTGCAGAGACGTCGTGTGTGACTCCAAACATCTTGGTGACGGTCTCGATTCTTTCGTCCGATCACAGTTTCGAAACTGACCACTTCGCCCCCACTCCGGCCAGGAGAGCCCTGGCTCCGTTCAATTGCTATCCAAGATCTGGCATATCTATTACTCGCGTTCAATGGACTTGCCGTCTTCTGGAATCAGCGCTACAAAACGACAGAACTGTGGTCGACCTTTTCGGAAAATGTCGCCTTGATAAGATGAGAACTGGGTCGGTTAAGCGATCATCTGACTACGCTATCCTCTTCGTGGTTATTATCAGCATTTACGTTTCCGCAGACCCATAATTGTAGCGCATGCGGGGGAATGTCTCCGAGCTGGCTTTGTGGTCTGTTCAGTCCCGATCTCTCGAGGCTCGCTTACCGACGGACCATCACTTTGCCAAGAATGGGCTCTCCATTGGCCGGCCGATAATGATCATCGAGGCTATTACTTCCGCGCCGGTGGGTTCTTCTGGTATTTCTTTTCTTTCACGAAAACTACATTACGAGCTGCGCATGAATCAGAGGTTACCGGGCGAGTGCGCCCTTCAGCTAGGTACAACGTCGTTTGTCATAGCCCGATCCTAATCATCGGAACAAGGCTGTCACCAACAAACGCCTCGTGCTTCCCCTCGTTCCATTAATACCTACACGCAACACCTCGGGGGGCGGCGATATGATTTCAGAACAGATATTACCTGACGAGTGGCCGCCTCGTGAGATATCCTATGTTAGGAGAAATACCCCTCGCATGCTGTGAGCACCAACACTATTGAATTTGTTTACGTTCACTGGACACCACTTGCAGCTAGGTCAATATTTTGGAAACAAGGTCTAAACTATTCAGGGCACATTCGCGGCAGATCTCGTCCATCTCCACATTTCCAACTATTCCCAGGGTCTTGAAGCACCCATTCACTTATGAATCGCGCGTCCACGGCCGCCCTAACCCCGGCTACCGGCGCTTTTCCAGTAAATACTTGCAGTATGATGCCGGGTAAGTGGTGATATTCTGGTACTGTTAATTTTGTACTTATCACCCGCATCAGTCGGCTGCTCCTGCAGTCCCATAGTACAACTCGCTGTCATTTGTTTTCTGCCACTCCTGGGTATCCAGCTGACCTCATCCCGGATTGGCCGACGTGTTTCTTGTCGAGGGACGCCGGCAAATCTCTGCGTTTCCCGACGACTGCCTGCATCAGTCAAATGATACTCGACCGGTAGTGCTTGCGACATCGAAGGTCAGTTGACGGCACGGCCGGGCTTGGCGTCCCCCGCAAGCACTTGACCCGTGTCACCGATCTCGCCCCACAGCAAGGGAAAGTATTGTTCCCGATGTCTATTTTCCTACCTCTTTGTCCCTGTGTTGCTGTGTTCACCGAAGATTCTGGTCACCTAGTTATCACCTGCTAGGAAACACCACCGAACGGTGCAGCGGCACGCGGGACAACGAATCTTATCAGTAGAGATCAAACCTCAGGGATCTGTACATCACCGGCACTCACACCCGAATTCCTGCATGACCGCTTGTTCGAAAATAAACCGAAGGGGGTGCTTCGGTCGTAGGGTTCAGAGGGGGCCACGCGAAAACGGGGGCGCTGGTTCTGAACACCAACTTCAGATATCTCATCCGGGTCCATTGGCGCACCGCTATCAAAAGACACGATAGCACCCTCAACTTCCCTAGAAACTCGGCGTTCCACCACCCCCGGACCTCGACTCCGCCCTAGTTTGGATGCCCTTGCCAACCCATTGGGCTACGTTCCGATTATGAAGAATACGTGAACGGAACGAAGCCATTTCAGGGTGGTTCGCGTGCTCTCCTCCTACCATTCCGCACTTGATGTGAACCACTTTTTACTGTCTCCGTCTGTCAGTACCCCTGGAACTCGTTCGTTCGACCCACTAGGTTCGCGGTGCCTGGTCAATCGCAGGTCCCAGCACGTGCATAGGAGGACTGATCCTAGCCTTTTTCATTCCCAAATATATCTGGAGCGGCGTACCCAGTTCCAGTGCCCTTGGGAAGAAAGTCATGACTAACAAGAACTGGGGCACAGCCCACAGCCCACGGTCCGTGCTGAGACAAGGGTCCACACCCCGGCTGAAAATTTCCTTCCCGTCGCCCCCCCCATCCCAAACCCAAACGTCGGCCACAACACCGCCGCCACTCTCCCCGGATTGGAGGCGTCGAAGTTCTAGGACTGACCGAGCCGGCGGCTCGGGTCAACGGTGTTTCTCTCGCCCGCCTCTATGGTCTCCTGTCAGCCCATGTCCACCGTCAACCGACCCACCGACCTTCGCGCTCCCGATGTTCCCTCGGGGTGGGGAACCCGGGCCCGGGATTACAACTACTCGCCGACCACCAAGTCACTCACCCCGACAAACTAACCGCTTCCTTTCGCCTATCAGCTGTTCCACGCTGCACCCGCCCCGTTATTTAAGCGCGGGCGGGAGAGAGTACACCCATCCATGATGAACCTACCCCGGCGTGATCGACATCTGCACTGTTGCGTTGAAGGAACTCAGGCGCAACCGCACAAATTGTGGATTAGTCGTCGATAGGAATCTTCACGAGGACGAGAAAAAGGCTGCGATCGCCTTGGCCACGCCGGTGATATGAGTGGACAAGTCGGAATTTGACCCAACCCTTCTTCGGAGTGTCTCCATCGCCTATGCGCTCGGTGCCATCCGCCGATCCAACGTTTTCACGAACACGAGCGATTTTCCGCGGAAACGCGTCACAGTGGTACCTGGCACCTGTGGATCCCACCGTCTCCTCCCCCTAGTCATGACGTCATCGGTGACCTGCGCGGCCCCTCAACAAACGGGGTGCGTATAAGACCATTCCAACGAGCTCCCCCCTTCCCCTCAGACCACCATCATGTCGAATCCAGAACTCGATCCAGTTACCTCTAAAACCACCAACACCGAGATTACCTCTCTCCAGAAAATAGAGGGATTTCACAAGCTGATTGACAACGCCAACACTGCTATGTTGGTCACCCGCTGCGAAAGCGGAGCGCTCCATTCCAGAGCCATGACACCGTGCCACCGTACGTGCTTTCGAATTAAGCGGTCGACCATACCTCTTACTGTAAAGCAGCGATCGCGCCAACGCAAGTCAACCTGTTTTTCATTGCAAACAATGCGTCCCACAAGTTCGACGAGTTCAAGCACGACTCCAACGTTAATGTGTCTTTTTATGACCAGAAGACTACCGGATGGGCGAGTGTGTCTGGCATTGCGAAGGTTTCCCAGGACAAGGACCTCATCAAGAAGTTTTGGTCTCCAATGTTCGTGTATTCCTGGACATACATTATGCGACACCTTCACTGATTATCTGGACCTAGGATCACGTCTTTCTTCGGTGACTTGAAGGACGGGAAACATGACGGCTCCAAAGACGATCCCCGAGTGTCCTTGATCGAGGTCATCCCAAACGAGATACGCTATTGGGTCTCTACCAGTTCTTCGATCGGTCGAACTGCTGAAATCGCCTACGGGGCTCTGACCGGTAAAGCAGAGGCTCCTGGAGAGTTCAGGGTGATTTCCGATGCTGAGGTGTGTCTCTGATGATAGTCGGATATTCGTGTCACTTACTACAACTTCCCCTGTAATAGATCCAACAAGTCCGCGGCTTAAGTGAGAAGTAACGAATGGTTGGCGTTTGTAGCATTAATGTAATAAAGCGATTTCCACGAGATCCAAAGTAAAACCTGGATACCGCCTGCCCTTGACTTTTAGGGGGGCAGCGGTGTATCACGAACAGAGAAGACGGTGGCTTCCATTGCGAGATCGAGCCATACACGACCGATCAGCCGGGACGTCCAAAGGATGTCCTTGGTTTCAGATGTCCCATGATATCCACTTAATGCAATTGGAGGTGGTCCGTGGATCGCTGGATGTCCGTGGACATCCAGCCCGAAATATTTTACATTCAATGCCCGGTCATCCTTGGATGTCTGGCCACGGATGATATCTAGACCTCTCAGACCGTTGGCCGTGTAGTACCGAGAGATCATTTGATCAGGGTGACAAACGTTAACAGGCATCTGCTATTCGTTCCCTCCTAGCCACCTTCCGAGGATGGTCTAAACCAAAGTTTACGCATCTTTTGGCGCCTTTCATACAGATAAGGGGCACAACCGGATGCTCAGTTGTCTTCGTGTCGAGGTCGAGTGCCGACCGAGTACGTATAAACCTAGACGGTCACCGGTCATGCCGGTCATGGTAGGATGAACCACGAATTAGGACTAGCGATCGGACAATTATTCGGGACCGTTTAGGGTGGTGATTGTACCCGTAAGATTCACTTACTTAAATGGTGAATTCGTGAACACGGCGATGTAAGATTAGGATACGTACGGGGCATCTAAGCGATATCAACGCTCAATCGAATCATGGGGCACCCAAATACTGCGCATCCACAGGAAGGGGTCAGCAAGGGATTCTGGAACTGGGATCGAATCTTAGTATTTGTCTAGCTCTACATCACGGGGACAACGGCTCTCCCGAGCTTTCGGGGCTTCGACATCTAGAAACAAGATGTGTGTGTCGCGGCCCTTCACGTCATTCAACAGGAGGACCTATGGGCTTGAAGCCGAGTGTTGGACACGATTGGCATTGCATCTGACCTTCCGCAATCACCGGCGGTCTATCACTTGACCCTGATCGCTCATGCCAAGGCTGACGATAAGATAAGAGTCTTCACGTGGGTAGAATCAGCCCAAGGTGTTTCTGAAACGCTGAAGGAGTTGCGCGGTGCCCCACCGGGTCAAGAGATATCGGCTAGCAGCTGACGCGTCTCGGGCATCGCCGGTCGTTGGCTTAATGATGGATGTTCAACCTGTCACGTGTCTCCCGTGTCTCATCACGACTCGCCACACTCACTGTTATCCCCGCTTGTAACTCTGACTCCAGCCAGCCATATTAACTCTCTCCTGTTCCGTCACCACTTATGGGAAAGCGGTTTTATGTGGTCACTGCTGGCCGAAAGCCCGGAGTATATTTGAGTTGGTGAGTGATGGCCGCCTTTTGTTCGGCTCAGCGAGACCAGACCCGGACCCATCATTCTAATCTGAGAATCATTCTGATACCCACATTAATATAGGGGGGAGGCAGCCCCGCACGTGCTCGGTATACCGAAAGCCGTTTACCAAGGGTATGATTCGGAAACTGAGGCCTTCACCGCATATGGCCGGGCGACGATGGCCGGGGAGAAACGTGTGTTGGGGGCAGACGGGCTTAGTGAGACCCCAAGCCAATCCGCCGCTCATGTCAGGAAACCGGAGAGGGGGCATCGAGCTGCCAGTACTAGGAACGACACCAAAGTTGAGATCAAGGGGGACAATTCTCTTGATATTGTCATTCAGTGCCCCCCCGTCTCGAATCCACGGCTTCACTCCACAATACAGCGAGCTAGTACCCTCCCGCCCCAGCGACCCCTCAGCTCTTCAAATGGTCCAGTTCAGAGATCAAAGACCGTACCGAACTTGGATTCCCGTCCAATGCCATCCACTCCAAAGAACATTCGCGGGCAGAAACCGTCGGGTTCAAATGTTGGTCGTTCCAGAGCCATCTCAATTTCCACCGATTGTTCCACGACCGACGAGACTATTCCTTCTTCCCCTGCCACCGACGTCTCGACTACACTGAGTCCCACTCTTGGGCGTCACTTTCCCTCATCTCCCCGCCAGACCACACCTTCCCGTTCCTCTCCAGTTCAGCAGGGGGACAAAGGTGACGAGGACCGGACAGGCTCTCAATGTCGTGGATCGAGTGCATCCAAGGATCGTCATAGCTATCAGATGTCGTCTGCTCGATCTGTGCGGGGAGGCAAAAGTCGAGATTATACCCCCGCGGCCTCACCATCCAAAGTATCCACCAATAAATCCGAAACCTCCGTCCGCGGCGCAACCCGACACGGAACTAGCCTTCAGCATCAGCCTACGAAGAAGGTTGTCTGGGGTGTGTCTTCACCGAACAGACCTCATTCGATCCAAAGAGGCACCAGCGGCCTCACACCACACACGCCCCTTGATCGCGATGGAAGTTGTCCGCCCCCTTCTCCTGGTGGGTCCTCTCAGTTGACGTACGCATCCGGCGATGAACATCAAGCAAGTGACCTGGCTCAATCAACCGGCAGTTCGGATTATTACACGCCGTCTCCAAGGAGTTCTGAGATCTCTGGACCACCCAAACGGGCTTCTTCCTCCACCTCGGAATGGAAGGGAAAACGTCGCGCATCGAATCCCCCTTCGTCTTCCTCTCCAAACCGGGGTTCTCCGGCTAAAGAGTCACGCTCTTCCTCCCCCTCTTTCTCTGCCGACTCCCCACTGAATCCCAGTTCTTTGTCTGGTCCAAGCCACAAAAAACGCAGAAACAGATACTCCCGTCGTCCAAGTTCCAGGGATGGTGTCAATCGTCAGGAAGCTCGTGACCAGACTCCAACACAGGATCCCAGTCAAGCACTTGGTCAGGACGCATGCCACTGTACGGACCCATGTCCGTCATGTCACAAACCGAGGCCTCAGACCTTTCCCCCCCAATTTCACCCGCTGATGTTCAACCCCATCTATTATCCACACTTATACTTTCCCCCACTCCCCATGCAAACCGGGCACCAGTTGTCACATTATGGGCCTCCCCCATATCCTTACCCGTATGCGATACCTCAACCAACTGATCCGATCCCCTCCATATCCTCTATGCAACCTACACCCCTGCCCTCTGGATACCCCATGCCCACTGCATTTGCAACACACCCTCCCGCCGCTCATCCTTTCCGTACACCTCCCCATACCTCTCCTGCTCCAGCTCTTACACCCGATGCCCCGGCTCCTGCACCATCCATCACTGCTCCAGTACGTTACCCTTCCCTTGCAGCTGGCTCCTCACCAACGGACCCCGCGCCAACCAACCAAGTATCGCCCGAACTCCTGGAAGCATTAGACCAATTTTACCAGCCTCCACAGCGTTCCGTGAGGGTTATCGACCCGTCGTATGATCCAAGGTCACCGTATTCGAAAAAAGCGGCAGTCCCTGCGTTTTCGGATAGGTAAGCCAGCTCCCCGGTAATACCACGACTCACATTGACCATTCCCTCCTTCAAGTTCGGTCGTGTTGGGACGCCCTGGAACACCACTGTCCCCCCTGAAGGGGTTGGGGCTGGCCCTTTAGTCCCTCCAACACCGCAGGACTCGCTTCGAATCACGCGCACTGATGTCGGTACAAGCTGGTCCTGTGATTACTGATGATCAAGTGCGCTGAAGCAGGTCCCGTAATAACCATCGTGATGCTTTATGCAAACGTTTTAATAGACAACTTAAACAAATATCAATCCTACTCCATCCAAAGCCTGACAACTTTCGGATACCAAGCCTCCATCTCCCTCTTAATACCCCCTGCATCCTTCTTGAAATGCCCACCCGCGCTCAGATTTATGGCAACTGAACGATCCGGGCGAACGATGTACAACAGCGCCATCTGGTCCGGCAAGTATAAGTTCCCCATCCCACCTAAGATGTCCCCTTCCAATGGATATTCTCCAAACGTTCGGTCGTGTTCCGCTAGAGTGAGACCGGTGAACTGGATGGTACCAAATCTCTCCGTCACTGGAACGATGGTATCATCCGTAGGCGACGAGGGGAGCGTGTTGTTTCCGCTGGTCTTGGACCAAGCATTGAGAACAATTTGGACATGTCGCCTGAAGTCTTCTGGAACAGTCTTGTCCTCCAGAACGCTCTGCATGGCCCACTGGAGAAAGCCGTAGCGGAACATATGCGGTGCCTTCCCGCTGCGAGATAGGTTAATCAGCCTCCTCCGCTTCTCCAGGGCCTCCCCAAGCAGGCGCTTTAGTTCCTTCAATTGCGAAGTGTCTGTGGGCATATCTCCAACGGATATAAGGCGGCGAACCAGAGCGGTACTCTCCTCGGAGATGGGCCACATCGCGTCCGTCCGTCCGCCAACAAAGTCGCGCTGGTGAACCGGCTGATAGATCGGTTGCATGAACCCAGGACGAGCGGCCAACAGCGCCGTCTGGAATGTGATATTGAGGAGGGCATCGCTTGGACGGGCTCTCTTGTCAAGTGGGGTAGGAAGCTCGAAGGTAGTGATGGAGCGTTCTAAGACTTCCTCGTATTTCGAAGGGAGTTCAGGGAGGGGATCCTTGGGGTGTTTGAATAATAGCATTTGTGGTGAAGCGGCATCTGTGCGTTGCGGGAATGTATCTGTTCGAAGGACGGATCCAAGAATTGTGGCCAATTCAATTAGGGCTCCACAATCCGCAGGTGCGTGGTCTGCAGAAAGCCCTACCTTGCCTAACGGTCAAAGTATTAGCATCTAGAGGTCGTCGTGTAGATTGAGTGCTTTACGTACCATCATTGTACACAACAAAGGTAAGGGTTTGATCTGTATAGCGATTGGTGCTGTACGTGCCCTCTCGAATATCGTTTATGAACTCTGGGGTTGTAGCGGGAGATTCGCCGTCGAGAGCAACGGATACGGCGGAAGTCTTCAAGAGGTCAAACAATGGACGATTTTCATCGACTCCGAGGAGTTGTTGATGAACGTGAAACCACTCGGTCCTTCCCAACCTCCAAGAGTACGCGGCAATGGGGAGGATATTGGAAGGCTGGACGAAGAGTCAATACTGTCACGAGTGCCGGAGAGATAAGTTTAACACTTACAACTTCTCTCTCCTTTATGGTGGCTAACTGTGCGCTTATTGCTTCGACCGATAGTATAACTCGAGACCTTGCAATTTGAACGAGGTGCGGAACACCACGGTAGAAGACAGTGGCGTTGACGTCGTCGGGGACGGGCAAGGTATAAAGTTTGTCCATTACCAACCCAGGGTTTCTGAACGTATAGAGGTAACCATCGATTTGATGCTTCAACACCTTTTGCAGAGGTGTGAAAGTCTGCCCGTCATGCAAATGGACCGCCCATATGCCGACCGCTCGGAGGTACCTCGCTGTGGAGTAGATTTGCGGGTCCGTAGAGGAGAACGACACAGGAGCTTCCAATTGGAGGGACACCCGGTTCGTTGAGGCAACCGGAGCCCTGATCTCTCCGTAAACATTCGAGAAGAAGGACGAGTGCCAGTTATCCGACTCTGGGTGGTCCGCTTCAATTTTCTGAAGAGCCTTCTCCACGACGTCGAATGGAGGCGACTCGAGAAAGACGGCGTCGACAGAGGCTTGGTACTTTTTGAGTTGAGCAGGAGAGAATATGGGTCGGAGTGAGTCTCCAATCTTGGTGAGGAAGAGTTGGATGTCTGGGGTTGGGTACCTCTGCGACATGACTCCGACTGGTGGGTTGTTGGACCATATTTGTCGTCTCCATGCACGCTTTTATGGCCTCGCTATGTGAATGACTCGAAACCACCGGTTACCTGGGAAAATCCTGGAACGTTCGCTGATCCGACGATGACACTAATAATCCCACCGTCCTCAGGAACCTGTAGGTGAAAACGTGATCACATATACTTGAAGATTCAGGGGTAGATACCTTCTCATGGAAAAGGTGCGTGGCAGAAGGTGCAAGTGTGAATTCTGCCCTTCTGCACAATCGTGATCTCACACATTGGCCGAAGCGTACGCGCTGTGCAGCAACTGTGTACGGTGGCGGCAGCCGGCAACCGCCTCTGACGTTGCCTCGCGCGGCGGGCAATATTGTAAAACGATCGTAATCCAGCCGTTGTGTACAAAGGAATGGTGCATGCGTAAAAATCCCTGATAACAATCGGAGAGCGGGACACCATCCAAGTCCGGCTGTGTGAAAGGGAAAAATCCCTACCAGGACCCTCATTTACAACACCGAAGCTACCCCGAGGCGAGAAATCGGCGGCGAGCACCCCAGAAGGGCTAGTTACGGAGGCTGGATTGATCCGCATGCTCCGTCTGATCCTTCGTCACAACTCCGGTGAGTAGGTGGAATGAATTGCCAGCCAATTCTGTCTTCACGCTGTTCCGGTTGAGATCGGGAATGTAGAGGGAAACATAGCTACCGTCCTTGAGTTTTAAGAGTGCGTCACCCAGGTGATTGAACGATCCCAGTGTCGGGCCGGGGGCTCTGGCGGCGAATGAACAGGTACGTACGACGGAAAGTCATGGACCGAGCAGGAAGTCTCTAGCGGTACTGTTCACACTAGTGTAGTTCGATTGGCCGACAGGGTACTCCAGGGGGATTTTTCAATGTCTGAAGAGCGGATCTCCTCAGCGTGAGCCGGAGCGTGGGACCGGCACGGAGAGATCCGGGTAGAATTGATCCGAGACAGGTCTGCCGCCCACGGTTATCCATCGACCACCACCTCGCAGTCCAGCATCGACTCATCTTACCCCGTCGTCGTTCCTCTACAATTTCTTCCAACGCCTCTGCCCCACCACTTTTCTTCTGTTGCGAAAACAGAAGACACTTCATGTATAGGCCGCCAAACCTACTGTTCAGAGGAAAACTTAAGCAGCCCGTTTGTCATTTGACACTCCCCACAATCGTCTGTTTTTTTGCCTCTTTGTAACCCCCTTTCCCCTTGATCCTTACCTGGAAACAACCGCAAACAGAGATAACTCCAATATGGCTGGTGTTCAATACGTTAATGTCCGCCGCGACGTCGATGACAAGTTTTACCGTTACCGGTGAGAGGGGAAAATTAATCAATTCAGAAAACACGGATCTCATGACTTGTTCAGTATGCCTGTGCTTCTCACCAAAATTGAAGGCAAGGGAAATGGTATCAAGACAGTCCTCCCGAACATGTCCGACGTTTCTCGGTCTCTCAGCCGTCCTCCGACCTACCCTACAAAATTCTTTGGCTGCGAACTCGGCGCTCAGACCTCCTTCGACGAAAAATCCGATCGCTATATCGTGAATGGCGCCCACGACGTTGCAAAACTCCGAGAACTTCTCGACACCTTCATCATCAAATTTGTCCTCTGTGGTTCATGCAAGAACCCGGAGACCGATCTGATCATCACCAAGAATGAAGACCTCATCAGGGATTGCAAGGCGTGCGGAGAGCGTACAATTGTCGATATGCGTCACAAGCTTGTTACTTTCATCTTGAGAAACCCACCCAAGAACCCGAAGAAGGCCAAGGGTGCGAAAAAGCAGGGTGCTGCGGATGGTCAGGGGGCAAACGGGCCAAACTCTCCCAAGGCTGAAGCGCAAGAACCTAGTGTTGACGGGGAGGAGAGTGACGATGAACTGACCAAGAAAATCAAGTCCGAGGCCGCAGAGCTGAACAAAAATGCCACCATTGTCGAGGAAGACTGGTCCGCGGATACTTCTGCTGAGGCTGTCAAGGCTCGCATGAAGTCTCTCGAAGGGGCCATGGCAAACGCGAAGCTTCTTGGAGATGATGATAGCGGCGAAGAGGGTGGCGGGGACGATCCCTATTCCCAGTTGGGTGACTGGGTCACCGAAAATCAGGACGAGGGTCCCGTCGGGGTGTTCAAAAAGCTGCAGGAGATGGGCCTTGAAAAAAAACACAAGGCCGTCCAGGTCCTTGCTCAAACCCTCTTCACTGAGGATATCCTTGAAGATATCAAGCTTAACGCCCCCCTTTTCTTGAAGGTGGGTTTTAGTATTTCAGCGCTCATAAAATGTTCACTGACTAGACACCGTTAAAGATGGTGACATCTGAAAAACACCAAAAGGCCTTATTGGGGGGTCTCGAGCGTTTCCTTGGGGTGGACCACCCTGATCTCGTCCCCCTCGTTCCCAAGGTTCTCATGGAGTTCTACCAGATTGATGTTCTGGATGAGGAGATCATCAAACAGTGGGGAACCCATGTCAGCAGGAAGTATGTGGATAAGGAGACGAGCAAGAAAGTTCGCAAGGCCAGCGAACCATTCCTGAAGGTACGTTGATGGCGCTGTTTGAGCTGTGGTCTCGGTGCTGACTGTCGTTTCTCGCAGTGGCTCGATGAGGCGGAGGACGATGATGATGACGGCGACGACGATGACGAGTAGATTGGTTTCACTCGCCCACAATCATAGAGTTTCCTTGTCTGTTCCCTGGCTGTAATCTCGGAATATATCTTGTTATTCTCGTCCAAGAGGCCGTGGCGATTTTTCTGGCAACAGACCAGTCGTTTCGACCAACCGTCTCTACCAAACCAAAACCTCACCCGGATACACTATCTGCCATTCAAGATGTACCTTGCCGGCATATTCAAAGCTGGTGCGGATTTCTTTCCACGCGAGAATCGAAGCGAACGTGAGGCATGTCATCACGTGAGTACTTTCTGTTTACAAGATCCCGGACCACTACAAGCTTAGAGACATGGCCGGTGTCACCTCGTCAACTCGGGTGGGCTACTGTTACGACCCTCGCATGAGAGAGCACAAACATCTCAGTTATGACCATCCCGAACAACCGGCGAGAATTACGAGCATTTTCGAGACACTCGAGAACTCCGGATGTACGTCTCGTATGATCGCCCTCCCCGCGAGGGAAGTTTCCGAGGACGAAGTCGCCCTGGTCCATAGTAGAAAAGTTTGGGAACGAGTTAATGAAATTGAATGTAAGGTTTCTTCTGCATTTCATCACCTTGGTGCTTATTCCGTGATACTACGTTCTGCGTTGTGTCCCGTTTCTCTGCCTCCGCCGTTTCCAGCGATGACTACGACACAGATACGGAGCAGATCCAAATCTTACACAGCTAAATCACTATTCATCAACCACAAAACTCCGTCCTCTGTTCGACTCAGTTGCGGGGCCACCATAGAAGCCGCTATGGCTGTCGCGGACGGGAGGTGCAAACGATCCGTGGCGATCGTTCGTCCACCCGGTCATCACGCGGAACCAAACAAATCCATGGGCTTTTGCTTTTTCAACAATGTAGCTGTTGCTGCCAAGGCTATTCTGCAAAAGACCGCGATCAAGAAGATTTTGATCCTCGACTGGTGGGTGGACGGAATTAACGCTTATGATTGAAGATCCGCTGTCTAACCTCAGGTCTCCTGTGAACCTTCCAGGGATGTTCACCATGGTAGGTCTTCCTCTTCTGTGATTAATTTAACATCCCGTTTATTATTCTTCGCCACCCAAGGCAATGGTATTCAAGCCGCGTTTGAAGAGGATCCAAACGTATTGTATATATCCATACACCGGTATGAGAATGCGTCTTTCTACCCCCACGATACTTCAGGAAGTTATTCCTCAAAGGGGGGAGGTCGGGGACTCGGCTTGTATGTACCCCCGTCCCTCGTCCGTTCTGGATCCCCGCCCCCGTATCTCACAACCCTTGTTCTCTTGAGCAGTTCGGTCAACATCCCCTGGTCAAAGGGTGGGAAAGGCGACGGGGACTATCTCTACGCGTTTGATAAGATGGTAATGCCGATTGCAAAAGAGTTCATTCCAGACATCGTTCTCGGTAGGTGATCGCCTCCGCATACAGCACGTCCGCTCACTCGTTATTGAAGTGTCAGCTGGATTCGATGCTGCCGAGGGAGATCCGTTGGGCGAATGCAACGTCACTCCACGTGGATTTGCCCAGATGACGAGTAAACTGTGTAGCCTTGCTGGCGGACGGGTCGTCGTTGTTCTAGAGGTTAGCAGTCTCAATAACAGAGTCGTGCCTTCGCTAATGGAACTCGCGATAGGGAGGATACAACCTAGCATCTACCTCTGACTCTATGTTGGCCGTGACGAAAGTCCTCCTGGACGATCCTTTGCCTCCCTTTGGAGAGACCGTTACACCCGACCGGTCCACTGCAAAGACGATCTCGGATGTTCGTCGAGTACATATACCTCACTGGAAGTGCCTTCAACCCGACAAAGTTTTGGTCACTTCGACTCAAACCTCTCGTCGCACTTCCACCTCCACCAGCCAGAAGAAACGGAGGAGGGACGATTCAGACGGGGAATACGCGCCATATCAGAAGGTGGAATACAACCGGTCCGCCGCTTCTACAATCCGGCGGATGTCGAAACGAATTGCGGCCACTACAAAACCGGATCAGGGTCCAATTGCCACCACCGCGCTGCTTTCTTCGTTCACCCATACGAAGAGGTCGTCCTCCTCAACCTCGGCTCTGACCTCCGCCTCCTCTAGCTCTTTTGATCGCCTCCCAACCCCAGAATTTCCCGATGCTTCGAACTCCCCCGTACTCCCTTCCAAACCTACAAACCGTATATTACCCCCGAAACGACTCGATTGGCTCGACAATCTTACCCCTCTGAAGATTGGATTCCCACCGAAGAAGAGAATAACAAATGACCATAGCCACTCTCCTTCGACTTTGTACAGTTTCAAGGTGGGTGGCTGGCTTAGTACCCCGTAGCTGTAACCTCCCTTCGTGCAATCTTTATGACTGTTGATTCCAGCCCTCCCCTACGCTGATTAAGAGTGGGTTGACTGAAGCCCATCACAATCGAGCGAGCTCGAGCACGAGCTATACCCCTTCCTCGCCCGCCAGACCCCTCAAGGAGCAACAGCAACAACACCCTTCCATACCCAGCCAAACCCACTCCCCCAAGCCCCCTCCCAAATCTCACCCCGAACCACAACCTGTTCCGGTCCCAGCAGACTACGACTTCTGCTTGTCAGAACAAAGAAAGATCGGATTCTTTACTGTAATTCAAGGACTGTTAGAAACTGCGGCCCCGCGATAGCGTTGGTAAGGACTTTGGACTTTGGCTCTCTCAGGGACTTCATCATGACCTTACGTTTGTCCACCTTGTTTTCCTCCCGGTTTTTACATTATTTGGTCGCGTCGTTTTGCCTCTTTGGTGTCGCTTGCAGCATGTGTAGACTGTGTTCTAGAGTGTGTTCTTGTCGTGTCGACGTGTAGATCATGTTGTTGTTCTCTTCTTGTAGTTTGTTCTAACAGCAGGTCTTCTTGTTGTTCGTTGGTAACTGGGGGGGGACATACTCAAGAATCGTTTCTCAATAATCAAGAAAGCACGTCAACGAATACCAGTGTCCCACTCCGCGCTAAACCGAACGAGATGATATCGCCTTACACACAGATAGACCCATAAAGATAAAATTACAGTCGCATAAAAACCATCGTCCTTTGTGGCTGGTCCGCCCCGAATCCAAAGCGTCCGGAGTCTAGAGGGAGTCGGGTGAGTGTCCCCAAGCGATAGACGCTCCGCTCAAACGCTTGATCCGACAGACCTGCCATCTCCCTATTCAAGCCCCAAACCTGGCCAACCTCCTCTTCCTCATCTCCTCCACGCTGACTTCTTCTTCCTTGTCCCCAGTGAGGCTCGCGTCCATCTCGGACTCAAACTCCGAATCTGTTTCATTCCCTGCCTCCCGCGTCTCTTTACCCTTACCTTTCTCCTCATCCTTCTCCTCCTTCTCCTTCTCCTTTTCTTCACCCCTCGCGTCCTCCATCACGGTCGCACTCTTCGGGAACGTGCTTGTGGCCAACCCCGTGGGTCGGGAGCTACCGAACGCAGATTCTAAGGCCGGCGTGATGACCGTTGGAAGGTCGGTGGTTCCCATTATTGGTGCAAGGGTTTGTTTCCGGGACAGAGAGAGCCCCGTGGGGGGCTGCCTTCGGGATCGAGGTGGGGAGGGTGGAGGCTGGTACCCTGGCGGAACGTCCTGGAGCGAGGCCCTCAATGCAGCTTGCAACTCTTCGTCCTCGTCATCGTACACCCTATGTCCCTCCATCAAAGGAGAGGGTATTTGAATAGGGGACCCCGAACTCGATCCTCCCGCTTGTGGTTGGCGGTCCTGGTTCTTCTGGCGTTCCCTTTCTTCCACTTCCTTCGCAAGCCTCTCACTCTCCTCGATGGCTCTCTTAAGCATCTCATCTTCCTCCTGAGTTTCCCTTCTCCTTCTGGTGACGTCTTCCATGTCCACATCCTCAACTGTATCCTGGAAAGCCATCTCCTGCTCCCGTCTCATCCTCTCCATGATCAGTCTATTCCGGGCAAGACTCGCGGCCACGGGGTCCAAGCCCGGGTCGATCTCCGGTTCAGTAACAACCGGAATGGAACTCGGTTGCGCAAAGGTTGGGGAAGCAAAGGTGCTCCCTCGTCTTGACTGTGTCCTCGACCCCGAACCAGAGTTCGACCCAGAGCCTGAAGTCGATCTCCTGTTCCTGGTCTGCCGACTGGATCTCCTCGTGCTCATCACCTCAGTTGTTCTATTAGCGGAGGTCCTAGGATCCCGCAACAACGGAGGAGGGACAGGAAGAGGAAGAGGGGATTCCAAGCCGGAATCACTATACGGTTGAAAGGCATCGAAGAAGGGTTGTGCCGCGGACACTGGACCGGGTCCAGACGTCAGAGAAGCTTGTAGAGCAGCTTGGAGTTCCCTATCCTCCATGGCAGCCTGTAACTCGGGATCGTCGTGGGGACGATCAAGCCTCTCAAACCCTCCCAAGCCCCCTTCGTGAGCGTCAGGTCCGGAGCGTCGAGGGGGTCCACTTAAATATGGAGGGTAGCTTGTATCACGATAACGATCGGCTTCCACTGTTTCCAGAAGTTGGTGCATCGGGCTGATCGAACGTCCCTCTCCCCAAAACAGAGGAGAGGGGGGATTTGGGGATGGTGATCGAGACCTGGAGCCGCCGGGAGCATAGGATGATAAGGTATGTGAAGAATTCACGGGAAGTGATGATGTTCCACTGTTTGGGTCGGGGAGACGTGCGGCCAGTCTGTCGGCTTCCGTCTCCGGGAGAGCCGATCTTTGAGCGGGGTCCGTTCGCGTTACCACGAACACAGAGTATCCTAGTAGTGGGTAAAAGTAACATGAAATTCGACTCAGCTGTCTATCAGAACGATACAGTGAGAGGAATTCGCACCTTCTTCTTCGGATTGTTCTAGCACCATGGATAAGTACAGCTTTCCAACCCATTCTGGCTTCCGAAGGAACGAATTCAAATTGAACCAGTGCCCTTGCCCGGGGTCCAAGTCATCAATACCCTTGGGTGTGGCGCCAAACCGTCTGAGTGTAAACCAGTGCTCGCCCAAGTTCAGGATAAACGCAAGTTGCGTGCTACGTAGAATATCCGTTTGTCAAGCGTTCGCAAGAACGGGGCACGAAACGCACTGGGGATGACTCGTGTATGCGCTCATTTCTTCGCTTCGCCAGCTTACGAGCCTGTTCGCATAAGCGCCAGGTTGACGTCCCATCAGCCGCCGAAGGGGGGACGTTTGGAGGGTACCTACGAGAGACTCCACGTTTCCAAAGCTTTCTGTAGGACCTGGTACGAGAAGAAACCTGGAGATATGAGTCTCACAAATCACGCTGAGTTGCGGGGTACATACCTGTGTCATCCATATTCGTACTTCTTCCTCGATGATCCCGGTCATAAGATCGTTCAAGTTCATCCAGTCCTTGAGCGATCGCAGAGAGATCCGGGGCGGATAACTATTCGAGGGCCAGTATTTATATATTTCACTCGAAAACGAGCGAAAGGGGGACAAACCCAATGTTCCTCTGTGTAGATCAACCGTTAGTTGGCGATTGAGGCGAGGTGATCAGCATTAGGGGTGGCGTACGTATAAGATTGTTCAGAGCGTGCTGAGCGCAGAGCATGGAGCCTTTCTCCTGACGCTCATGGTAGATCGAGGGGACCAACTGAGCGAGTGAACTCATGGTGGTGGAAGACAAGCGCGTCCAGAGGCTGATTTGGATCTTCGGCTCAGACGCGTCGTTCCCGTTGCGCACGCGGCTCCACTCAAACACGTACGGTGACCTTCCAACGATATCCCCTCTGCGATGATTCTTAGGCACTCTTCGCTCTGGTCATCTCTCGCCTTCACCAATCTCCTCTTCGCCCTGGGGGTCACTGCCCAGGACGGGAATGATCCGTTCAACTGCCATGTCCGGACGAACGACCTCACATACGACCTGGCTCCTCTTCAGGGCGAACACACAGTGTCGAGAACACGGGAGACTCCCCCATCGAGCTGGGTCGACTCCGTTAGGTTCGATCTTTGTGCAGATTTAAAACCGCAGGATGGCGTGGCG
>Ga0307513_10004240_pt1 | contig 19177 bp, 16 predicted proteins | sample 15_EM_MG_FD_202174 | JGI IMG/M metagenome (GOLD analysis project Ga0307513, IMG submission 202174) | Populus trichocarpa ectomycorrhiza microbial communities from riparian zone in the Pacific Northwest, United States - 15_EM | ecosystem: Host-associated > Plants > Roots > Unclassified | place...
TCCCGGGGAATATGCATGGGACGAACGTGGGGGGGGAAAGAGCGGGGCACGGTAACGCAGGATTTAACCGAGGTTTATGAGGGTATGGATGACCCATACATCAACTGGAGTTTGATAATTTTGCCCGCCATCCCTCACATGCCTCATGAGGTATAGGGGGCAAATGTGTACTTTTGCTGATGTTAAATAGCCACCTACTGCCCACTATATTCCGATCGGGTGGTGCATCCTCGACTACCCATGTCCCATTCTTCTGCAGTGAGTCTAACTCACTTTCCCCAGCCACTTTCCAGGCAGGGCCGTCCTTGCCCGCAAGCGCTTCCTGCAGGGTGACCAGTTGTTCTGTCACGGCCAAAAATGCCTGCCAGGCTGCTGGCCTAAACATTTACCGCACGGGGCGCGTGCACTGAGGCCTTGAAGACCTGTCCAGAACTGTTTGACCAGTACAATCTGCCTGTGGGGCAATGTTCATCTGTACCAGTGGTGGTCGCACAGTAATTGTTTCCTGGTCATAAACTTGTGCAGGCCCATTACCTTCCTCAGGATCAATAGGTAGTAGGGGGCGACCCGAACCTGCTTCTTCTTCATCCTCAGATGAGTATCCGCCTTCCTGGCCCTCATTTCCCGTTGCCAATCTCTCCTGTACTTGTAGATCTGCCAATTTCTCAAGTCCTGGAAGCTGAACTCCTGCCTGTCCATCGTCTTGTTGTAGGACCTGTATAGTTGTTGTTTCGTGAAACACAACATCCCTGGTGACCAGAACCTGCTTCGTAGTCTCATCATATACCCTATAAACTGGGCTGCCACTTTCTTCCTTATATCCTATCATTCGACACTTCTGGCCCTTGGGGTCCAGCTTCCTTCTTACTGCAGATGGAATATGTCGATAGGTAATGCAGCCAAAAAGTCGTAAGTGGTCAATTGAGGGTGGAACTCCGAACCATCTCTTGAACGGTGTCTTACCTTCATGTGCACTTGAAGGTAGCCTATTGGTAATGTGTACAGCGGTAAGTGCTGCAAATCCCCAAAACTCCTTCCCCAATGCAGAGTCGAATATCATCCATCTCACCATCTCCATTATAGTGCGGTTGGCACGCTCAGCTATCCCATCGTGTTCCGGCCTATAAGCCGGAGTAATACGCTGTATTAGACCAGGCTCGGTAAGATACCTCTCGAATATATTCCCAGTGTACTCTCCGCCTCCATCGCACCTCAATGACCTGATTCGCTTTCCATTTCTAGCTCTACCTTTGTTCTATATTGCTTGAACCTTTCAAAAACCTCTGACCTCTTCACGAGAAGTGATATTGCAATTCGCCCTGACTGCTCATCTATAAATGTAGCAAAGTAGCGCTCGCCCATAAGCCCTGTAGTGGCCATGGGACCACAGACATCAGAATAGATCGTGTCTAATAGTTCTGCACTCTTTGTCCTCTCTCCGGTGAGACTTTCCCTGCTTTGCTTTCCTTCCACACATATAGCACATATTCCTTCCTCAGACCACATTTCTTCTCCTAGGTTAAAGTCCTTTACTGACATTGTTATGCTCTCCACTGCCTGCTGATTCATCCTCCTGTGAGCGATCCGCCTGTGCCAGATTTCTTTTGTTGCCTTGTCTTGCAGTTGAGACAGGCCCGCATATGCTACCTCTTGTAGGCCGGTCAAGAAGTAAATATTTCCTTGCCACTTTCCTATCAGCTTTCCTCTATTTTGTAGACTGAAGATACATCCAGTCTTCGTAAACTCGACCTGGAACCCTTTGTCCACAATGCAGGCAACACTGATAAGATTGCTGCCAATATCGCCTACATGCAGGACTCCAGAGAGAGAGATGATTCTGGAGCCTGTTTGGAGCGTGATGTTTCCTTCACCCACTGCGGTGATTTCCTTTCCATTCCCAATCGTCATAGATGTAGGCGAAATGCTAACATAGTTTTCTAGTGACTCATGTCTAGCGGTAAGATGTCGTGATGCACCTGAGTCAATAATCCACTCTGTGCTTCCCGTAACTTCATTGGCCATTCCCATGAATGCCAAATGTCCTTCCCCATTACTCTTCTGTAAGTCATTCTTTCTCTTAAAGCACTCATTCTTCCAATGGCCTTCCTTGTTGCAATAATGACAACGACCAGTTACTGTCCTTTCTCTGAGCATTCCTCGCCCTTTGCCACCTCCGGGGAAACCACCGTGCATTCCTCTTGCCGAACCTCTACCGCCCATTCGACCATATCCCCTGCCCCGATATGTACTCGGACGAAAGCTGGACCCGGCCGCACAGGCTGACACTGGTTCGCCTTGCTGGTCTTCAGTCGTACTCAGTGCAGCCTGTCCCCGAGTCGCTTCTTGGAGCAATCTCCCGGTAAGAAAATCGAAGGTAATGTTATCAGCCCGAGATTGGACCGCCATGATTAATGGCTCATAAGATTCTGGTAGAGAAAGGCTCAGCATCGAAACCAGATCACTGTCTGGGATACCAACGCCATCCGGTGAGAGGTTGGCCACCTGGGTCGAAAGTTCTTTGAAGCTATTGACATTGGCTGACATGTCTTGTCCTTCCCTTAAGTGAAGACTCAACATCTTCTGTAGTGTTCGTTACAGGGCGGGGGGGGGCGGGTTTTCACTCGCCAGACCCCGCCCTTACACGGGGCCGGGGGGGGTATGTTTCGGGTAATCCCCGCCCTGCCCCCATCAGGGGCCGACCCGCACTCATTCCCTGGACGGGCCCCATTTGTTACCACCTATTTTTAACGGGGACCCGTCTGGGGTATGGGTGGGGCGGGGGCCTGAGCGGGGACAGGGGCAGGGAATGGTGAAAAAGACACCCCGCCCCAGGCCGTTGAGTAGAGCGGGGCGGGGAAACGGGCCGGGGGCCCGCGTTTTTCAGGGCCCCGTCCGCCCCGTAACGAACTCTAATCTTCTGCATTAGGATCATTCTCTCATTCAACCAAATGCCCGGGTGAACCTTGGCTAAGGCCTTCCAGGCGTCCTTCGTATTCCTTGCAGCCTAGATGTGAGGTATCTATCTGTCCCTAATATTTAGAGAAATAGTTGTGAACGCTTGATCATTGATCCTCTCTCTTGTAGCGATATCAGTTGCATCACCATCATCATTATTAGCCCCATTCCGGAGTGCCCGATCAAGGCCTTTTTCCTTCAAGATCCGCAGTATACGAAACTTCCATGCGACATAGTTACTCTTACCTGGCGCCATGGATCCATCGAGTTTCTCAATGGAGTGGCTTAGGGACGTGAATGGATTCCCTTATGGCGCAGTAACCGTTGCAGGAACAGCCTGCGTAGAGGTACTGGCTGCAGCAGCCGCAGCTTGTGTGGTGGCCATTATGGAGGATATTGGTTGAGTGTATCGAAGTGGAAGAAGGTTATTGTCTTGCGCGGTCCGGCCTCACAACCTGTTATAAAGTAACTTTTATCGCTGTATTTTTCCCACGTCCCTTTCCTATGTCCTGCCAAAACCGCGGTCTAATATACAACCAGAACGCAGTCACAATAGAAAGTACTAGTATCCTCCTCTCGGCTTCTATATACAAAATGTATATGATGAGGTCAACCACTTGTAACCAGATCTAGAGCTAACCCTTCTGATCATATACACTAACGCTTCAACTTCCCACACTGTCCAACTCTAGCCAAACCAAATCTCTCCTTTTCTCTAGTCATCCATGTCATACGTATAGAACCTTGGTGAAAATTCTAACAGAAATAGCCGGACAGGTTTCCGAACATTTAATAAGGTTGATTAAAGAATCTGAATGTAAGAATCAGGACTTGACCATCCGTGAGAATCATACATGATCTTGATACTATATATAGAAGATATAGAAGAGACTTGAAACCCACACCAGGAGTGCGCCAGACCAGTCAGGGGTGATAAGTAAGGTGTGAGATGTGAAAAGAAAATGTGCTGCTGCCCTAGACGCGAGCAGACCCACATCTGAGGACGCACCGAATTAATTTGGTTTGACAGTTCTCAAGCAGGGGTCTGCGGCTGCATACCTCTTGACGCAGAGAAGATGCGACGAGCAGTGAGCATGATCAGGAAGAAGAAGCAACAAGAGGGAGAGTCTGGCGTAGTCTGGAACTAGAGCAGAATGCGACGTTGCTTTGGGACGTAAGAAACGTTGCGACGCAAGTCAGAAGGCAGAGGGGGCATGAGCGGGAGAAAATCCGGCCGTTACCTTAGGACCTAACGCCGGCTGATCTCACCCAGAATCCATCTTGGGCTGCTGATATCAGACAAATGTGGGCGCACAAGTAGGTTATTAACTAGGGATTAAAAAGGGAATAATCCAAATTGGACCAAAGGTGAGAGAGAGGAAGCTCTTTCAAGTTGTCTAAGTTCAAATTGCTCTATCTCTGTCAGTGCTGGTCTGATTTGGATGATTCCTTCAGGCTGTTAATCAGATGCCCCAAGGCTACATTGTCTGCGTTGCACTGAAACGGGGCCACAGAACGAAGCCTAAATCCGGAAGGACGAAAATACCACGATAGCAGCTATCAACTAGGAGCTAAAACGATCATAGTTGAATCTGACATTCGACCCAAGGATAGACATTGAACCATGTGTCTTCTTAGCAGGAGTGTCTGTCAAAGCCTGATGGCACCTGCTAGGAAGGAGACTGGTTGAAATAAAAGCGCGAGAGCAATAGCCGGCCTGCAATGACAATCATTTCCAGTAGTAGCTGAGCATGCACCGGAATCCTGTTAGCCGGCAAGAACCAAGACTCATGGCTACTGTTCGTTACTGGGCGGGATGGGTCGGGTTTTGACTCGCCAGCGACTGCCCTTGCATCGGACCGGGGGGCTCCTTTTCCTGTGATCCCTACCCTGCCCCCGGGTGCGCCCCCCGGACACTTATTTCCTAAATGTGGCTCTACTTGTTGCCACCTATTTATGGCTACCCATTTTTAACGGGGATGGATCTCAGGTATAGGCAGGGCAGGGGAGTCAGCCAAGACTGGGGCAGGGAGTTCGAAAATGGACACCATGCCCCCGGCCCCTGTGTGGAGTGAGCTGGGGTGAAGGACTGGTGGCCCACGTTTTGCAGGGCAATGTCCACCCAGTAATGAACTCTACTCATAGCTTAGCCTCTATCCGTATTATATGATCCTTCCACGTGTTGAATCCCAAATATTACCTTCACGCAAAAATCAATCAACTTAGCATACCATAGTATAGCCTATCTAACTCAGGCGGTAGCTGAGCTGAAATTATTTCAAATACACCAAATCTAAATCAAAGCAATGGATAGTGGGTCCTGAACTCTGGTCTCGTCAAGGTACTATTCATTACTGAGTGGAGCTGGACTGGGTTATACCAGGAGGCATTACAGGACAGGGCAGGGTGAAACCTTCACTTGGCAGCCTTGATGTTCATTACCTGGAGAGCTGGGGGGGTTTTGACTAGCCACACTCTCCAGTTAAATGGAGCCGTGGAGGGGTACTTATCAGTTGATCCACACAGTGCCTCTGTCCATGCCGAACCAACACTTATTCGCTGAACAGGGCCACGTTTGTTACTACCAATTCTTGACGGAGGCCCTCTGGGGTATAGGTTCGGTAGGGGCCAGAATTGACACAGGGCCCAGAATCCCACAAATGCTCCTGTGCCCTGCGCCGCTAGTTGGCAAGGCAGGAAAAAGGTCAAGGGGCTGCCCTTCCATAGCACCATCTGCCCCATACCAAACACCAGGTAGGCCCCGCCCTTAGTGCGTGCGGCATGGTTATTTTTCATCTCATCTCCTCCGCACTGCATCAACAAAAAGGTAACGTATAGCAGATCCACTAGTTTTGTGTACTAACTCTCCTAGTCTGGAGTCTGGATCCTTCAGGTCCTGTGGGTCCCGTGTGTCCTCGGCTGAGAGGCCACTTTTTGTTCCGTCTCGTGCCCCTGGAGACCCTTGTCTACAATAGGCTCCATTCCGACACATGCAACCAAGCACCCTGCCTCCCATGCATCCAGACTTATACCTCAACACAATATCACATCAGGATTAACCGCTATTCCTGATGATCCTTCTAGACCTGTGAGGGTGCCTGTCCTCGGATTCACAAGCGGTATTTCTTGGCAAATAAAATTGAGATAGTACTGGCAGGTGGCGAGTATGCCACTAGAGTTTGTTACGCGGCAGAGCGGGGCGGGTTTTCGCGCACAAGGCCAGCCCTTAAAATGCGCCGGGAGGGTTAGTTTGGGGATGATTCCCACCCCGCCGCCGTCTGGGGTGAGTCCCGGCTCATTTCCCAGATAGAGCTCGGTTTCTCCGCACCTATTTTAACGGCGACCCGTCTGTGGTACGGGAGGGGCCCGGGGCAGGGGGAGGGAACCGTAGAATAGGATGCCCCGCCCGGGGCCGTTCCGTGGGGCAGGGCGGGGAATCGGGCCTGGGGCCCGCGTTTTTCGGGGCCCCGGAGGCCCCATAACGAACACTAGCAAGCCACGGTACCCAGAATCTTAAATGTGTTGGTTCTCCTAGGGTTCCCTTTTCAGAAATTCATTTTCGCGGTAGCGAAAATGCCAGCTCACTCCAGTCTAAAATCCAGTAATATCCAGAATACTCTCTGAGTGGAGTCTCGCACTCAGGCTGTTCATGGTGGTTTCTCGGCACTTAGCCCCCAACTTGCACCCGATGCGACCCATTCAGAGTCTTTCACCAACACCTGCAACACCCACACTCACCGGCCCCAGCTGCCATACTCCACACCAACCAGTAAACCAATCCTCCATGTGATACGTGGAGATTACTGGGCTAGCTGCTAGCTTTGTACTGTTATACGATTCATCCCTAGAGGAATATAATTCATGAAGTTATACGGCAGGCGATCTTTAGATTGGAAGCCTGATTCCTGCACAACGAGTTGACAGATTTGGATTGTGTTTATGGAGAATGTCAGGCACTGTGCCCACTACGCATTGGTATAAGGTACCTCTCTGTTCCATTACAACGCAGGAAGTCGCTGCCTTCTATGAAGTGGATGTTTATTGTAGACCTTGTAAGCTTGTACTCAATGGCGTATTACTCCACGGCAACTTAGTGGATCAAGGCTCTGTTTAGGGTATGTTATCGGGCTCGACGCCGGCTACGCAACATTATAAGGTAGGTCTCTGTCGCATCAAGACTCTGGAATTCATGGTCTTATGTGGAACGTGTCCTAGGTAACCCGCTGCCGATATTTTACTTGACGTCTGCTTACTCTACAACCGGTTCACAGATGGCGGTGCCCTTAGCACAAGGTTTTTGGGATCGAGCCAGCTACACACCGGTCTAATGCACGTCCCTCTCACATCAGAACCCAGGAATTGCCTCACCCTTGGGGGAAATGTCTTGATAGGTACCCTTACAATCCCACCACTCAATGGCAAATGCCTCCATGCCAGTGACAGTTAGGCCATTCCAAGCTCTGATGGTGGGAGGTCGTTGATTGCGCTACTAGCCTCACAATGATATAGGGTCTATCCTGCTGCGATCTTGTTTCATAAGGTTACACGGGGGAATCGGGTCGGGTGCTGGTGATCCCAGCACTAGAGTTTGTTACAGGGCGGACCGGGCCCAAAAAACATGGCCCACCTGCCTTTTCCCCGCCCCACCGCGTCACCAGCCTGGGGCAGGCTCTCTCCTTCGCCATTAGCTGCCCCGGGGCCGGCTCAGGCCCCCGCCCCACGTATACCCCAGACAGGTCCTGGTTAAAAATTGGTGGTAACAAACGAGTCCCCATCCAGGAATGACTGCAGGTGGGCCCCGGACGGGAGCGGGGCGGGGATTACCTGAAACATACACCCCAAGCCCTGTGTAAGGGTCGGGTCAGCCCTATGAAAACCCGCCCTGTAACGAAGACTACGCAGAATGGGATGGCTGATTCCGCCCCCACTGGTCCTGCAGTTCTGGATCCGATTCCGGGAGATTGTTTGGCTCCATACCAGCCTCACAATGCTATAATGTGCATCTGTCAGCATCATTTATAGATGCAGGTGCTTGGCTGAATAATGTAGGGTGGTACCGATGCCAGTGCTCGATGGCTGATTCCCCAACCACGCGGGCTCTGATTCTGCATCTGATTTCACGAGGCTGTTGGGCCCGATGCCAGTTTCACCATGATATAACGTCCCTCGGTCCGCGACATTTATTCATGAGGTGAGAGGGTCTTGGGTAGGCCCGGGTCCAGTTCATTGGTCTGGAGAGCTTGCTTATTAGTATTATAATCAGTGCTGTATATTAGAACAATACAACACGAATAGTAGTAAATATACTACACAGACAGTATGAAATCTATTGTGACCAACGTCCGGAAAAAGTAAAGAAGGGGCGCTTCAAGTTCCCCTATTTCGGGAAGATTAGTGCTGAATGCTCTTGATCCCAAAGAGGCGGTAGGATATCATGTTGCATCCTGAGGATTCTGTCCTGGATCAGGTTGTGTCTGGTGCCTTGTGTGGTAGGCTGGTGGGTTCTCATTGGTGATTTGCATTGCCGCCTCATATTTGTCAGATGCACAGAACCCACAGCCCCCAAGGTATTATTTTTGCTCACAAGCCTCACTGGGCCTTCGTGTACTAATTCTCTAAATAGGGCCATGTTCGTTTCAATGAATTTTAAACCAGTAGAGGTTTGGGGTATGGGTAGGCCCGTGGCCAGAGTGTGGTCTTGAGCAGGAAATGCGCAAAATCACAGCACCACCGGGGCACTTGAGCACCGCAGGGCTGGAAAATGGCCATAGGCCCTCAATGTTTCACACCTGTCGAGCCCATAATTAACTTGGAGTTTCACAGGGGAGGTCCCGCCTCTGTCCAGGGCCCTCTGCTACTCCTTCTGTAGACAGGCACTTCTTTAGACTACCTGTCTTTAATGGGGACCTATCAGAGGGCTGGGTGCGGGTGACGTCCAGCCCAGTGGGCACAGAGTCAGGAAATATGAAAGTTGGTACCCACGAGCTAATATGTGTCGAGGACCGGGAGGCTCTATCATGAACTCTGTCCGTACATTTATATGAATATGTTCCAGTTCATATATTACAATACCTTTACTGAAACTTGTACCTGTGTTATACATGCTGCTGGTGCTGGATTGGGTTGTCTATGAGCCTATTTTCCATTCCTGGGTGTTGAGGGTCTGTCTTGTATTTCTGGTAGGAATCAACTCAGTTCTGATTGCTGAGTGGAAGTTGGTTGTGTTAGCATCAGACTTCCCAAGATATCAAGAATGGGCTGTGCTCACCTCCTTCTAGTACAGAGGTGATCTGATCCATCTTCTGTTGCATATTCCACTTCTGTAATTTCCTGGGCCACTTGTCTTACTAGTGTTCCTTACTGTAACAGGTTTATTCCTGTCTAAGGAAAATACAGTAGGACCGGCGATAGACCTGCTAGCGCTGGTACTAAGGGAGGCTTCAAGGGACTGAAGGTAAGAGATAATAGTTGAAGGATAAATTGGACTCAGAGACTCAGGGATTGCCGTTCAACCCAGTGTATTCTTAGACTGAAGATCTGTCGAAGTCTGCTGTCTCCTGTTAGCCAGGAGACTGGTTTAAATACAAAACCCAAGCGCGATAGTCTTCCTGCAATCACGATCATTACCAGTAGCTGTGCACATACCGGAATCCTGTAATCCTGGAAGACCAAAGAAAGAAACAAACAAACAATACTCAGCGTTCACCAGTGTTACATGACCATTCCATACCCAGAATCCTAAATATAAACTTCCAGCCAAGCAAACTAAATATAGCAATACCATAGCATAGTCTATCTGCCTAAGAGACTATGGCGGAGCTGAAATCAAATCAAATAAACGAAATATAAATCAACTAAAGATAGGAAATCCTGCACTGCCCGCTCCTGTTTACCGTTACCGGAACATGTACACTTGTTACACTTACCCAACAAGTGTGCTACCTGACAGGATTATCTGGGCAGGTGTGAGTTAGTTGTCTCAACCTGTCTCTAAAGCTTGTAGGAGGAGATTGCTTTACCTTGCAGCTGTGCTGGCCTGGCCTTGCATAGGACCATGGGATTGGTTCTTATATTCTTGCTTGTGCCTGTTGCATTTGTTTATATGATGACAGACTATTGTATACTGTGCAGTACCTGTTAACTCTTCTACTGATCTGTTCTCCTATTATCACACTTCACCCTGTGCTGTGGGTTCCTTTCACTCCCTATCAGGCTTTTGACCAGTTATGAAGATCCTGGAATGGTAATCTATTGTGGAACAGTGTTTCCACTCCTGGGAATTAAAAGGCTTAATCACCTAAGGCAAATGATTGTTACTGGTTTATTCTGGTCTAAACAAACTGAAAGCGAACTCGTGATAGATCAGGTATCGCTGGTACTCAGTATGGTTTGCATTGACTAGTACCACAAGAGAGAATGGTTAAGGGACAAATTGGATATCAGGATCACGATTGAACGAACTGTATGTTTTGGAGTGAGGGACTGGCAAGTCTGCTGTCTCCTGCCAGCCAGGAGATCACTTTAAAATCAAAACTCAATAGTCACTATCTTTTTGCAATTAAAATCATTACCTGTAGTGGTGCACCCACCAGAATCCTTTAATGCTGCAAGAACAATCAGTTATAGCTCACCCTCCACCTCTGTTCCCTGACTCTTTCATACGTTCGATCCTCCATATAAACTTCCAGCACAACAAACTGAACTTAGCAACCTGTAGCATAGCCTATCTGACTCAAAGACAGTGGCGTAGATGAAATTAAATCCTGTAAACCAAATATGAGTCAAAACTAAACATTGGAAATCATGCACTTCGTTCCTAGGTACTGTTACCGGAACCTTCACACATATTACACACACATTCTGTATTGGCAGGAAGGGTGACTATATGAGAGTTGTGTCTGTCATTGTTGATCGCGATACATCAATCAATCAACAATACCACTGCTAAAACCTACACAATTTCCACGTGGCCTGCCGACACACCATGAGTGATATATGGTGATGCAATGCAACCTACAAAATAGGCGATCTGCCTACCAGGAAAAGTAGCTCACCAAAGGCTCCAAGTGTTAAGATAGAACAGAACCAATAATTCCGCTAAGAGCCTTATGTTCCCTTTAAAACGCTTCCAAAAGTCCTTTTCTTCAACCAGTCACCGTCATGTTCTAAAAAAGCCACCCAACTGACGCAACCCAAGTTCATCCGAAGCACGAGGCCTGGGATTTTCCAGAAGAGTTACCGGGAAACCCAACGGACCCCCCCGGATCCGGATACCCGCGGCCAACACCAGAACCTTCCCACCACGACATTGCCAGTGCCCCCCCCCCCAGCCTGCACACGATTACACTGCAGGTCCCGGCCGGAGGCTCCCGAGCCCCAACCCGGCAAACACCCCTGGCCTCTCTATTTCCCAAAGATGCATCCGCCCCTCGCCTATTAGTTTACGCATAATATTATATAGCAATCCATCTCCGTCCCGCATCGCCTGTCGCCCCCTATGCACTCAGCTCTATCCTATCCAACTTATAACACTAAATTTAATGAAATTATGAACAATGATTAGGGCCACGCTCCGCCCACCCGAACTATTCCGTATGCGTAGTATCCGTCGGCCTGTCTGCTACCAGCTCTGCGCCCTTGGAACCTTTTTTGGTGACTCTGGCGCCGGGCGGGGGAAGGCGGGGAGTACCGCTGGTCCGTCGGTGATGGCTGGTCGCCTGGTGCGCTGTCTGTCTCACCCTTACTGACTCGGTTGGCGATTGCTGCCACAGTAGGGCCAAATAAAGGATGTTGGTAAACGTGGGCTTGTTGTTGGTAATGTTTGTTCCCACATCCTGTTTGTCCAGTTTGCAGCCAGCTTACTCTGCCTCCAGGAATGCAATTACCGTGAGATTGCACTTCTTAAAAGGATTTCAGACTACGAAACAGCCTCCAGCAAGAACACAAAATATCGGGAACTCTTATTCACCAAAATGATTAGCAACCAGTGAGACGGCTTTCTTAGAGACAATGAAGGATCAAGAAATCTTATTCTCACTGCTGATTAGGAACTAGGACGGGCGGGTAGAGGCTGAGTTTGACAAAATTGATGGCAAAATTGCGTTGATCCACTGAGAGATAGCCTCAGTTGGTGCAGGAATAATGGGATTTTTGGGGGCAAATTTTCCCTGACATCAAGCTTTAACTGTTGCCGACACAATAGGTTATAGTTTATCGGTTATATGTTTAACAGAATTGTGGAGGAAAACATCAAGGAAATTATTACCCCTCTCCCATTAGTGCATAATATGGTAAGCTCTACTGAGAAACTGCTCAATGATAAGTCATTAGCCAGGATTAGTGTTCTCTGCTGTCCGGGGCCCCGGTAGGGCCCGGTGGGGTGGCTGCCAAGAACCCCGGACCAGATGGTACGGCAAAATGTAGTCCGTACTCGTCCTCTAATTCCCAGGATGGCGGTCATTAGCAAGGACGGCGAGCCCCACGACCTGAGACAACTTTTTGCCAGGGGACGGCAGGTAACTCCATAGGACCGCTGGGGACAACGGGGACGGCAGGGCACGACGGGAAACAGCGGAAAACATCTGGGAGCAGCCGAAGACGGCGGGGACGACGGGGGACGACCGGGGACAATGGGGGACGGTGGGGGAGGGTGTGGGACGACACAATGTCGTCCGTCCTCGTCCTGGCCCAGGACGGACGGACCGCCCCGTTGCGAACATTGGCCAGGATCCCTCATTGCACCTGCGAGGTTTGGTGCTTTTTGCTTTGTGCCTTTCGTTTGTTGTCTTTTGCCCGCACCTCTTCAAGCCACCTGATCCCCCCCTCTGCCGGGTTATATTGTTGCTGTTTGGCATTTTGCTCTTCCCCCGCCTCCCAGCTTTTTTTTTAGCTTTTGCACCCCCTTTGTGGTCCGTATTCATCCAGCGTCCAGAGGGCCAAGAAAAATATGGTGTGGGTTTAATATTTTTTGTCTTTCACATTCTGTCTTTATAGAGCCTGTGTAGCCGGAATAAGAGGATAATCCGATAGTTCTTAAAACTAAGCTCCACTACCATATACTCTAGTGAGAGTCGGATTGGCGGTGGTGAGGATTTTCGTAAACGTGACCAATCGCCACTCTTCTATTTGTTTAACAGGGGATTTGGATGTCCGGGAAGTGAGATCTAGGAGATTGGAGATCCATGGATGCTTCAAGCTCTATTTCAGGTCTCGCAGGCACCCTATTGTGGAAATAACTAATGTTGTGAGATCTGGATACGAGAGGAATAAGCGTGACTGATGAAGAAGTACAAAGAAGCTAACAATAGGGGAAAAGATATCGCGGACAGAGTAATATTTCGGTGACCTGTTCTCACTACAACTACGGTCCAAACACCTTAAATACAAAAACACAGGTGGCTCTTCCAGGAGTCCCCATAACACAAGCACGCTATTTCCATCCCTTCCGACACCATTCACTCTGCTCGGTGAGTTCTTCACCGCTATACCTCACCACTATCCTTTACCGCTTCACGGTCGTGCTTCCGGGTCCGAGTCGGCCCTACTCCTCGCATAGTTCTCCTGGACGAGGAATGAACCGTGAATGAACCGACTTCGGAGAGAGCACCGGGGACTTTTAATAATAATAGCCGCTCACCCGACTTTTGTACGAACTCACGGCAATCATCCCTGCATCTACCCGCAGCAAAGTAAGGAAATTTAGGTGATGTGAGTGAATCTTTGGATCATCACACCTACCTACTCTTCCCTATAGATTTGTTTTTGTAGCCGAGCTAGCGTCTGGGCTTCATTTTCCGAAGTGGGGTCGCTTTTGGGCACTAGGGCGAGAGAGATTTGATCCTTCAGAAGGGCTAGTGCCGCTTGTGGTTTTTGTCCTATCATATTTAATATTTCCCAGCCTGTAAATTATGGCCTTCTCACCTTTTTTTCTCACAATCTTATTTCCTTTTGGTATCTCACCCGCACTTGAATTGTTATAAACTGGATCGGGTGGGTTGGATAAGGGAAAGGTGAAATGGAAGAAGTCAGAACATGTTGCCAGGGGAAAGGCAAAACTGATGGGAACGCAAGCAGAGTGCGGATGGTATGATATCTTTCCAGAAAGGGATTTCCGCAAGGCTAATATTGTGTCCCAAGAGATTCCGAATGATCGTAGGGTATTATTGACTATTGAGCTAGAGGTGCCGCTAAGGTCGAGAAATAGCTAGGGCCGCCAGTAAGTGGTAGAGGACAGGAGTATTCATGTTCAAGCTCAAGGTCGATCATTGGTCTTTGAAAAATGACATTTTCCTCCTATATCAAACCAGTAGACTGATCTTTTCGTTGTACCAGAAGCAAATTTTTTACATGGATTTAAGTTCAATGTTTGCCCATCATCATGCTCACGGAGAAAGGTGGCCTCAACGCCACCCTCCATATGGGTCCGGAGTGTCTATTCTTGGGGTAGAGACACGATTACCTCTATGGACATAATTTAGCCAGTTTTGGTTAGCTTTCGATAAGTTTAGTATGTGTGACTGTCTTGCTGAGTGTTGGTATCATAGTGACCGCTGCCCCTGGCAAGCTATATAAGCGGCCTTTTCTGCACATCTTCCCAGCACTGGACGTTGTGCTTTTATATCGAGGTCTCCGGTGACAAGTGAGCCCTCCAAGGACACAGCTACCACATTAATTGAATTTTTCCTCACTTCCTTCTTTTATCCTTGCCTACCGCTGCTAATACCAACGCATTGAACTAAAGACCTTTGATCACAAATCTAGAAAGGGCGGATTTTTTCTTTTCCCCCAAGGTGCCGATTGCCTCTCCTGCGAGCCACGGAACCTTGCTAATCCTTTTTCTACTCATTCGTAGCCGCTCTTGGTCCTCTAAGTACCGTGTTTACCAGCGGAACCGGTGCACAATACCAACATTATGCCGGGCGATTGCAGACGAACGCCACTCTCTTCGGATATCACGGACGCCGACGATAGCGGAGCCAACCTACCACACGGAGGGGGGAATTTCGACCAGAGTGTGACAAACAAAGGGGATGCTAACGATGGTCGTGATGGAGTAGTCAAGCTTGTGTTAGGAAGGAAAGACCTCAAGCCGGATATGCCTGACCATAGTGGCCGAACGCCCCTTTTGTGGGCGGCTAATTTTGGGTATGATGAAGTTGTGAGGGTGCTTCTAGGACGGAAAGATGTCAACGCGAATATGCCGGACAATGATGGCCGAACGCCGCTCTCCGATGCTGCCGCATGTGGGCATCTTTCAGTAGTCAAGCTGCTCCTGGAACAGCCGAATATCAACGCCAATAGTATTGATAGATTTGGCCGAACACCGCTCTTGAACGCAGCCCAGCGTGGGTTTCATCTAATAGTACAGCTACTATTGGAAAGGGAAGAGGTCACCGCTGGTACTACGGACATTGATGGCGAAACACCGCTCTCCCTGGCCTCCCAGTTTGGGTGTTATAGGGTAGTGAAGCAACTGTTGAGAAGGGAAGAGGTTACCGCTAGCACGTCCAACAGATTTGGCGACACACCACTCACATATGCTGCCAAGCTTGGTGATGATCGGGTGGTTAAGCTACTTCTGGCACGGGAAGAGGTTAACCCTAATATGAGAGATAGAGATGAGCAAACAGCCCTATTTTGTGCTGCCCAGCGTGGGTCCGATCGAGTAGTAGAGCTACTGTTGGAGCGGGAAGATCTCATTCCAGATATCCCATCCTTCTCTTACCAAACGCCCCTCGCATGTGCGGCAAAATATGGGTTTCATCGAGTAGTAAAGCTACTGCTGGAACGGGAGGATGTCTACCCTAATATGGCAGATCTGGCTGGCCAAACACCGCTCTCGTTGGCTGCAGCAGGCGGCCATGATGGAGTAGTAAAACTACTGCTGGAACGGGAGGATGTCTACCCTAATATGACCGATCTTGCTGGCCAAACACCGCTCTCATTGGCTGCGGCAGGTGGCCATGATGGAGTATTGGAAATACTGCTAGGGCGGGAGGATGTCAACCCCAATATTCGAGACAACGATGGCCGAACACCGCTTTGGTGGGCTGATTGTTCCGGATCTCAGCGAGCGGTCAAGTTACTGCAAGCTCGCCAATCTGCGAACCCTAATACAGTTTAACCCTAACGCAGGGAGATCTTTGCGGTCGCGCTTGAAAACTCATATGCACTGCTTATTAGGGGTCCCCACAAACACCCCAACCAATCTATACCGCTAGCTTCTTCCTACTTCTCTGAACCTCTTTCCAATCACTCTAGAGCGCCGGACACGCCATCCGAATACCCCTCACGTCCTTGCAAGTTCCGCTTTACATTCTCTCTTTCAGGCCCTCTTTGTTGATCACCCAAACCAGTAATCTGACATACATAAAACAGCCAAGAATTTATTGGCATCAGCTGTTATTTGAGTGAGGATTACGAGCTTCTTCACGGCCAGACGTGAGAGAAAACTGCATGGGGTTATCAACGGGATTCACCTCTTGTGCTTTTAATTTATTGGATTAATTAACTATTATGCAACCACCGTCTATTGGGATTGAGATGGCAATTATTTCTTGTTTCAAGTTCTAGCCTTTTCCGTTTTTCAATGTCCTTCAACTGCCGCTCCCCATCTGTGAGGAAAGTATGTGCTAACAAGCCGTGATGTTCGTCCGGTGGTAGTGGTTCGGTTGCGCGGTCAAGCCATTGTGCCAAGTAGAGCCGTTAGGTGTTTGTACCTTGATTTCGGAGCCCGAATGTTGTATTCGGTGGCCGGTATGTTGGGCGCCATTGTGAAACACCCTGTTAGCGGGATGGGATAGATTCTCAAAGAAATATCACAGCCCTTTCAGGAGCAGAAAACACCAATTAGGGGGAGAAAGCATCAACCTCTTGATATTGGCAAAATTCTATGGGCTATCGCCACTTCACTACGTACATTTATCAGCGTTGATGCACTGGCCTAATGCCTAAATGGGCTTCTTGTCAACCTCTGTAGTTCGTAGAAATAAATGCGCAGAAGGTTCCCCTCGATATGATACCTGTCAAACGAGCATACGACCTTCTGTTGAAATTTTGTGTATATTTCCTATGTATATTCAACACACTACCGTGTATTCTTTTACTTAGTTTGTGTTTCGGCTCCGGCTGTCCACCGCTTACATTACTACAGCTAAGATATATATTATGGTGTTTTATTGTTTATTTCAGGATAATATCTCAAAATTTAACAAGTGCTTTCCAATCACGTGGTTAGGATTTTACGGTTCTTTATGCATCTCTTATGCACCATTCTTGGTGATGATATTTCTAATAATCACACTGCACGGTTTTGTTTTCACACACATTATTTATGATTTACTTGGCTGGATTTCAGGGTCAAACATGTTCGCACTTGTGTTTCTTATATTGTTTTCCCTATATTTCTCTTGCGCATATAGATGCGCACCTTGCGATAAATATGGTGCTACTGCCCACCCGGCTTAGAAGAATCAAGAACCGGAACTCATACCAATCACTTCTTGACCTCCTCGCTAAGTGTCCCTCTCAACCCCTCTCGTACTTGCCAAGTATTATCCAGATAGAATAGATTGTGCCGCATTCACTTATTAAACACGGTCGACGCATAGGGCCCTGGGTGGGCTTTGTCTTGGGCCGTGTGAAATGATGGAATTCGGGCCGGGATATGATAAGCCTTGCCCAGACCTGTTCACCCTCCGCAACACGCTCGGTATTTCTTGACGAGCTGTGCGTGCTGAGCGATTTAACTATTCTGGCGATGAAAATGAGAGATTGTAAGTAAAGTTGATTGTGGCAAAATCTGGCTTTTGTGTACTGTGTTCCGAATTTTGCTGTTTCAGGTAGCCCGAAAGATAGGTCCAAAGCCCATCAGTAGTTTTCATAATTTCACCTATAAGGTGTGAATTCTGTACATGTGTGGGAGAAAACCAGGAGGTTAGCTTTGATGGATGGTGTTCGGTCTGGGCTAGCCTTTGGGTGGAAATGCACGTCCGTGACGTTCATGATATCCTGGGAGGTAGACAAAATAAAATTGACTCTGGAGAGAAATGATGGAATCGTACAAAGGTTGGTGCTGTGCTATAACCCCTGGCAACACGCTGGCTCGCAACCATGCTCTCACACAAGAGACTGCCTGACAGCTAGTGTTCATTACTACATCAGCAAAAAGGTGGCCTGCGTCAGATCCAGTAGTGTTGCGTCCTGACTCTCCCAGCCTGGACCCTGCGTCCTGTGCGTCCTGTGCGTCCTGTACCAATACGCCACATCTTGTTGCGTCAGGTGCGTCCGGAGACCCTTGCCTACACTGGATTCCATCTGGACACATCCAACCAAGCAACCCTGCCTCCTGACATAAACCTCAACATCATCGCACATCAGGATTCACCACTACCCCTGATTCCCCTTTCAGCCTTCTCTTGGCAAAGCAAATAGAGTTAGTGCTGGCACCTGATGAGAAAGCCATCATACCCTTAATCTTAAATTTGCGCTAAAGACTCCAAGTCCGAGTCACACTGGCACTCAGAGTCCTGTTTTCAGAACATCATCTTTGAATGAGCGAAAATGCTAGCTCACTCCAGTCTGAAAGCGAGTGATAGCCATAATACTCTCAGGTCTACCATAGTGCCTGGTGGTTTCTCGGCACTTAGCCTCAAACTGGACGCGACGCGACACTCTTTTCATCACAACACTCAACATCCACACTCCCGGGCCCCAGCTGCAACACTCCACCACAGCCAGACAATCAATCCTGAATCCGACACTTGGCGGTTCCTGGAGTCGATGCCAGCTATCCACCGGTATAAGATTCATCCCCAGAGGGATATTATTCATCAAGTTCCAGGGCTGAATGGGGTGGGGTGTTGGCGATCTCAGAACTCGATGGCAGATTCCTCCACAACCAGCGCTCCGATCCTGGATCTGATTGCGGGAGACTATTGGGCTCGACGCCAGCTACACAGCGGTATAAGGAACGTCTCTGTAGCATCAAGACTCAGGAGGTCGCTGACCCTTATGAGAGTTGTCTTTATAGATACCCTGGCGATCTCAGAACTCGATGGCAGATTCCTCCACAACCAGTGCTCCGATCCTGAATCTGATTGCGGGAGATCGTTGGGCTCGATGCCAGCTACGCAGCGGTATAAAGGACGTCTCTGTCGCATCAGAACTCAGGAAATCGCTGACCCTTGTGAGAGTTGTCTTTATAGATACCCTGGCGATCTCA
>Ga0307513_10004241_pt1 | contig 19177 bp, 13 predicted proteins | sample 15_EM_MG_FD_202174 | JGI IMG/M metagenome (GOLD analysis project Ga0307513, IMG submission 202174) | Populus trichocarpa ectomycorrhiza microbial communities from riparian zone in the Pacific Northwest, United States - 15_EM | ecosystem: Host-associated > Plants > Roots > Unclassified | place...
CTTATCCTTCAAAATAGGCCATATTAAGCCTTCAAGACATTAATATCTCTCCTGAATTGTTTCCATTACCGCGTTATTGCTTGGCATACAAACTCGAGTCATAAAATTTCAAAACCAACAATGCTCTGATACCAACTGTCATATAGATACTTTTTTTGCTCAAATTTTATCTCATTATGTGACACTCTAGCCCTAACTAGATTCAACTTTTCATCATTGATTTGTTTGTGTTTGCCTACAACCACTACCAGAAAATCGATAAATACAAACAAAAATACCGAGAGAATATTTCCGTCGGTAAATTTCCAAGGGATTTTACTGACGGAAATATTCTCTCGATATATACCGAGGGAATTACAGTGGGAAAAAAATTAAAACAAAACAAAAAAAATAATGACGTGTCATTTTTACCCACGAAATTTATTCCGTCGGTAAATTCGTCAGTAAACTGTGAACACTGTTCATTATGTCAATTACAAAGGGAATCACCGACGGAATTTTCCGTCGGTATTTTCCAATTCCGTCGGTATTTTTCAGAGAGCTCTAGAACTATTCACTTTTTAATTACACTGTTAATTGTTGTTCTTTACGGACAAAATCACTGACAGATTGAAAAGTCGTCGGTATTATTTGGCGGTTTTCTGAAAAAATTCAATTAATTTAAAATTTTCATTTAAATATTACAGACGGATTGAAAAATCGTCGGTGATTGTTGGCGGTTTCTGAAAACTTTTTATGAAATTAAAAATTTAAATTAAATATTACAGACAGAATTACCGACGAAATAATTAAAAAATATTAATATTTAATTATCCATCGATAATTCCATCTCTAACGCGCCCCAATAAAAAACCTGAATCCCTTTATTTTACAAGAGATAGACTCATTTCTTCTTCTTCTTCTTCTTTTTCACTATATGTAAAAAACATCAATATCTATTTCTTTCTCTTCTCTTCTATCCTCATCTCCTTCTCTTCTTCTCTATGCTCGGGTATGTCTTTTTCTTCTTTCTTCTTTTATCTTCTTAGTTTTTTTTAATTAATATGCTTTACAAAAAACTTTTTCTCTCCTTAGCTTCACTTACAACTACATTAAGGTAAGATTTTTCTTTTTTCTTCATTTTTCATGATGTTTTTCACTATATTTGTTTTTTATTTTATTTCTAATTGTTTTTTTCTTAATAATTGTATAAATGTTGTTGTGAGATTTTTTTTTTCATATGAGATCAATTTTTAGTTGATTTATTTATAGGATTTTTAAATTTTTAGCAATTGCAACTTCATTTTTTTCATATGAATTTCTTTAGTTGAATTTATTTTTTTCATTTTATTTATTTATTGCAAATTTATTTGAGTTGATTTTCTTATTCTTTTTTCCAAGCATTTTGAGTATATATTATATAGTGTTGATTTATGTTAATTTAATTATTTTATAATTTTATAAGATGGATTTTTTTTAAAAATGTTTTTAAATAATTACCGATGGTATTTTTTTAGGGATATACCGATGGAATGAAGCGGGTAGTTTTTTTTACGCGTCTGTTCCATCAGTAAATCTGTCAGTAATAATATTTTTTTTATTACCAACGGATTTATCGATGGACAAAAAATTACCGATGAAAGATTCACCAACAGAGCATTTCTGTCAGTGATTTCGTTGGTAAATTAATTACCGATGAAATATGTGTCTTACGCCGACGGAAAAATTTCATCAGTAAAACTGTTAAATCTTGTAGTGAACTAAGTGCCTCGCACCTTGATAGAGGTTTTCCCACACTCTTACTCTTAAATAAGCAGAATACGGAAGTAAATAAATAAATAAAGCACAAATTATAAGAACCTTCCTAACCTTTATTAAATTCTTTTGACAAAAGAATATATAATCTTATATGTATGTGTTATGCACAAAATATCTTTTTTCTACAAGGTATTGCATCCACATAAAATATTTTACAACCTATTATAATACAAATATATGGAAGTTACAATAAAAATTTTCTCCCTATTTTCTGGCAAACACTTGGGCAATTGGCTAGTTTTTGCCCTAAAAACTTGTCATACTTATGACTATCAATAACTAGCCATAATTTACTTGGCTTTCCACCCACAAACCAACTGACCATTGGCAACACTATTGTTGTCATAGTTGTTATGTTTCCACTTGACTTGGACTATCCATTGCATAAGCCCATGTTCGTGTCAACATTAACAAACTACTCATATAAACTGTCGTATGCTACTTGCCAATTTCACCACTATGCATATGAGTTGTTAATGCCCTTGATGTTTTCCAAAAGGCTGTAAGACAATATTGGCTAGAGAATGGCCTTCTTTATACAAAAGAAGGGTAAATATATATGTCTAATGGGAAGCTAAGGAAGTATTTGATGATAAAAACTTATGACCTATAATGGGTAGGCCATCCGAGAAGGGAAAGAATGGTAGTGAAGTTATGGTATAGGAAATTATCCAAGAAAGATCTTAATGTTAGACAACCCAAGTTTGATACATGGGAACGTTTAAAGCAAGGGTTAAAAGAACAATTTTTATCGAATAATACTTATTGGCTTGCATATGAAGACTTAAATAAAATGAAGCAAGAAAAGTCAATGTTGGAATATGTTAAAGAGTTTAGTTATTTGATTCTTGAATTCAAAAAAGTTATTTTAACTTTTCATTAGGACGTCAACCATTAACACAAGCAAAGTTACGAAGATAAAAGGTGAAAGATTTATCTTCTACCATCATAGTTGTTGATGGGTTGATGGATTTTAAGGTAGCCACAAGGTATATGTTGTAGTCTTAAAGGAAAAAAAAAAGAAGGAAGAAGTTTGGTAGGGGTGGATTGAAACATGTTGTTGATAAAGGGAAGCCTAAATAGTTAAGGGTGCAGGGAAAGGGTACCAAGCTAAACTTGTGTTATTTTATTTGAGGCAGACCATGTTACGCCAAGGAATGCCTTAACAAGGAAAAATTTAGTGTCTTCTTGATTAATGACAGTTATGGAAAAAAGTTAAAAGAACAACTCTTGTCAAATAATACTTCTTGGCTTGCACAAGAAGACTTAAAGAAGTTGAAGCAAGATAAGTTAGTGAGAGAATATGTTAAGGAGTTTAGTTCTTTGATTCTTGATAATGAAAAAAATTTGTTTAACTTTCTGTTGTGACACCAACCATGGACACAAGCGAAGTTATGGAGACAACATGTGAAGGATTTATTTTTTATCATTGTAGTAGCTGATGGGTTGATAGATTTTAAGGCAACCACGAGAAATATATTGCAGACAAAAGGAAGCCTAATCAGTTAGGGGTGCGAGGAAAAGATGCCAAGTCAAACTTGTGTTATTTTATTTGTGGTGGACCATGCCACACAAAGGAATGCCCTAACAATGAGAAATTCAATGTCATCATGATTAATGATGGTGATGAAAAGGAGGTAATCATATACGTAAACCCAATGTTTAAGTCGAGGGATTTAGTTAAAGAGATCAACCTTGTTAAGCATAATTTAGCGAGGATTGATGCATTAAGGCAAGGAAAATTGGGTTCTTTAAACACTTTGATGTACGTCAAAATCAGGGTGGGTGATAAGAATGTTACTTCTATGTTAGATTTAAGTGATGCATATACATTTATGGCAAACAAATTGGTGAGCCACACTACCATGAAGGTAATGAATATCATGTTATAAAAGATACAAGGCATGGCTTACAACATGCCTTTAGTTCTAGACTGATAGAAAGGGAAGCGAGACTTTTTGGTGGTGAATTTGGATTACTTCAACATCATCTTGACATGAATTACTTGAAGAAACAAAAGGTTGCTCTAATATCATTCCTCGATGGTGTTATGATTGCTAATGAGATATGTTCTTGTTTTGTTCTTTGTTGAAAAACTTTAGTGGCAAGCAGTAGTAGGGAAGGAAAGACATGGTTTCAACCATTATTATTATTAAAAAATTGAGGAAGGATGGGGTGTTGTTTCTTGCAATTTTAGCATATAAGAAACCAGGCTAGTGTAATGAGGTGTTGAATGTTATTACATAGATGCTTAGTGTTATTGTGGACCATCTCATTAAAATCAATAGTTTCAATATAATTATTAGTTATTTATATCAACAAAATAGTTGCCAATATTTATGTAATTATAGTGTAAATAACTTTCTATAATTAGATCGATATTATAATTAATAATAGTTGATTTTATGGATTGTAAATCAAAATTATTTCTATTTAATGAAAAGGACTCTCATGGATAAGAGTAATTTAGCCAATTTGGCATGGTGTCAAAGCTTCACTTCTGAATCTACATATCTTGTTTTAGTTTTTCTTTGGTTTTCTTGACTATGTAATCAGTCTTAGATACCTAAGACTCTTGGGTGTTGAATTTTCTTTGATTCTTAGTTGTATTTTCTGGTTTTGTTGTGTTTGTTTAGAACATGACATCAAACAATTCTCAATTGCTTAGTGTTCAATTCATTGGAAAAACATTATTCAACTTAGGAACTTCAATTTCAAGTATTTGTCACTTGGAAAGAATTATGGGGTCATGTGAATGAGAGTGATCAATGTCCTAATGATTCTACAAAATTGCTTCAATGGAAAGCCATAGATGCTTGGGTAATGTTCTAGATTTTAGGTTCTGTTGAACCTCTCTTTGTTCTTAATCTAAGGCCATATAAACATTACAAGTTAAAGTTATTTAGGAGTACTTAAAAAAGGTTTACTATCAAGAAAACAATGCTAGATATTTTCAATTAGAAATTGATATTTCTAATTATTCTCAAGGCATCCTTTCCATCTAGGATTATTACTTTGGCTTTCAGAATTTTTAGGCAAAATATATTGATATTATTTATGCCAAGATGCCTATTACATCTCTCTTTGTTGTTTAACAAGTTCAAGACCAAAGCAAGCGCGATCAATTTTTAATGAAACTATAATATGAAACCATGTTAGAATATACATAAGAATTTGGAAGTAATATTGTTGAAGGGAATTTACAATAGAAAGAGGTTGTTGTATAACAACACTTTCTCCACTACCAATCAAGGCAACTTGTAACATCCTTGTTACCTAAATCAATTTATCTTCCTCATAAGAGAAAAATGGGACATTTTTTTTTTACTTATATAGGATTCTTTGAAATTTCTAACGAAATTTCAGCAGTCTCCCCTATACCAGGAGGTCTCAAGTTATCGACTATCATCATGTACACGTCTTATACTCGCATCTCAATCATGTCACAATCACAATGAGTCTAACTCAACAATTTATTCAATAACGTAAATATAACATTTTATCTACTCAATTTCTTTCACATTTAACATATATAATTTAACAAATAAGAAAAGCATACAAACATTTGAATTCCAAATACAAAATAATACAATCCAGTATTCCAAAAACACAAAAAAACAAGGATGACACTATTACATTCCGAGTTACATGGTTACTTAAGAACAAAATACATAGATAATCCTTACATTCCTAATTCATGCAAAAGAAAACTAGAGGACCTAAATATTACACCTTACGTGAATCGGAAGGACTTGGAATTTATAATTTTCAGAATAAATAAAATAAGAATATAATAGAATAGAAAAGGGAAATTTACACAATACATGCGTATATATTTAATTATATACTAATCTGTGCACAACAATAGCTCGTTGAATCATTATTTTATCTTCCATGATTATGTCCCTATTTATCCTTCTAGGAATCACTCATTATTTTTTTATTTTATAAACATCGAAAATTTTATCAGGAGCACATCACCATGCCACATCTTCCTAATCTAGAAAGATCGTTGCCAATACTAATAACTCACATTAGTATCTTTAGTCTTCCCAATCCAGGAAGATTGTTGCCGACACTAATAACTCACATTAGTATCCTTAGTCTCCCATTTCAGGATCAACTAATCAAGTTTGTGGGGATGCCGACACCAACGTAACCCATTGATGTCGTTAACTATTTCTGAACTGAAATAGTTAATCAGTGTTCTATATTACCTTGGAATATCCTCAGGTATGCTGATGTAAAGAATTCTTGACATCATTAGCTTTCACCTCAGAAAATCTAATCAAGTTCCATGAGTTTGTCAATACCGACGTCAACTGCCGATATCATTAACTATTCTTAGCCCGAATAGTTAATTAAGTTCAATATTTCTCCTTCTTCGTGTTGGTCATGCCGATGTTAGCCAACCTGGCTAACATCAATAACCTCCTGTATCTGGGATCAACTAATCAAATCCAAGGGACGATTATACATGAAAACTCATTATTTCCATCCATTCTCTTTGAAGAGACTCATAAATCAAATCTGGTTTTTCAATTCTCATTCATGTCATTTCATCTTTCCTCTTTTTAATCTCATCCATAGACATAAGATTTATAATCTCAATAGATAACTAGAATCGTTATTAACTAAGGAAGATATAGGTGTAGAATACCTACCTGTTGTAGACGTTTGACTCGTATTTCCCTGATGTTGTTGCACTCCTCCCGCAGTTCCTCCTAAATCCACAAATATCCATCATTATTTCATATTTATTCATATTTCACAACATAATAACAACAATGGTGACAATATCCATTTATCTTTTACCATTATTCTTTTACACCTACATTCCCCACTATTATCTTTTAGGATTTCAGCTCATTAGCAGTCATAAAGAAAATCATAAATTCAATTTCAATCACAGTTTATTTCATTTTGAAGGTTAGGACGCGATGTTTCACACCTTTATTTTTGTAGTTGTATTATTTTTGTATTGATTATAAAAATTTAAATTTTAATAAATGTCCTCTTTTTTTATATAATTTGTTCTCGGAGTTTCACACAACTCCTTCTACTATATGTTTACTACGTTTTCTCTACCTTTTTGTCTCTCTAAACCTATCTATTTATAGTTGAAAATGAGGGGCATACTTTCCTATTTTCAAGCACAATTTCTACTAAGAATCTGCCATAATTTATGCCATTGATAGGTTGATTTTCTACCACTAATTATGTCATTAACATCCCTCCTCAAACTGGTGCTGGTAAGTCAACCAACAACAATTTGCCAATAATAAATTGATGTCTTTGTGAACTTCAAGACAAGAAATTAAGAAATTTTCAAGTTAAATTTCAAAGAAAAATTTTCAAACAGAGAAAATTTCAAGAAGAAATTTTCTAACCAAGGAAATTTCCAAGATGAAAATTTCAAACCAAGGAAATTTTCTAGATAAGATGAAGAACAATTGTTGTTCAAAATAAGAAGAAAAACACAAGACTCTAGAAAGCAAATTTGCTTGAATGAAGTGTGGTTTGGGATTGTGGCTCCACTACCATATTAAAATCAAAGATCTAGCTTTGATATCATGTTATGATACATAAGAGTTTGGAAGTACGTTGTTAAAGGGAATTTATAAAGACAAGAGGTTGTTGTAATGTTGCCTTTCGACAATTGCTTCTACCAATTAAAATAGCTCCACTTGCTGCCAATAAAAGCAAAAAATAGGAAAGATTGTCCCTCATTTTAGCTATAAATAAAGAGGTTTAAAAGAGCAAGGAGGGGACAAAAAACACACTAAACATGTAGTAAAAGGAACTGCCTTCATTGGCAACAAATTAGTAGCATAAAAAGTGTTGTTATACAACAACCTCTTATCTTTGTAAATTTCCTTAAAAACCTAGTTCCAAACTCTTATCTACTTTGATACCACTTGTCACATGGTCAAAATTTTCATTGAAATCTGAATCCTTAAGTGGCATCCTAGTGCCCCTTTAGACTTGGCTTTTCTCACAAATATTCTCGTGTTTGGTATAAAATCTAAGTGTTTCACACACCCAAAAGGTTTTTTCCATAATCTCTTGTTGATTATAAGCAAGAATAAGCACACAAGCAAGCAATAACAGAACGCAACTCAAGTTTATAACAAAAGTCACAACCTTTATTACTCATTGATAAAGAAAACATACAACCAATGTCTTTGTGTGTGCTATGCACACTTGTGTATCTACATACTTAAAATGGCCTATAAGTACATAAAATACATGAAAGTTATAAACAAAACTATCCCTGAAGCTATGAAGCAGATTTGATTAATTTTCCTCAAAACTAGTAATTATCGCTAACTACCGACACCAACTACCCTAACTATTAAAATCTTGCATGGTTTGCCTGACACAAGCCACTAGATCAACATCTCAACCTCTATGATACATATGATTCTGCCTAATTTGGACATTCTGATGCCCATGTCAGAATTCGTGCTAAACATGCACCCAATGTCCTGCTGATGTTGGACATACTCTTGAATGTTGTCACTATTTATGCATGTTGCCATCATGCCAATAATGTTTAGGAGGCATACTAAGGAACATTACAATAATTGGGGAAGTTGATGTCGGCAATTATCGATAGTTACTAGTTTTGAGGAAAACTAGTTAGATTTGTCCCATAACCTTGAGAATGGTTTTTGTTTGTAACTACCATGTATTTTAGAAACTTCTGTATAAATTCTTAAATGATTATGTGGAAGCTAATAAGGGTGAACCTATACTTAGAAACTTCTAAGTGATTATAGGTTCTTAATGAATGGGAGCCTATAGCTTTCTCAATATTATCATGGGGCTTAAAAGCCATCCACTAAAGAGTGGCCATCATGATTTTTTTATTATGGTGTATGAGAGCCCTCTTACTGAAAGTGGTGGAGACTAATCACATCATTCCTTGGAGATTGGTGCATATAACACTAGGTAAATTACATGTTTCATTTGAAAATTGATGCATATAACACTAAGAAGATTACATCTATCCCTTAGAGATTAGTGCATATAACACTAAGAAGATTACATTTATCCCTTAGAAATTGATACATATAACACTGAGAAGATTATATCTATCCCTTGGAGATTGGTCCATATAGCACTGAGGAGACCAAGTTCATCCCTTCCAAGGTGTATTATTGAAAGAACCCTTAGGCATTGATTAGTACTTAAAAGTGCATTATTATTAAGGCTTTATATCATCATATTGTACTTTTAGTATCATTAAATTCCCTAACTTAAGCATGTTGTATAATAACAAGTCTGATAATATAAGATAGCTTTAATTTATGGTAAATGCTCATTTTAAATGCAGGCAAATCTCACAATTCAAAGGATTGATTGATGTGATTAACTATTGAAAATAAAAGGACAAAGGAAGGGCTAAGGTTAGAGAAGAGATGCTGGATCAAACTGGAACATCATTCAGTCATTTGATCATATCTAGAGTTATGGACCTTGTATTGATGTTTGGTTTATTGTTCTAGAAGGTTAAGACATAGGCCTACAACTTTCACGAAGAGTGAAAGACCCAAATCTGTCGTTTTCAAATTCAAAGCTTGGCCACAAAAGATAAGTCAAAATCTGTCTTACAATCCAACCCAAACATTGCTCAGAAGTTTACCCATAGATGGAGTTATAGAAAGCCAAATGACATCATATTTGGTGGGTGAAAAGATTAAACAATTTACAATAACTTTCATGAGGACTGCCTGCTCCAATTCTGATGTTAGCAATGAAATTTCATTCAGACAAGAGCTTGAGGGCTATCCACCACGTCCACCATAAGCACTACTCAGTATTTTAGTCATATCTCGAGCTTTAGTGATCCAAATATTCTGAAATGTTATGGGTGGAAAGAGGAGATGATTACGATCAACTTTTATAAAAAATACTTTGCCAAATTCTGATTACATCAATGTCATTTCATCAAGCCAAAATGCTTGAGTGCTGTTGTCCACCAAGTCCACTAAATTAATAGTTGGCCATTACATCAATAATCAATTACCAAATGAATAGTTCTAAATTTTATGCTATAAAAGAAAGCATTTGCCATTCATTTAGGCATCTTGGTTTTCAGATCAAGATCATTTTTCTTGTTTTCTCTATTTGTAATGTTCAAGTTTTATTTTCATTAATTTCTTGTTTATGCTTTTCATTATCTTTACTACTCTTAGTTAACTTATATCATAATTATGTTCTTATCTTGTTTATTTATGTTTTTCTTCTTCATTATGTCTAGCTAAGTTAATTATGTCAATGTAAAAAGGTTTCACTAATGGTGTTAGAATATGTATAATATAAACTCAACATGGACTTTAATGTTTATATCCAAGAAAGTTTGTTATTAATATGTCTTATCTTTTTATCTTACTAATATTTAATACCTTGCTTATTAAATGATTAATCTAGATTTGTGTTGTATAACACTTGGTACAATAAATGCTTGATCCTTCATAGTTTTCGGCCGACATCATTGTTATGAGAGGAACTGGATTTGTTATTAACATAAGTTAGCATCATAAATTCCTGAAAATATTTAAAAGTATGGTGTTACTAAAATAAGATAATTAATATGATCATGTTAAAAAATTATAATGAACTATTAAGGATAATCATCCGAGTGGAATCTCCTTTGTGTTTGGTTTTCAGTTGAGTAATAAAAAGAGTTTATACTATACTTATTTCTAATACCATTAGTGGATCTTCTAACCTTGACAACTGTTTTTATCATTGTTTAATCCTCACATTAATATCACATCTCAAAGATCTCTTTAACACTTTGTTAACTTATATATATATATATATATATATATATATATATATATATATATATATATATAGTTGACCTCCATGTGGATCGACCCCGGTCTTGCCGGGTTATTTATTACTTTGACACTTCTGCACTTGGGATAAGACATCAACTCTTTGATCGTGTCAGACATCACCTGGAGAAAATGAAAATAGTCATTTTGAATAAGTCATTTATATATACAAAACTTATATTCTTATTCTAATTGGCTATGATAAATTTTTATTTGAGTAGAGTGTCCGGCGTGAGGGAGACTCTTCCCTTTTCTTTAGATAGTTGTAAAAAATACTTCATATGTTCTATAGTTTGAACCAACATTCTACTCATACTTATTGAAAACTTTTCAAAATCTCAAGGCTCCAATTGTATTTGTAAAGTTGGCAAAGCATAGCCCAAATTTGCTTGTCTCATTTTGAGTGGTTAGCAGTGCCTCAGTGAGGAGTCCGACCTAAGTGAAGTGTTGTTGAAGCTTTGTTTGGGCAGGAGTGTCTACAGTAACGAGAAGACTTGTCCTGCATCCTGACAAAGGTGGGTATTAGTTGTGTGCCATGGAATGGTCTAAAAATGTCAAAAGCAAGCTTTAGAGAGAAGTCGATGACATTTTTGTTCAGTTTTTCACAGACGACATCATTGATGAAGTCCTAAAAAATTCAAGTAGCCTAGGAATAGGATTCATAGGTTGGTTAATCAATTAATCAATTTTTCCTAGCAATCTCATCCATTCACTCGAGCCAAGGTAGTTGATAGCTTATACTTAATGCTCGATAGACCAATGTGGCTTGTGACTAGTACCTACAAAAGGTCCCCTTTGATAGAGGTGAGGACTCTTTGATACTTAAATAAGTATCTTTTTTATAGAGATAAAATGCAATAATATTCTGGAGAGAGATATCTGAAAATATATATGCAGTTGAAAATGAAGATTATGAACTTTTGTTTTAAAGGTCTCATGGTGTATTTATAACTCATGAGTCTTATCATTTTGTGAGTATGAGGGTTTGAAGTGTAATTTTACTTTGATAACATTTAATGAGGTATAAATATCTCTTACATCTATATTAATGTTCTTGAAGGATTTTTATACACCTAAAAGATGTAGAGAGATTAGGGTCCAAACATCAAATGTAACTGAGCCCATAGAGGCTAAGCTCTTCTTCTAGGCTAGACCCAAGAGAGGAGGGTCATTCCCTTAGGCGTGCTCCAAAAAGGATGATCATTCATTTAGACGTGCTAAGAGAGGATGATCATTCCCTTGAGGATGCCTAAGGAAGGATGGTAGGCATGCCAAAGAAGGATAATCATTCTATTGGGCATGCTCTAGGAAGGATGATCATTCTTTTAGACGTGCCAAGAGAGGATGATCATTCCCTTAGAGGTGCCTAAGAAAGGATAGTGGGCATGCCTAAGGAGTATGTGGTCATTCCCTTGGGCATGTCAAGGAAGGATGATCATTTTCTTGGGCGTGTTAAAGGGAGGATATGGTCATTTCCTTTGACGTGCTAAGGAAGGATATGGTCATTCCCTTGGACGTGCGCAAGAGAGGATGGTGGAAGTACCAAGTGAGGATGGTCATTTCCTTGGGTGTGCTAAGGGGAAATGTTGGAATTCCTTTGAGCATGTCTAATGAAGGATGCACATTCCCTTAGGGGTGCCCGGGGTTTGGCACACGACCAAGCTCAGCATGCCCAGGGCTTAACACACTGCCAAGCCTAATTACGTCTGGGTTTGGCTAGTGCCCGAGGTTTGGCATACTGACACACCCAGTGTCCTGGGGCTTGATACACTGCTAAACTCATTCGCTTATGGGTCTGGCTAGCACCAGACTCGGCGTTCAGAGGCTTGGTATACTGCCAAGCTCAATATATCATCATTGACATGTGATTGTTTTTCTAAAAATTTATATTCATAAATTTTTCTTGATTCAATAATTTTTTATAAAAATATAATAATAAAATCTTAATTATCTTAAATTATCTTTTAGATGATATCCATTGGCAAAGCAACAATGTTGCTTTTGTTCTATTCTTGAATTAGAAACAACGATAATAAATTGTGATGGATTTTAACACAAATAAAGATTTTTTTTTCCTTTATATTGACCGACTGGATTAATGCAAGAAAGAAAAAAAAAGGATTTGAGATTTAAGTTTTTAATAGGATTTTTGCATATGTCATCCGCTCTTGTATATGAATAAAATGTAAAATAATGAGAAGAAATAGAACAAACGCGCATTTATGATAAGGATAATTGATTTTACTTTTAAATTGGAAGGATGAAATAGCAATAAATGCCTCAAATGATGATGGTGATGTTTGTATTATTTTTTTTATTTTTTTTTTGAAGGAAATGGGACATGCCAGGCAATTATGTGGCGCCAATGTCGACCAAGCAATAATGTGAGTAGCCGTCAAGGGTATCTTGAGCGCTGGCCCAGACTAATTTCTTTACACACCGAATGGTAAGTGCTCTCCAAAGAACCGGCTGCAGATGAAGAGAGGGATTAAAAATTAATAAGTACCTTCAAATTAGAATTAAAAATTAAAAAGAATTAGCATTAATATTAATATTTTAATAAAAAATAAAAAAATAATCTTTGGAGCACCACATTATAAATAACAAAGCACTATTAAATGTAATTATTTTTTTATTTTTATTATTAAAAAATTATTTTATAATTTATTCATAGTTTTTTTTTTTTATGTTTAACTTAATTATGAGCAATAACACAAGTTTGACTGGTTAACTTAGTTGACTTAAGTTTTTATATTTTATTTTTAATTGTATTTTTTTTTCAATTTCAATTTCATCTCTCATCGATTAAGAATTATTTTTTATGATTTTTTTTGTTTATTTTCTATTAAATTATATTGTTTTCATGACCTGAGTCGCTTGTTTTGTGGGTTAAATTGAGTAAATACAAGTCATTTTATTGTGTCCTTTTTGCAAATTAAATTTTTTAAAATTTCATGATTCTTTGTTCAAAATTAGGTTTCATAATTTGTTTTAATTTTTTTTCCTATGAGGTTGTCCTAATCTCATAAATCGGGTTATGGATTTGGCAAGTTAACTCGATTTGATTTAAGTTTTTTTGTCATTTTTTTAATTGATTTTATTTCTCAATTTTATCATTCGACATTGAGTTGATTGATAATTAAACTTTCTAATTTTGTTTTGATTTGTTTTATATAGGGTTATCATGATCTTGAACTCGGGTCACTGTTTTTTGTAAAATTATCTCAATCTCATATCTCAACATTTGCTTAATTGATTAAACTTCAATCTTTTTTTCTAGATTGTTTTTAAATCTTTTAATCTTTATACAATCCCGGGTCACAAGTTAATTGAATTAACTTGAATTAACTTAAATATTTTTTAAATTTTATTTTTTAAAATTAGTTCATTTTTAATTTCTTCCTATAAAATATTACTTAGGTCAACCCAATTAACAACAGAGCGCATTAGTGTTAAATTAATTGGAGCCAAATACAGTGGGAGAAATGATAAACCGAATTTTATATTTGGCGCACAACATCCACTGTGTTAAAGAAGATAAGACGTGAAATCAATTGTGATCTCGAAATAGTACTCTTCTTCTGTTGGACCACCGTCACAAACATTTAGCGTTCGAAACAGCAAATCATAATTTCTTCTGTTTTTCCAGTGATAAAATATGCGAGGCTATCCCTATTTCGAAGTTTCTGAGACAGAGATAAGTTTGCCCAAATCAACGGAAAAGAATTATTGATTTACCCATATATATATATCTATATATATATGAATTCCACACTTTTCCCGTTTCTCACAGAACTTCTTACTATCCAGCAGTAAATTTCAATGTAAAATCTCAAGTTCGTGGCATTGAAATTTTCCAATAAGTGGGCTTGCTTGAATAGCCTTTTCTTGAATGGAACTGAACCCCACTATCCAGCGGGATTTGCACAAACTGTTAGCAGATTCAGCCTTTGTGATATCCCTAAGCGCATCTGAAGATTTGGAAGCGTCTTTGTTCATTTCAAACCCGTTTACTCAGCTAACAGGCTTGCTAAAAGAGAAGAATGATTGCAGCTCACAACACACAGGCATTCACATTCAAAGCCCCTTCTTAAAGCAATTATCCATGGTTTAAAAAGACAATCACCATCCATTTTAGATGGTACAAACTAAAAAGTAGCAAATCCTAAGAAGAGGAAGTAGTTTGCACCTTCGCTTCATAATTATATATATGTGTGTGCGTGTGAAGAATGATTAGTTATTCGGCTATGAAATTAAGGTATATCTATTGCATCAAATTAAGGACTTCATCCTAAGAAGAGGAAGTAGTTAGCACCTCAATTGCCTCTCTAATGTATTGATTACCAACCAGGAACCTCCAAACCATGGTAACTAATACCATGAAGGCCACAATAAGGGATGACAGGTTGTATCCTCCAAAACAGCGAAGCTTGAATTTCCTAGATTTTCAAGAGATGACCTGACGGGGTGGTTCAATCTTGTGAACTAATTTTTTTAGTTCCATAATACTTCTGAAGCCCAAAAAGTTTCTTTGGCCTCCTATCACTTGGAAGGGGAAGCCAATCAATGGTGGCAGTGGATTCATAAGACTTTCCAAGAAGAAAGACGTGCTCTTTCTTGGGCAAATTTTGAAGCTAAACTCTGGGCTCGTTTTGGGCCTTCAGAGTGCGAAAATTTTGACGAAGCCCTTTCAAGGATTAGGCAAATTGGCTCCCTGCGTTAATACTAGCGAGAATTTGAACGGTTAGGCAATCAGGTCAGAGGCTGGACACAAAAGCCTCTAATAGGAACATTTATGGGTGGCTTAAAGACAGACATCTCGGATGGAATTCACATTTTTAAACCACAAACATTAAAAGATGCTATCAGCTTCGCAAGAATGAAGGATGACCAACTAATGAGGCAGATGAGGTTCATACGACCTGCACCACCACTACGAGCTTCCCTAGCTCTTTCGCCGACAACACCAGTAACACCTGTTGTTCCTATATGGCGTTTAAGTTGGGATGAAATGTAGCGGAGACGACTCCAAGGTTTATGTTTTAATTGTAACTAACGTTTTACCATAGGGCATAAATGTTAAGGGCCAAGAATACTCATGTTGGAGGGACATGATGACGGCAACAAAGTTGTTTGTGACAACATCACCGACGAGTAGCATGCGGAAAAACACCATGAAGAATTTGTGGAACCAGAGATTACACTGCATGCATTAACAAGATGGACTGCGCCCAAGACCATGCGAGTTACTGCTAGGATTGGTTCCAAAGACATATTCACATTAATTGATAACAGGTCCACTCACAATTTTATTAGTGAACGTGATGCAACCATATTATTCAATAGTTTCATCCACATTTAACTAGTGTTTTGCCTATGTTTTATATATATAATGCCTTGATATTATTTGTTTTATGTTTTGAAGGCACTTTTGGATGAAAGATACAAGAAAAAGTAAATTGGAGGTAATTGACAAATTTGACCTTTAGTCGATGTTTTGTGCAGAGCATGAGCTCTAGAGGTTGAAATGAAGTGATTTTAGTGGCATTAAAACGCTAACATCCATACCTTTCTAGACATCAAAGGCAAGAAAATAAAATAACAAAGATCATGGAAATCACAGCCTTCAAAGTCAAATCTCGCATTCTACCAATGTTGCCCTTCGGCCATTCCGACTTCAATATCTTGAGTTACAAAAGTTCATTTAATGCAACCTCAATTTTTTTAGATTACTGACTCAAAGACCTATCAATGCAACAAATTTCAACAAAAAAAAATGTCATATGAGGGAGATATGATTTTTCAAAGATGACAACTGAATTCTGCCAGCAAACAGGTTTCGTGAAGAAACGAGTCCAAATTACGTTCCGAAGCATCTAAACCAACATCCAAGTTTTTATTTCATCAATTTAGCTCCTCTAAGTGAAATCTTGAAGATTTCATGTAAGGCTATTTCTTCTTTTTTAGGAAAATAGTTATTGAATTACTTAAATGTAAACTGTCTACTTAAGGGATGATTATTTTGTAAAATAGAGACTAGGGTTTCCTACGATATAAAAAGAATGAGAGAAGAGAAGGCAGCCAGCCAAGAAGAGAAAAACGCCACCTTCCTCTAAAAAACCTGAAATCATGCATTCCTCCCTTTTTTTTATTAGTTGTTTAACAAACATGGAAGGCTAAACTTTTTTTCTTGGTTGCAAGGACACGGAAACCTTCGGATTTCAAGAACTGTGAGATTTATTTTACCTTTTCTTTTCAGTTTATATGATGAATATGTTTGTTCTCATATGCTTATTTTTCTTATAATTATTTATTTTAATTGGTAGAGCGGACTCTAAGTTATTATTGTAAACAATCTATTGCTAAGTTTGATATCAAAACCAGAGTTGTGGTATATGAACTTGTGAAGCAACTGAGTTTAATAATTATGGCCGATCTACTTATTAATCTTAGGGAGAACATTCAATCAAATCAAACATAGACTGCATACAGTTATGTTTTCTTGATTAATCAACTTATCTAGTTCTTAAGGCTGCCATTGAATTAAATTATTAGTGCCGACATTGTGGTTGTTCGATGGTTATGGTTAGTTATACGGCAGATCCGTTAACTAACTAATGTTAAGAAGAGATAAATATTCAGAAAATAAATTGATGTTTCATTTCCATAATCAGTTCTGATTTCCGTAGGTGGATGTGTGCTTGTGACCAAGGTTTGTTCTCTTGATAATTTTCCGAATTTATTTAATTTCACTTGATAGTTTTCTATTTTCTTTTGCTTTAACCTAGATAACGTCCAAACGCCCCCAAATTGCATATCATCTAGCATAAAAATCTTACTTGAACCTTCCTTGTGAGATTGACCCCTTACTTGCTCTATACTATCTTGTGTGTTGTGTTTTAAGCTAGGGTAATTAATTTGTGCGACCGCGACATCGCAACAAATTTTGGCGTCGTTGCCAAGGAAGTAATTTTAGTTGATTCTTATGCTATTATTTTTATTTGCTGTGATTGTTATTTATTTTTCTTGAAAAAAAAAGAGAAACAAAATTTTTGCTTGTGGCGGTACTGTTTATTTACTGCAGCGGTACTGTTCAGAACAGATTTTTTGGTGGAATTAGGTTTCGGCCTTTTGTTTCCTGAAAGGAAATGACATTTTAAACAGGACAAGTGGTAAACCACTGTCTCCACCCTATCGAGGCCAAATTCCGCTGTTTTCTAGGGTTTTTAGGTAGTTTTAGTTTTCTAGCATAGGATTTTCATACAAGTTGCATTGTTTTCGATCTCTTATGTGGTTGGTTTCTTTTGAGTTTTCTTAATGATTTATGCCTGTAACTTATTCTACTAACTAAAGTCAAGTGCAAGTGGATCTCGAAATAGAAAACACTTTATGTAGGTTACAAAAGGAAGCTCGCGTCAACACCATAGTTATTGCACGACAACAAACACTCAAGGAGCTTGCTACTCTTAACGTGGAAAATCAACCATTGTGCATCAACATCGACAATAATGTAAAATTCGAGCTCAAATCTGGTTTTATACATTTTACTACCAACATTCAATGGTCTTGCAGGAGAAGATCCTCATACTCATCTTAAGGAGTTCAATATGGTTTGCGTTGGCATGAAACCGAATGGAGTTGACGAAGAACAGGTTAAGTTGAAAGCTTTCCCTTTCTCTCTAAAAGGGGCAATAAAGGCATGACTTTTCTCTATTCTCCTAGGTTCAATTGAAACTTGGAATGCAATGAAGAAGATCTTTCTTGAGAAGTATTTCCCAGCATCTCGAGTTGCCAACATAAGGAAAGAAATATGTGGTATTCGACAATCTCATGGCAAGACACTCTCTGAATATTGGGAAAGATTTGAGCAACTTTACATTCAATGTCCTCATCATTAAATACCCGATCAACTGCACATTCAATATTTCTATGAAGGATTGATGCCTACTAACCGTAGTATCATTGATGCTGTAAGTGGAAGGGCATTGGTAGACAAGACACCCGAGGCTGCACGCCAATTGATCTCAAACATGGCTGCCAACTCGAAACAGTTTGGCACCTGTGGAGACTTCTCAAACAAACGAGTAAATGAGGTAAGTATTTCTAACCTTGAAAATAAAGTTAATGATCTTACTTCTCTTGTATGTTTTTTGGCTTGTGGAAATGTACAACATATGAAAGTTTGTAGCATATGTTCCTTACAAGGACATACCTTAAATATGTGCCCAACAATGTAAGAAGATTACATTGAACAGGTTAATGCAGTTGATGAGGGATTCAACGGACAACCCCAGTGTAAATATGATCCCTTTTCCAACACGTAAAATCCCAGATGGAGAGATCATCCCAACTTACATTATGGGAACCCACCTCAACAAGGCAATCAAGGCTGATAGTTCCATCCCCATGGATTTCAATCCCAACAGAATTATCAAACGTGACAGCCCCCTCCATTCATAAACTCCAATGTTATTGGGTCATCATCTAGTGATGATCTTCATGAGATGATGAAAACTTTGGCTTCTAACACT
>Ga0307513_10004242_pt1 | contig 19174 bp, 19 predicted proteins | sample 15_EM_MG_FD_202174 | JGI IMG/M metagenome (GOLD analysis project Ga0307513, IMG submission 202174) | Populus trichocarpa ectomycorrhiza microbial communities from riparian zone in the Pacific Northwest, United States - 15_EM | ecosystem: Host-associated > Plants > Roots > Unclassified | place...
GTTGGTATTGGTTATTTTCGTAATCGTAATCAGAGGAAGTGACACGAGAAGTGGTGTGGGCGGGAGGTCAGGAATTCTGTGAGGCGTATATTGTTAAATAGCTCTTGGAATAGAAGTAACGAGGGTGGTGAGACAAAGTTTTCGCAGAGCTTGGGCGGGACAAAGAGGAACGGGTGTCGGGCTCTCTCCTCCGCCCTTTAGAGGGATGGTGTGTGGCGCAAGTTGTATCCGTCTCCTGTAGCCTGCGGCGTGACTTTCAAGCAAACCGTATGATAAATGGGTAGTAGCTTGACTCGATGATGACCCACTTAATTCACTGGATAAAGGATAGATAGAAGAGAAGTGCTTGAACTAATTAAAGTAGAGAAAGGAAAGGACCAGAAAAACACCATTGGTGGGAGCTCACTGAAACTCGTTGATATCGTGGAAGCTGCTATCAGCAATCATGTCCTCACAGCCTATATCTATATTCGTTGGCACTCTGGACGGATTTGCGGGAGTGCAACGAGTCAGGCTTATTCATCGGCTGAATTAAATCCTTGAGAACTTCGCAGGCACACGAATATTAGTGACTAGAAGGTCCTATATTGCAAGAACTGGAATAGCGAGGATCCCTCTAGGCCATTAAAGCCACCTCTCGTCTTAAGGCCCGCCTCAGCTGAGGGTTGTGTGTTTTCCGCCCCGTAATCCAAAGAGGGAAATTCAGGACGTCCTAGTGGCTTTCTCGATTATTACAGCCCCCACCGCAATCGGGCTGAGATCGAAAAGCACCTTGTTGGACGAGTAATAAGTGTATCTATAGGTCCGACCAATGGCGATACCATCAGACGCCTTGGTTTTAGGCTGGGCCAGGGCGAAGCACAAGGCACCATGGACGAGAATCTTGAGAGAGATTCTGGGGAAGATTACCAAAAATAGCGCGGGAAAAATCGTGGTGAGAACACCACCCATCTCAGCTAATAGATATATTTAGGTTTCTACTCGTTTCCATAAATATCAATGCAATCTTGCCAGAATCGACTATTCACCCAACGCTCTTTCGTCCACTTTAGGTTACCCCGGGCATTAGGTAGGCTCCCCCCTCCAAGATGGGGAAATCTTGACAACATAACGTTAACTTTAGCAAACAACTCCATTATTACAGTTGACAGCTTTTAAGGTAGTGATGTGCCCACATTGCTTTAGAGTGATGCCGGTATCTCATGATCCGGTGGGTCGGGCTTCGGATCACAAATTGGGACGGTCTTTTGTTACCCCAGAATGTTCCTGTGGGTTTCAATGCGCATTCAGCACCACGGTAGGCGGGGTGGAAACGCTAAGGTTTGTACTTTGTATTCTCGGGATTGCGATGGGTTGTCGTTAGGGTGCATCCTCCACGCTCCGGGGGGTGGATTCGTATTAAGTATGTCAGTCAGCCAGGGGGGCTAGGCAGAATGGCGCGCGCACCCGGCATATCACTCGGCATCTCAGGAGAAGTGTTTGTCGGAAACTGTAGCTTCTCTGGTTCCGGTTGCCGATAGTTGACCTTATCATACTCGTGTCTCCTCGCCAAGAGTTGGCACCCCATTGGGAATAGTGACGAGAGACCCCTATGAGGTATAGTATTGCTACCAGCGGGGAATCGCTCCCATGCCAAATCAGACTAATAAAAGACACGTATGTGCTTTACCGGAGCTGTGTGTCAAGCCTTGTGGCAAAGTTTCTCTCCTTGATCACCTGGTAAGTCAGTACTGTCCATGCTATGACCAAGCTGTTTCTGACCTTAATAATATAAGAGGCAGGCGCAGATACCCACTCATTTTCTTAAAACTAATTTGCCTTCTGTATGAATTTCCATTCAAATTTGATGCAAGTACGAGCTTGTGGAGGAGATAATAGATTTAATGCATAATTTATCTTGTATACTCCAGTACTCACGCAAAGCATTCTACTTTCTATACCAACTAGCGGTAGATCACAGTAGTGCTAGGCCAGAGACTAGTGTGGTTAGACCATACCTGATATGGACCGGTGGTGGCTATTCCCAAAGGGGTGCCAACTCTTGGCGAGGAGACACGAGTATACTTTTGGTATAGGGATGCCGAGGTGGCGTACCCATAAGTACCACATTATCTGGTTAAAGTCGTTTTCACGCTAAGAGGCCAAAAGAAAGTGTGGCAGAATACACGAACTTCTTTGAGCAGAGGGTTTCCTTTAGGGGTAGGATTTTCATAGATATTTAAGTTACTGTGGAGTGACCTTGCCATCGATTTAGAGAAAACAACTAGCCCGGAAGGGTTACGTTGTGAAAAATGCTGACCCAAACCTTATTCTGACCTCTTAGCGTGAAAACGAGCTTAACCAGATAATGCGGTATCATACTGTAGTTGTCCGGTGTGACTGCTATCTTCCTGTAGTATATTAGAGTCACAGATATCCGAGTGATGAGAGATGAGCCATTTGAGCCTTGTTTTGCACTGAGACCTTTATTGCAACACCAGATCGTACCATACTACCCTATATGAATGCCGCGGGACACCGGTAAGTAAAGAAAGTCTGGGCTAAATTTAGATACAATAATTGAGGAGTTGTGAGTTGTCCGACTGCTAGGGATAGTAAAGCAGACCTGAAGAATTCTTGAATTTGGATAGTGTTGTACAGACCACACTGATTTTAGCAATATTAGAGGTAGGCGGTCGAACTGGGTTGTAGTGTTTCCCCAACCCTCCTCGCGTTTATTGCGATGTGGCTAGTATGTTGGACTGTTAAACCTAGTGCCCCCCACAGGGACTGCTGCTGGAGAATAGCCTCTAGTAAAATATAAAAGAGGTGGCTTCCAGTACCTGCCTTTGAACACCAGAGATGACTCGAGCAGACCGAAACGACGAAAACGAGCCCCTCTGTGACAAGAGGGGGACAACAAGCACAACTACTAGCACTCTATAGGATTCGGAGGTTGCGAGAATACTACTATAGCAAAGTAGGGCTCACCTTAAACAGCTGAAACTATGGTTGGTCGAACACCCCTCTGGTAGGCCACTATGAATAGGCATGAGGAAGTTGTCAGGATACTATTAGGGCAGGGCAACGTCAATGCCCAGGGCACCGAGGAACATGGCCGAACACCACTCACAAGGGCCGCAGTAAATGGGCATGAAGGAGTCGTGAAGATACTGCTAGAACGGAATGATGTCGATCCCGACACAGCTGATAAATATTATGTAATGCCGCTCTTGTGGGCCGCTTGGGGCGAGCATGTAGGAATCATGAAGATACTACTAGAACGGATGAGATCGATCCCAACACAGTTGATAAATATTACGGAACGCCACTCTTGTAGGCCTCTTGGGGCGGGTATGCAGAAGTGGTGAGTATACTCCTAGGGCAAAGTAAGGTCAATCCCCAGGGTGCCGACGATCGTGGTAGAACACAGCTGTCATGGGCAGCAGCGAAAGGGCATGATGGCGTTATGAGGATGCTACTGGAACCAAATAATGTTGATCCTGACCTTGCGGACCAAGCTGGCCGAACGCCACTGTCATTTGCCGTGGGGATTGGACATGTAGAAGTTGTGGGGATACTACTGGGATGAGACAAGGTCAATCCTAATACAGGTGACGAACAAGGCCGGACACGACAATGGTGGGCAGTGCGGTATGGACATACTGGAGTGGTGAGAATGCTACTAGAATGGAACCACCTCTATCAAGGGATATTTGCTCCCATGTGTGATGGAGATGGCCAAAGCCTACTCTGCATCGCTCTGCAGTTTGGACGTAAAGAGACTGTGGAGATACTACTGGAACGGGACAACCTCTGTTATTATATAGCAGACAAACACGGCCGGACGCTGCCCTGATGGGTTATGGCGCTTGGGCATTGGAAACTTATTTTTCTGCTGTAGCGCAATAGACGTTACTACGAAAGATCACATTAGGCCCGAATTCACTTGATGTACATTGGAGAGATGGAATTATGTCTGATAATTGCTAGAGTGTGATACAGGTGTTAGTTTAGGACATGGCAGGCGTAGAGGTTCTGTGGGGTTGGATAACGTATTTTACGGGGTTCTGGCTCTGTCTCGTGATGCGGCTCAGCATGGCAACCACCATAACATGAAATGTATATTTTATTTTCAGCACAACTAGTCATGATACTATATTGAAAATATTTTACAAAGTACTTTTAGAGATGGAGAATCAGAATCTGCAGTTTATATTTAATAATAAAAAATAATGCTTCTTGTATACTTACTTTATTCCAAACTGGTTCAAATAGCATCTCACCTACAATAATAGTAAAGAAAGTTGAAACCCACCACAAAAATTATAGTTTAAGCAAATAATATAATCAACTAGATTGTGTATTTGATGTATGAACTGCTCTGGTATTTGTTTGTAGCCATTTGGGAAGGCAGTGTGGCTTGAAAAACAGGGGTAGTTAACATCAGCAAAAGAAACACATGCATCTGATGAGCCAGCCCTGTGTCCTGACGCCACAGACGTCATCGCTGCGTCCCATGCGTCCTGTGGGTGATGAGTTCAGTTGCAATGTCCATACACTTGCCAGGTATTCTGAGCTCATGCGCGACGTCGGCACGCCACAATTGCGTTCTGAGTTGGGCAGCAGCTATCCCTTGCATTCAGACTTGATGTCCCCCCTGTTCTCCATATCCCAGTGTCCTGACCCTTTCAATTCACTAGCTCCTTGTGGAAGCCGTCAATACTATCATACCCCTACTCCTAATCTGCTGGGGTGAACTCTGCGCTAGGACTGCACCCCCTAACGTCCTGTGGCGTCTCTCGAGCGACGTCATCATGTTTAACTCCTGTATTAATTATATATTTTCTTCATACTAGTACACTTTATATATATTGCTTGATATGGCACCCGATACACACCTCCGCACATATCCATCATACTCCTGTTTGTATTACTAGTAAATCTCATTAAACCTCCTCAAGTCGAGACGGCTATTGACAAGCCAGCTCCTGTTTCACTCTGAAATCAGATGAGCTACGCCGAGAATTGTCCCTATGTCAACCAATGTAAAGTCTCCAGCATGTTCTCTCAGCTGAACCGTAACAAGTCTGTGTATATCAGAGGGCCGGCCTCAGGTCACAGGGCTCAACATCTGAATGCCTGCCAACCGCCGCAGTGTCGTCCTCTGGAATATCATTGTCTTCTGCGTCTGGTTCTGTGTCAGATTCAGTTTAATCAGCACGGCGCGAGTTCTGGTACTCATAGCTCCAATCATCGCTAAGAGGAACTGTCTCAATTTGTGCTGGTGCGTCAGTCTCCCCCAAATGTTCAGTAAATGCCGTTGTCTGTAATGCACTGCTGCTAGAGCGCTTCGTAGGTTGTGATGGAAGACATCTTGTGATTTGTGGGGAGGTAGAACTCCGACTTGACGACTGTGTACCGTGTGAGCTACCCAATTCGGCCACCAGTGTTCGTGGACAATGGGAGGTGCCCAATTCGGTCAGCCGTGTTCCTGATCTGGATCCCCCATTCATGGGTACGGCGTTGCATCTACGCGCATACATATTGCCTACTCATCAGCAAAAATAATAGGTTGCGTTTCGTGCGTTCCGTCTGTCTGATGCTCGTGACGCTGGAATGCTAATCGCGAATCACGATACAACGTGCGATCGACATTGCGTCCTGACTTTGCATTACTTGGCGCAGTCCGTCCTGACGCCATCCAGACACCGACCCCTATGTCCTGTGCGTCCTGACTGCGTCTGGAGCTCCACTACTCCATCCTGATGCCGTCTCATTCAGGACTCTCCCCTCCTGACGTCGCCTGATCTGCGACTTATCCAGCCCTAACCTCGCCTGATCTATGACTCTCCTCGCCAGACAACCTCTGATCTACGACTCTCCCACCCTGACGACGTCTGATCTAAGACTCTCGCGGCCAGATGCAGGTTCCTTCTAACTGAATGTCAGGGCTTGGTGGATCTTACCACGTCTCGTCCCGATTCTTTCTGCTCCTGCCTCCCTCGTCCGGATCTCACAATCCTGATCTCTCCCTTCCTGACATCTGGTCTGTTCTTCCTGATCTTACCCCCTATACATGCCTCGTCCTGATCCAATCGTGACTCTATCAGACGTTGCCTGGTGATCTCTGACGCATCGTGAACTAAGTCTAATGCTATCCTAGTCCTACGCCTGGAGGATTTTCCTAAAGCTGGCACCATGAGTTTTACTGTATCCTGATCGCGTGTCACTAATTCAACTCTGAATTCTGGATTTTGCTTGATGTTCTCATATTAATACTAAGCTCCTCCGGGTACCCTTCCCACATGTGAGAGAGACGACCGCATCCAAATATTTATTACAGCTATGCTACACTTTCTCAATCTCCTAACTGCACGCATCATTACTCACACCTTGCCCCTGCTCCATATCTGACAGCTCGCTATGCACAGCAGCCTCCTCTTGCGACTCTAGATCTTCAATGCTGAGCGCGAGTTGTGGCAAAGTAGTAGGAGTCCCGGTATTATCCAAAGTGAGCCCCACGGCCACCTCCTGTGAGCCGTCTGGGGCCTGTGGATTGGAATCGAGAAAGCTGTAACAATCCTATTGTTGAACCCTTATGCAACAGGCAACGACAGTTATCTCTTATGTAAGCGTTCTCCTTATTCCTTCTTCAAGAGCGGGGATGTGCTATCTCTTCAGATGGTACGGAACTGGCTTGCTTGTCTTGGAGTGATCAGTCGAGAGATACTATCTCTTAAGATAGTAAGATGGGTGGATCGTCGTGCTTGATAGGACTATCACAATAGTCCTATAATTAGGCAACCCGTCGCTGAGACTATCACAATAGTCTTCGGGCTCTTAGAGCGTAGGCTCTCGTAGAGGAGGAGTGTATGTAAAGAGAGTAATGCGTAATCGTATTGCAATATCTTAAGTATAGAAAAGTACTGAGATTGTTGCGAGAAGATCCTATCTCTTGGTTGGTTTTTTTTCTTTTTTTTTTTTGTAATCAGGCGTTCTTTGTTTTTAGGTACAAAAAGCCTCATGCAGCGCGAGCTATGGAGAGAACAAAACCTATAAATCCAAAACATAAACAAAAGAAAGTCACGGCACCAGTAAATATCCACTATCGCACAAGTTTCTCCTCCGCCGGGCCATTGGCCACATAAAAATGAAAGTACAAACTAACAACTTAGTCGTCTCAAAAAGGATCGCCTACATAAGTAACAGGAAAGAAATCCCAAGAAAACACTTCCACCCTCTGCCGACGAAAAAACGCGAAAGGCCGGGGGGGGGGGCACCATGGGGGGAGAGAGGGGTAGTGGGGGGGAGGACGGGGGAGTTGTTGGTGGGAACATCGTAGGAGGGAACCCGGTGGAGGTTACGCTTATGAAGGCAGTGAGCCGCTTTAGTAGGGGAAGGGAGGACCAAAGCGGGGCCTCGTGGCCTACGTCCGTGACGCCGTGGAGAAGGGGCGACCTGACGTTCTGCCGAGAGGGGCAAGAGAGGATGGCGTGCTCGAGGGTTTCCGGTTCCAAGCCGCAGCGGGGGCAGGAGGTGTCGGCTTCGGGTGACCTCCAGGTGGGGTGGGTGGCCAGGTAGCTTTTCCCGGCTCTCATCTGATGGATCCTCCCAGCGACGAACTTCCCTAGCCCCATGAAGGGTCTCAGGCTCAGGGCCGGAGGGTGGTGGTAGTACCCCGGGGTCGGGAAGAGGTCAGCTCAATCCTTGAGGAGGGCGTCTGTCACTTGCGCTTTCAGAGCTGAATAGGTGGTATTCATCAAAGACTGAGGGGGGAGGACGGGGGTCGGGCTGACCATGTGGGAGTTGATCATGGGCATCTTGGAAAGCCCATGGGTGAATGGTATAGTGCGGTGGGCCATGGCGTCCACCGGCAGGTGGTTCCTGATGGGGGGGACGGGCCGGGACGTTTTCCAGTGAAGGGGGAGATAAACGGACTTGAGGCCTCTAGTTATGGCTCTTGACGAATCCGGTGCTCGGTGGCCCGAGAGCGAGGGGAAGGTGGTGTGGAGGCGAGCCCTAGTTGGATTGACGGTGGGGGGGGAGCAGATGATCCTGATCGCCGCCAGCCTCTGCCGGTGGGCGATTAGGAGCGATATCGGCGGAAGGCAGGACTCTACCGAGAGAATCCCAGTGGGGGTGGCCAAGAAGCAGTTCGTTGTCCATCTCTGGACGCTATGCCAGAAGGTATTCACGCGATTCGTAGTGCCCACGCTGGGTGTGAACAGGTCTGGGCCGTAGAGTAGGATAGGGGCTACCAGGGAGGTTGCCAGTCTGTGGCACAAATAGGGGGCGAGGCCAGCTCCCGGGGGGCTCAGGCGTTGTATCAGAGCGAACGCCCCTTGTGCGAGGGCCAGGCGGTGTGAGAAGTGGGCAGAGAGGTCAACGGCTGGAGTGAACCAGTACCCAAGCCACCGAACAGAGGCGCGAGGGCTGAAGATTTCACCCTTGATCTCGATGGGAGAGGTGCACTTCGGGGAGTGTCTTTGGCTGGGGGTCCTCCAGTGTATAAGCTGACTCTTCTGCACAGAGAAGGAAACACCTAGGCGATCTGCCTTTGCTTCGCGGCTACCAAAGAGTTCCTGGAGGCGGCAGATGTTACCACGGTAGGGGAGGGATGCAACGGTAAGGGCAAAGTCATCCACGTACGAGATCATAAGGCCTCGAGGGATTCTGAAATGAAGGGGGGCGACGTAGAGGTGAAACAACAAGGGTGATATCGGGGAGCCCTGGGGCGCACCGAGGTTGACGGGGGCTGGGGTCCCGGGGGCCCCTTGAAAGACGAGGGTGCAGCTCCGTTCGCCAAGGAAGGACGCAACCCAGGAGACCAGGTAAGGGGGGATCCCGCCTTCCCTCACGATGTGGGCCAGTGTGTTGTTGTCGACGTTATCAAAGCCTGCCTTGATGTCCAAGAACAGTGAGGAGACCTTAAGGTGTGGTCTTTGTAGAGTTTTGACGTCATTCGTGAGGGTGAGGCATGCATCGTATGTACTGAGGCCTGGGAGCGAGCCACATTGGTTGGGGTGTAGCAGCCCCTTCGACCGGGCTGCTGCAAGGAGGCGGGCTTCGATAATCCTCTCTAGGATTTTTGAAAAAGTGCGGATTAGGACGATAATCCTGAAGGAGAAGGGGGACTCGTATGAAGGCTTCCCTGGCTTATCCAGCACCACTCCATTTGAACCCTTCAACGAGGCTGGATGGTACCCTAGGCTGACAAGCGGGGCGAGCATATGGAGGGGGATTGATGGGTTTATCTTGTTGACCAGTTTCCAGGTGGAGTAGGGAATCCCGTCTGGTCCTGGGGCCGAGGTGGGGGAGCACTTGGAGCGGGCGGCCGCTATCTCTTCCTTTGGCTAGGGAGGTGCCGATTTATGAGACCTAAGCCTACGCGGTGGTGAGAAAGGTTCTTTGGGAGGAAAGAAATGGTCCAGGAGGACCTGGTTCATCTGCTGGGGGGTCTCTGCCACGGGGAGAGAGGGAAAGCGGGGTTGTGCTCGCCTGTAGGTAAACCTTTTGGCCGTCCATAGACTCTGGGGGGTGGCGGTCAACAGGAAGGAGGACCAGTGCTTGTTCTTGGCGGCTTTGATTGCCTTGAAGTACCCCGATTTCGAGGTGCCGGCCACTTCCCGCATGTGTGGAGTGTCCTGCTCTCTTTCTGCTCTGGCAGCCTTATGGTATTCACGACGGAGGACTGTGAGGTGGGGAGACCACCAGGGTTTGGAGTAGTGGGACGCCCTGGATACTGGCGTGTGCTACTTCAGGAGAGCGACGAGGCGGTCAAGCGACTCAGACAGCCGTTCGTCCAGTTTTGACGTCGTGGGGCATATGGGGGCCGGGGGGACACTGAAGGTCTTGATTACCGGAGTGAGGGTTTCCCAGTCCGTGTCGGCCCATCTTGGACTTTGAGGCTTCTGGCTTTGGGAGGGGGGGGGTAAGAGTAATTGTGATAGGTATGTGGTCAGAGCCGGTCGAGGGGAGGGCTGCTTCCCAGCTCTTCACAAATGGCAGGAGGAGGGGCTTGGCGAAGGCAAGAGCTATAACGGAGGGGCGAGCATTGCCCACCAAGGGGAATCTTGTGTATTCCCCTGGGGCTTTGAGGAGGGCGAAGCCGGCTTTCGCCGCCTGTTCGAAGTAGGGTGCTGAGGAGGAAATATCCCGTGGTGAAAAAGAACGCAAGGGGTCTGATAAGGGGTTGTGGATGTTGAGGTCCCCCACTACCAGGAGGGGGAACCCAAGGTCCGGAAAAAGAACATGTGGCTGGACAGAGTGGACTCGGTGGTCCACTGTGTTTGTTGAATAGGTGTTGATGACCCTGAAGGAGTGAAAGTTGGTACCGAACAGTGGTTCATGTGAGGAGACATCCAGGCCAAGGACATCGTCCACCCCCTTAAACCTAGGGAGTACCGTGTAGTTGGAAAGAAAAGACATATGAGGGTAGGCAGCCACTCGTGGCTTCCTAACTGGAGGAAAGAAAGATTTAAAACAGTTGAAAGAGGGGAGGTGGGCCTTCTTGACAGGTGGATCCTGCCAAAGGACGATCGAGGGGTATATCGGCGCTTCTTTGAACGACTTGAAAAAGGACAGAAAAACATTCCAGCTCCCAAGGCAGTTATGTTGGACTATTGATAGGGGTGGTGGGGGAACTGGGGCCGGCCCGTTCCCAACAAAGGAAGGTTCATTAATCATTACCGGGACGAGCCCGACGGTCGGAGGGTGCAGGGGAAGTGCTTGGTGCCTCCAGGGGGAGAGGACCTCCAAAGCCATGAACAGTACCAGGACGCGGGGGGGGTCCTGCCGGGGGGAGTTGCCTGGGGGTCGTCAGGTCCACCTCAGTCTGACCCTCCCCGAGCGGGGGAGGAGAGGATGTCGCTCCGCCATCGACCGCCAAATCCATGGCCTCTTGACCGGCTGGTGCAGGAGAGGGAGGTCGGGTGGGGACAGTAGGGACAGGTCGAGCTGGACATTCTTTGAATGTGGCAGTGGGGTCGTTACCGCAGTTACAGCAATGGGGGGGCGAGTTCGGGCAACAGGATGGGACTGGCTTGTGGTTTCCGCCCCTGGGGCAGGAGGGATTCTGACATCTGTGAGCCGCGCGAGTATGATGAAGCGCACAAATGGGGCACGTCGGGTGTGCGGTGGGGCATCGTTGATGGGTGCGTCCGTCTCTCCAGCAGTTTCTGCAGTGGGAGGTTCGGGTTGCGGAGAAGGCAAGTTCAACCTTGCGTTTCTGCGAGAGGCTGACGACGCCTGCGGAGAGGGTGGAAACGTGCTGGGGGTCGACAGTGACAACCACCGAAGTGGCCTGCTTGGTGCCCCTAGAATCTCGGCTCGGGTTAAGGTACCTGGCTGAGAGAATCATGGTCGCTTTGTCGTTGAGGATCGCTTGCCGGAGATATGGCAAGAGTTCCTCTTCATCTTGGGGGAGGAAGCGTAGTTGGAGTCCGTGGATTGCTAGTTGCACAGTTGTAGGAGCGAGGACCAGGGTGCACCAGGGGTTTTCACCCACCGGGAAAGACTGGTTGAGTGCCCTGGTAATGGAGACAAAGTATGGGGCGTAGGACCCTGCAGGAGTGGCCTTGTCGGTGACCGTGAGGGAGATTGCCCTACTTGGGTTGCCGGTGGCAGAGAAGCCGAGAGGGAGGAGACAATTAGAGTCGCGAAGCACGTGAGCGGCGATAGCCGGGAGGGTGGCGGCGATAGTGGGAGCGTCAGGGTGAGGGGAGGGGGACTGGCGCGGAGCAAAGAAACGACGTTGGGCACAAGAGAGGGAAGGGGGCCCCTTTTTAACAGCAGGGGCCGCCATGCTCGCAACTTGTTGGAGGGAAGGAGGCTTCCCAGCTTTGTTCTTGCCCTTGCCGCCCAATCCGGATCGTGAGGCAGCTTGCGTGTAGGAGGGGGAGAGGACGTTGTCGGGGTGGAGGTGGCCTGGCGTGAAGGAGTCAAGGTCGTACCTGCCCTTCCGGAACTCGCCTATCTCGTATGAGTTGGGGTACAGCTTGGCGTACTTCTCGCGGTCGCCGAATGCCTTGCCAAGTCTTGTATAGTAGTAGAAAAGTATGAGGTATTTAGGATCCTCAGCCGCAGCTGGAGGAGGTGTGGGAGGTGCTCGGGCCCTTTCCTTCCCCTTCCTAGAGGGGGGGGGGGCCGGCTGTTGGTGGAGGTAGGGGGGCCCATCGCGTGGGGGCTCGTGCTTGGGGTAGGAAAGGAGCGGGGGCTGAGACCCGATGTGACAGGTCGCAAATGGAGGCTTGGAGATCGGCGATCCCCTGAGAGGGCTGATGGTCTTGGGCAGGGGGGAGGTTTGCTAGTTGCGAGGAGAGGGCGTGGAGCTCCTCCCGGAGGTTCTCGTTTTTCTCCGAGATGGTTGCGACTGCCTTGGCTACCCCGCTCAACTTGTGTGAGACCGTCACCAGGCCCTGCACGAGCTGGGAAAGGAGGGTGATTGTGGTAGATTCGGAGAGGATGGTGCCCGACAGCGTTTCTGGAGCGCAGTCCCGCAGGTCTTGGTTGCTGAGGCGGAGGGCGCTTCTCGCCTGAGCAAGTTGCCTCGCCATGAAGTCGAGGGGTTAGTCGATCGAGGGAGTTCCTGATCGTGACGGGAGGGGGGAGTTGAGGGCTGAGAGTCTGCCAAAGGCAGTGTTCCCAGGCGGGAGTTGGTGAGGGTTCGCCATAATGGCTAGCAGGTGAGGAAAGGGGGGCAAGGGGTTTGTCCCGGAAGCAAAACGGGGAAAGGCGTGGAAGTATGGGAAATGTAGGGGGGGGGAGAGTGAGTGCGAGAAGCTTGTCCTATCTCTTGGTCGTTTTTTTTATTTTTTTATTTTTTTTAATCATTTGCGATTTGTTTTAAGATACAAACAGCCTCATGCAGCGCGAGCTATGGAGAGAAAAAAACCTATAAACAATAGCCACGACCCGCTTCACCTCTTCATGGGAAAAATCAAACACCACGAGTCCATAGGAAAAGCTTCCCCCGCCTAGCACCTAAGATAATAGACCCCAGACACGTAAGGAAACGATACATAGAAACGTACAGGTAGAGAGACCCAAACCCATCCGCAGGCTCCCCTAAACAAAAGAAAAGACTCTAATGGCCAGAAACGCTGGCCGCGGGAGAGGATTGTCGATCGGCGACATAGGGAAACTCGGGACTTGAGGGCTCACCAAAACCATGTATGAACAGTCAAGCAGGTCATTAGATCGACTGAAGGCATTGGACAAAGCCACGGAGGGAGTGCTATACCACGACTAGGCGTAAGCGAGGGGGGGTCAACCGATCAGGAGGGTAGAAGGCGAGCGGAGCCACCTGGCCGAGGGGATGCCAGCCAACGATGATGAGCAGTAGGGTGCCCGCTGAAGTGTAACCGTAGAGTGCCAGCCAATAGCGGGGGGGGGCAGTAGGGTGTCAGACAGGGAGCGGAAAGGGGCAGTAACGGTGCCAGCAGAGAAAAACCGGGAGGAGGAGAGAGGAAGGATCGCAAGCGGGCTAGCCACAACCGAGTAACGAGCCGTAGCAAGGGCTTTTGGACGACGAGGAAACTGAGCGAGTCCGGGATGTTACAAACCGAAGCTTTCGCCATCCAGGGTACAAGCCCAGCAGGGCGAGGGGTACTTCGACCAAGTGTCCGGACATCGTAGCGCCGACCGTGAGCGGAGCAGGAAGCTTTCCGACTGTGCAAAATGCTAAGCGAGATGCAAAGCAAGTGCGGGGTAAGGGGGAGAACCGAACTTCATGAGTGGGAGTCAACGAACAACAGGAACAAGAACCACAACGAGGCGAGGCCTAAAGGCCACATGAGAGGAGGGTAGATGGCTTAACGTCAACTCCTAGGCAGTAGCCATCGTGAAAAAAAAGAGGTGCATGAGGGAAAGTGACGATGATTTCTCGTGGTGTTGAGATTTCAATCGCCGGAGGTGGAGGAGGGATGGTTCGTGTCCTATCTCTTCCTCGTTTTTTTTTTTCTTTGTTTTTTATTATTATTATCATCCATTATTTGTTTTAGGTACAAAAAGCCTTATGCAGCGCTAGCTATGAAGAGAAAACAACCTATAGGCCCAATAACAACCACCCGCTTCACCTCATCATAGGAAAAATCAAACCGCCGGACACCATAGAAGAAACTTCCCCCACCTAGCACCTAAGACTCACACCTCAGACACGTAGGGAAACAACACATAGAAAGGTACAGGAGAGAGACCCAAACCCTTCAGCAGGCCCCCTGGTAACACTAGGAAAAGAATCAAGGAAAATCCGGGATCTAACTACTCTTGCCAAAATGCTTAACCAAAAGGCCCCAGGGATAGTCGCCGGGAGGCTCAGGCCAGTTCACGGTCTGGACTGACGGGAAGTTGGCGACTCGTCGGCGTTTTAGGACAGGCCAAGGAGGCAGTGCAATACCATGATCAACCGTAACCTAAGCGAGGTTTGCGACCATCGAGTCAATTGCAGGAGGGAGAGTGAAGGTAGGCGAGCGGAGCCACCGGGCAGCAGGGATGCCAGCCGACGATGACGAGCAGTAGGGTGCCAGCCAGCATGGAGCAGTAGGGTGCCAGCCAGGGAGCGGATTGTAGCAGTATGGTGCAAGCGGACAGAACCGGGAGGTGGATAGAGGAAGGATTGCGAACAAGCTAGCCGCAGCCGACAAACCGGCCATAGCAAGGGCTTTTGGGCCGACAACGAAACCGAGCGGGACCTTGATATTACTAACCGAGGCTTTCCACATCAGAGGTACAAGCCCAGCAGGCCGAGGCCTACTTTGACCGAGAGTCCGACACCGTAACGCCGACCGTGAACGAAGCGAGAAGCTTTCTAACTGGGCAAAGTCCCAAGCGAGGTGCAAAGCAAGAGCCGGGGTAAGGGGGAGAACCCAACTTCATGAGCGGGAGTCAACGAAGAACAGGAACGAGAACCCCAACGAGGCGAGGCCAACAGGCCACAGGAGAGGAGGGAAGATAGCTTAAGGTCAACTCCTAGGCAGTAGCCATCGTGGGAGAAGAGAGGTGGGTGGGGGAAAGTCGCAATGATTTCTCGTGGTGTTGAGATTTCAATCGCTGGAGGTGTTGTTGCGATGGTTCGTGTCCTATCTCTTGGTCGTTTCTTTTTTTTTCTTTTTTTGCAATCATGCGTGATTTGTTTTAAGGTACAAACAGGCTCATGCAGCGTGAGCTATGGAGAGAAAAAAACCTATAAACAATAACCACGACCCGCTTCACCTCTTCATGGGAATAATCAAACACCCCGAATTCATAGGAAAAGTGCCCCCCGCCTAGCACCTAAGATAAAAACCTGAGACACCTAAGGAAACAATACATAAAAACGTACAGGTAGAGAGACCCAAACCCTTCCACAGGCTCACCCAAACCAAAGAAAAGGTTCTAACGGCAAGAAACGCTTGCCGCGGGGGAGGATTGTTGACCGGCAACATATGAAAACTCAGAACTTGAGGGCCCACCAAAACCATGTTGTACGGTCGGGCAGGTCATTACATCGATCCAAGGCGTTGGACAAAGCCACGGAGGAAGTGCTATACCACGACTAGGCGTAACCGAGGAGGGGCCAACCGATCGGGAGGGTAGAGGGCGAGCGGAGCCAGCGGGCAGAGGGGATACCAGCCGACGATTAGCAGTAGGGTGCCAGCCGGAGTGTAGCAGTAGGGTGCCAGCCGATGAGGAGCAGTAGGGTGCCTGCCAGGGAGTGGAGTGTAGCAGTACGGCGCAAGCGGACAGAACCGGGAGGTGGGTAGAGGAAGGATCGCGAACAAGCTAGCCGCAGCCGACTAATGGGCCATATCAAGGGCTTTTGGGACGACGGCAAAACCGAGCGGGACCTTGATCTTACTAACCGAGGCTTTCCCTATCAGAGGTACAAGCCCAGCAAGCCGAGGCCTACTTCGACCGAGAGTCCGACACCGTAACGCCCACAGTGAACGAAGCGAGAAGCTTTCTAACCGTGCAAAATGCTAAGCGAGGTGCAAAGCAAGTGCGGGGTAGGGGGGAGAACCAAGCTTCATGAGCGGGAGTCAACGAAGAGCAGGGACGAGAACCCCGAGGAGCTGAGGCCAACAGGCCCCAGGAGAGGAGGGAAGATGGCTTAACGTCAACCCCTAGGCAGTAGCCATCGTGGGAGAAAAGAGGTGGGTGGAGGAAAGTCGCGATGATTTCTCGTGGTGTTGAGATTTCAATCGCTGGAGGTGTTGTTGCGATGGTTCGTGTCCTATCTCGCGGTCATTTTTTTTTTTTCACTTTTTTTGTTTTTTTGTAATCATGCGTTCATTGTTTTAAGGTACAAAAAGCCTCATGCAGCGCTAGCTATGGAGAAAACAAAACCTATAAACAATCCAACGGCCCGCTGCACCTCTTCATGGGAAAAATCAAACACCCCGAGTCCATAGGAAAAGTCCCCCTCGCCTAGCACCTAAGATACTACTACCCCAGACACGTAAGGAAACAATCCATAGAAACATAGAGGTAGAAAGACCCAAACCCTGCCGCAGGCTCCCCTGAACAAAAGAAAAGATCGCGACGGCACACAAACGGTGGCCGGACGGAGGGGATGGATGATGGCCGACATGGGAAAACTCGGGAGTTGAGGGCCCACCCAAACCGCACACGCAGTCAAGCAGGTCATTACATCGATCCAGGGCTTTGGACAAAGCCACGGAGGCAGTGCTATACCACGACTAGGCGTAACCGAGGAGGGGTCAACCGATCAGGAGGGTAGAAGGCGAGCGGAGCCACCGGGCAGAGGGGATGCCAGCCGACGATTAGCAGTAGCGTGCCAGCCGAAGTGTAGCAGTAGGTTGCCAGCTGACGGGGAGCAGTAGGCTGCCAGCCAGGGAACAGAGTGTAGCAGTACGGTGCAAGCGGACTGAACCGGGAGGTGGATAGAAGAAGGGTCGCGAACAAGCTACCCACAACCGACTAACGAGCCATAGCCCGGGCTTTTGGGCGACGACGAGACCGAGCCGGACCTTGATGTTACTAACCGCGGCTTGCCCCATCAGGGTCAAGCCCGGCAGGCAGTGGCCTACTTGGACCGAGCGTCCGACACCGTAACGCCGACCGTGAACGAAGCAAGAAGCTTTCCGACCGTGCAAAATGCTAAGCGAGGTGCAAAGCCAGTGCGGGGTAGGGGGGGAACCGAACTTCATGAGAGGGAGTCAACGCAGAACAGGAACGAGAACCCCATGGAGGTGAGGCCGCGAGGCCACAGGAGAGGAGGGGAGATGTCTTAAAGTCAACTCCTAGGCAGGAGCCATCGTGGGAGAAGACAGGTGGGTGGGGGAAAGTCGCAATGATTTCTCGTGGTGTTGAGATTTCAATCGCTGGAGGTGTTGTTGCGATGGTTCGTGTCCTATCTCTTGGTCATTTTTCTTTTTTTTTCTTTTTTTCTTTTATATCATGTATTACTTGTTAAGGTACAAGAACGCGCATGCATCGTGAGATATGGCGTAAAGAAAACCTTAATCCCAAACAACCGCCCGCTTCACCTCCTCATGGGAAAAATCAAACACCCCGAATCCATAGGAAAAATCCACCTCGCCTAGCACCTAAGACAATAATACCTCAGACACGTAAGGAAAAAATTCATAGAGACGTACAGGAGAGAGACCCAAACCCTTCGGCAGGCTCCCCAAAAAACAAAAGAAAGAATTGATCGCGAAGGCCCGACAGGGCCCGAGGGGGAGGATGAGTGACCGCCGTGACAAGAGAAAACCACTGAACTTGTGGGCCGACATTTGTAACCATAAAGGTACCGTCGCGCCGGTAATTACATCGATTCAAGGCGTTGGACACCAGGCACGGAGGTAGTGCAATACCACGACTGGGCGTAACCGTGGAGTGGACGAACGATCGGGGAGGATGAGGAGTCAGTAAGGTGCCAGCTGCTGTAGCAGTAACGGTGCAAGCGGACAGAACCTGGAGGTGGGAGAAGGAAGGATAGCGAACAGGCTAGCCACAACCGACAAACGGGCCATAGCAAGGGCTTTTGGGACAACGACAAGACCGGGACGAGACCGTGATGTTACTAAACGAGGCTTTCCCCACCAGAGGTACAAGCCCAGCAAGCCGAGGCCTACTTCGACCGAGAGTCCGACACCGTAACGCCGACTGTGACGATCATTTCTCGTGGTGTTGAGATTTCAATCGCGGGAGGTGGAGGAGAGATGGTTCGTGCCTATCTCTTGGTCATTTTCTTTTTTTCTTTTTTGTAATCAAATCGTTATTATGTTTAAGGTACAAAAGACTCATGCAGCGCTAGCTATGGAGATAAAAAACCTATAAGCAAACGTCATCCCGCCCGCTTCACCTCGTCATAGGAAAAATCAAACCCCCCGAGACCATAGAAGAAACTTCCCCCGCCTAACATCTAAGACTCGCACCTCAGACACGTAGGGAAACAACTCATAGAAACGTACAGGACAGAGACCCAAACCCTTCAGCAGGCCCCCAGGTAACACTAAGAAAAGAATCAAAGAAACGCCTAGATATAACTACTATTGCCAATATGCCAAATCCAAGAACCTGTACGGTGAAATCCGGTTGGGGCGGCGGCTCAAAGGTCGGGAGTGACCGGAAGGTGGCGGCGCGTCGGCGTTTAGGAGAGACCAAGGAGGCAGTGCAATACCATGATCAACTGTAACCTAAGCGAGGTTTGCGACCATAGAGTAAATCGCAGGAGGGAGAGAGGCAGGTGGGCGAGCGGAGCCACCGGGCAGAGGGGATGCCAGCCAATGACGATGAGCAGTAGGGTGCCAGCCGGTGAGTAGCAGTAGGATGCCAGCCGGTGAGTAGCAGTAGGGTGCCAGCCGGAGGGGGGGGAGCAGTAGGGTGCCTGCCTGTGGAGGAGTTTTAGCAGTAAGGTGCCAGCTTAAGGGGCAGTACGGTGCCAGCGGACGGAACCGGGAGGGGCATGGAGGAAGGATCGCGAGCAGGCTAGCCACAACCGACTAACGGGCCATAGCAAGGGCTTTTGGGCCGACAGCGAGACCGAGCGAGACCTTGACGTTACTAACCGAAGCTTTCCCCATCAGAGGTAGAAGCCCAGCAGAACCGAAGTCTTACTTTGACTGAGAGTCCGGACGCCATATCGCCGACCGTGAACGAAGCGAGAAGCTTTCCGACCGTGCAAAATGCTAAGCGAGGTGCAAAGCAAGTGCGGGGTAAGGGGGAGAACCGAACTTCATGAGCGGGT
>Ga0307513_10004243_pt1 | contig 19169 bp, 18 predicted proteins | sample 15_EM_MG_FD_202174 | JGI IMG/M metagenome (GOLD analysis project Ga0307513, IMG submission 202174) | Populus trichocarpa ectomycorrhiza microbial communities from riparian zone in the Pacific Northwest, United States - 15_EM | ecosystem: Host-associated > Plants > Roots > Unclassified | place...
CTCAAATCACGTGAGCCCCAACGTCAACATAGGGTCATTAGGCTCAAGTCCTGTGTCAGCATTGGTTTCCATCCGTATTTCACATAGAATTGATACGCTGTTTAGTACTTAACTAGTGTCCTTGTAGATGATAATAGGACAAGGAGTTCTCATCCATTCGTACTTAGAGCGCATTTTCCGTCACCGATAGCTACTCGTCTCTGCTGCGGCCATGTAATCGGACCCACCAGCATCCGGATAAATGGTCACTGCTGAGGTCGTACCCTCGGGTTACCCCCTGAAGGGGTCTACCGTCACGTCAGCATCTCGCTTGCCGTCAGCATCTCGCTTGCCGTCAGCATCTCGCCCGCAGCATCGCCCGTCAGCATCGCCCGTCAGCATTTCGCCTGCCGTCAGCATCGCTCGTCGGCATCTCGCTCGCCATCAGCCTCAGTATCGCCCGTCAGCATCTCGCTCGCCGTCAGCATAGCTGCTGACGCCCGTCACCTCTCTGTCCCCATGGTGCGTGTCACGGAAAGCACCCGGGCAATGCAATACCTGACTAGGCTTGCACACCCAGTACAGTCTTGGACATCGGTGACATCTATTTATAGTAGTTTCGTGCACAGAGAAGTGGTAATTCATACGTCCGCGCGGTCCAGCGCCGAGGTTTCGCGCGGTGTTGCAAAAAACGCATCGTTTCCCGTAAATACGGAGTGCAACTGCTTTTGATATGAATACAATGAGTTATGACTGATATTATTTGAGATACAACGCCGCTACGGTGGGCAGAACGTGTGAATTTGACGAGTAGACGAAACACCTATTGGCGACATCTCGCTGTATTGCGAGCAATAACAAAATCGTTGATAGTAGTTCCATGCACAGAAAAGTGGTAATTCATACGCGTGCGCGGTCCAGCGCCGAATTTCAAGAGGCTTCAATTTAACGTTTCTCGTCTGTATATTGTCTACAATCACCGCAGTGATGCACAAAATGAACTACCGTTGATATCTCCATGATACAGCTCCTTTGCGATAGCGAGAGCATGCGAATGTGACACATGAACCACCACAGCGCGCCCCACCGCATTCCGGCGGCTAAAAATTAGCGTAAAATGTATATGGTTCCATTTAATTACGTCCATACAAAGATATGGTCGGCGCGCGTATAAACACCCTCCAGAAATATTACCACTTCTCTGTGCACGAAACCACTATTAACAATAACTAGATGTTACCAATGTCCACGAGTGTACTGGTTGTGCAAACCTAGTCAGGTATTGCATTGCCCGGGTGCTTTCTGTGACACGCACCCTGAGGATAGAGAGGTGACGGGCGTCAGCATCTATGCTGAATTGACCGCAAGACCCCTTCAGGGGGTAATTTTACTAGGCCTTTCAGGGCCTGAGAGGCCCCGGGTTCGAGTGCCCGAGGTGCTTCCAGCAATAAATGATAACATAACGCGAAAAGTAAATTGTGATATATTACAAAAACATATAAGGGCACTGAGTATTACAAGACATCTACAGGCACATCCTCTTCTTGACCGACGGGGACGGCGAGGGAAATGACTTCGCCCACGCCAATCTCATCGGCGGGTAGGCAGACCATGGGGTGTTGAGGTGGGTGGATCTGCCTCGTAGAATGGAGTCATTTTCACAGTACCTGATACCCTGATTGAACCAGGCCTGTGGGGAAGAAGGTACCGTGAAGAACGATACTCTGGAGTCACTGAAGCATTGATTCTGATTGAGATTCAGGATGTATTGTTCATTCCGATCTACTGGCTTGGGACGTCTTTCCATTGAGGGATCGGTTGCCCCCGTTTGGTCAAGAGTTGAACTCGTTCACGATGCAGACAGTGCTAGATGGCTAGCGTGATTAAGTACCGCTGCAAAGATCCCAGCGCTTGCGGAGTTATATAGTAACAGCCTTCTATGGAGAAGTCTACAAAACACAAAGCGGCATGAGACGGAGCGTCTATCTCTCCATATGAATGGATTCATATCACAGAATGCATTAGTGATTAGTTGAAAGGGTTCAGAGAATTTTCATTGGCAAATTAAAAGGGCCCGGCAAATGAGGCAAGAGGAATCCGTATAAGGGATGTTCAGAGATTGGCCGGGATGCGTCTAGCGCACTTCCTTGTTTGAGGGTCGACCTTGTTGAGAGCGTCCAACGAAACTTGGTCTTTGTCCTCTTCAGGGAGAAAATGAAGCCTGCCCTTCCTCCGGTGTCGTCATGGTACCCGGGACATATGGCGACCTTCGCAAAGACACTTCCGTCGACTCTCAAAAGTACTCACGTCGTGCTCGAAGCCCGAGACGCGAGGATGCCACTGAGTTCAATCAACACGGCATTTGAAGAGGAAATCAAGAAATGGCAAAAGGAGCGTGGTGTTGCACCGGCAGAAAGGATAGTGGTCTACACAAAATCAGACTTGGTCCCAAAATGGGGTATGAACGTATGTGTTTGTATTTTCGCGTGGACGGGTTGGCCGAGCGGCGCCTTTGAGACAGCGCATCATGCGAGGACATATAGACTGACTTGTTCCTGTCAGCCTTTTGCAGTGGCGCTCAAAAAAAACTTAGATCAGGTTGCTTTGTTCACCACTGTCTCGCACGGTGCCACCTTCGGCGCTGTCCATGCCAAACTCGTCGGTGCGCACGCGTCCCCATGTCCCCATGTCCCCCAACTCCTTGTAGCTTATTTCTTCGCGGAACCTAGACATTGCGCAGAAACACCGGCTAAGCACTCCTGAACTTCGGATATTAGTCCTTGGTATGCCTAATGTCGGAAAATCCTCACTATTGAACCACCTTCGAAGATATGGTATTCAAGGAGGTTGCGTTTATGTTTCTGTTTGCGATTGAGGTGAGCTGACGTCATGTGATAGCATCGGCTTCCGCTCTCCGAACCTCCCGTCTGCCTGGCATGACCCGGGCAATGTCTACAAGGCTCAAGCTCAACCTTGATCCCCCAATCTACTCAATCGATTCCCCAGGGATCATGGTACCTTTCCTCGGGTATGGGGAACGAGCGAAAGAGCGCGGCTTGAAATTAGCTCTGATTTGTAAGTCTTCCTTGAATAACGATTAGTAATTGGGAGAGGGTCTCATTAATTTTGCAGCAGGAATCAAAGAGGACTTGTATGACTACGAGGATTTAATTCCCTACTTGCTCTATCGACTGACAAGCATCAATCCATCTTGTACGTTCTCTCTTATACTAATGTTCAATACTATTGTTCTTACAATAGGTTGGTTGCCTTTCTCTCGTGGTTCCTACTCTTCGTCGCTTTGGCGTTCTCTGCACGCGCCGCAGCACCGCCTTTCCCAGACATCCTACGGCGGCCACCGAGACCACCCACGTATCCGCCAACCGATTTTATTGACAGTTTAGCGACAAGGCTCAAAGCTATGTTGCCCGGGGCCCGCCCCGACCGACAGCGCGCAGCGCGCTGGTTCGTGGAGTGGTGGCGAGGGTCCCTCTTAAAGTCACCCAATTGTCATGCTATGGGAACGCCGGAGTGGGGCTGGACGTTTGATTGTGTCTGGCTGGACGACTTCCACGGTGCAACTGCCCCGACCAGCGCCTCTTCACATCCTCTTGTCACCGACTCCGCGTCAGCACGCTTGAGTGACCACGAACCCTCTGATATGTTTGCCGAAACTTCATGCATTCCAGAACCCCCATTCCCAGGGTTAGTCAGTTCCAGAGCTGCCCGACTTGAAGAGAGATTCGATCGTACCCTTTCCGACTATGCAAAGCAGATCAGGGACCGAGAGGTTATCGAGAGCCAGACTCAAGCGAAGAAACGAACGAGGCTCGAAGAGAATCGTAAGCGCGAGGCAAAGCGGCGTATCCGTGCCACCGCAAAGTACGGTGGCAGACGAACATAGCACAATAACTAGTATCTAATCGAGTGTTGCTCTTCGAATGAATTATGATCAGGGCAGTACGAATGAACGGAGGGCGGTTCAAATGCAAAGCCTTGCTACGGCGACAACATGATTGCGCAGCCCTGAGGGGTGCCCTGATGGGTGGGAGGTATCGTTTGATGTCCAATATGGATTCAGGAAGGCGACGCGATTGGCAAGGACCTTAGTCCTAAAGGCAAATCGTATTGGGAATGTATGAGTACAGAACAAAAGGCAAACATGATTCCTAATTTTGGCTCAACATGAAGCAGAGAGGAGTCAGACTGGTTCTCATTGGCACGGACCATTGGGCAACACAAGCAGAAAACGAAATCCAGAAGAGAATGTGGTCAGGACTGGTATAGGTAAGTTGGGGACTAGCAACGCCCGTCAGTGCAAGTCGGGTCTGGCAATTGTCTGAGCAAACGAGCAGACCCACATTGGGGCGGAAATGACATACTAAGCCTCTTGCGTATCCTGCACAAGCGTCACGCGCTCGACAGCAGCCTCGCTCCCGTCGCCGTCTCCAACGGACGCAGGTCCACTATCCAGAACCGACAGTGGGACATCACCGATTAAACTAGGGGTCTGAGGGGCCAAGGAAGGACTCTTGGTCATAGCGAGCTTGAGAGGCCTTCTCCTTCGAGGAATGGCGATCATAGGGCGAGGTTCCGCCATCTTACCTGACCGCGTGCGCGTCCCGAGTACCTTGGGCTCGTCGAGCTTGATGAGGGTGTCTACAGGAGGAGGAGACCCTTCGACGACCACCCAGCCCTTCCAGCCATGCTTCCTCTTCTTCCCCCCAGCGCGTTCTTCGGCAGTCAGACCATGGTCGCTCTCACGCTTGCGTTTTTTAGACAGGAGGGCAATCTGAAGTGCCTCACCATCTGAAGATGATGATGAAGAGAATGGTGCTGGAGAGCGATCGTCACGCCAAAATTCAACGAGCTCCTTGGCGCTATAAGCTGAACCTCGAGGGAGCTTGGAATCCCTCTTGGTAACTGCGGGCCTCTTCACATCATTGGGTTCCCTCCTATATATCTTCTTCGGAACGTTGTGTGAGTTTCCAAATGGCAAATCGCTCTCGCTGGAGAGTGGCGTGAGTGGGGGCGTCGAATCTTCTGAGTGCTCAACGTTTCGTTTGACAGGTGAGTCATCGTGAGCCCAACTTGGCTTGCCCAATGACTTGGCGCCTAAAGGAATTCTTGGGTCGATTAGCGAATACAATCGGGCGAGCAATCCTTACCACTGTTCTTCTTATTCTTCTTCCTCTTAGTAGCATCGACATCCGGTTCTTCCCCTGGGATCTTGATACCCATTTCCGCCATCTTAGACGCCTTTGTCCGCGCCAGTCTGGTTACATCTGGGTAGCGGGGGATCGGTGGCAGAGAGGGCTGGAAGTCGAAATAGCCAGTAAGAACAGCAGTCATGTTTCGCCGCTTCCCATGGTCGCGAGGAGCAAATTGAAGGAATGCCGGCGGAGGCGGACGATAGGCTGCAGGCGCAGGACGTTCGGCGAGGATTTCGCGCTCTGCCGATGCGAGCGCATCGTTGGGGTGCATCTTGGAGCTCTAGAAATACCCTCTAGAACGCAAATACTCCGTAGGACGCGTCTCCGAGAGGTGAGTGGGGGTGGTGGCGAGGTCCAAGGTGCAAACAACAGACGAAGCTTCGGTGGGCCCTTTCTGTCACACAAAGGTTGTCGGCCTGCCCGTCTCTCAATTAATTCAATCGCCAGAAATGCTTCTCTATTGAAGTTCCGACGCGTCCAATCCCTGCTTTCGTGTTTTGAACGTTTAGGCCAGGAGGAACGTGCTGGACTCGTGCTCAAGGGAAGGCCCACTTCCCTAGCTGCCTCCCTTTCCCCCTCAGGCCCCATCCTCATATATATACAGTATATCCCCATCCACGTGCTGTATGAAGGCCAAAGGAGAGTCCGTGCTGCCGCGCAGGAAGTGGCCGTCCTTCGCGCGCCACTGGCCACAAAGCCGTGTCTCTATTCAGTTCACACGGTTATATAAGATCGCTTTATGAAGGGGGGAGCCCGGATGCCGCAATCTGCATCCAGTCTTAACTTCCCTTTCTGGAAGCCTTTATTATGCAAGCGGATCTTCGGGAATGTTCCCCCGTAGTATTCTGAGCACCAAAACACATGAATTCATAGAAATAAGTCTTCGTGCACCACCGTAAGAAGGACAGCGCCGCTGACAACCCCCAGCCTCTCCCGCCTCCGCGTCGATGGCCAGAGTCAGGAATGTTTCCGAAAAGCCATTCCCTATCCAAGTCTTTGTAGACAAGAGCGAATCATTTCTGGCCCGCAGGTTCCCATGATTCTGTGCTTGCCGTTCTCTCGCGCACAACCCCGCTGGCCATCACAGGAAGGCGGTGACATAAGTCGCGGAATTGAATTCTCATTGGATATAGATCCATTGAAAGAAGTCCTTGAATTCTCTTCGGATGGCTTGAATAGAAAACCTGAAACAGTTGGTGATCCTTTAGTCAGGCATCCAGCAGTCCTCGTCCGCTGGAAAGTCCACGGGCTCTTTGATAGCTGGAGGGTTCGTAAATATGGTTTTCCGCCACCGGATATGGCCTGCTCGACTCACGCAATTCAGCGGCGCTACCGGCCGGCCAATTGTTTTCTTCAGCCCTATCAATAGCGAGGCTCCAGAACATGAGGTTTCTGGTTCCTAAGAGCAAGATGGTAGCAGGGAGCCGGTGCTAGTATATTCTGTCGTCCTGCCAGCAACCCCATTGCAGGACTGGCAATCAATAGAAGGGGCTCTGTATGAGCCGGTATGATAGACCATCAAGGGTTGAAGGTCCATTATGGTAATTGTCACCGTCGTTTACTAGCCCCGGTCCCTATGACGCCTAAGGCGGTGTTCCAACAGAGCGAATGAGGCCTATCGACCCCAAGGAGAGTTAAGCAGCCTTAGTTTAGAGGCCAAAACACATAGAAGCTTAGTCCAAAAGTCTGAGGACCTTCCGGTGTCTTGTGAGTTTGAGCCCTGGTGCGCAAACCACAGGCCTGCAAGGCGCCTTTATGGGAAAACGTTTCTGTATGGGTGAGGCGCCTCGAAAAGGCTCCCATCGTAATCTGACAACCATTGAATTGACGACTGATCTAGCCACTCCAAGCAATGGGTCTGGTCTGTGCCAAGTGGTAGATTACATGTCAGAGTCCAGAGACTCGCCCAGATACACCCCAATTGGTTGGACCAGCTGTTCCGTTTCTGTCAACGCTAGCTCCATAAGGGCTGATCACTGATCCGCTGGACTGATCAATCGTATCTCTTTATCTCTTTATTTTAGCTATCAGAGCGACAGGCGCACCCTTCGCCCTGGAATTTGTGGAGGCATAAACCAGCACGTGATAGCAATGGAAAAAAATCAGGAACAAGAAGGACTCATTCGGAGGTTATGGAATTGGATGAAAGAGACTTCTGATGGAACTGATGGACGAGTCTATTCGACGCTTGAAGGATGAACTGCGTTTCGATCTCGACGGCCGTGGGTAACGCAAATACCCTGCCCCACGGCCATACAAGAAGTGGCAACATCATAGTGCCTTTGAATGGAAGAAGAACTACTGATTCGAAGCCTGTGCGAGGCTTAGTTGGATAGGTCCGACAGGCGGACTACAGCGGTTTATTTGCACTTGTTTTACGTCCGTCCACCCCCGGCATTTTGCACTCGATCGTTATGTACGCTGCTCATGGTCTCTCGTTGCTCAGCGTATGTTACTAAGAAGCCATTCTAATGTTCTCAGAGCAGGTCACGCTTAATCGTCAAGAACATCCCAACTTACATCACTGAAAAACGCCTACGAGAGCACTTTTCTGCGCAAGGAGGCGAAATAACAGACGTTCGGTTGATACACAAAGCAGATGGAACCTCCAGAAGGGTTGCCTTTCTCGGTTTCAAGCACGAAAAGGATGCACGAACTGCGAGAGATTACTTCGACCAGACCTATTTAGACATCTCGAAGCTCAGGGTAGACCTCGCAACGGTGCGTACTCTGAACTGACCGTTTGGTATTCATCCTCCCAGCTCATGCCCATAACTTCTCCCCTCTGCCCTTACAGGGTACCAAGGATGCACCTTTGGCGTTGCCAAATAAACGCCCGAGGGAGAAACAGGACTCTGCTCTTGAAGGGGAACCTAAATGCAAGAAGGTTAAGCTTGCCGATCGTCAGCAGACGCCGGACGGCAGAAACAGTAGCAAGGAAGACCGCCTCCGAGAGTTCACCCGTATCATGTCCAAGAAACACTCAAAGAAAACAGACTGGGGTGCAGACGTGGAGATGGACGTGGATGACTCGAATCCCACCAGCAGGCCCAAAGAGGAGAGTGAAGCAAAAGGCCAAAACTCGTCTGGAGCAAACAGCGCTGATTCAGATGGTCGGAATACGCAAGGTAATGACGAGGGTACTATTTCAGATGCAGAGTGGATGCGGAGGAGAATGGGCGGCGGCGAGCTCGACCAGAAAGCTTTCGAGCAGTCAGACGACGAGGACGAACTCACCAAGCCGGAGATAATACAGGTATATCCATATTGTGCCTTTTAGTATAACCACCTTGTACTGAAGCCCTCCTAGGCACAACCTGCGGAGATGCAAAAGAGACCTCCCACACACGAGGCTATTAGGTCCACGAGTCGATTATTCGTTCGCAACCTCGTTTTCTCTTGTACCGAAGAAGAGCTCCGCCGACACTTTGAAGAATACGGCCTTGTTGACCAGGTGAGCGCCCAAGATTTGTGCCAAGACTAGGCACGGGCGGTTTTTCCAGATGATAAACAGTATAGGGACAACATACTCTTGTTGAGGATGCTGATCCATACGGGAAACCGATAGTAGAAATTACTGACGTCGATCGCCTGGGCTACCTCTTCCTTTCAAAGACTACTCACTGACGCGTGCATCAGGTTCATCTTGTAGCGGATAAGGAAGGGAATTCGAAGGGATTCGCCTATGTCCGTTACCATAATCCGGAACATGCAGTGGCTGCCTTTGACGCAATGGACGGTTCTTCATTCCAAGGCAGGCTCCTACACATCCTCCCTGCTGTCGATCGTCAAGGTCAAAAGAAAGCGGATGATGCGGATCCCAAGAAGCGAACCTTGAAAGGAGAACGTGCACAGAAGCGGAAGGAGACGAGTGGGAAAGACTTCAATTGGGCCGTCCTCTATATGAATGTACGTTTTGGGTATCCTTTTCTTAGGAGACTCTGCTGACAGCATGCATTAATCCAGAGCGATGCTGTCGCATCCTCGATCGCGTCCCGCCTGAATGTCTCAAAATCTGATATTCTCAGCCCCGAATCATCCACAACCTCACCAGCGGTCAAACTCGCTCTTGCTGAAACCCACGTCATCGTAGAGACAAAGAAATTCCTCGAAGAGCAAGGCGTCGATCTCGAGGCCTTTACCCGGCCTCGTGCCGTCCGCTCTCAGACAGCCATTTTGGTGAAGAATATCCCATATGGTACCTCTGTAGACGAAGTAAGGGAGGTATTCGGTAGTCACGGTAGACTTACGCGTTTATTGATGCCTCCAGCGGGGACCATTGCGATCGTGGAGTTCGCTGACGCGAGAGACGCTGGGAAAGCATATACTTCTCTCGCATATAAGCGCATGAAGGATAGTATCATGTATCTGGAAAAAGCTCCAGAAGGCCTGTTTGATGGAGCCCCCGCCATCAAGAGAAAGGAGGACCCGGAGACACCGGCGTCAGCCACCGCAGAGAGTAAGAGCAGTGAGTCAGGGAACGCGGTCGTACCTGGCTCAACAATACATCTCGGCAACTTGTCATTTGGAACGACGACCGACCGTCTCAAGAGTGTCTTCCACCATTTGCCAGGCTTCCTGTATGCACGTGTGGCCACCAAGGTAGATCCGAACAAGCCAGGAGTACTCCTCAGCCAAGGATTTGGCTTCGTTGGATTTAAGGACGCGGAAGGAGCCGCCAAGGCCATCAAAGGCATGCGCGGGTTTGTGCTGGATGGACATGTGCTTAAAGTCAATTTCGCTGGTCGAGGACAGGAAACAGAGGCCGAAACATCTGTCAAGGCTGGGGAGGAGAAAGGCAAGGAGCGAAAGAAGACGAAAATGGTTGTCAAGAATTTGCCGTTTGAAGCCAATAAGAAGGAACTTTGGGAACTATTCCGGTACGTATTTTCCTAGTGCTGGGCACCGTTCCTTCATTGACACTGCTCCCTTCCCATCTCCAAAGTGCTCACGGCCAGGTCAAGTCGATCCGGCTTCCTTCTCGGGCAGACCGACGGTCTCGAGGGTTTGCATTCGTCGAGTTTACGACTCATCAGGAGGCCTTGGGTGTGCAGGAGGCCTTACGGCATACTCATTTACTGGGCAGACACCTCATTCTTGATTGGGCGGAGGAAGAAGGAGACGTTGAGGCGAGGCGGGCGAAAACTAAGATAGGATTTGGGACTGGAAAAGGATTACCGGGACAGAGAGAGAAGCTACGGTTGGGAGATGGAGGCGGGGCCGAAGAGGAGCTCATAGAGGCGTAAATGGTGGCAGACAAGTGCAACGTGTAGGATACCGACTGTCTTAAACGCCTTCCACGTCCTCTTGCCTATTTCTTGCGCGCCAATTTCCTGCATTTAGGTACCATTGATTATTGAATTGAACCTTGACTCCAGCCTCTGCGGACCCTTCGGATCACAGGCACAAGGTCGCACGTATTACGGGAATATCATCGAGGGGTATCATAGAGTATAGGTTGTACTCGCTGGAGCGTGGGCGTTGCCAGTCTTCAGGGTAGTGGTCCGTGGGTGCAGAAACGTGGGCTAGAACATTGAAGACTACGGGAGGATCATCGTCTGGCATGTCTGGCATTATAGTATCCCCACACTGATGTGTGAATCGAGCGCAAGGGGGCTGGAGTTGCGGACTCGAAGCCATCGCGCAAATCAGGGCGACGCAGGCCATCAACACTCAACACTCTTCATTCTCTACTAAACTTGCCACGCTATTGTGCGAACGTCGCGCATGGTCCAGACCTGTTCTGTAGTTGCATTCGAGGAAGCCCCCCGGCGACTTGTCTGGTCACGCGGAGCCACACGCCGGCCTTTAACCTCCAGCCAGCGGGCAAGGGCAGAATGTTTTTAAATGGTTGGCAGGCCTCAATATCTCATCTGACTCTCGGTGGGCGTATCAGGCCAGTTGCGCCACTTTTCACAGGAACGAGGACCATTGGAGTGGAACCCAAATCGACGAATGTAGACACAGAAGACGAGTGTCCGCTCGTCGGTCATAGTGCTCATTCGCAGCTGAATAAGTTCGACCTGCCTTGCGCATTTCCACGACTCTGCCGCAGCGTACATCGACGCAGCATACACGCTTTTTGCAATGTCTCCTTGTCGGTCTGACGACGGCGAAACAGCTATCGGTCTCTGTAGGAAGAAGGAATTGCCTCGGTTTGTAACAGCCCACCAGTCGCCACCTCGCCTACAGGCTTCCACTATAAGAGTTGGACCCGCATCATCTTACAAAGGCTCTGCCAGTCGTCTCCCAGGTTTGTCGTTCTCTCTGCAAAGGCATTTGGACGACGGAAACAAGTCCACGAGGTCTCCTGCATCCTTCCCTTCCTCCTGCGGCACTCCGTCACACCCGGGGCAGGTATTATTCAGCAGCATGATGACTAAGTACTATCTGGATCCCTGGGGAAAATCGAGTGTGCAATCCTCAAACCGTCAGCCTTATTCCGAGCCGAGTTCACATCAGGCCTTCCACTCTTCTCCAACTATCAACGACTGTCACTCAAAACCCCACTTGGATATTCGCAGCCACCCGGAGTCTGTTAACCATCCTCCACACTCCTATGCAGTGATCCCTAAAACTGCACCGGAACGTCCGTATCCCGCGAGGCAATACGCAATTCAGCCTCCCTATCTACCTACCCGCCATGTTTACGGAGTACGACGTCCCTTTCTGAGGCTCGCGAATTCTCACGATCATGCCTCACTAGTGCCAGAAGACACATACGGTCAGTCTCATAGAGCATATAAACCTCCTTCGATCTCATCGTCATGAATATAGGGACCCATATCCTGGTAACTCCGCACGAAGGCGTCTGTCGGACGCTCCAAGAATCCCCTCAGTCGTCTCTATCGCCACGTCTGCTTCCTCCCTTCGTAAGTTTATCCACTGCAAAATCTGTTGCGCTAAGACCTCATGTCATACTCAGATGGCCAACGTTACGCGACCCAGCCTGCACCCCCACGAACCGTCGCCTGTCGGATGCTCTCTCAACACCTCTGCAACTCAATACCTCCAACGTTCTCAACCAGTTGGCCAGCTCCTCACCCACCCGACAGCTACGCGCCAGTCAAACACCAGAGATTGGACCACCGGACAACGCCGTCAGGCTAGAACTCCTACGCTCCCGCCTTTGTCAGTTTGGCTTGCCGACTCGAACCCTCATATCCCTCCCTCAGAACTCGTCTACGCGAACCATCAAACACACCGTCAAACCGACTTCCCAAGGCATCAAGCAGGCTCTCAGTCTTCCTATGTGCCGCGACTCCCATCCTATGCCGATCACTCCCGTCGACTGCAGAGATATTCAGAAGCTGTACATCACTCCGTCGTTGACCACCATCCCATCGTGCGCAGCCAGCATCGTCCTCACCATCCGGATGGACACATCTATTCCTCGCCTGTCTTAGGACGCGTTCCTTCTTGGATTGATGCCGACGGAATAGAGGGCGAAGGCGATATGGATGTCCAACTTCCCACCGACTGCGTAACGCTGCCGTCGGGCTCGACCGCTCCTCGCGGCGTACAAGTGGTCACTTCTCCGAAGGAGCGTCGGCCGCACAAGTGTCCCCACGAAGGCTGTCAAATGAGTTTCCCACGACCCAGTGCGCTTAGAACACATTTGAACAAGCACACCGGGGATAAGCGTACGCCTAATCAAATCTCACCAAGGCGACCGCTAACCTGCTTACCCACCGTTGCAGCCTTCCATTGTCCCATTCTCGAATGTGAGAGACCATTCGCCGTTCGATCCAATGCTCGACGCCACCTCCGCGTTCATGGCCTACGCATCAAGACTAGAGTTCGCTGTCGGGCGATGGCTCTCCCCCCAACCCAGCCCGAGGCGCTCTCAGACACCTACCAACTAACCCGCAGGGCTAAACACGTTCGTATCAGCAGTGGGAACTCTTTTTCCCGCACTCAACTACTGAATTCAAATGCGTACCACGGCTCCTCCACTAGTACCCAAGGAGACGGCGAAGACTCCCTCGCCACTATGCTCGATGAGATTGAGTTCGTTGCGGCCTCTCCCGAGGAGGAAAACTGTCGCGCTTCCAATGGACGTTATGGAAGGAGGCTGTCGAGGGACGACGCGCCGTTGACCGAAATACCAACAGAGTGTCCCAAGCTTGTGGCAGAGTATTTGGACAAGCTAATCAAGCCGCCCAGTGTTTGGTCGGTGCACAACGAAGGCAAGAGCAGCGATACGACGAAAACGATTATTTGCCCCATTCCTGGTGCTTGGCCGTTATATGAGACTCAAGATTATTTCTCAGTCGTGTCGGATCTGAGGTTGAACGCCCTTGGCCAAGAGAATTCGAATAACACCACTGATCATTCAAGCACGAATACACTGCCCATTTTGAAATGCTCGGTGCCACGGCACCTTGCATCGTTCTTAGATCATACAGCTCAGCTCAACAACGTAATCAACTCTACCTCTATCCCTCCTGCGAACAGCTCTGCGTGCACGAGCCGGCCGCGCCCTCCTGTCTCGCCCACCAGGCCGTCCCTCTCTGCCACCACGCACACTCTCCCTACTCTGCCATCATTTATTCAGGATAAAGAACACCCAGTACACCCTCATCCGGATGAGCCGACAGCAGTAGCTGGCGTCTCTAGACGGGACGGGACGTGGATTCCCACCAGCCTCATGCGATTTTCTGATGTCGATTCGCCGAATACGGCCGACGAGTATGACAGAAGCCAAATTGACGTCAAGCCGGTGACGCCGTTTTCAAGTAAGTTACGATCCGTCCGCTGACCTTTTGTCTCCTGTCAAAAGCAGGACAGCCTCGCGACCACAGCGTTGCTACCTCGCGTTATCATACGTTGACCCCTCTCACCTCAAGTGACATCCGCTCTTCCCTTCTCACCTTCATTCTGACCCTCTACCTTCTAGCCGTGCATCCGAAGCTTGACTCTTTCGGAACCTCTAGTCCACAAGACCCCGTTGGGACAGATACTCCGTGCCATCCGCTCACCTGGGTGAAACGAGCGAGAATACCCGGACCTCCCGTTTGTCCTGGGTCTTATCACACAAGTGGCGTGTCATCGCAGAGAAAAGGGCCCAGTACGCCTTCGCGAGTCCACGCCGCTGCTTGAACCTCCACGTTGATAGAAGCTTTCAACCCTGCGCCTTGCGATGTGTAATGCCCTTTTCTTGACGACCAACCCACATTTTGACAAGGCACGAAAGAAATGTTGTATGGAGTGCCTTGAAACATTCTATTTCCGTAGCTCCTATCAGAAGTCTGTATTCTCCTTTGGTCAGGCACCAGCTAACTTTCGCTGCTGTACACTATCTCTATGATATGACCAACCATACTATGCTCTCGTGAGTTTAAACACCGGCACAAATGACAACTTAATTGTAGCACCTTCGTTTTCTGGATTGAAATGTGACGCCAGAATTTTAACTTTGTCGATGCCACGAGAATACCAGGAGTTCCCCAGCCTGTCTCGGTGTTCCGTAGCGCTCTGCCCTGCCCTCAGTAGAACGGCTCAGATTGGCTCGTAGATTTTAAAGATCACAGTACGATTCTTCACATTATCACCACCTTTGAGTGTACTTCCGTAGCCGCCTTCCAGGGCCAGCACTTATATCCCATTACCTCGAACTCCGCCAGTTCCGCACTGCACCCATCACGAGCTGCTTGGGAACTATAATCAAGCCTATAGCGCACTCCTTGAGCGTCCTTTCACCGACAAATGAATAGCGCCAATAATATAGAGACCCAACCCACACCATAGAGTCTGTTAGCCTTCATGAGAAATCGATCGAATGTATCTTGACCGCAAATCACCGATCCCACATGTCTTTTCAGCTGTTGAAGGCCGGCAGAATACAATACATGTTCGCCGAAATAGTTGACAAATCTTATGAACGCCGAGAGATCATCGTATTCTCGGCTTGTGGCTCTAATAGGGTGGAATGATGCGGCCATTGGTCTATTCTTACCGCGCCCACTACAGACAGACCCACAGTTCATGTAAGTAACCAGAATTGATGTCGCGCACAATTCGATGTACTCACCTTTTACCAGGTTGGCTACTTGGAAGTCTCTATGGTCATTGTCTGATCCACTGTAGTTGACCTGTTTGCACCGGAGAAATTATTGGTACCCATGTTCCGACGAATAGAAACTATTCCTTGCGTTTGGTAAATTTCATGAAAATCTGCAACTCAGTAGTCTTCCTGGTTTCTGTGCTCGACAGCGGACTGCGCTATCATCAACACGACGTCACCATTTTTCTCTGTTTTGTGCTTTGCCCTTGACTTGGTCACCTTCCGGGCCGGGCCTTAGGACATCCATGGCAAAGTAGTCGTCGCCTACATAAAATAAATATGGTAACAAAAATGGGAGTCCCGTATTCCATTTATAGCAAGCCCCATCCAGAAGACTTCCTTTCGCGACCCATAGATTTCTCTCAGCTACTCAATGGCCGGCTTATTATATTGTCTCACAGTACATTCACGGTCGCACCTACACCTCCGAGAGTTAAACTATCACTCTTCGGGACTTGAGGTAATTGACCGTCCTTGCGCAGGAATCCTCGTATATATAGGGTGTACCAGGGGTGCAGAGGAATCACCCGACAGCTTAAAAAATCCATATAAGCAAATACTGCGCCTTAGAGCTGTTCACCTATGCTCCTTTGGCTCCTCGAACATGTCGGCATCAAGGTCGCGACTGCAGTACAGTAAACGAGGTTAAGTTTGGAGCTGCGTATGATCTCACCCTGGATAGCTGACGTCGAATTGTCTCGCTACACTTGATTACCGCAATATTGCACCTATATCCGGCTGAAACCTCGTCAAGGGTTTATGGAGAGCCCGTAGTAAGTACCAGCATCTAAGTGTTCCTTACACCGTCCTCAAGGGCACCATGCTCGGTCGGATACTGTTAGTGTGGCCAATATCTAAGCTGGGCGACCGGTAGACGATTGTTGTCTATGGCCCTCTAGTTGAGACTTTTGCATCGCTCAACGTTCAACAGACCCCAACCGACGTCTGGTCGACCCCACCCCTCAATAGCTTGCTTCATCAACAGGCGGAACCTGGGGACGGGACAAGAAAGGCACAAACAACACTCCCACTGGCACAACAGGATTAACTAGTTTCAATCTCTAGTGCTCCCTGGGAAATTTCCAATCGCTTAAACAGATTCATTCTAAAACAACAAGCCTGTAGGCCTGAATGCGGAGCATACTCAATATTCCCCGTTAGAAGTGCTTGTCACTCGGCAATCAGGGAACTCACATGTTGTCACCTGACGGACAGACTCACATGATAACACATTTGCAACTGCAGGTGATAGTTCCAACCTTGACTGCTGCGACCCGGATCGCAATGGTTTGTGACGACGGAAAGGAATTGTAGGTACAGATAAATTGGGCAAGCATAGAGTCGAACCCCATTCTCTACGTATCTAGGAGCACCGTTACAACCAGTGAGTGACTAGGTACAACCGTGGGTGATGAATCATCAATTCAACAAGAACCCGTGCAACGTTCCAAATGCTATGGAAACCAACGCTACACAGCTGAAAGGTTTTATTTCCCCTTGCTGAGTCACAATAAATCATGATGCTTAATAAAGCACAGACCTGAACATACCTCTACTGGCACAGCATACAGCCTTCTGCTAGAGTCATTCTGCGTTCATTCCTCACTGGTGCTTCAGTTTCTTCCCCAAACCCAAATCTCAGGCTGGTTCCACATTATTTACTGGCCCAAATTTCTGCCGTCAGCTTTTCCGCGCAAGTACCGTTTATGACCCTATACTCCGATAGCAATCACAAATTACTCTGAATTGTTTCTAAGCCATATCACAGGGTGAAATTCACCCATGCTGATGTGACCTGTTTTGGAAGCGTTCTTGCGCGAAGGTCTGGGCCGGGTCCCAACAGTAGCGCTAAAACTGTACTAGAACCTTTATTATCGAGCCATGGGACTCCCCTGCGGATACTAATTCCCGACTCTCTCCAGTGTCCCGGGCTCACCCTCTCCAGTACTCCCTAAACGTGCATTGAAATCCGCATTTTTACAAAAGAGGATGTCGATAATATCCCATATCCCCTTAATGAAATCATTGCAAGACTGTTCGGCGTTGCAAATAAGCAAGAATAAAGGAGCGCGACTCCGTTTGCTTTGTTTTGATCCCCGTTCCGTTCGGGGGCACCCGTTCCATCCCGACGATCCCTCGTCTTTCTATGGCCATACACACAAATATATTCTATCTCTCAAAGCTCCCCACACATTTCACATTCTATCAACGGTCCTCTCCCGCGCCTTGGCCCTTCTGGCTCATGTTACGATAAGAGCCGCTCAAGAACCACAACCACTCTTCGTGCTTTGTTGCCTCCTCTCCTCTCTCAAGCTATCTGTAATGGCTGAACTCGAAACGGCCTTGGGTCCAGACACAGAGAAGGTTCCTGTGGTCGACCACTACCATAAGGAGGAATCAGTTCACAGCTTGAATGATGAGAAGATTTCTCCCTCCCATGAGCATGACCACGAGCATAGAGATAACCAGCCTGCTCCGGAAACTGAGGGGTTAAGCGACCCACAAAACCCCAATGTGTATGTGGAAGCCTTACTCCTTAACCCACTCCCCATTAACACGAATTGTTCAATGCTTTAGATCGGATCCTTTCCCTGTTGACCCAAACACACCTGAGGAGACCCACCAATTGACCATCCGAGCACTTGTTGTTGGTGGCATTCTAGGCGCCGTCGGTAGGCAGATACAAATTATCACGGAAATATTTCCTGACTTGGATTCGTAGTTGGTGCCTCCAACATTTATCTCGGCCTGAAGACTGGCGCCCTCTTCGGTCCCCAACTTTTCGGAGTACGCACCTTACACATTACAATATCTGCATAGCTTGACTCTACCACCAAAAGGCTATTTTCAGCTTCTCAATAATCAAGGTCAGAAGCGTCATCCAGCTGTACCCCGAATCCCAGGCAGGATCCGTTTTAATACGTACCTATGTAGCCCCTGAGCCATGCATTCTCCCCCACTGGTGTACTCGGATGGATATTTGGGGGTGACTTCGGCCCCAAGGAAAATTGTACCGCCCAGACCTCGGCGACAGCTGCCGGTGGCCTCGGTATTCTGTTCGTAAGTCAGTGTGCGCCGTTTCCACGCCGGTATTGATATTGAATTGGCACAGGTGTCTGGGGTTCCCGCCATGTATCGATTGGGCCTACTCAGTACCCCATCAGCCGACTATGGCAAGCTCCTGGCATTGACCTTCGCATGTGGTTACTTTGGCATCTTCTTCGTTATTCCCCTGCGAAAATACTTCATCCTCCGCCAGAAGCTGGTCTTCCCGACCCCGACCGCGTCTGCATTCACGATTCGGTCCTTGCATGCCGGCCGAGCGGGTGCTGAAGCCGCGAAGAAGAAGGCATGGTGCTTGTTAATCACTTTGGTCTTTTGCTTCTGCTACAAGGTTTTGAACGGTTATGTCCCTGGTATCTTCCTCGACTGGCACGTTGGCTGGACACTCTACCGTCTCGGATGGACGGAGGCTATCAAGCTCGAGAACTGGGGATGCATTATCGAATTCACTCCTGCGTTCGTCGGTGCTGGTATGCTTTCTGGGCTGAATGCCTCCTGGAGCTTCCGTGCGTGCTGCCTGATTCTGACTATCTAGTTACGGTCAATAACCTTGTTCACAGTTGGCGGTTCTATCCTCGCGTGGGGAATCAGTGAGTTACCAAATCAAACGGCCGACGTGACACTGACCCACACCAGTCGGTCCCGCTCTTGTCAAGAATAGCCTTGCTGTAGGCATACCGATCGATCCAGAGAATGCCCCGGGTGTGCGTGTGTATCTTCAGCAACTCGCCTACCTTGTCTATACCTTATCTAACCTTCAAATCTAGTATATAAACTACTACTCCATTTCTTTCGACGACAATGACGAGATCATCCACAGTCCTTCGCCTCGTTACTGGCTGCTTTGG
>Ga0307513_10004244_pt1 | contig 19169 bp, 24 predicted proteins | sample 15_EM_MG_FD_202174 | JGI IMG/M metagenome (GOLD analysis project Ga0307513, IMG submission 202174) | Populus trichocarpa ectomycorrhiza microbial communities from riparian zone in the Pacific Northwest, United States - 15_EM | ecosystem: Host-associated > Plants > Roots > Unclassified | place...
TTTTCCACTCATCTAATGTATCCGCAGTTACCGTTTAGGTATTATACAATCAGTGGTTCTGTATCGAACGCTGCTGAGCTTACCGTTTAGGTGTTACACCCTGCGCATCGTATCTTAACAGGGAGGGATGGCAACAGGTATATAAAGAGCTCTAAACTATGTAGTGGCTGTGGAGAGAGTGGCCCTAACGAGTCGTAACAGTGAGTTCGGACGTAGCCCACCAATATTCGGGCCGCCGCTCAGGATCGACCTTAGGAGAGTGACATGTGTTTGATAGATGTGAGGGTAGGCTCAGATACCTCATGTCATAGTTCGGAAATAGCCATCCTCATTGTTCAGGCGCGTGGTTTAATGCAAATTGCGCTTCAAGGCTTATTCAACGTCTTCCACTCAGTCTCCTTGAGGTTTCTACTGCTACCCATGCCTTCGGTACTCTCCTCACCTACTTCGTCTGGTGGTCAAAACCGCTCAATATTGCAGAACCAACCATACTGAGGGAGAAGAAGTTCAGGAAGTGCATGCATTGCTCTTGTGCTGAAGTAGAAAGTATATAGAACCATTAGAGATGGCAGCAGAAGATGGCAGCAGGTCACGTTCCGATGCCGACAGAAGGCAACTCGGAGAAAATCGCCCTGCAGCAAATGCACTGCGGCATCTGCTCCCAGCGCCAGTGGAACCACCTCGATTTTCGTCCCGTTTTCGGGATCATAGCTAGGGTCTGGTCCCTGGCTCCATCGGGAGAGTGTCGGCGCTTCCTCGATTGTGGTAATGTGCTCGGGGCTTGTGGCTGCCTCATCCAGATTCGTGTTCACCTCGTCAAAGGCACCTGCGCGTATCCTATCATCCTCGTGTCGATCTTCGGGACACTTGTAACGCCCGTCGCTCACACACTTACATCTTACGCGTCTAGTATGGGAGGGTTCGTCAGTGGCCGAGGTTACGAATGAGACCAATGACACTCAATCGAGACACGAAGACGAAGATAGATACAACTGACAAGCAGCTTGCGTTCAGTGTGATGCTGGAAGACCAGATCGAGGAGAAGGCGTACGGAAGATCGATCCCCGCAAGCAATTGGAGAGCATCGTGGTGATCAGCGGAAGTAGCCGTAGGTGCAGTGGGTCGAAGGCACCGGACTTGACACTGTAGTTGGTGGCACCGCGCATGAACCAGCATGTAATCAACTCCGAGTAGGACGTCCAAAAAGCTGTGGTAGGTTGAACTACAAAGGATAATCTTGAGTCCTTTACTGGCGCGAGGTCACGAGTTCGCTGTTGGTGTCACTGAAACTCTGAAGTCGAGACGAGCTAGTCGCAGCATTGGCTCTCCTCTTGTTCCTTATGGTAATACCAACATGCTACCTGATAGATACACCAGTCGTGGGTATCTCCAATCTTTTGGCGTCACTCCATTATTGCGGTCGGAGGTGAGCGCGGTTTGCAACTCGATTTGCGGTAGGAAGCGAGAGCCTGATGAGCCGTAGCACAGTGGCCAAAGCGGTGGGCTGAGGTGTGGCACCCAAAGATAATGTATTCCGGGTTTCCTTGAAAAAATAGTATAATTAATGTGTCAGTCTCTGGGAGCCCCCAATAAATCTACGCGGCCATCGGGACGCAGGACCAGACGCCAGCAGAGTCCTGCCCTCCGAATATATGGTATGCCCCTCCTTAACTGGCTTTGATCTAGCGCACCATTTCTACGCAGCCTTTGCTGTCACCGGGTCGCAGCACGTTTTCAAGCAGAGAAGCTTTAAGCCCCTAGTTACACTCTCAGTGAATAGTATCGCTGTTGGCTTGATTATGGGGTGAGAGCGACTTGTTTGTGGAGTCGAGAATCAAGCCTTAAGCTCTATTTGTTCGCACCTTGGTCTCTTCCTCGTCCTTGCCCGCCTTTCATCAATATAGATACCCACCACAGTCTCTAGAGAAGTTCCAAAAGGTAGAGAAGTCGGATCAACATCATGAGCCTCGACTCAGTGAGGAACAAGTGGCTCGACGGCGCCGCATGTACGGTCCATTCCTGATTTTATACCAATAATGACTCTGATTATACCTTGGTTCCTGCCGTTCTACCCGATCCCCACCATCGTAATGTCTTTTACCCCGCTTGCGCTGGTGGTGTACCTCACGACTGCGCCACCTGGATATTAATTACCCAACGTCCTACAAATTCGTATATGGAACAAATACAGATGGTCCTGTTTTGAGCCAGACCGATGTTTATCTTCTCGGTGCAACGCTCGTCATAAACCCACTCTTACTCCAACTCTCGAACAGCCCTCACCACATACGTGAGTAAAATCGGCCAATTGACAACTCCCCTGCTCTACCTAAGTGATCGTTCCGCCAATGCAGAATTCAATATTCAAACTGGAGCATCGTCGTTGATCGACGCCGCTAATCCTGGGGACTTGCAAGAGATCATAGCAGAGCATTATGATCAACCTGCGGTGCTACCGCGTTGCACTGTCATTCACGTCATAACGCGTCACTCGCCGTGGTGCCTCACCGTCGAGAATGAGCAAGGGGTTACAGTCCGGGATCTTTTGAGCCGCCTATACACATTCTACGGAGAACTAATCACAGAACCTGTGAACTCTCTTTTTGTTCCAAGTAGCAAGCATTGACCATTAACTCCCTTGGTTTTCTCCATGATAGGAATGGACCTCGCTTAGTGCGCACCATCAGCACCTCATCAAACGTGCTCAGGGTGTAGGAATGTCTGGTCTTCAGTCTCCTGGGGGGTTCCAGTATATGGCACAGAACCCCTCGATGATTCGTGCCCATCGTCGAGGTGCGTTACCGCTCGTTTTGTTCATTCTGTTCGTTCGTGCTTATACTTTTATCTAATAATTTGCTGATGTGGACTCTTCTGCCTTCTAGATTGGCTCCTGGAGAAAGCTTTCCTCGAGGAGCTCCATGTCGATGACGAATACGCGAATAATCGACTCGGGTTCAAAGCGCCCAACGTGTTTATTATGGAGCTCACTCGTTGATCGCTCTTGTCCCTGCGCTCTAAAGACAATCCCTTGCTACTGGCCTTGCCGGTCTACTTGGATCTTCCTTGATTTTCTTGTTCGTCCGCTAGCACTCTTGAACATAGAATGCTACAGGTTATCCACCGCCCTGGTGCGCTTCCCCGGGCCCGTACCCTAGTTGGCCACAATAGACGTTATCCATCAACAAGGGATAGCATCGGCTTGGTCTGTTGAGCAAAGTAATTTTGTTCTGGGTGAATCGATTTGCAAATTGACATCAGTCTAATCGGCGGGAGCCTTCTCTATTGGTTGTTCTTGTTGCTGAACTTGCGTGAGTCGATTACTTATATTGAAACGCGACCAGATGACACCTAGGTTTTTTTCGCCTTGTGTACTCGTACAACTACATCGCTCCAAATGACTTACCTTGCCCGACTCGGGAATTTCCCTTTCAAGGTGGACCCACTGAGCGAGTTGCAAATATTCCAATCAATTCAACGTATCCAAAAGGGCACTCTACGGAAGGGGAGTACGGCAACAACGCTCCTCCCAGAACGACTCGGGTAATAATGTAGAATAGGTACCACTCTAGCAAGTCCATCAAACACAGAGGAGAGGACCTCTAATTTGCAACGTCATTGAACTGCGTCACGGAGAGTACTTGTACACTTGGATCCTCCAAGCACCACCGCAACCGTTCGGGTCTGTAGCATTTCCTTGACAAGGCATTGTGCAGTCGTACGTAGGCGCACTCGGAGCGACCACTCCTCCCTTCCATCCCGTACCGCAGTGACATTCGTTTGAATATTCGACACCGGCGAAGGTATATTTTGTGCCCAGCGATCGGCAATACGACGCGCAGGCGGCGGGGGTGTTATCTCCCAACTGAGTGACAACGACGTTCTGCAGGACACGCGACGCGTTATCGACGGCGCATGCGCTTTCGACAATCCATCCCGCCGGAAGGGCAGGAGGACTCCACGGAGTGCGTGTGTAAACCTGAACTCGGTCCCAACGCCCACAAGACTTGGTCGGGTCGCCTGAACAGCCCAGGTTACACTCTGAATCGTAGGCGCGCCTCGCGAGGACAGGATTAAAGTCGGTGTCGAATCCGCAATAACAACCAGTCGCATCTCCGCCCACTGCGGCGTATGTATAATGAGGCGGCTGATCCGTGGGGGCTGTTTGACAGTACGCCGTGCAACGCTCCGGCGTATTGGCGCCGATCGACCATCTGACACCATTGAGATCAGAAGCATTGTTGAGTACCATGCAAGGCCCGGCTACCATCCATCCAGTGGCCAGTGGAGAGTCGAGGGTTGGGGAAGGAGTCGCAGAGGTCGTGGTGGTAGTAGTCGAGGATGGAAAAGGGGAACCACCGCAATAAGTTCCCAGTCCACATTCTACGTTTGGGTACTGCTATCAGCACCTGCCGCGATCAAGACGAAATAGTTGTACATACGTCCAGGCCAGACACCATTGCAGCAAGTACCAATCGTACCAGAAGGGCTGAGTAGAATGTTTTAGGAGACTACCCAGAACGGAGAGCGAATATACTGCACGTACCACCCGCTGGAAGAAGAGTAGGCGATACAACGGGCTCCTACAAGGGGATTATCCGGTGGATTAAAGCCACAGATACCACCCCATACGCCGGCGTTGCTCGAATATGGGGCAACATTCATGCAACACAGCGAGTATTGGCCTGAAGAACAAGTGGCGCTGGCACCGATAGCGCCAAGAATGGTCACAACAGTGAAGAGCAGGACCTGATTCATTGGCTTCGTATAGTGGAGAGGTATGTGGGTCTGGCGGACTCGCAGGGAGAGAGATTCGCACAGCACCTTATTTTATGTCCCGTGACGAGCGCTTGAGGAGCGGTTTGGGTAAAGAGGGACGAACTTCGTGGGCGAGGCAAAAGAAAGGGGGACCTCCATAATAAAGAGGATCGCAAACGTACACATTTATCCGACCCTCTGTCATACTGAACACTCCTCAAACAAGACTGAAACGCAAGAGTTCAGCATTCCAAGTTTAATTCGAATACAGACTGACATAGTTGCCATCGGCTGGCGTGACACTAACACCCATGAATTCATGGCGTCTGCTGCGCAGGGTTCGTAACAGGGTGAAACTTCAAGTGTAGAAGGAACGGAAAGTCAGAAACCCCCCTTGGCCCGCTGAGAACGGGCAGCCCGACACGCACATGTCATCAGAGAGCGCCCAATTCCATCCACTCTTGTGTCACTTACAAAGGCGTTCCTGAGTCACCAAAATACATCGGGCGGGCGAAGCATTACGCCACCTGACGGGTGCTCGACCTTTGGCAAGTCGTGGTCAGGTTCTCATTGTTGACACCCCGTCAAGCTCGAAACGCCACAGGGCACCTTGCCGAGATCTCAAGTGTAACAGTTTTCTTGTGTCATTGGTGTTGCCAAGATTAACTTGCCGACACTCTTGACTGTCGGAGATAGGGGTGTTTAGTTCGCTACTGCGATCGAGAGGCGGCGACGTCTCATGGTCTGTGCACGATACTCATGATCTGTGCACCACGACACCCGGCGGGGGATAAAAGCCCGCATCCCCGTTATGGTATCCTCACGTATTTGTAGCGGGACACGATTATATTCACCTGAGTTAGCCGCCGAACGGGAATTCTAACAGTGACATCCGTAAGCGCTCACTAAAGAGATGACCAGCTCTTTGGAGGACAAGAAAGGCCATATCCGATGGTGGTGGCGAGAAATGACGTCGACTTGGCGGATTCACTTACCTTTTGGCACAAGGTAAAGAATCAGGATATTTACTTTGGTGGGCTGACAATTAGGAGTGTTGAGAAAACAATGCTTTCGCCTTCGGGAAGGGTTGGAAATTGCCGAACATGATGCCCATTCCGCTTTGCCCCCAGCGAGTCTAACTACCACGACATGATGGGTGAACTAGAAATAGGGAGCCGCAGATAGGACGTTTTAATTAGCGGTCGAAAAAATACATCCCCAGAACGATCGAGGGGCGTGGGAACTTGGTGTCAGGGAGGAATGGCAGAATGGAGTGGTGCTCATAATGTGATGGTACCTGTGTCAGATGATCGTAGCGATCGAAGACGACAGTGAGGGGCCCAAGCGGTGCGAATTGCCTGTGGAGTTGACCTAGTTAATAAGTCAAAGTCGCCGAGAACCGTGGGCTGACGAGCGCGACAACTACTAATGTACGAGAGACTAAATGATGACCGGAACAACTTAATTACCAACTAAAATATCAGGAGTCAAGAAAAGGGCTCAGGACAACTCTATTTTACATGTGCAGATGTTCTTGTTATTACATGCACACGAATGACAGGTTATAATGACTACTAGACGGAGACAAACCAAACACAAACCGTGGCCAAAGTCTCGGTGATTGATTGGCATCTGCAATCGAGGGCTGCAGCAGCTCTGATGTGGCGGCCTGTGCCTGATCGGGACCTGCAACTTCGCGAATTGAAGCACAATCCACTCGACACGTACTGTTTCATATTTGAGGTGTGCTATTCTACTTATTTCCTACGATATTACGATGCTATAGATTGTCTGGACTTTGATTTGCTGCATGAAGGGAATATCACATACCTTGCATTGTGAAGCACAGGTGTGGGAGATAGGGCAATTCTCTGGAAATTGTGAGCGACTCAGGTACATATCGAATATGTGTCACAATTCCAGTGGACAAGTGTGCTAAGAATACATGTGCCAGAATAAGTGTGAGCCTGAACAACTTTTAAGTGCATGATATCCGGTGGACGTGAGAGAATTGAATCTGATCATGAAAACAGCGGGAGCGGACGAGAACAGGTTTGTCGGTGTAATTGGCCAATCTTGGACGAAACATCAAGTAGAACAAAAACAGAGGTGTGAGACCGCAAGTGAACGACAAGAGATCGGGTAGAAGCGAGAGCGACACAAACTCCGACAGAACCAGGAATACGTGAGGAAAGGTTATTAAAGTGGAGTGGCGAGCTAAAGGAATACAAGAAGGCACTCGTGGCACAGGATGGCGGCGTGTAACGGGTGAACTGCAGGGTTAGTGATATGGTGGCGAGGCACAAAGGGATGTCGATTATTGGTAGTGTCTGTAGCTAAACAGAATGTATTAGAGCTTGTAAATAAAATGTGAAAAATCACAGACACAAAACCTGCGTAATATGCCTGCAATGCATAGCCTGAGGTCCCCGATTCCGATGCGGTGAACCTGTAGGCCCCATCTTGGTGTGCGTATGACGGTGTTTACCTGAAATTAATTAATAATTGCTTCCACCAAAGCACTGAGGTGACAGACTCTGGTCGGTTAGGGTACTAGTGCGTCTGCTCTCTTCTTAACACGGAGCGATTCCCAAGTCTAAACATTTTAATCTCCTCAACATATATCAAGATTGGTTGTTGGACTCTACCACCTCTAGCTGGACCTGTCACTATTCAATAGACACCGATCGCCTAGGGGTTCACAAAAATAGACTGTACGCGGGAGACACCACACTTATTGTGAATGGTGGTATACTACATGTGTGTAATTAAGGAGGGCAAATGGGGGACGATCGGGATAGCAGTCCTGGGCCGCAAGCACGTGACGGTTGGTGTTAATTCCTCTATTGAGTAAAGAGTTAACAGTGTCATTGGTTGTGACGTAAAGAATGGGGATCTGGAGTGAGCACACTAGTGATGGAAGCAGGCGCTAGGCAGGGAGAAAGAGGAAGAATGCGGGCCGGCTTCGGCATACCACGTATATGAGAACAATGGGCAACCTATCTCCAGTAAGACGCGGATCGGCGTGCCGCAGCATGCGCGTCGTTATACATCGAACCATCAGGCACTGTACTATATATCTCATCGAAGTAACTCTCGATGACTTCCTGCGTATATGAGACCCTCGTGTGCCCTGCCAAGGTATGGCATACGTAATCTGGGAGGGTGCTCGATGTAGAGAGAGAATCGTGAAGAACGAATAAAATGGTACCCCAGATTGGACACTGGTAGTAAGGTGCGAGTGCTGTAATCTAAACACACGAGAATACAGCGTTGCAGAGCAAGGTACAGTGCGTCGGTGGCCAAAGATGTACGCAGAGGTCGCTGCTGGTACTTGCTGGCGAATGTGATAGTACCTCGCAGATACCCTAAATGCTTGTAAGTGGTACTCACTGCTTGAGCACGTATTTCGCACAGGTGTATTCCTCCCTCGGCCTCGTCTTTTATGATTCTGTTTTCCTTGTGCCGTGGGCTTGTGGGGAGAAACAGCGCCATGGGCCGGGAAGTCACCCTGGGTGCAGGGAAAGTGTTATACTATACTCTTAGACGTGTGAGAATTCGAAGGCAGATGCCCTGACGGTACGACCACACCATTAGCGCCTAAAATTGAAGTCTGCCCCGGCAAGCGGGAACCCTTCCAGAACCTAATATAATTGTAGGTGGCTGTGACCTTACCTTTCGCTCAAACACACGTGCACCACACTCGTCAGCCCAACGGCGATTGCGTCGTTGCCATGTAAGGGACGAGAGAGCCGCTCCCTCGCCACGCAGACGGGGCTCTCCCCGGCGTTGGACGTCCGACCTTGAACTCTGCGTCGTTCTCTACGGTACCAGAATTTTCGAAGCCCTACAACGCTCCCATTCTCAACGACATGTCGATCGCTGAAGACTGCAAATCTACCTCGCAGGACAGACACGGAACGCGTCATTGAGCCGCAAAGTTTGTGCATCCTCTCAGGCTACCAACTTAGCATTCAAATGTCCAGGAAGCTGACAATTCCTCCATATCTTGCGGTGTCAAATGGGAGTGCCTGGCGGCGTCAGCATAATTGATCCAAGGCTTCAAATAAAACCTCTCACTGCGGTCTCTCTCACTGCAGCCTAACCATTGCGTAAGAACGGCACCGCTTCCAAGGTGCCCGAGCGGTACATTTGGTTTCTTCACACCGCGACGGGCCCCAATATATACATATATATTCTCACTAATTGTAAACTCCAACGTAAGGCTACTGTAGCCTTCCTCTGACTGATGCCGCGTGACGTGCTCCACGTGCTCCTGATACTCAACCTCTTCGGGACCGAGAGGCCATTACCGAGAGACCTTTAGGGAGGTAGACCCTCTTAGAACAAAGCAAGGCATATGCGATGTGAATAGGACATTCCCAATTAGGAATGCTTATGTCGCGACTGACCCGACCGGTGTTGTCGGGGATGCGGGTACAGACAGGGTCGCGGCATCCGCTCTATCCGTCCTATCGCCTTTGGTCATTCCACAATTGTGCGCAATGCTCGGGGGGGGACGCATTGCCACTCAGTTTGTTGTCGCTTGTGGACGATCATTTGGGAGAAGCTGGACTTGTGCGGACGAAGAACATGCCCAGCCCGCACACCAGGCACCATCGTGTGTTGCCCTTTATTACCACGGTCACCGCTCTAACTTTTTTCCCCAACCTCCCTCTTCCTCTTGCTTGGATTCTTCGTCGATGGCGCCCCTTCCCCTTGAGTTCCTGAAGGAATCTGTGTTCCAAGCGTGAGTGGGCCGCTGATCGTCCTGGGCAACTTGTTGACAAAGCCATGACAGGACCTTGACAAGGCGCGTCAACACAGCTGCTTCTCTCATACTCGTATACGACTTTATCTTGACATTCGACGATGAAGTCCAAAGGATATGGAGGCATACTCCGTGGAGTGGCGCAAAGGTCTTGTGGATTGGAGTGAGCACCGCCAGTACATCGTCCCTTTTACGACTCAACGCATATCCCTATCACAGCACCGATACCTAAATCTCGTCAACTTCGTTGTCATCCCTATGATCGTGGATGCGGGTGTAGTATGTCCTCGAATTGACGCAAAGTAATAATATTCACTCGAGCCTCTGTAGGGGTACGCTGCCGGACCAGTGGTCTCTGCCTGATTTAGATATTAAATCGATTATAGCTGTGCGCTCAACAGTTTTTTCCCATTCCTGGAGACGATCACTTGGCAGTTCTTCATCTCAGGTATGTTAACACAAATCCTGGATCCGACTGCTAAGCCGTTTCTCTGCATGATTAGCCATCCTTTCTCTTCGTTGCTGGGCACTCTTTGGAGCCAGTCGTGTGGTCCTGGGCATTCTCGTCTCCTTATACGTCTGCTGTCTTGGACTCCAAATAGTACGTCGCCCAAGTTGAATCAAATTGCAAGGGCTTACGCGACTGGATTGAACCAGTACCCGGCTATCATTAGTTTTAATCTGCCTCTTAATTTCCCACCAGGACTGACTGATATGGGCGATCCTTACACAAGTATGTGTATTGCTGATCGGCAAAGACTTGAACTCAAAGACATTAGATTGCTTCATGGGAAGCTATATGGCAACGCAGATGAAAGGAATGTAAGTGTTTGTTTCACTGATATGTGTCCATCTGGGTGATACTACGTCAATTCCCAGCGGGATGTGGAGAATAGCGGGATGGGTTGGAACCGTTGTCTTCGATGGCGCAGTGATGGTGTTGACATTGTTCCGTGCGGTCAGATTGCGGATGTCTGGAATTCGAGTATCCATCGTGGACACCATGCTTCGGGATGGTATTTGTTACTTCCGTAAGTATATGTTTCGCAATATTAAGAGGTTCATTTCATATCTAACACATAGTTTGCTGCAGTCGTAGTCTTGGGGCTTCATATATCTATGGTCATCACCTTTACAACCGTTCACTGCGCGATTCAGCTTGTTTTTCAGAGGATGACGCAGGTGTTGACAGTGGTCATGATTTCACACATGATCCTCCATCTAAAGCGCAGCGATCCTCCAGTACAAGAAGAAGCTGAGAGCGATGATATGGTCGTTGGTTCTCTCATAGCAAGGGATGGAGCTCATCAAACCTCCGTCTCACTTGATGCTTGGGCGATCAAGCGGAAGACAATGTCAAGTGTTGTTGGAACCTTAGGGAATGACCTGGTGCACTCCTCCATGTCGGACTATGAGCACTTTTAGTAATGGTCAGCACTACTTTATGCTTACTGTAATGGTTTGTCCCGTTCTGAACTTGTACAGCAGATATTGTCACAAGGAGGAAACCCAATGGACCCATCTTGTCCGCAGCGATGTTCAAGAACCATGTTAGCCTCTAATATACCCACAATAAATCCAGCTTGCAGTCACAATACGATAGCTCTTCATCATTGTCAAAGATATTAAGAAGCTGATTAAAGCCACCCTGCGATGAGACCAAAGCTCAGCGATCGATCCGTGAATCGCACGAGCACCTCCCCGCCCAGGCATATGCAATCATTCTTGGACCTACTCAACATACTTGATATTTCGCATGCATTCTGGTAATGTGAACTAGAGTTTTAGAGATGGCTCCAGCTCCGTAGCCCTACCCCGTTTCGTCGGGTCACTGGCACCCAAGGCTGCCCCTTCAAGGTTCAGTGTTCTCCCAAAACGCCAAAGGCAGGGAACAGGCTATTCGCCATGGTCATCGCGGTCCCCTCTTGGCAGCATGACATCAAAGAGAGAAAGGAAGCCGGAGTCGAATTGTACGTCAATCATCCACGAAATGACTGCTGCGTACAAGCATAGATCCAACGCGGAGCCGCAGTGCTTCGACGTCCTTTTTGCAGTGGCCCTCCAATTGTATGGAGTTTATGAATGAAGGAATGACAGGTCATGACGAGTGACATTGCTGTTCGTATTATGGCCGAATTGCTGTACTAATCCTCCACACAATCACGATGTTATACAATTACTAGGTTCGATTGCCCAGATGTGGCACGCCAGTCTCTGTGCAGGTGACGTATTATTCTATTGTTCTTGTACAGATTTTGACCTGACTGCCGTGACCCCGACTTCGCGCGATAGGACCAACACGGATACCTCCGAGGCTTCTGCGCCATGAGATAGGTTCATGTAGCTCCCGGGGGTCTTACGGGGCTCTGGTGCGGTGTTGTAGCCAGCGAGATTGCAGGCTGCTCAATGTTGAGTCAAAATCGAATGCTGCCTCGTTTTCAGGTCTTTCCGCCAACCTTCCCGCTTGCTACAAGGACATAATAGAGGTTCATTATAGCCTATTGAAGCTACTGAATAAGAACCATGAAACTTGCTCGCTTACTGGGGTCAGGCTCAGAGAACCGAAGCTTGCTCATGAACTCCATTCGGCTTATAAGTGCAAGGGCAATGGCTTTATAAAGGCTAGTGATTGACACCTTCGAGGCTCGCCTAGTTCGTAAGGATGATTGAACCCCAACGTCACTTAAATGAGTGAATCGGACACTACTCCTTCGAAACAGCTCTTATATTACGAATAGGTGCTTAAAATGATCTCAGTGTAATACCTGTTAGTTATATGTCTCGTCCCTTTCCGTTTCCACGAGCGGGATATTTCCATTCAAGTCATCGACGCCCACTCCAACACCGCTTCAACTCGCGAATAGCCTAAAAACGATCAATGCCAATATGATTCTATCCAGTCTTATTCCAATGCCCCGCGAATCACTCTTCAGGTCGAAATTGCTTTGGTCTGCTTTGTGTTGCTTGCTTTCTTTTGCACTTGACTTCCTACTCTTCAGCGACTTTCGGTAAACCGATCGCCGCATGCCTATTACTTGCGGTTGACATATCATCTACGTCCCAACATTAAATAGCCCTCCCCGGAACGCGCGATGGACAACACACCACTAGCGATACCAACGTTCACCAACGGCGCGTTGGCTCGACTTCAATCATTGCAAACGATTCCCACAGACATCAGTATCTTCAACGGAAATATGTTTAGTCTTGGTGCTCTCAAAGCCGTAGAGAAAGAGCTTAGGATGTATAAAGATATGGCCGAGAAGAACCTTGCGAATTGCGACAGGGTTCAAGAACAGGTCGATCACTTGTATAAGAAGAAGAAGGAACAAGATAAGACTCGCAACAAGCTCATGAAAAAGCAAGACTCGTACAGCGGTTCGTGCAGTGCTACGAGGCTGGCGAGGACTCGGCTCACGAACACGACACCACAGAAGCAGGAGATGGTATGACCGGTGTTGCATGGTCCTCCAAAGCCACTGGAAGCCTACCGGGCTCCTCTTCCCGCCCCGGCGCGACTGGCCATCTCCCACCACACGGGACACTTCCGAGTTCCATGAATGCCTCCAAGCTAGCGTTCAGGACGTCATCAAATGCTATTCGAGATGGGTCAGTAGTTCCTGGAAAATCGAAGTCTAGTAAAAAGCGAAAGCGAGATGAAATGGATGAACATCTCGGTGGCGTCGTCAAACCCCATAAAGAATACAAATCAAAAAAGGCGAGACATCATGACTCTCACTTGGACAAGGTATGTTTTGTGACTGTTTACTTGGGCACCCTACTGCTATTCCTACGATCATCTAGCCGCTATGGGGTGCCGCTCACCATCTAGGTTCCCTTTGCTGACACACCCACCTGCATATAGGATGGAGTAATTGGTCACCGTCGAGCTGTTGATTTCTCTGAACCATCAAAAGGGGGTGTTCCACCTCAACCTGTCCGCCAACCACTCCCGCCAACCATACCCTTGGACCCGGCACAGGTTAACGATGATATGTCCGACAGGAAACCACCTCCTACTCAAGTACTCTATTCGATCATTCGAACGCCAATATTTTATTTACGTCCTCTCTCAGGTAACAATTAACGCGTATTGGAACCTTATGGAGCCATGGCTTCGACCCATTCGTGAAGAAGATATCTCATTCCTTGAGTATAATGTGAGTGTGATTCTCTCAGTCTTTCTCGTTCGTGAACCCTGACGGTCCCTGAAGGCTCCTGACGAGGAGCTTTTCGAGGTCCCTCCATTAGGTCAGCACTATACAGAAGTGTGGGAAGACCACGACCGTTGGACGCACGGACTCCCGCCCATCGACCGATCCGGTGCTGGCCCATCCCGCCTCCAAAATCCTTATGCCGCCTTCATTGTACCCACATCCGCGACGGTGCCACCCTCTGCTACCACGTTGAATTCTGCAGTGCCTCCGCCCACGCCAGTGACAGCAGTAAACGCGGGCGCCCGATGGGACCCGGCAACTCTTGGTGACGCGGATGCAGTGCGAGAAGACTACGGGAGTGGTCCTCTCACCGAACGCTTGTTCAGTGCTCTGTTGCCGGTACCGAGAGCGGAGATTCCCTTGCCTCCGCTATATTCGGAGGATCGTGGTTTAGGAATGGGGAGGGCGACTGGCCAAGGCACAGTGGGGGATCTCGAGGATCGTTTGATGGAGGAGTGCAGGAGCCTTGGTGTACTCCTAGACCAGAAAGAGGTGTGTACCAGTCTCCTAACGAAAGCTTCCCGCTGATGAGGTCGTGAAACAGCCCGACTACCTACATCGAGAGGACGACCAAATATCTGCCGAACTTCGTATATGCCAAAGACTTCTCAGAGAGCAAATGAAGATCAACAATATGCGGAAGAAACGCCTCCTTGAAATCGCTAAGGTTCGCATTGCATACCATGAATACGAAGCAATCAAAGAGGGGATAGAGAACAACATTGCAGCCGCCTTCAGCAGAATCGGCAAGTCCGGTGCAAGCAAGACCCCCAAGAAGAATAAAAAGACGAAAGATCGCATCGCTTCTTCTCTCGTGGACCCCGGCAATGGCGGGCCAGCCGGCATCCCTGGACTGGGTATCTTCGCCATAGACGGCACTGTCGAGGTGCCAGATGATATCAAGGAGGTGCTACATTCCCTTGAGACGTGGAAGGAGCACGTCGGAAACGCGTTTGAGCAGAAGCAAGAGGAGCGACCGGGGCTCGTCTGGGGATTACCACCAATGAGTATCTACGACGGCCTCGATAAAGATATCGAAGCGGCCGAATTCGAGGAAGAGAGGGAGAAGCAGAAGGTTAATGCGCACGTCTTGGCTCCTCATTCTCCTACTCTTGGAGGTGTTGTGCAGAATTTGAACGCGACTATCGCTCCTGGTGGGCACCTTACGAATGGGGATATCATGTCCCTCGACTGAGACTCGTTGGATAGTTTTTTGTCTGTACAGTTATTGCACTCATCGGATTTTTGATCTGCCATGGGACTTTTAACGATGTACTCGTAGTCTCAATATCATTCATCTATTTTCTGGCGACTCCTCCAGTCATCATCTTGGTACTCTTGGCGTGGGCTGCTTCCTTCATTCACCTCGTTTGCGCCTCTTAGGGGCTTTTCCATCACCGCCGATAACCGGCTCGTTCTTCCTCTTCCTGAGATTTTTCACGGTAGTGTTGGGTGTTGTAATTATCGTCTTGGCCGGCGAGACGGGGGGAGGAGGAACATCTGCTCCCTCGTGTCTGTGCCTTGTTGTGGGAGCGGACTTTTTGGTTGGTCCCTCGTTCGCACTCTCGCTATCCGACACTTCTTGTAACATTTCAACGTCTTTCGGTTTCGAACCGAATGGAATTCCCCCGGTTGGAATGAATCGGCCTTTCAGAAGGTGTTCTGCGTGGACGTAGCGTTGGGATGACGGTAGCGGGAGAGGAGGGATCCCCGACAAGAGGATTGATTGGGATGCCTCGGGTGACGTCGCAGGCGTAGGCAAAACACGTGTCTGAGAAACGAGGAGATGTGTTGTTATTGGTTTTGGTGCTGTTGCGCGAAGAAAGGGCGTCAGTGAGAACATTGTGCCGATGACCGAAGCTGGCACTGGTCACCCCCTAGATGAAGGAGTGACGGTGCTGAAAAACTGCTCCAATGGTTAACTCGACTTACCCAACCCTAAATATCCGTCCTCGTGAGGTAAAAGGCAGCTGAACTCGCTCATCTCCGCACCACCTGTGTTTTCGCTCGACATCTTGATCTCGTAAGTTCTTTTGGAACTCTGTCCGGCTTCAAACTGGGCAAGCGGAATAGCTGAACGAGCCGGGAGGGAAGAAGGTAGGGCTATCGTCAAGCCATCCAAGCTTGTCGGGTGTAACTATATAACCAAGGGTCCGCAGTCGCCGAGAGATAGGCAGGACATCAGTCAGAACGACACGGGTGGCAAGAAGGATGTCGCACGCCTTTCGGTATTCGCACCGCCCAAAGTTCAAGGTTCGAACTTTGCTCGACGTTATCCCAGTTAAATGTCTCGTGTTCTAAGGTTTCTGTGAGAGGCTGGAAGCCCCTTGGTGTTGGTGCTGCTCTGTCTTGCCAAGTTGCAAGAAACCATAAGTCGAACGCTTTGGTCAGGCTGGTATGGGAACGGCATACGGGATTCTACTGGCCGCAGTTTTTAAAAGATTAAGCCTATTTTGCTTCTTCGCCTTCTGGGCTCGAGTGACTGAGGCTGACATCCGTGGTGGAAGACAACAATGCAAGTGCTTTGTCATTAGATCTCGAAATTATTCTTCACCCACTACGCGCCTGAATCCTATATTCAAACAACTAAAAGGAGTCTGTTCGTAGGGTTGTGCGCTCGAATCACATTTACGATCAAGGTTGAGGTGGCAGCGTAACCCCAAGCTACGTCTACAACCCTGTATGCAGCTGAGGAAGAGCAGTTTATTGCGACACCCTGCACCTGTCAGGTGTGAATGTCTAGTTCGGTCAATGGAAATAAGAGCGTGGTGAAACATCAACCATCGATAGTTTTCAGGTTGTTGTTCAAGTTGAATAATGTGTTCTAGAGCGAGTAATTGTGCGCCTTCGTCCCTGACGCTGACAATGCACTCGCAGAGGCTGCTCGCATCTTGATAGATAACGGAGAGCCGTTGTGGAAATTTTAATAGTACTTTAGTACTGTATGACAGAAAGATCAGGATAAGAACTGTGCGTGACATTCGCGAATTGGTACGTCTTGCTACAAAGTGCATATCATATCGACCCCAATAAGAATCTGGCACGGGTGTGCAAAGCTGCAAAGGTAGGGGATGCACAGCGCCGCCATATTGGGTACAAGTAAGGTCCGAATGGGAGGAATAGGTGTCGTTTATCGTCTTTTCTTCGCCGCACGTCTGCTGTCCTCTGTCAAAGCACAATCAACGTGTAAGTCTCAACCTGTGATGGGAGCACAGAACAGAACAGCAACGCACCCTTAGATTTTGCCTTCTTTGGTGCGCCCTTCCCTCTTCGTTTCCGCTCTTCGACGTCGTCCAGGCGCTGCTGCTCCGCCAGATCGGTAACACCAAACTCCCCGTCCAGGATGTGCTCAATATCCTTGAACGTGATGCGCGGCGGGTAGTACCGGACCATCGACGGCCCGCGCAACCGGCCCTTGAGGTATTTCGCGCCGTTGCGCGCGTTTGTGGGGTTATAGGTCGTCGAGAAGATTGAGCATTGGAGCTGCTTGAGGGCTTGCAGCCGTGACGGGTCGACACTACGTCGGACAGCTGTAATGGCAGAGGCCATGATTTTTTGTATTTGCCCAGCCAAATTTGGGCGAGAGGGGAAAGGAAAACATGCATAATGTACAAATAGCCAGTACAGTAGAGTCCAAAGGGAGATATGTCCGTGATTCAAATCCAGATCGTGAGGCGTCATGATTGGTACGGAATGGCCAGGGGCAATGGAACGATGAGGCGTTGAAAGTCTTATGGGGTTTTGGATTTGATGGGGAACATACACTCTCGAAGGTTCGTTTGTGCGTAATTGCGAGGCAGTGACGGGAGAGACGCCGTACATTGGTCCCCAGCTGGTAGAACGCCGCTCTGGGTGGACGTGACGATAACAGAGGTGGCTGAACTGGGGTCGATATCTTCCTTGACTGATTCCTATGGGACGGGTGAGCCCCCCATTCGAGACAAAATGTAGCCACCAATGAAAAGGTGACGTACTACACTATTCTCGGCAGAACCCTCCATAAATATCGTGGGAGTTCTGCACAACCTGCACCGAGCAGGTGAAGAGTTGCAAGTGCAGACTTTACGGGCTCGCGACGTCCAGGTGATGGTCGTCGCCATTGCGTTATTGCGGGGGTGGTGGTTGGTAATGGTGGTTGGTAAGACAAGTCAGCGGAAAGCCTATATAACCCTTCACGCTGAGGGCAATTGTCATCTGCTCCAGAGACTTATCATTCCACCGCCAGGAAGCGAGTGGCTCTCCTCGAGCGGCAGAACTATCCAGGGGACAATGGCTCACGCGAACACCCACACCCGAGCAAGGGTAAAAGGTGTGAATGTCTGAAGGCTATTTCCACCCATCAGCACCGAGACAGGCTAGGAAGACAGGCCAGGAAGGGTAACACAGCGGGTCTTTCCAGGTAGATGAAAACGGAAGATCCCTCCAATGCCACGCTCCTCGAGCAGGTGACCACTCAGGAAAACCCGATTTGGAGGCACGACGCCCGGGCACGTGAGTGGTCGATCGCATGCAAGGAAATCCTGAATCGGTGCTCCCATGATGTCCTTTGGCCGACACGTCCAGTCAAAAGTGCCGGGTGTTAACATTCCTATTACGTGCCGCGATCGAGGCTTCAGAGGTTCAGCGACTCGAGGCTTCGGCATCGCAGTTGTCCCGCTGACATGGGCGATCTCGCTGATGGCCGTTCGTAAGCGGAGGTTCGATGTCAAAACCACCCACTCGGGAATTTCGTGGTTCAGATGGTTCGGATCAAACACCAGTTGCCGTTTCAGGTCTCCGCCTTGAGAGAAACAAATGCTTCGTTCGAACGCGAGAGGTGGACATGTCAACGACATAATGGCTTTTGATGTAGATGGATGCGTCGTACACGTGCTGTGTAGACGCCAACTGCCATAGAAGGCACCGGGCTGCGACAGATTGTGATCGAGGGGGCTAAGGTGCACCTTGAACCGAACCTCGACCTTGCGGTCTTCGACAACCGCAGGTTTCATAGTATTTCCTGGGTACTATTTCCTGGGTACTATCGTCCTTTGTGGTCTGTGGTCCACATCTTTTGAGCGAGTGTGCTATAACTTCAACTCTCACAAACTCGTCTTACACTCCGTTATGGATCCGTGCCTTTGATAAGTAGGAGGACCGATGGAGGTGAGTGAGGTTCAAATAATGTCTAGTCCATACGATGCAAATGTGCACTCGTTTTGCAAAGGAGACCTTGAACTCTTCATCTGCAATGGCAGGTTGGACCTCCCGCCGCATTCCTCGTCATCACGCTCGTTTGGTATAACAGAATGAACCCATCCCAACCCTTGAAGCCCTCATGTATATGCCCTCCCGAGTCAGGAACCTCAGTAGCGCCGCCAACCCACATCCGTCATTCCTACCTCTGCAACTACAGCCAACCCTGTACTTGTTAATACAGTCTTCAC